>Ga0182738_1005683_pt1 | contig 13228 bp, 12 predicted proteins | sample eDN5th30CBELigMG_FD_128876 | JGI IMG/M metagenome (GOLD analysis project Ga0182738, IMG submission 128876) | Enriched Miracle-Growth compost microbial communities from Emeryville, California, USA - eDNA 5th pass 30_C BE-Lig MG (version 2)... ...
AAAGCTGCGATGGCTCGCGGCATGAACCCCACACCGAGAGCTGGCAGGGAACCGATCGCCATGCGGCCTACCCCGAAAGACTTGAGACTACGAATGCGGTGCTCAATCTGCTCGAAACCTGCGAAACAACGGTCCACCTCGACCAGCAGGGCATCGGCTTCCTGAGTAGGAATAAGCCGGTTGCGCACTCGCTCGAATAACCTCAGACCCGCGTCATTTTCCAGGCGACGGATGGCCTGGCTCACTGCAGGCTGAGAAATACTCAACACCACCGCAGCCTTACTGGTTGTCCCCGCACGCATGACCGCCCGAAAGATCTGTATATCGCGCATGTCCATAACTATAACTACCACTTATCGTTTAAGTAGATTTAATTGTTGAAATCATAAACTCTACAAGCCACACTGCGGCAACACTGTTATTACGAAAAACGGATGCCCACTCATGGCCCATTCTCCTGATGTCGATCCCACTCCCGGGCGCGCGTATGCCAGCCTCTCACCCGCCGTGTGGCGTGGGTCGACGGTGGTATTCAATTCGATTGACGACTTCGCTGCTCGTAAACATCGTCAACCTGATGGCTTCAGCTATGGTGTTACGGGTACCCCTACGGCTCGCTTGCTGGAAGACCGTATAGCCACGTTGGAAAATGCCAGGCATTGTGTCATCACACCCTCTGGCGCAGCTGCCCTGATGACCGTCGTGATGGCCTATGTACGCAATGGCGATCACCTCCTGTTATCGGCAGCCTGCTACAGCTCGCTCACGGCACTTGCCGACAAATGGTTGGTTAATCTCGGCGTCGAAGTGGAGTATTACTCGCCTCAAGCGGGAGCCGATCTCGAAGACCTCATCCGGCCAAATACTCGGATGATCTGCCTGGAATCTCCTGGCAGTCTGACCATGGAAATGTGTGACGTCCCTGCTATTGCTGCAGCCGCCCGGCGACATGGTGTCTTGACGATGATGGACAACACTTGGGCCAGCCCACTGGGCTTTCGGCCGCTGGATCATGGCGTGGATTTCAGTATTGAAGCAGCCACGAAATTTTTTAGTGGGCATTCAGACGTTCTGATGGGCAGCATCGCCGTGAACGACTCAGATCATTACAGCACGCTGCGCGATGCTCAGAGTACGTTAGGCCAACAGGTCAGCCCCGAGGATTGCTTTTTGGTGCTGCGTGGCTTGGAGACGTTTCCGTTGCGATTGCATGCACAGGGCCAAGCCACTTATCGCATCGCTAGTTGGCTGGAAAGCCAATCTTTGGTTGAACGTGTCTGGTATCCACCACTACCCAATGATCCCGGCCATAGTCGGTGGAAACGCGATTACCGCTCTCAAGGCTGCCTATTTTCACTTCAGTTGAAACCTGCCAGCGAGCAGGCCTTTCATGCGTTCTTCAACGCTTTGACAAAGTTTTCAATTGGCGCGAGCTGGGGCGGCGTCCATAGTCTGGCCGCGTTTTATCCCGCAGAACTGCTACGTGAGCGACGATTTCCTGCTACCGATCAACCCTTGATACGCCTGGCGATAGGCCTGGAGGATACCGAGCTGCTGCAAGCCGATTTGGCTTCGGCTCTGGCTGCATTTGCTTTGCAACGCGATTGAAGATGCATGACGAAAGGCGGGAAATTCCGCCAAGAGCAACCATAAATCAAGAGGAAAATACAATGAAGATTACACTGCTGAGGAAGACGGTTGGCTTGGGCCTCGTCGCCGCAATGTGGGTCGGCATGCCGACAGCACACGCGGACACACTGGAAACTATCCTGGAGTCGCATAAGGTAACTATCGGCATTCACAATCGCCAGCCTTGGGGATTTAGGGCCGAGGATGGCAGTGCGGCGGGATTTCATCCCGATCTCATCCGCACCGCATTCAAACGCCTGGGGGTCACGAAAGTCGACTTCGTCATCACCGAATTTGGCGCATTGATTCCCGGGATGAGCGCAGGCAGATTCGATATGGTGGCATCGGGTATTGCCATTACCCCAGAGCGTTGCAAAGTGGTGATTTTCAGCGAGCCTGATCTGGCGGTGGGTGACAGTCTCATCGTCAAAAAAGGAAATCCGCTGAATATCCACAGCTATGACGATATCAAGGCGAACCCGAAAATCCGCTTGACGGGTGGCAGGGGAACACTAAACTCCAAAAATGCATTGGACGCTGGCGTACCTGCTTCGCAATTGACTTATCTCGGCGACCCACAGGCCATGCTGTCGGCCATATTGGCCGACCGAGCCGATGCAGCCACCTTGTCAGCCCCCAGCGTCGTAGGATTATTACAGGATCCCAAGTTGCAAGGCGTCCAACGTGCGACGCCATTCACGGGATTGGTCAAGAACGGAATACCGTCCATGATGTATACCGCCATCGCCTTTCGCGCCGATGACGAGCCGCTACGCGATGCTTATAACAAGGAACTGAGCAAACTGAAGGCTGATGGCACGGTAGATGCACTGCGGGCCAAATATGGTTTTACCGACGACGACAAAGTCGACGATACCGTGACAACGGCCAAAGTCTGCGCGGGTCAGTACTGACAACGGCTATGCCATGGAAAGTTTCGACATCCTCGCCGGTATCTTCGAAGGGTTCAAGGTCACGGCGCTAGTCACGCTATACGGCATGATGTGGGCAGTCCCTTTTGCGTTGATCACCGGTGTACTGCAGCACTTCACTCGCGGTGCGGCACGTGTAGCGGTCACATGTGTGATCGAGTTTTGGCGCAGTTCCCCCGTGCTGATTTTGCTGTTTGTGCTGTATTACGCCCTGCCTGGCTTTGGTATCCGGCTGTCGGGCATGACAGTGGGCGCGATGGCCCTAGGGCTGAACATCGGAGGTTATGGCAGCCAGGCAGTGCGCGCAGCACTGCAATCACTGGACCGTGGTCAAGTCGAAGCCGGCCGTGCATTGGGCCTACATCGCTTGCATATTTTGTGGCTGATCGAATTGCCGCAAGTGCTCTCTGCAATGATGCCTACCTTTGTCAATCAGTTCATTCAGCTGGTAAAAGGCACGGCCATCGTTTCGTTGATCACGTTAACCGACATGACCTTTCGGGCGAAACAGATCGCGGATGCGCAATACAACCCGATAGGTGTCTATACGTCGCTGATGATTGCCTACCTCATCGTGTGTTATCCCGCCACGCTATTCGGACGCTACCTGGAAAACCGCGTTCGCATCGAACATAGGGGGAGCCGTGAAATTTGATCCGGATTTTGCGCTATCCGTCACACCTTTGATCCTGACCGGACTGGGAACAACGCTTTGGATAGCGGTAGCTGCCTCGTTATGCGCGGCGGTATTGAGATTCATATTCGAGATTTTGCGTCGCAGCAATCGCTGGCTGGGTTACGTGATGCGTTTTGTGATCGATGTCATCCGTTCCACCCCTGTGCTGGTGCAGCTCTATTTCATCTATTTTGTCCTACCGTTCTACGGGCTGACCCTGCCTGCAATCGCCTCAGGCGTCTTGGGTCTGTCGATCTACTACAGCGGATATCTGGCAGAGGTATTCAAAGGTGGCATCGACAGTATCGACACGGGCCAGTTCGAGGCAGGCAAAGCGCTAGGTCTGCGCCGGCGCGACGTCATCGTTTCAGTAATCCTGCCCCAAATGCTGCGCAATGTAGCGGCTCCCATGGGCAACTACTTCGTGTCGGCGCTCAAGGCAACCCCCTACTTGGCCGTCATTGCTGTTCCAGAAATGCTGGGCATCGCGATGGAAGTCGGCTCGAACTCTTTCCGTTACGCGGAACCTATGGTCGCCGTGGGAGTTATTTTCCTGACCCTGGCGCTATGCATCAGCTATGTGGTTCGCCTGCTGGAGCGTCGTCTGCAGATTGCACATCAACGCTGAAACTATTCAGGAAATGAACTATGACATCATCTTCAACCCCTCCGGCAGTTTGCATCAGCGGACTGCAAAAATGGTATGGACGCTATCAAGCGCTATGCGACGTCGATCTGAATGTCGCTGCCAACGAAAGAGTCGTCATCTGCGGCCCTTCCGGGTCGGGGAAGTCCACATTGATTCGCTGCATCAATCAGCTCGAAACACATGACGCCGGAACCATCGAGGTCAACGGGAAACGAGTCGACAGATCCACGCCACGCATGCATATGCTGCGGCGGGATATCGGCATGGTGTTTCAACACTTCAATCTATTTCCTCACCTGACCGTACTGGAGAACTGCACGCTAGCGCTGCGCAAAGCGCGCAAGATGAAACTTGCACAAGCGCAAGAGATCGCCGAACACTATCTGAACCGTGTGCGCATCCCCGAGCAGCGAGGAAAGTACCCCGGTCAGTTGTCAGGAGGTCAACAGCAGCGTGTGGCTATTGCACGCGCGTTATGCATGAGTCCAAAGGTCATGCTATTTGACGAGCCCACCTCTGCACTAGATCCAGAAATGATCAAGGAAGTCCTCGACGTAATGACCGACGTCGCCAGCGAAGGAATGACGATGATCTGCGTCACACACGAAATGAACTTCGCGCGTACGGTAGCCAACCGTGTGGTGTTCATGGATGCCGGCCGCATTGTTGAGCAGTCTGATCCCCGAACCTTCTTCAGCCGACCGTCTCATCCCCGCGCGCAGCAGTTCCTCAGTCAAATTCTCTAAGTCCCCACCATCAAGGACATCATTATGTCGGACGCCAGCCGCATCTGGACCCATATTGATTTTGATCGCACGGGCAAGCAAAGTGGCAACTTGCATGTCCCACATTCGGTAGACCTCTCCGCCTATGCCATGGTTCAGATTCCCGTCGTCTGCATCCGCCATGGAGACGGCCCCACGGCGTTGCTGACGGCAGGCAACCATGGAGATGAATATGAGGGCCAAATCGCGCTACGTAACTTGGCGCGAGATCTGGAGCCCGCCATGTTGCGCGGCCGGGTCATCATTATTCCGTCGTTGAACTACCCTGCCGCCGAAGCTGGCAGACGCGTATCGCCTATTGATGAGGGCAATCTCAACCGCCTGTTTCCCGGCCGCGCCAACGGCAGTATTACCGAAATGATTGCGCATTACGTCGAGAGTGTATTGTTTCCCATGGCCGATTTAGTCATTGACCTTCACTCCGGTGGACGTTCGTTGAATTATTCGCACACGGCCCTGGCTCAGCGAGTCGATGATCCCGAGCAGGACAAGGTGTTACGCACTCTGCTACAGGTATTCGGCGCACCGAACAGCGTATTGACCACGGGCTCCGGTGGTGGCGGGGCGGCAACTCTTTACGCCGCGGCGTCCAAACGCAAGATTCCAGCGCTCACGACCGAACTGGGCAGCGGTGCTACGCTGGATCCCGACGCTCTGATCATCGCCGAACAAGGCACTCGCCGCGTGCTGCGTCATTACGGTATCGCGCCCGAACTGGCATGCGACCCCGCACCCGCCACTCGATTGCTGCGTTCTCTCGGGCCACGCCATGCCATCTATGCTCCGCGCGCCGGCCTGATGGAGCCTCTGGTCGAAGTTGGAGACTCCGTGCAAGAGGGACAACCGGCATTGCGTCTATATTCTCTGGAAGAGCCTCTGACAGCGCCATTGACCCTGCACTTCAATGCCGACGGTGTCGTATCCTGCCGCCGCTTTCCAACGTTGTGTGCACGTGGTGATGGGCTGTTCCATTTGGCGACACCGATAGCGTAGCGGTAAGCGAGTATGCGCACCAAACTGTGCAATGCGCCGCACGCGTGCCTGGTTGCGGCGTGATTCGAAAATGAGACAAATTACGCACTCGCACCATCGTACTTTTGCAACGTCAAAGCATCCAGATCGATAGATGGGACGCAGCGCAGATTCACCGCCCGAACAGATGATCCATCCGGATTCGTGCCTTCGGCGAACGGCTCTGTACCGCAGGTCTGGCAAAATCGATGATTGATTTTGTGGGTATTGAATCGATACGAACGTAGCGCGTCGTCCCCCTCTAGCACCTTGACCTGTTCTACTGGAAAGAATGACAGCAGAAACCCTTTGCGCCGGCAGTGTGAGCAATTGCAGCTAATGGCCTGCGTTGGGATGGGGGCCTGAACTTCAAACTTGACCGCGCCGCAATGGCAGCTTCCTTCGAATGACATGACTGCTCCTCGTTATAGGGATGTTTGCAAGGACTGTAGCAAATATCGATAGTTGATCGAACAAAACACCAAGACCCTGGTCTCACAACGCGGAATCAATCAAATCCTGACTCGTCTTTAAACCGTACTGCGGGGTATAGACTCACGGATCTTATTGACGGCGTGCTGCAAGGCGGGCAGGACTTGATCCCGTAACTCATCTGGCGAGCGACTGCCCAAAACCATACTGACACTCAGGCCAGCTACTGGAAGGCCCGAGTGGTTATATAGGGGAATTGCCACGCCGGCGAAGCCGTCGACGAGTTCGCTCACTGAAATGCAATAACCGTCCTTACGGACTTGGCGAACGAGCTTGCGCAATGCCGTTTTCGACACGGTCGTGTACGGCGTAAGCCGCTTGAGCTCGACACTATTCAGATAATGCTCCAAGTCTTCGTCACTCAGCGTCGATAGCAACGCACGTCCCAACGAATGAGCATATGCCGGTAAACGACTGCCTACGGACAAATCGAGTTTAAGCAGTTTGGGAGCTTCCTCACGAGCGAGAAAAACCACATCCTGGCGATCCAGTACGCCAAGCGAGCATGTTTCTCCTAACGCTTGGGCGAGATCGCGCATAGCGGTACGTGTCAGATTCGGCAAGCTCAACGAGGCAAAGTATGCGTAGCCCAGATCCATTACTTTGGGCGTCGGCGAAAAATCCCGCCCATGCTGCCGCACATAGCCTAGCTTCTCAAGCGTCAATAAGATACGCCGCCCTGCCGCGCGAGTCACCTCAAGTTTCTCGGCGGCATCGTTCACCGTCACGCTCGGCACACCCGTCGCGTAGATCTGCAGCAATTGCAAACCATTTGCCAGACTGTCGAGGAACTCCTCTTTCTTTGCCGCCTGTTCAGGCTGACTGGTATCCATGGCGATATTTCGTTGAGTCAAGATTTTGTAATTGTAGTTTGACAAACAGGCTTCGCGAACTAAAATTCATTTTAGCGAACAAATGTTCGCTAAATATAGCAACCAATATAGGTCGCATTAGATCGCCGGAACGACCGGCAAAGGAGCAATACCATGTGCAGGAGACTACTGCGTGCCGCTGGAGCCCTCGTCCTCGCGTCAGGATGCATGAGCCAGGTGGCCATTGCGGCTGATAACTACCCCAACAAACCCATCCGCTTTGTAGTGCCCGCGGCGGCCGGCGGCCCTACGGAAATCGTGACCCGGCTGATAGCTGAACGCATGACCAAGAGCATGGGGGTATCCGTCATCGTCGAGGCAAAGCCGGGCGCAGGAGGCAATATCGGCGCGGATATGGTGGCAAAGGCAGACCCAGACGGCTACACGATTCTCATGGGTACGATGGGCACTAACGCCATGAACGAGACACTCTATAAGTCTCTGCCGTTTGACCCGCAGAAGAGTTTCGTGGCAATCACTCAGGCGGTGTCTTATCCCCTGGTTGTGGTCGTGAATTCAAAGCTGCCTATTCACAGCATCGCGGAGTTGATCGACTACGCCAAACAGCATCCAAATGGCTTGAATCGAGCTTCAGGCGGCAGTGGCACCTCTATGCATATGTCGGGTGAGTTGTTCAACCAAATGGCAGGCGTCAAGATGCAACACATTCCCTACAAGGGTAGCCTGCCCGCATTGACGGACGTTATCGGCGGACAAGCCGACGTGGCGTTCGACAGTCTGGTCATTGCTCAGCCGTTAATTCGGGCGGGCAAGCTGCGCGCCATTGCGGTTACCGGCCCGCAACGATCGTCTGCCGCGCCGGAAGTTCCTACCGTAGCGGAAACTCTGCCCGGTTATTCCATGACGTCGTGGATTGGCGTATTTGCGCCTGCCGGCACCCCGCGCCCGATCGTTGATCGCCTGTACAAGGAAATCGCGCATGCCTTGAACGATCCCAGCATCAAGAAGCAACTGCAGTCACAGGCAGCAGAACCGGTAGCCAGCACGCCCGAGGAATTTGCCAAGTTTACTGCGGACGAAACAAAGAAATGGGCGCCTGTCATCAAAGCTTCCGGCGCCTCGGTGCTATGACCCCTCTCAAGGAGAACCTCATGAGAACTATCGACTTCCACGCCCGCCGAAAGCGCGTGGCCGATCATGCGCGCAAACTCGGCTACGATGCATATCTGGGTACTCGGCAAGCGTCATTACATTATCTGAGCGGCGCCTTCATGCCGTGGCGTGGTGCGGTATTAGTTACCGCGGATGGCCATTGCGAATTCATTTACTGGGCGATGGATACGTCACGAGTGCGCGCTGAAGGTCACGACATGCAAATGCATGAGTTTGAGTTCTCCGACTTCCCCCTGATCATCCGTCAACGTCTCGAGCATCATGGCTTGACCCGAGGCCGGCTGGCAATGGATCTATCCCATCCCGGCGCAGCGCAAGTTGCCCCTGGAATGCTGACTGCGGCGGAGTACTTCGAGTTGGCGGAGCATCTGCCTGAGGCAAAACTTGAAAACGGAGTCGATGTAATCGACGACGTCATGCTGATCAAAGACGATGCCGAGATAGAGCGCCTGCGCCTTGCCGCCGAAGTATCTGATTATGGTTTTGAGCAAGGATTGGCTGCCGTTCGCGTGGGAGCCAGCGAAAACGAAATTGCGGGAGAAATCGAGCGCGCTATTCGCCGTCGTGGCAGCACCTGGGCCTGGGCCGTAACAGGTGGCACTGAGGTCGGTGCAGGGGAACGAACGGGTTTCTTGCGCGGTGTCACCCAGCAAGCGACAGATCGCCGCATTCAAGCGAACGAATTCGTTATTCTGGATTTACACCCACTGATGGATCTATATATGGCTGACACCGCCTTGCCTGCATTTCTAGGCAAACCCAATGCGGATCAAGCCAAAATGATCGATTGCTGGGAAGAAACCGTGCACACCATGCTGGCGTCGTTGACTCCCGGCCGCCCGATTGCAGAGTGCGCCAAACACGGAGTTGCGGTCTTTGAAAAGTATGGGTTGTCGGAATTCGGATTACCGCTCTTTGGCCACGGACTAGGTACCTGCGCACGTACACGTCCGTTTATCAATCTGCGTAGTAAAGACATCGTGACGCCCGGTATGGTCGTCGCCTTAGGAACTCATCTTTATCGACCAGATGTGGGTGGAATGCGTCTGGAGTACCCAGTATTGATAGGCGAACACGGCGCCGAACCGCTCGTTCGCACCGAAGCACGTGTGCATCGTCTGTCCTAACCATCATAGAGGTATCGGTATGCAAGCCGTCGCATTAAGCCCATTGATTGGAGCGGCCATCTCAGGCGTAGACTTGGAAACGCTGGGTGATGAAGGCTTCTCGCGGGTCAATGAACTTTTTCTTCAACACCAATTGCTCGTCTTCGAATCGCAATCCCTGTCTCCAGAAGGACAACTTCGCTTCAGCCGCCGCCTGGGACCAATGGATATTCATGTCCTCAAACAATACAACCACCCCGAGTATCCCGAAATTTTCGTCCTGTCTAACGAGGTAAAGAACGGAATTCCCGCAGGCATTGCTGATGGGGGATCATACTGGCACTCCGATTTTGCATTTCGGGAATGCCCGGCTAAGGCCACTATCCTCAATGCACAGCTTATCCCCCCAGAGGGAGGCAATACACTCTTTGTAAACATGTATCTCGCCTATGAAGAGTTAGAGTCCTCGATGAAATCAGCGCTGGATGGATTGCAAGCCATTCACCGCTATCGCCCTAAGCCCCGGCGTGCCGACGACGGCACACGCGTGGTCATGGACACTGCACAGTTGGCCAGCACACCAGACGTACAGCATCCGATCGTGCGCACTCATCCCGAAACAGGACGCAAAGCGCTGTATGTTCACCCTGGCATGACGGCCGCAGTAGTTGGATGGGCGGAACACGAAAGCCAGGAGCTGCTGGACATGTTATTTGCGCATTGCACACAGCAGAAACTGCAATACACCCTGCAATGGTCACCAGGTCATGTCGTAATGTGGGACAATCGGTGCGTCATGCACAAAGCGACCACGAGAGATCTACCCGCAACCATGCGCCGCACGATCTATCGCACGACTGTTATGGGAGAGCGTCCCGTCTAGGAGACGATATGCAAGAAGCAACTTGCCCTAACGCCAGCACCCATCAAATATCGGGAATCCATGAATCCCGCGATTTTTTATTGATGGGCGGAGACACCTTACGATCAGCCCGATTAGCGTGGTATCGCTACGGCCCCCCGCCGGCGCAGGCACGCGCTGTGGTCCTGCTGCTGCACGGGATATCCGGCAGCCACCAAGCACTATCCCCGCAGTTTGGCGAAACCTTTCCGGATGCAGGATGGGCGAGCGCATGGATAGGACCTGGTGCAGTACTGGATACTCGGCATACCTGCGTGCTGGTGCCAAACGCGTTGGGGTCCTGTTTTGGCAGCACCAGCCCCACTGATCGGCAGACGACAGATTTTCCGCCTATCACCATTTCGGACACTGTCAGGTTGCAAGCTCACTGGCTTGCCGAGCTCGGCGTGTCTCATGTAGATACGATAATCGGCTACTCGTATGGGGGCTACCAAGCCTTTGAATGGGCAGTATCCCGGCCGCTTTCCGTCGGGAAGGTTGTTGTCCTGGCATCTGCGCCACACGGCAATGGCACAAATGACGACGTTCTAAAATTACGAGCATTGGCTACTGACATTACAGCCGGAAAAGTGAGTGCACAAGATGCATGGGTTGAAATGCGTTGCGCGACGTTGCGACGCTATGGCTATGCAGACTGGCTCCGTGATGCGCATGTCGATAATGCTGAGCAGCGCTTGCGCTCAGAGGCTCGGACGTGGGCACAACGTTTTTCCCCGTGGTCTCTTGCTGCTCTGCGACACGCGGCATGTACCTTTGACGTGCGCATATCACTCCTATCATCTAACACGCCTATCTACTGGATGCGCTGCATCTCTGATGATCTGTTTCCACCAAATCCTTGCACCGATGCGCAGACCGTCTACCCCTCCCATATAAAAGAAATCACGATCAATGGGAAATACGGCCATTTATCGCCACTATTGGAATATCACCTGTGGGAACCCTCACTGCGCGGTGTACTGGGCAGTGCCCGTTGCAGCACACACGCCACATGCTCGGCCCGTAATCGGCCTTCGGCGTGAGTCCCGTCTGAGATCTGATGCCGACAACTTGTCCCGTCGGCGACCAAGATCGTATCGGCGCCAGCCTGCCTTACAACCGGCAACAAGGATAGCTCGGCCATTTTCATAGAGGTGTCGTAATGGGATACCTCATAACCGAAACTGCCGGCCATGCCACAACAACTCGACTCGATGAGCTCTACTTTCAGCTCCGGAATCAAAGACAATATCTGCTGCACGGGTTTAACAGCGTCGAAAGCTTTTTGATGGCAATGGCCGTGCAGCAGCGCACGTTTCTGTGACAATGGATTCAGCTGCAGATTCAGGCGTCCGGCCTTTAGTTCACTGGCTAAGAATTCTTCAAATAGATAGGCATGTCGAGACAGTGCACCGGCGTCCTCGCCCAACCCCATCACCAGAAACTCATCACGCAATGAGAGCAAACAGGATGGTTCCAGTCCGACGATGGGTATGCCCCGCGCCACGAATGGGCGCAGCGCATCCACGACGCGGCGCGCCTCGGATCGAGCCTCGTCTACCATGCCAGCCGAAAGATATGTGCGGCCGCAACACAATGGGCGGTTCGGCTCGGCATCGCTCGCAGCGGGGCCAGCGATGTGCACGCGATAACCCGCCGCCTGCAACACCCGCAAGGCAGCTCGGGCGTTTTCGGGTTCGAGATAATTATTGAACGTGTCCGCGAATAGAACGACGTCTGCCTTGTCTGCCTCTACAGACTGAGCGCGATGGGTGAAGACATCGCTTCGCCATCTCGGCAATGTGCGTTTCGATGAAAACCCCAGCCAACGCTCTGATAACCATGCCGCCCCGGGCAACGTATCGCGCAGATTAAACACGAACGGCAGACGGGCTGCCCATGGCGCCCAACGCGGCAGGGTCGCAATGATTTTGTCTTTCAGTTTCAGACCATGTGTTTGCCGCCATTGATTCTGAAATTCGATTTTCATGCGTGCCATGTCGACGCCGGTAGGACAGTCGCGCTTGCAGCCCTTGCAACTGACGCATAAATCCATCGTGGCGTGCATCTCATCCGAAACGAACGCATCCTGTCCTAATTGGCCCGACAAGGCTAAACGCAAGGTATTGGCGCGACCGCGTGTCAGATGCTGCTCGTCGCGCGTGACGCGATAACTCGGACACATGGTGCCGGCATCAAATTTACGGCAATGCCCGTTGTTGTTGCACATCTCTACCGCTTTGGCAAACCCCTGTGCGGGATCGCCGCCCGTACCTGGCGCGCTGACGGTGTCTGTGGCGGGGTCGTTATCTACGTTCCACGCAGACCAATCCAAGGCGGGCTGCAGTGCGATCACGCGATATTCCGGTGTGAAACGGAACAATGATCGGTCATCCATTTTGGTACTGCGCACAATCTTGCCGGGATTCATCAATCGATCAGGGTCGAACGCGTCCTTGATCTCCTCAAATGCGCGCGTGAGTTTTGCCCCGAACTGCCATGCCACCCATTCGCTACGCACCAGGCCGTCACCGTGCTCCCCAGAAAAGGCACCTTTGAAGCGGCGCACCAGCTCACCCGCCTCTTCGGCGATCGCACGCATTTTCGTTGCACCGTCACGGCGCATATCCAGTATGGGCCGAACATGTAATGTCCCTACCGAAGCATGCGCATACCATGTGCCTTTGGTGCCGTGCTTGGCAAACACATCGGTCAAGTGACTGGTGTACTCGGCCAGGTGTTCCAGCGGTACGGCGCAATCCTCAATGAACGACACAGGCTTGCCGTCGCCGCGCATGCTCATCATGATATTCAAACCCGACTTGCGTACATCCCACAAAGCCTTTTGTGCTGCCGCATCCGGCATTTCCACCACTGAATCCGGCAAGCCCAGGTCGCCCATCAACTGAACCAGTTTTGCCAGGCTCGCCACCTGCTCGGCCTTGGATTCTCCGGCGAATTCGACCAGTAGAACGGCCTCAGGCTCGCCAATCAAGGCTCCGTCGATGATGGAGCGGAATGCCGGATTGCTGCGCGCCAGA
>Ga0182738_1005684_pt1 | contig 13227 bp, 11 predicted proteins | sample eDN5th30CBELigMG_FD_128876 | JGI IMG/M metagenome (GOLD analysis project Ga0182738, IMG submission 128876) | Enriched Miracle-Growth compost microbial communities from Emeryville, California, USA - eDNA 5th pass 30_C BE-Lig MG (version 2)... ...
AATTTTGAAAAATAAAGATTTAATTTTCTGAGTTTTCTCATTAATTATGCTTATTAGTCTCAAATCAACAACTCTGTTTAAACTTTTTTCGGGAGAAAAATAACTCCTTGATTTTAATCGCATCTGAAAGCCGCTCTTGCTGATATTTATAGAAATCTTTTTCATGACTACCAAAAATAGACTCACAGTTAGTTGACTTTTTTCAATTTTATAAGCTCAAAATAATTTATAAACTCCCTTTCAAGGAATAACTAATTTTACTCAGGCAAGATATGTTTATAATGCAAATAGGAATAAGGTGTGAATTAAAGCGCATCATAATGTATTTATTAATTTAAAGAATAAAAAACTTCTTTTTTTTTACTCCAATATATAAAGCTAATATTAGAAAAATTTTCATTAGTGTCCCTCTTCAAAGACAAGAGCGATGAGATCACCAAGAAGAGTACCAAAGTTTAATCCAAAGACAGCCAAGAAACCGGCTAATTCTTTGTTTTCTTTGGAGACAGGTTCTGGTGCCAAGACGAAAAGGCCGACGTTCAAGAGGCCCATGAGGATACCAAAGAAGGTAATATTCGAATAGCCGAACCAGATTGTATTAAAGATCTCCACATTTGGATAATATGCTTGGACATAGAAGAACCCAATAGAAATAAATCTCAACATGACCAAAACCATCATTGTATATTTGTTATAATATTGTCTAAACTGTCCAAACTTTTTTCCAATAATGTAAAAGACAGAAAATGTGATAATCATTGATGTACTCTTATCTTTATCATCCATGCCCGCGATGGGCTTCATAAGCATCAATCCTGGATATGCGATATGCTGTTGGATTGAAGCAATCACCATCAGCCAGATATGCACTTGAGTCTGTTGGAAAACTTTAAAAAGAGTGCCGAAATTTCTCTTCTCTCTGTCTGGATTGTCGGCTTGCTTCAAAAGGTCAAGGTCAAAATCTTCTTCGATAACACTGTAGAGCCTCTTCTTCAAATATCTTTGATAAAATGAGGACCTCATAAAGGCGATGTGGAAGATCAAAGCAAAGAAAATCAAAATCACGCTCAATCCAAAAAAGAGACTGTTTTCGAGCATATTACCATTATCCACGTTCACACCGCCATTCAAATATTTAAAGGTCTTATCGAAAGCCATTTTTAAAAAGCTCATCTTGAGACTTCCAATACCAACCCCGATCAAGAAATAAGTTGTGTACTTCTTATCAATTTGGCTAGTCAAACCAGCAACGCTCGAGTAGCACACATTTTGGAAAAAACCCAAAACAAACAATAAAACGAGCATCGCAAGATTTCCAAGTGAAGTTTTCTCCAAGACATGAGCAAAGAAAGGAAGCAAAACTCCGATTAACATAGAAGCCAGCAAAGACATCACAACACGAGTATTATAGGTCAGACTATTACTCATGTGTGTAATGACAAAGGTAACGATAATAGGAGCAATGTGCTGGGGAATAGGATAGTCAATCTTGGGATCTGTCTTGGGAAACTTGGCCTTGAAGAATGTAAAGGAATTCATCACTGCAAACCCAACTGCCAGGGCAGTTGATCCCAGCCATATAAAGTAAAAGACAGCAAACCCGTCATTACGGATTCTTCTGGGTCTTGGTGGTCGGGGGATATATGTTAATGATGTGTCTGGCTCTTGATAGCTCTTGACAGACTCTCTTCCACTCTCTTCAGCAGAAATCATGGATGAATTGGCATCTGTGAATGATTCATATTTAGCAGGTTCCTTGTAGTTCTGATACATCTCTTCCTCCTCCTCGAAATTGCTTATTAATTATCACAAAGATTAAATTCTTTTTATTATGTGAAAAGTCAAAGGGTTAGGGTTAAATTCATTATGAAATTATTAACATTGAAATCTGACGAAAACTCCAAAATACAATGTTTGATGAAAACAAAGGATCTGTTCAATCTTTTTCTCAAATTAAGAAGGAAATTGTATTTCCATGAAGGCGTTATTGGAATTTTAGAGGCGACAAAAAAGAAGATATTTTTCTTGAAGTTGAAAATTTACAGGCAGCAGGCAAACTTATTCAAAAGAAAAATTCTCTGTTCATCCAATAAGAATACATGAAATTTAACAATTTTTGTTGGAATATTTAGTTGAAATTTTTTTTAATCACATATTGTTTCTCTTTGCCAGAAAAATATTTTTTCTGATAAAAATGATTACGTGTACAACTTGAAATTTTAAAGCCGAAAATGTCAACTTTATGGAAATGTCTCTGAGGTGGTTCATCACTCTTGCTCGACATTCAAAGCTAAGCGCACTATATTCGGAAGGAGTTCATTATCTTGAACACACAACCAAAATTTTGCAGACTTTTTCTTACCTCTCAGACTTTATAGAGAAAAAAATCCTTTGTGGTAAACAAATTAAGCATCAAAATTTTAATCGCGGATTGATTAATCTTAATTTTTTCTTCCTGCAAGGAATCTTGATCATTCGAACTAAAATTTTCTTTGATTATCAACCCAAGCTTATAACTCTTCCAATGAACTTGGATTTCTGAAGGTTCCTGGCTTTGTAAGAATGAAAAATTTCGGACTCAGATCCCTCGAATTCTAGCTCTGCTCGACCAAAGATTTTTATGTAATGAAGGGATCTCAGTCTCATCAGTTTTTTGTTACATTTTCTTGAGGAGATTTCTAGAATTTTACAATAATTTTGAGCTCACTTGGTCATCATCAAACTCAGATTAGTCCAGTTAAGTCGAATTCCAAAATACTTACTCTCCTTTCACAAAATAATATTGAAATCAAGTAAATTCATACAGTTTTATTTTTTTTTATAAAGTTTTTCATTTTAGCAGGAAAATATTTTTGGGAGAAATTTCTTGATTAAAAATCTCAAACTTTTAGAGAATTTCTATCTGTTTTATTATTTCTCTCCTAAGCGAAGAGAAATAAAATTGGCTCATTTACTTGCGGTACCTCTTTGTAATATTTCTCAGAGGATAAATTTCAAGCAAGCAAAAATGAAATGAATCCAGACCCGAAAACTTTTATCAATTTGATCTTCTTGAAAATTATGACATCTACTTACAAATTTTTTTTATTCCAATAAATTTTTCTTTTTTGCTTTTCATATCATCAGATCCACATTTGATAAATAAATTTTTTATTTCCCCAATCTTGTTCAATCCAATCCATTGAAATCTTATTTTCTTTCATATCATCAAAAGGTTCAATTTCACTCCGCCTCTAAAGGCTCAATAAATTTTAATAAAGTCCGCGGTGACAGCAACAAAAAATTTTATGTACAAATTAATCTTCTTTCATCCATAAAATTTTATTGTATCTTGCCTTTCTATTTTTAAATCAGACTCTGTCATGAGAAAAGGATCTCACTCCTTCAAATAAACTCTTATCATAGAAAGCTCGAATTTTCCTCCAAGCCACTAAAAAAATATCCCCTTACTCAAAAACTTCCCGCGCATCTTTTACCTGACTCCTTTTCTCAAACTCTATCCTCACAGAAACTTTGCTCTCAAACTCTTTATTCTCCCCTTTCCCCTCTAAACTAAGTAAACTTCAAAGTCTTTCAGTACACCTCTCACAAGGAGGAGATTTAAGAAACCACTTTCTGAATTTCCAGTGGATAATTTTCAGTATAAATCTATTAAACCTTTTTAGATTCTAAAATTTAATTTATTTCCCCAAACTTGTCATGGGTCCTTCTTCAACATTTGCAAGTCCTGAAGAATACTACGAGGAAAAGCCTCGTAAAGGCAGAAGACGCTCTGAAGATGATGCTTTTGCCATCTTTTATTTCCTTTGGATTGGTGGCTGTACAAACACTGTTTGGAATGCTGTCATGAATTCCTTCGATTATTTCAAGCTTAAATTCACCAACAGTGATGAAATTGAATTCATCTTCCCTCTTCCCCAACACGTCGCTTCCTTGCTTGTCACTTTTATCATCACCCAGCTTAGTAATGTGCTGTCCTACAGCACTAGAATCGTCTCCTCCATCATTATTATTACTGTAATCACTGTCATCCTCCCTATTCAAGCTGATGTGTTCCAAAATAGCGATTTTGGTTTAACATTGATTATGATTACCCTCTTCTTCCTGGGATTCTTTAACAACATGGCTTATGCAAGCATAGCAGGATTCACCAGTCAAATTGATGGTAAATATACCGCTTATTTCCTTATCGGAGTTGCTATTGCTGGGCTCGTTGTTAATGGTCTCAGATGGGTCATCATCAAGATCTTTGACTACACTGTTGGTGGAATCAGTGATGATAACTTGTTCGGAGTCCAAATCTACTTCATGACAGTTGTTGCTTTGCTTGTGACTGGATTGGTTCTTCATTTCATGTTTATGAGATCCGATTTCTATCACTGTAAAATCAAGAAAAGAATCTACAGTGTTCTTGAAGAAGATGGTGATGGCGGACTTGCTTTGCTTTCCCCTTCTCACAACACCTCAAACCCAAAAAGAAACTTTGGCACATTAATGGTTGTCGCAAAAGAAACATGGTTCTATTTGCTTCTTATTCTCGTCTCCTGTGTTCAACAGCACTTCTCATACCCCGGATTAGCCTTGGCTAAACCCATTCCTGGTATGGAGAACCATACAAAAACAGTTTCTATGATTGCTGTTTTCTCCGCTTTTTATATCATTGGAAAGAAAATGGGCCAATACAGAGAATATTACAATAGAAACACCATGACTGTCCTCACACTCTTTAGATTCGTTATCATCGCATTCTTTATCTTACAAGTCGTTGCACCAGAAATTCCTATCTTAAATACCGCAGCTTTTGGCTATTTGAATGTTGTTCTCTTTGCCTTGACTATGGGAGTCATAAACGTCGGATTGTTTATTTTGACTCCTGAACAGGTCACTGAAGATAAAAAAGAAATTGCAGGATTTATTGCCGTCTTTGCTATTAATCTGGGAACCATCATTGGTGCTTTTTCAATTGTGCCCCTCAAAGAAATTCTTCATATTAACAGTCATGGTGGTGGTCATTAATTCATATTTATTGAAAAGATTTTTTTTCTCAAAAAATTTTTTTCAAAGGAAATTTTACTTGTAAAAAAGTAAAAATATTTATTATTTTATTTTTGTTTGGGAAGGAAAATTCACCATCCAAGAAAAACTCACTTCTCTTTTTTCTTCTGTCAAATGAAAAAAATTCCAATCAAATTTCATTTCAGAGGCTGAAATAAGGAAAAATTTAATAGAGTAAATTTAAGCAAAATCTTTTCTCACTCCAACAAAAAGAATTAGTTTATAATGATTTACGACAAACCAGAGAGATTTTGATTTAAAAATTAATAATTCCCAAAACAAGGACGCACTAATCTCACAGAAATATCTCTCAAGTTTAATTCCCTTAACTATTTATACACGCACCTTTTCAACTTTCCGTAAAATTTTAAACTAAAGGCATAATCAATGGGAAACCGTACCAAAGATGATACTGAGACAGAAGACTCATACATTAATCTCGGAGGTAGTTACTCTGATGATAGATTAGCAGTCATCTACTTCCTTTGGATTGGAGGTGTCTCTGTCTGCAGTACAGCTGCTGTTATCAACTCTTTAGAGTATTTTGATCATCAGTTCGCAAATCACGATGTCAAGTTTATCTTCCCTCTGCCCTCCATGGTCGTTTCCATCATTGTCACCTTTATCATTACACCACTCAGTAACATGCTCTCATACAGCACAAGAGTTGTTCTCACAATGATATTCGTCATCATCTCACTCTGTGTCATTCCATTCGTGGCTGATATTTTCAAAGGAACAACGTTTGGATTTCTTGTCTGTCTTGGAATTCTTATTTTTATGGGATTCCTCAACAACATCTGCTATGCCAGTATTGCTGGCTTTACAAGCCAAATAGATAAAAAATATACAGCTTATTTCTTGATTGGAATCGCTGTCATTGGACTATTTATGAGCTTCTTGAAAATTGGCTTCATCTATGTCTTTACAAAGTTATCACCAAATGGCGTCCTTGATAAAGGCGCCGTCCTACCTAATGCCCTCTATTTTATCACGACTGCAGCCATGATCTTTATTGGTTTGATCCTCCATGCTAAATTCCTCAGATCGGAATTTTTCTTCACTCAAGTTAGAGAAAGAGTTTGCAGTGTTTTTGATGACGAAGGGGAATTTGCTTTAAACAGAGCAGAACAAAATCCTGCTGTTGGCAAAAGAGATTTCAAAACTCTTTTCCAAGTTTATCATCGCACTCGAGGATATTTCTGGCTTATGATTGTTGCTGTCACCCAACAAAACATGTTTTATCCTGGCCTAGCTCTCCAAAAGAAAATCCCTGGCATGGATGACGAAGTCAAAACCGTCTCTATTGTCACGACATTCGCCTTCTTCTTTATTATTGGTAAAAAGATGGGGCAATACAGAGAATATTATGATAAAGGAACGATCATTTTCTGTACCACTATCAGATTCATTATCATCGCTCTTATTTTTATCCAAGCCAGAATTGATGGCATTCCAATTATAGAAACTGCTTGGTTCTGCTATTTGAACATTTCTCTCCTTGCTTTGAGTCTTGGCGTTATCAATGTCGGAATATTTATCTTGAGTGCTGAATTAGTCTCTGATGATAAAAAAGAACTATCTGGATTCGTTTCAGTCATGGCTGTCAATTTTGGAAGCCTCATCGGAGGGGTCGCATCCCTTGCTCTTACTGGACATGCTGGTGGACATTAATTAATTCTGTTGTTTATGCCTTCTTTCTTTGTTGTTTCATCTACATGTTATTTATGTGATTGTTTTCTCGTCATCAAGAAAGAATTTTTTTCAGATCAGATCAAATAGAGATTAAAAAGAGAATGCAATCTTATACTTTATGGAATTTCGTAGAAAATATAGAGTTGAAGAATTTAAGTTAGTATTCATCAAGCAAGAATATGTAGTAGTTTATACGCACAGTATAATAAAAAGAAAGTTTCAAACTCAATTGTTATTTCAACATGTCTGGATTCACACCAATATTTCGGAAAGGTAACGCCAGGATAGCTCCAATGATAAGGCCCACGTTAATTCCCAACACAGAAAGGAAGCCAGCGACTTCTTTTTGTTCAGGTTTAACTTGCTCAGGGCCTAAAAGAAATAGAGCAACATTCACAATTCCCAAAGTTATTCCGAACAAAGCAATATTTACATAAGCAAACCACACTGTGTTAATAAAAGGGAGATCCAGTTCCATAGCTTGAGCAATAAACAAACCCACAAAAGTAAACCTGAACAACACCAAGGCCAATATTATGTACTTATTATAATATTGCCTGTATTGCCCAAGCTTCTTTCCAACAATAAAGAAAATATTAAATGCTGCAAGCATGCTCACGGTCTTGGCGCTATTTGAAATGTTGGGGATCTCTTTCTTGAGCATCAGGCCTGGAATGGTCATCAATAATTGAATGTAGGATACCATCAAGAGAAAGACATAGAATCCAATCCTCTTGAAAACTCTTCCCATCATCCTGAAACCTTTGTGTTCCTCATTGGAGTCTATCAAGGTTTCTGTTACATTTATTTCAGGATCCAAATCACAAGTTTGCTTTCTTCTTGATGTCCTAACATCAAACCTCGTTTTATAAAAGTTTGATTTCATAAATTGGAAGTGAAGAATTAAGCAGAATAAAAGATAAAGCACAGTCAAACCGAAATAGGCTCCCACACACAGAATCTCCTCTTCAGTCTCAGGCTTAAAAAGCAAAAGAGTCAACTCTCTGAAAAGATTCATCAGGAGACTATTGATTGCTGTCCCAATCAAGAAATAAGCCGTATATTTCCCTTCGATCTGGCTAGTCAAGCCTGCAAGTGAGGCATAGCATAAGGTATTACTGAATCCAAGCACAAATAGCATCACCAAGATCACGACTACACCAAAGTCAGAGTCTTTGAACATTGCCGCCTCAAACGGCAAAGTAGCGGTTATTAACGTAATCCCAATTAATGATGAGACTATTCTTGTGTTATAGGAGAAGACAGCACTCAATTTTGCCATTATAAGCACAGCTATTAACTGGGCTATATATGGTGGTAGCGGAAAAACGAACTGAACATTGGATTCAGGAAATTTAGCTTCAAAGTAGTCAAGGCAATTTATACCAGCATTCCAACCACAGGTGGCCGCTCCTCCAAGACAAAGAAAGTACAGGGTAGCAAAGTGGTCATGAGGGACTTGGTCGTGTCTTTCTGTGGTTGGTGAGCCTAAAGAAGAACTTTTCATTGTTTGTATCAAACGGCTTTATTTATAAAAATTATTCCCTCTAAAAAAATTAATCTACATTTAAAGTAGAGTAAGTTATTATCGACCTCTGAAATTCCAGAAATTCCAACTGCAATCAATCCTAGGTTTTTGTTCTTTTTCTTCTATTTATGCAACTGAGAATTGTTCTTTCTTCAGATGGGTGGGAAAATCCAAACTCTTTCTCTTTGCTTGTTTTTTATATTGAAAATCAATTCCCTTGATTCTTCACTTGTCAAAGCCTTCTAAACTCTATGTAATGCTTCTTCGCCGTGATCTTCCTAAAGGTTTCAACTCCCTAGTTTCACTTGCTAGCTTAACGGCCCAAGTTTTAACCCTCTTTTTTCGTGATCTATGAGTATGTAGCATTTTTAATTTTTAAAATATCCATAAATGCCTGATGACGGATACTTTCTAACTGCCTCTCTAATCAATTCTTCAGGAGTCAAAAATTTGATAATTTGTTCTGTTCATTTTGTAAATTGTTTAATTTAAATCTGTTTTAAATATGAAAGCATATGTCTTGTAAACGTTTTTAGGAAAGTTTTTGTTATTCAGACTGACAGAAAGACAAAAATCAAAACATGAATAGATGAGTTATTTCTTTAGCTTCTTAAGTGAGCAAAAGGAAGAGCTGTGAATGTTCCAATGACAATACCAGCAGTTAACCCAAACACATTAACGAAACCAGAGACTTCCTTTTTCTCAGGTTCAATTTTTTCTGGGGCCAAAATAAACAATGCACATGTCACAAATCCATTTGTGAAACCGAACAACAAGATATTAATATACCCGAACCAAATAGTGTTAAAGATAGGAAGATCAAAGGCAGCCTGGATCATGAAGAATGCCATCAAAACAAATCTAAATAACACAGTTGCTGTGACAATCTGGGCATTGTAATATTTTCTATATTGACCAGCCTTTTTGCCAATCAAGAAGAAGATACTAAAAATCATGTTCATCGAAGTCAACTTTGTGCCCTTTTCCATATTTCCCATTGGCTTTTGTTGCATAACTCCAGGGAAAACTGTGTACATCTGAATATAAGTGACGGCAATTAAGATCACGTACAAACTTGTCTTGCTAAAGATGCCAAATAATGTGTTAAAATCTCTTCCTGGCTTTCTTGAAATGTCTCTGTCACTACTACTACTACTAGTTTCAAGGAAAGAATCTCCATCTTCTGAAGCTTCAGAATCGTTTAATCTCGTCAAATTGGTCTTTTCAAGGAATGCATTGTAAAATTCGGATTTGACAAAAGCCAAATGTAAGAAGACACACCATGCGATAAATATAGCAGCCACAACAAAAAATATCGTCACTGAAATCTCTTTGGATCTTTCAGGCGTTATGCTTGCATCTTTGGAAATGATATAAGCCAGCGCCATTCTGATGATACTCATGCCAATTCCAGCAATTCCAGAGCCGATTAAAAAGTTTGTTGTGTGTTCTCCGGGCAATTGGCTTGTCAGTCCGATGATTGAAGAGTAGCAAATATTATTCAAGAATCCCATAAAAAACAACAACATCATGATCATCCAAAAACCATTTTCAGATCCTCCATACAGAGCAGCTTGGAATGGGAGGAAGCCAATGACGCATCCGACCACAAGAAAAGGAACAATAACTCTTGAACTATAGCCAAATCTCTCACTGATCTTAGCCATAATAGGGGTTACAAGGAATTGTGCGAGATAAACAGCAATACCAAACTTGAAGCTCACTGAATAACCCTTATATTTATCGTCAAAAAAGTCCAGACTGTTCAAGACAGCATACCAGCCGATCTGGCAGCCTCCACCAAAAGAAAGAAAATATAATTTGGCAAGGAAGCTTGAAGGAAGCTCAAAACTTGGGGCCATGGTAAAAAGACTGTAAGTTTTAACTTGTGTCTATATTAATATTAATTTAACAAATAGAAAGAAGCGCATTCCTTCAATAACAAACTAATTATACAGTATAAAATTGCAAAATACATTCCTTTGTGTCGCCATTTTCAACTCATTTTGGAGTTGAAATTTTGGGAGAATCAATGAACCAATTTCCGGGGTTTAAAAAAAAATTCCCCATTTGGGTTAAAAAGAACTGAATGGGTTCATTATTTTTTTCCACAATCAAGGAAAGTTCAAGAGAGCGGCTTTGAATTATTGAATTGTTATTGAATTGTCAAATCGTAAAAAGCTCGATTTGACAATTTGAAGCTTCAATTACAAATCACAGAATAAGATTTATCAAAAGGTTTTTCTCTTTATATAATTTCAATTCAAGATTTTTTCTATGGATGAATGGATTGATCAATCAAATCTCAATTTGACCAAATTGACCTCATCCTTCAAATAGCAATAACCCTTCATCACTTTTACAAATTCAATGGACTCAATGTAACTCTCTTAAAAAAAACTAAACTTTTGAGAAAAATCGTTTCCCTATGGATGTAGATTATTTTTAAAAAAGCACAAGCACAATCTGAGATGGAAATCACAATTAAAAATTTTGATCAATTTACCTTCACACAAAATAACACCAAGGCTGATTATTTCAGGATCGATCAGCCTCTTTAAGAATTTAAAATATTAAACACTAAAAATTCAGCCAAAAACAAACATTAAAGATTGCTCATGGATTCCCTTCCTTATGACAACATTGACCAGCTCGCAAACTGCCTTTACCTCACCTTCAGAGGTAGAGGTGACGAAGTCAAACAAGCCTCTGACTATCTCAGGGAAATGGCAAAAGACATAACTCGCTTCGCCACTTCTCTTATGAATCTTGTCACCTGCGATAGATCTGACAGTAAGCCTTTTCTCCTTCAATTTTCGTCAACAAACATTCTAGAAAATTTCCTCGATACCAAATCTTCAGCCTGTATCATCCTCAGCACTTCCCTCAAGGAGCTCATCCTGAGAGAAGTTATCACCCCAGATGTTAAAAATTACCTTCTCGAAGTCATTATCAAGTCATTGTTCCATTCCAACGTTGCCTTCAATACCAAATTGAGTCTTATGTCCGCTTTGGAAGAATTATACAAAACCGATACTGGTAAACCTTAGAATAGATTCTTCATATTTATTTCGAATTCTTGAATATTCTCCTCAGAACGTTCAAAACTAAACTTTTCTAGGTGTTGACTTGAGAAATAAGAGTCTTCTTTTCATTATCGAAAAGCTTGGCGAAGGATCTCTTAATGATTATGCCTCCAGTTTCTTGGTTCTCCAAAAAATCGTCAAATCTCCCCGTCTTTCTAAAGACGCCTTGGCAGAATTCTTTAAAAGAGTCAGAGAACCTCTTACTATTGCTGCCAACAACATCATCCAAGGCATCGTTTCAGAATTAAAGGCTGCTGTTGCTGAAAACTCCACTGATAAAGTCGAAAATGTCTTTTATGGGTATAGTCTTTTCAATCTCTTCAATTTATTGATCCTCTATCTAGAATGAAAGTCCTTAGAACCTTTGTTTTGACCATCAAGAACTGTATCGACGCCATGGGCAAGAGAAAGAAGCACGAAGCCAAAGTTAAGCTCTATTCTAGCTACATGCAAGCTATTATCGCTTATGAACCTCTTGTTCAAGTTCTCTCCACAATCTTGACACTCCAAGTCCCTTCTGAAAAACAACTCCAAATGTGCCTCTTCTCTACATCAGGAATGACTGGTGTTGATGAGATCTTAAATGGACTCAAAGGAGACACTCTTGCTTGCTTCAACAAAGTTATTGACTTTGCTAATAAATTCACCGCCCTTCTCAACACAAACACCAATAAATTCCTCGCTTTTGCCATGGATTCTGGACTCAAGGGAGTTTTACAAAGTGTCCTTGTCTTTTGTGAAAACGAAAACCTCGATTTTGATGGCATCCCCAAAGTAATCAGTTGAATTCCGCGCAATTATCTAACTAATTCCCCCTTAGGATGAAGAACTTAATGATTGTATAGTTGAATGCTTGAGATTCCTTGCTCTTTTAGCCTCTCAAGCTGAACTCAATGATTTCTACGTGAGCTTCCACAAGAGACTCATTGTCAATGTCTGCCTTCCCCTTATTAGAACAACTCAACATGAAATGGACAAATTCGAGAATGATCCTTTCGATTTCGTCCAACTTGGTTCTGATACCTGCGCTGATCAGCTTTCTGCTGTTGCCAAAACTCAAGCTGTCCATCTCTTGGACCATTTGTGTGATTTCGTTGATGGTGCACTCTCTTTCCTTGCCATGCATCTCTATTCTATCATGGAATACTCTTTATTATGCAACAACATCGAAGAAATTCCTACCAAATACCCAAGCTTGAATGACTTTGCCAACTGCTTATTGATTAGAGCTACACCCCCAAAAATCAGACTTGAAACCTGTCTTATGGCTTTAACCTCATTAAGTTATCATGTTGCTCAAAGACCCGATTTAGTGTAAGAAAAATTGGAATATTCTCAATTTAACTTGATCTAGTGAGAACCTTGAAACATTTATGGCAAATTATAGAAATGTTTTCTATGCTGCTGACACTGATCGTACCTTTTTTGTTCAAATCACAATCCTAACCCCTTACCATAGCATTGATCAAAGTAAGAATGTGCCTTTTTATTGGTTATTTCATGGAAGTTCTCTTCTTGCGTGCTAACGCTAGAGAATTCTTTGGAATGCAACTCAAATTCTTGATTGACTGTCTTGACGAAAGAGGAGAAGGTCGTCTCGCCATTTCTGAACAAGCTGTTGACTCTCTTTCCACCATCTTTAGACAAAATGAACTTAGAAATGTGATTGGACCCTTCTTGCCCGACGTCATTGAGAAACTCGGCCATTATATTGAATTTGCTGACAATGCTGCTTTTTACGATGTCATTGAAAAGTTATTCACAATTTTCCGTAAAAGACTCACTGAAACCCCCAATTTCATTGGTATCCTTCTTTCCCAAATGGTCAAGAGAATCCACATTGAATGTGAAACCCTCAAGAAC
>Ga0182738_1005685_pt1 | contig 13227 bp, 11 predicted proteins | sample eDN5th30CBELigMG_FD_128876 | JGI IMG/M metagenome (GOLD analysis project Ga0182738, IMG submission 128876) | Enriched Miracle-Growth compost microbial communities from Emeryville, California, USA - eDNA 5th pass 30_C BE-Lig MG (version 2)... ...
AAAGTTTTCATTATGTGGACTGTCTCAGGTTCTGGGAGAAAACCTTGGGAAACGATATGGCGAAGTAATGTGGCGCCAGTAATAAGCTCAGTGACCATCACGACTCTGTCTTTGAACTCGTGGACTTCTTTTAATTTCAATATGTTTTCATGGTCCATTGAACTCAAAGCCTTTATCTCGTTTATAATGACTTGCTGTGAAGGCGTTATTTAAAAGCAAAAACTAAGGTCTTACTCTTTCGATTTTGCTTTGGACATCGTCTTCATCTTGATTCTCTTCCAGGATATTATAGATCTTGGCAGCATAAGATTTGCCGGTTTGCTTGGATTGCACCCAGTAATTCTAAGAAAACAGTAAGATTACAAGGCTCCTTTAAGGATTTCAGGTACTTTGCCGAGGCTGGAATTGGCGAGAAGGTTGCCCATATTATAAGAAGCAGTGAAGTCACACATGAGACAGTAGTCCCTCAACTGAGAAATCCAGAGATCCATGGCATGTTTTTCTTCAAAGAAGAACTCTGCAGAGAGACTGTGATGCCTGAGGACTAGTTTGTGGGCATATTTGGTCTTCTCCATGGAGTAATCATATAATTTGCAGGGATTATTGACCAGGTCGATGCTTTTATATACTTTATGCTTCTTCTTCTAAAGAAAAGAAAAATGAGAAAAGAGTAAGAGTAAAAGGCTTACTCCTAGGATGTATAAAGTGGAATTGCAGAGAGCGAGAGTTTTGGTAGTGAATTCGCCTTTTAGAAGGGTTTTCTTGGTTTTGATGAAGACGTAGGATTTGTAGGTGAAAGATGAAGGGTAGTCGAGAGCGTGGTTGGTCCAGAAGTCTTCCAGTTCGAGAATTTGGTCATCAAAGAGCCCTGTTCGTTTTTTCAAAGTTTTATTCATTCTCTCTCTTTTTATATATGAGTTTGCAATTCTAAAAATATTTTATCTTTCTGCTGTGTTTTTAAAAAATACTTTTAATTAATCATCCTCTTGCCTTCGCTCTCTCTCTTAGGCTTTCCTTAAACTTTTTCCCCTACTCTCCTTCTCATTTCTCCCACTGTTTCCTTTAGGTTTCTCTTGTCTAAAACAAAGAGAAAATTCTCTTCTATATCTCTACAGAAAAAATATGACATAATGACGCCAGAGAAACTGCCTCAAAAGGCGTGAACAAAGAGGCCTTTGCGATCATAAGCCTTAGCATAATATTAATGGTAAGGATTAGAGACAAAAATCTCAGACCAACAATCCCATTTAGTCCCTGAGAAATGGCTAATTTTGAAGCCTTAATGGCCTGCTACACTAAGGAAGGCTCTATTCAACCATTTGGACTATAAATAGCAAGGAAGATCAAAAATAAAGGGCCAAGATGGAGAATAAAGAGAGAATGATCAGTGAGAGAAACACAAGAGAATAAAAAAATAATTAAAGGATTCAAAGAAATGACAGGATTTTGGATTAAAAGGGCAGTCTAAGGAAGCTCGACTTTTCAAAACAAAATTTAATTTTTTCTTTTGCAATAAATAACAACATTCAAATTAAAATTTTTAATCATCATCAAAAGAAAATTTTCCTTTTATGGTTTAAAAACTTTTTCTTTTTAATCAATCCGTCAAATATAATAGATGAAAAACCGCATCTCCCTTTACCTTTTCCATTCACCTCAGGCCCCTCTTTCCCTCCAAATAACAAAGGCAGGCGATCTCAGGGCTGAATAGTGTATGCCTGACTCGGAAAACCTCATGTATAAAGTCAATTAAAGTTTTTGTTGTCCTTATTTTAATTTACAAAGGACGACAACTAGGGGAATATCACTGGTGAATATTTAAATTTTCCTTTTAATTTTCAACCCTTTAATTTGTTTGCTTCTCTTCAACTCTTCAGTATTTTCCACTCATTTCCTCATTTCTAAGACTTATTTATTCTTATTGGCCATTAATCTCTCCCTTTCATTTTTCTCCCTTCACAAAATCTCCTTTCTAAACCCTCAAAATACCTTATCCCCAGCCCATTCTCACTCCCCTTTTCTCCACAGATTTTTAATGCTTTCACGCGAATCAAAACTCTTTAAGCTTTTCAACTCGACTTGGCCATAAATTTCATTCAATTCCCAATTTACCGAACCCTCTTTTTATTTCTTTAATCTTTCAATTTCAAACAAAACCTTGCACTAAATAAATTAAGATCATTTTCAGACAAGCCCCTTCTCTTGCTTTCCCCTTAAACTACCTTCCTTTCCACCTCTTCCCTTCCTCTTTCCCCTCAAAATCCCTCCCTGTTCCCTTATAAAACCCTTCAAACACCCTCCCTCACCAAACCCCTATTGTCTTTATCTTCTCAAGCCCTTCACTTAAGGACAGCTTTCCTTGGCATATCTAAGGGATTTCCAGGCTATCCAGCACTTCTGGGCCCTTGAATACTCATCGTATTCTCTCATAAGGATATTCATGAAAATGACCTTATAATTACTCGAAAATTTAAACCTAGACGGGTCATTAGAGATTTAGAGATTTCGAAGGCTTCAAATGGGCTGAGAGTTGGGCTTGTTAAATCGTCCTTTGTTTTAATTTCAAATAAAATCAGTGACTGGATTGACTTGGATTCTCTCAGTAAAGCAATAAAAATACACGCTTTATCTAATTTTTATCCTATTGATTATTTCTAATACAGACATTTTCCTCTCATCTCTCTGCTTCTATTTTTCACTACCTGAGCCCCCTCAAGTCTCCTCCCAAGCCCTTCCTCAAGCAAGAATTTGCTCAGAAAACTACTGGATTTCGTGAAACCAGGGTCCTTTCCATTAGACTGGCTGGATTTTTACCAAAATTTTTAACCAAGTTTCTATTGATTCATCGAGCAAAAGGGGTATTTTAATTAAGAAATATATCAAACAATTAAAAACTATTGGTCAAATCTCGAGCCATAGAGTTTTTCTCTTTGATAATCTCATTTTCATCACAGGAAATAAACTGTTTATTTATCCCCAATCTCTCTTCCTGGTTTAATTCCTAATGCCTACTGGTTTCTTTACCAAACAAATTCATTGCAAATCCGCTCAGCTCCTCCATTTCTCTCTTTAATATTCACCTTTATCTTCCATTCAGCCCTATAGTTTCTTCAATAACAACACTCTTTCTAATACTTGAACTGGCTTTTATTTCTGAATTCCTATGGTCAAAAGAGGAGAATGACAAGGTTGGAGAGTGACCTGAGAGGTCGATGAAGCGTAATAAACGTGAATAATAATGCCTTTATTTGAATTGTGGGATGGTCTTATTAATTGATTTGGGAATTTAGAAAGCTTATCTACTAAATATAGCAGGTCTAATAACTTCTTATCGATCGTAAACCAGCTAGTTTTCGGTCAGAGAGTCCTCATTTTAAGCAAATTTATTTCTCTTCTGAATCCGTAAGGATCTATTATGATCTGATTAATTGAAAAATCATGAAATTTATATAAGCTTTTTTTGAAAATTTTTTGAGATGTTAAAAGGCCATAAGAAGGGAGAACCAAATAAGAAGGATTGGGTTTGTATGCAAATATTTTTCCTGTAAAATTATTGAGGCTCTTTTTGAAAATTTCACCTTGAAAGAAAAAGTCTCAAAGCCTCATCAATAAATTTTTTCTTTCTTCAAAAATGTTATTTTTGGCCATCTGGCCTCTTCATTACTTCCCTGTCTTCTTCATTTTTTTTGAATAGGGTGACTTTGACTTCTACAGAAAAGAAGAAAATCCCTAAAACCCCTCAAATAGGTCGATTTATTTAGGGTCCCGCTCAGCTAAATATAGACTGGGATCTTTTTTCAAGGGCCCATTAGCCACTGGTCATAAGAGGGCAACACTGCGCTTGAAAATTTCAGAACACTTGAACCTAATTTTATGTAATAAAATTAATCAATTGACCCATTAAATTATCTCTTTGATCCAAAGCCTCTAATTCTTAAAATATAACTTCCTACATTATATTCTCATTGCCTCGCTTTGATTTGGCCCTAATTTTATGTTCCCTCTATTTTATTTTAAATAAATACCCTTAAATCTGCAAGAAACGTGCTCATTTCTCCTCCTTTTTCAAAGTCTTGCCCTCGATATCTCCTTACAAAGCCCTGTACATTTTCTTGTATGAGCAAAATTGATGAGAAAAGTTTTCATAAAAGGTTTGCAAAATGGGTGAAGAATTTTAATGAGAGATCGGAATTTGATGGTGAAGCTGGTTAATTGTCGCGTTTTAATACAATTTTGGCTTAAAATTGAAGGCAGTCGACAGAGTCATTTCAACAAAAAATTTTATTTCGGACAAGTGTCGACAATTCGCAATTGTCAGATTAATTCTCAAGTAACGCTCTTCCTTTTCCAAACTTAATTATTATATCGTGTCAACAAATTAAGACTCGTCTTTATATACAAATATCTTGCCTTGATTCACTTCCTGTTGCTTCATTTTCTCTTGAGAGAATGCCCAGAAAATGTAAGATAAAGGGATGCTTCGTTCGAAGCTGAGGAGAACTCTGGCTGAAAGAATTCTTTTGATAAAAATTTACGCCCAAGATAAGGCAGTACAAAGCTAAAAGAGTTGGTTCTCTGGGGAAAATTTTTATTGGATTGGTTTTAGAAAGAAGAAATTTGAATTCAGAATGAAGCGTTTTATCCGAAAAATTCCATTTTTCTTTTAGGAAAATTTGAGCTCGAGCTTTTTCAAATTTTCGAGATCCCCCACAAAACTCTCAAGTCTTCTTTCACAGATGGAGGAACTGAGGGCAAAGAGAAAATATTTTTGAGGGGAAACTCGATTCAAAACTTAATTGAAATTTGTGGTGATTTCATTATTAAAGTAGCCTATAAGAAGCAATAAAATTCAACAAGTTAACCTGATTTCTGAAATAGGACGTTACATATATGTCTTTGAGATCATCTTCTTTTTATTATGAAGAGGCTCAGATGCCAAGAGTAACATTATAATTTGATTCTCTTTGTATATTAAAACTGAAAGAATTTTATCAAGCTGAAAAGCCCTTTATTTTATTGTATTAGATAATGCACTGTCACAACCCTTAAAATTTACAAATCGAAGCCCAAGAAACTTTTTTATGGCTTGAAAATTTCAGAAGATTTGAATTATCCTCCAAAGGATCGATTTTACATATAAAATTTTTTTTGGACTGAGTCTTGCTGATTTAATCTGTAACCCAAGGCCAAAAAATGTTTTGAGCCTCTTATCACAAATTTTGATGTTAGAGTCTTCAGCGACACAAAAATTTTTTTGGTATCGCAAATTCATAAAAATCTTCACCATCTCTTTCTCAAGTGTCGTTTATTCTCAGCAGATGAAAATTCAGATGATTAATTCTTTTTTCAGTAAATCTGACCTTTGATGATATTCATCCTTTCCCTGTGGGCAGTCCCGAATTTTCAGTACTGAACCAAAAAAATGAATCTTTTTAGCTGAATTAAAAAAAAAAGTGTTGCAGGGAAAGGATTAAGGAAAAAGTTGCGACAAATTTTCCTTTTGGATATCGTAAAAAAAAAGCTTTTGCGACATTTAATTTCAATTTGGCATCGCAAATTTTCCAGCCTGTCGTACGTGCGATAAGAATACATGAGATTTTTTGGCCCTGACTGTAACCCTTTTCCAAATAAATTCTGGGGGCAGGAGTTTTCTTTCTTTAATATTTTTTTCAGTATTTTTATCTTGAAATTCGTACTCCCTTCAAAGATAATGAGTCAATTTGTTTTTTCGTCAACTTTGGCTTCTTGAGGAATTCAACTTTCATTCCTCGAAATCCAAAACAAAGTCCTCCTAAATCTTTTGGAAGGAGATTTGTGAAACTCTTTCTCGTTTCATCTTTTGGACAAGCTGAACTTTGGAGAAAAATTTGAGTCATTCAAATTCGAAAAATAATCAATTTTTTTCCAGTTCACTTTGAAAAAGATAACTCAATTTTCTCTTGTCATGATCCCAAACTCGGATAGTTTTTTTTTCTCCAGAGAGATCCTCTCAAAATCTTGTCAGAATTTATTTTTTTAATATTGAAGAAAAAAATTGAATTTTTTCAAAGATTTTGAAACTCAAGTTTCGAGAATTTGGCAAAAAATGAAGAATCTCTGAGGGAAAAAAATTTATCATCAACTGCTTGTCCAGACAACTCAACAGTCTTGTGCTTTCTATATTCTTCCCCATTAAAAAAAAAAAGTTTCAGTTTTTTTTTTCATTCTCGTTTTAAAAAATTTCAAGAATTTCTTTTTTCATAAAAGCCGTCTTTCTTCCCCAAAATCTTGGTTTGTAAAGTTGAAAAGTTGAAAGAAATGAGAGGAATGTCTTGCAAAAAAAAAGATTCGGAAAAATTGAGAGACTTTTTCATCACAAAAAATCCTTCAAGAAGGCAAAGCCGATTCCAAAAAAATACTTTTCAAAGAATTCTCCATAAAATCCATCATCATAATCCCCCTCTCCTAATTTAACTCAGGGTTTCCAGTAATCTTGAGTTTAATTTGAGACGTTTACGAAATTTTCAAACATAAGCAAATATTCATTTTCAATCATCTCATTCATCAAATTTTATTGAAGTTCCAAACACTCATAAATTTACCTTTCGATCACAAACAATATCTACAATATAAATAACATAAAATTATTCTCTTATAAGACATTTACTTCATACTATTAAACATATTTACCCCCACAATATAAAAATCCTTTATTCTCTACAGCTTATTCCACCTTTGTAATATTCACTGTCCTCACTTCACCTTTCTCCACAGACTTCTCATCCAACACCACCAAATCCCCCTGCAACACAACATCTGCAACCACTGTATCTTGCCATTCCAACTCTACGGACTCTCCATTCAGCACACACGCTCCCTTCACCTCTGAACAATCAATATTACTGATCCTCACTCCATTAAACTCCACAGAACCCCCTTTCAAATCAAATAACAACTGCCCAGATATTCCAGAGATCTCCGAGTTATTCACCACCACCAAGCCTGAATTCACATCTACAAGTGTTCCTTGTATTTCTGAGGCTCTCGCATTATTAATATTCACATCCTGCATGACAATAGAAGCGTTTAAAAGTGAAGCAGCAAAGATCAAAGACCCTTCTGGCGCAGTAAACTCTTCAAAGACCGAGCCATTTAGAAAGAGCGAAGAGAAAGCTTCAAGGTAGAAAACTCCACCCGACTGTTCTGCGTGGCTTTTCTGCATCAAATTATTATAAAACACAACCTCAAAATTCATACAGTAAATAGGCTATTGTCGATTGAGAGGTTCCCGTATAAGACATAAAAGGCTCCGCCACCTAGAAATTTAAGAAGAAAGTTCATTGTTGTCCGAAGAAAATCATTACTGGATCCTGCCGAGGAGTTGATAAAGGCTGTATTGGTAAATGAGATTGGTGGTTGAGGGTTTTGTAATTGATTACTGGATCTGATGAACCAAAGACCTCCATATTTTTCAGCTGTATTATCTATTGTAATTATTTAATGAAAAATCATTGGGAATCAGAACCTGAATAAAAGGAGTTTTGCTCAAGGAAGGAGATGGTGCTACGCAATATATAGCCGATACCTCCATTTTCAGTTGAGGTGTTGTTTTTATACGTGTTATTGGCCAGGAAAACTTGATACCAGGAGCCCAAGAAATAAAAGATTCCACCATTATCCAAGCATACATTATCTTGAAACACGTTATTACTTGCTGTCAGAACGCTCGTATTCTCTTGCATGTTCTCTGTGGAGAATATTCCTCCGGCCCTTCGAGCATAACTCCTCGTGAATGTATTATTATCAAGGCTGATATTGACACTCTGAGACTCGGTAATCTTGATCACACTTCCCGCTGTTTCATCATTATTAAACAAGAAAAGATCATCAAAGCGTTACATATATCATTATCTTGGAATAAACAATTGAGAAATTCAGTCTGTATCGCCTTACTTGGACTCTTGAACTCAAATAAATTGGATGGTAATGAGCTGTTGTTCTCTTCATACTTGACGCTGTTCTCCAGAACACTAATATTCACAAAGGAAATCATGAACCCCATTGTCATATTCTCAGCCTCTTCAGGCACATCAACAACCACAAGCCCTCGGTTTTCATTATTGTAAAACCTTGAATTAGCAATCTTGACAAAATCAAAAGACTCAAATCTGAATGTCTCTGCTGCTTGTGCAGAAACTCCATTAACACTCACATTATCCACCTTTCAATCGATAATTCTCCATTTATTCTATTAAAATATTACCTTTAGAGCGCTCATATTAGAGCTGAATAAGCCTCCTGTACTCATATTACTCCATATTGAATCTCTTATCAATACCCTAAAATCTCATTCAAACCCTTGTATTGGCTCCTTACGTTCCTATTTCTGCTTCTACTCTCATCAAATATGGTTTATTTTCTTGATCTTCTGCACCGATATATTCATATCCCTATCATAAAATCAATTCCTTATGACCCCATTTTGTATACATCAATAAAGAAACCTGCTATAACAGTTGATTCATCAATGTTCGGTCTGAGTCCAAGCGTCGTAACATTCGAATATCTTGTTAGTAGAATCAGATTCTGAGAATATTTTTGAGAATTGGAGACATTATAGAATGTAAGATTTTCGAGATTTTGGCTCAAGACTTGTTCAAGAGAAACAACTGAGCCAGAAATATTCCTTCCATAGATATTTTTGACAGAAACAGTTGCAACTTTCCAGAAGGAAAGAGCCGGAGACATCTTGGAGGTCACATTGACAAGCTCTACATTCTCGACCTGAGCACCGCCAAACAGATCTATCAAGAGATTCGCGTTAGAACTGTTGTATATCTTGATGTCTTGCAATGAAACGTCTGATAAAACATCACTGAAAGACGAAAGAACATCGAAATGTGGCGAACACCCCAACAAAGAAGCCTCTATTATTTCCATTAAAAACCTTTGAAATACCCCTCTATATACTTTTAAACTGAATATTTCTTGCTGTGAGGTTTCTCATTGTCAAGTCTCCTGGCCCTGAGATTGCAAATACCAACCCACCTCCTCCTATTGTCAACTCGTCTTCACCTCCTGTTTCCTCGTCTTCAATCTCCACAATGTCTTCCAGGGTTACATCCTGTATATCCACTCTTGTGGGATATTCATGAATGTCTTCTTGATCACTCATTATTATTAAAGATGCTCCGTTGCCCATCGAGACATTCTTTGCAGAAAAACCTTGAAGAGAAACATTCACACAACTCCCTAATAGCAGCACAAATCCATGCCAACCCTCAGTTTCTGGTACTCTAAAACTCGCATTCCTATCAGAATAAACCTCTTTCTTCCCTCCAAAACCCTTACATAAGACTCGTATTCAACATTCTCAAGGCAACATTCGGATGCGGTCTCGTATATAAGACCAAAAAAGCTCCACGATCCATGTCGATATTCTCAAAGCTTGTGTTCTGGACCATAACTTGTGCCAGCGTGGTGGAGATTTGGACGTTCATCAAGTTCTTAAACTGACTATCAACCACTAATAAGGCAGTTCCTGTCACTGGCTCCTCCCCTGCTGAAATAAAGGGATACAAAGTATCTTGATATTGGATATTTGACACTAAAACTCTCTTATTTTTGATGAGTTTCTCCAAGAAATACAAGGTAATACATTCAAGAAAAGGAGGCCACCGGTGATAGTGATCGCGCTCGTCATAGGATCTCGATAAGGATCTAATTCGATAAATTGGATATCCTCAAACGTGACGTTTGTCTTTAGAATGCTTATTGAAGCTCCAATACCGAACTTCAATGGATAGTAACCTCCTTCTGGGACTGTCTGTGGTCTATAAATTTCACATGAGATCAAGAAGAATCAAAGATTTCCTTTACCTAATGGTGCAGATTGACCCTGAAGGGAAAATAACTTGAGAAGTGATTGTAATAGATTGCCCCAAAAGGATGATATTGAAGGTTCCAGCGTAGAGCCTTAACGCAGCATCGTCGAGACTGGTAAAGGGATGGTCTCGTGAGCCGTAAGGGTTATTTGTTTTGCTGTTTTCGTCAATGTAAAAGGTGGCTATCAAAGAGGGTTATTGGACAAGGAAGAGGGGAAAGAAGGACTTTGAGAGAGGGATAAAGACAGAAGGAGAGTAAAGAAAGCGGATATATAAAGCGTATGCATGATTTGTTTGAGAGATTTATCAAGAAAATGGAAGGAAGGGAAACCCCCTGAGTTAAATAATAGCAGTTTTATTGGATCATTGAAAAACGGTGGTTAAAAGCTAATGTAAATAATTTTGGCCTGGGATATTGGGAAGAATTGGAAAACGCATAAGAGACTACTGTCACTTGGTCTTTTGGAAGGAAATAAGGATTTCAACGGAAGTCAATCTTGATGTTTTTCTAAAATTGCCAAAGAAAATTTGAAGGATGGTTGAAATTGAGAAGAGAAAGCAGCAAAAATTTATTCATTATAGAAAAAGTGAGATCTTATTTATTAGGGGTTTGCACAGATTGGGAATTCAAAAGACTTGGAAATTGAACTCTTTATCAAAAGAAGCTTGATTTTTTTGCATTAAAATCATCTTTTCTAAAATGTCGAACTCGCAATCAAAGAATAATTTTGGCACTATATTTTACAAAATCAATGCGATACGATAGTTTATCGATTTCAGACAACATCCATATCAATTTTACTATGATAATCTCCTAATTCTCACACTCCCTAAAATCTCCTCGGATAACGAATTAGGTGTTATCAATTCTGCCATTCCCAAGATCACATCAGAGATTTCAGTGTCAATAAACTCCAAAGATACAAAGATACAGACTCTCCAGACCTTATACATACACTTTCAACTCTAAAGCAGTCAATCTCGCTAATCTGCACATCCTCAAATCTTCCAGAGATGTTCATCAAATCAAATAAAAGCATCCCAGATATATTCACACTACTGGTATCCTCCATGCTAATCGACCCAGAACTTAAGTCAATCAGACTCACAGATCCTGAGATATTATTATGAGAGCCCTATTATCGAAGTAAATATCTCCAGAATCTCCATAAAAAAGTGATCCGGATCGTCGAGCCAAATTCCCTAGAAATCTTTTAATCATAATCCAACAACCCCAAACTTACCTGAATACAAAGATTTCTCATCATAATACGTGAGGTTCCCTGCCATAATAAAGCCAATCCCTCCGTTGACCCCAGCTGAATTATTCAAAAAGACATTCTCCACTGAACTCACTTGACCCAATATCTCAAACAAATACATCACCCCACCATTTCCTTCGCAGTGATTCTCCACAAACGTATTCCCAGTCATGGCCAAGCTATTCGCTGTCCCTTCAAGTGACTTTTCGAGACAAAATATCGTCCCATTATCGCTTGCATAATTCTCAATAAACGTAGAGTTCTCGATGGTTCTCTTCACCTGCCCAGATTTCAAGATCCTTATTAACCCATTCCCGGCAGCATTCCCGGTGAACTGTGACTCTTGAACTGCTATTTGGAGCGATTCATTTGATGAAAGAATTGATAGAAGGCTACTAGAGCCTAAGGCGACATCCTCTGGGCCTGCAGTATTCTTCAAGATTTTCGTATTTTTGAGAGTTAAGCTGATTGGATTCACTGTGCTATACTGTCCACTTTGACTGATATTATACAAGTTTATTAAGGTGACGTTTGGATTATTTTGGAAGAGGGAGCTGGTTATTGACAACTGATTTACACTTTCCAGCTCGAAGAGATTTCGCCACTCTGGAGTAAAGCTTTCTGGATCAGCTTCTACTGTGAGACTATCAACCTATGGAAAGACTATTTAAGGACCCTGAGAGAGTGAGGAAGGTACGGTCAAGACGTTTATTGAGTTTCCAAGGAACCCTCTATACTCAGTATTCTTCCATGTAGAGTCCTTTATAGACATCCTATTCATATGAAAGAATAGTCTCTTTCTGAGAACCAACGTTCCAAGCTCGATAGTTGTGATGATTAGAGAGGTAAAACCGTCATCATTTTGTGGAGCACCTTCTGATTTCATGACATGAAAACCCTATAATAGAAGATGGACAAGGAATCTCCCGACCGTAAAGTTGATCCTTCATAAAGGATCGACGACCTTACAGAACTTTTTTATTGGTTCTTTTGCTGAATCATTTGTGCCGATCGTCTTTTACTCCACGCTAGAATTTAAAAACTCAACCTCAGGAAAACATTTTGTGACATTAAGCCCATTCACTTGCTGTGTTTGTCTGGCTTTTGGGATCTATCTTATGACCCTCAACCTTTGGATGGTGAGGAGACTACAACTTGTCCGCAAAAAGATCTTGCCAAGTCTTCATAAAGAAAACTACGAATATAAGTTACTTGAAAAGAAATATGAAGGTCTTTCAGTTTTATATGAAGAATTCGACAACAACTCTGCTCTCCAACAGTCAGCTTTCCTCTTTTTCAATCTCCGAGCAACTATTGAAAGTGTCATTGTCGGACTTTTATTCGAAAATCCTCTCACCCAAGCTGTCTTCCCGATGGTCTTAAACCTTTTATTCTTGCTCTATCTTCTATTTAAAAGGCCCTTTGAATCCAAAATTGCTCTTCTTCAACAATTCATCTTGCTGCTTCTTATCTTTCTTTGCAATTGCTGCTTCTTCCGTTTGGCCATTTCCGACCATGGAACTTTGACTAACAATCATGCAAATATCATCGCAAACGCAAGCAATATTGTTTTCATTGTCCTCATGGTCTTCCAATTTGTCTCTCTTGCTTTCTTTGGGATCAATATCCTTTTCGGCCTGTGGAGACTTTTGAGGCTCCTTTATATCCAATTCTTCAGTAATAAACAAAAAAGTCCCTCTAAAATTGGGAAAAAGCACAAGAACTCTTCAATCCTCCCATTCAATCAGAACTCTCTGAATTCGAGTACTCTCCAAACTTTGGCCACTGAGATCAAATACTCATTCCAGCCTCGAAATTACTCAAATAAGCTCCCCTGTAAGAAACCTGAATGGCTTTAGTTTTCCAATCCAAGCCCAAATACAGCAGATTCCAAGGCCTCTGCTAAAGTCTCCCAACAAAAAATTGAGGGGAGATTCCAGCAAAAGGAGAGTCCCTAGGCGTTCTAAGAAGCCGAAAAATAAAGAAATCTATTGGGAGGAAAGTCCATCTGGAACCATTAACAACCAACGAAGCAATTTTCCTTTTGATGGAAAAGGGAGGTGGAATTCGTCTCCAAGGATAAAGCCGTTTAAGCAGAACAG
>Ga0182738_1005686_pt1 | contig 13227 bp, 12 predicted proteins | sample eDN5th30CBELigMG_FD_128876 | JGI IMG/M metagenome (GOLD analysis project Ga0182738, IMG submission 128876) | Enriched Miracle-Growth compost microbial communities from Emeryville, California, USA - eDNA 5th pass 30_C BE-Lig MG (version 2)... ...
ACTTACGAGAGGCACAATTAATCCTCAGGATAATTTATATGAAGCGCTAAAAAGCCAGAACGTTGAAACAACATTGACTGGTGAACAATTAACATCCGATTGGCATATCATCAGTTCCGGTGAAATGGGGATTCTCGCCATGCTCGGACCAGGAAGGATGATGCCTCAGGTAGCAGGTTTTACACAGGGCAGAATAACTTCGTTTGGGAACGAAAAATATCTTGTTGCCTATTATGTACAGGTTCAAGACGGCATGCGCGATATGTATTCGTATAATAACAATCGCAGCAGAAACGGCTATTTGTTCAAAGATTCAAAACTGTCTCTGGCATTGTTGCCGCTCAACGGCAGTCAGAGTATTTATGAGGTTAAAAAATTTGATCCCGAAAAAGATTACATTTCAAAGCCGGTGGTGAACCGTGCTACTATTCAATCCAATCTCAAACAAATTGCGTTGGCTACTTTTATGTATGCTCAAGATTATGATCAAAAATTGCCGCCGATGGTAGCTGCGCGGAATGTGGATGAAATTAAAAATCATTATCTACCTAACGCGAATACGAAGTCTGGTCAAATCCTTACCGCTAATATAACCGCTAGAACAACAGTCCAAAGTAGATTGTTGCCTTATGTTAAAAACAAAAAAATCTTTCTGCAACCAGTAACGCAACGACCGTATTTGCCAAATTACAAAATTTCCCGTCATTCATTAGCGGCTATAAAAAATCCTTCTACCACATTTTTATTTTACGAAGATGCGCCAGACGCGGAAGGAATGCGCAACGTTGCTTATGTGGACAGCCACGTCGCGGCGATTAGCGAAACAGAGTTCCAACGCCAGCGCAAAGCGCAAGGCATTTCTGAATCAGGATATCCATCAGCAGCGAAACCGGTGCAGAAAGCGAAAGTGGTGCCGAAGCCTTAAAAGTACTTTTAAGAGCCTGTTTACGATCTACTTACGCTCACAGCGCAGGTGTCATTTCGACCGAAGCGAGGAACGAGCGTAGTGGAGAAATCTTGCTGTTTTGGCTTATATTAATGTAAAACGGTAAGATTTCTCCACTCCAAAATTTGCTGAGACAAATTTTTCCGGTCGAAATGACACAAAAACATGACGTATGAAAGATTGCAAACAGGCTCTAAGTCATATCGTTACTGATAAATTCACTCGTTATTTTCCGGCGGTTTGCCTTCATTCTTCCAGGTCTCTTTGAATTTCCCGGCGGCGCTGTCGAGGGATTTTTGGAGTTGTTGGGTGGTGCGCGAGATCGCTTCCGGGGAGAGTGTTTCGCTGACTTGTTGTTTGACGGCGTCGAGATGGGCGTTGTAATCAGGTGGGGATGTTTTCAATTCTTTGGCGGCGCGCGGTTCGACGAAAACTACTTCTTCACCTATTCGCAACGGATATTGGGCCGCCATAAAACGCGTGCCGCGCAAGGTGTCTTCAATCAATCCTCCCGAAATTTCATAATCGGTGATTGTGCCATTTGCCTCGAATAGCACATCTTTGATGTGGCCCAATCCCGTGCCATCTTCGGTATATAATTTTGCGCCGGGAATGAGGTGGCGTTGTTCCAGTAAAGTGACTATTTCCGGCATTTCCCCGGCCTTCCGGCGCGATTCCGCGCTCTTTACGATGATGGCATTCTCGCCGATTTGCTGGATTTCATCCCAGGCGACAACCTGCGCATCCACCAGGCCAAATAAATCTTTTTCACCCAGCAGCAATGCCGCGGCGCGGCCCTTCACCGCATCAAAAATAACCTGGCGCACTTTGCCCAGATCCACCCCTTCGTTCTGTGCGATTACGCGATAACCCACCAATGTTTCGGTTTTCATATAGCTTCCTGAAATGATTGCTTTTCGATATGTTAGCAAAGGCAATGCCATCCGTGAATGGGGCATCAAAAAATATGGTAAAGTGAGGTTTGCTAAAGACGTTGAATCCACGAGGTGAAAATGAAAATCATCAAAATGAAAACACGAATGTTAGCGTTGGCGGCTGGTCTGATGGTAATGGTGTCGCCGCAGGTCATGGCGCAGGAAAGTACTTTTGCCAGCGTAACTGGTAAGAAACTGATCGAATATGGCTGGGATGTGCCGACGCCTGAATATGTGCGCGATCACATTCGCGACATGGAAAAGCGTCCCTTTGAAGGCGTCATTTTTCGTTTGCCCAAAAGTGGCGGCAATGTTTTCAATATCGATAACTGGGACAAAAACAAAGTGGCATTGCAAGACGAGACGAAGGTGGTCTCCGCGATTAAATGGAATAAATTCACCGATAATTTTCTGGCGATGTATGCGGCATCGACGATGGATTGGTATAGCGACAGCGATTGGGAAAAAGTACTTTCCGCGGTGAAGTTTAATGCTAAAGTGGCCCGGGCTGCGCATTGCAAGGGATTGTTATTTGATCCCGAACCCTACGGATTTAATCCCTGGACATATGCCAAACAAAAACATGCTAGTCAATATAGTTATGCCCAGTATGCCGAAAAAGTGCAGCAGCGCGGCCGCCAGTTCATGCGTGCCATGCAGGGCGAAATGCCGGATGTGCGTTTGCTGATGTTCTATCAATATAAAATGTTTTACGGCATCAGCCACAGCACTGACCCCGCCGCTCGCACCAAAGCTATTTCGGGCTATTCCTATGGTTTGATGCTGCCCTTTTTAAATGGCATGCTCGAAGCGGCCGGGCCGCAGGTGCAATTAATTGAAGGTAATGAACCGTCGTATTATTACACCGATCCTGCACAGTTTTATCAGGCCTATTGGGAAATACGCCAGGGCGCGCGGATTAATGTGCCCGATGCGCTGAAAGCAAAATTTGATCGGCAGGAACGCGCCGCGAATGCACTGTATGTGGATCATCTATTCGCCATGCGCAGCCGTCCCAATGTGTCGACGGGGATGACACCGCAGGAACGCGCGCAGTGGTTTGAACAAAATGTCTATTATGGTTTAAAAACCAGTGACGAATATGTGTGGCTCTATAGCGAAAAAATGAATTGGTGGACTAATACCGATGTGCCGCCGGGGTTGGAAGATTCCATCATTTCTGCGAAAACAAAATTGGCGGCAGGGCGCGATCTTGGGTTTAATCTTGAAACAGTCTTCAAAACGGCGCAAGCAAAACTCGACCAATCACTCCGCGATAAATTACAAAAACGCAGCGCCACCGTGCCTCGTTTGAGTGCAACACAAGCTCCTAAGATAGATGGTAATCTGGAAGAAAAGATATATACCGAATTGCCCTGGGCAGATCCTTTCGTGGGCTATGTGCAGCAAAGTGGCACGGCTACATTGCAAGCGGCCACGCGTGCCTTTATTGCTTATGATGACCAAAATGTGTATATCGCGTTCCGATGCAGCGAGCCCGATATGAAAAAGCAACAGGTTATAAGTGGCGAGCGCGATAGCGGAATCTGGGCCGGCGAAAGTGTGGAAATATCTCTTTTAAAACCTGGGCAACCGGCAGATGACGCCGATGCGATTTTCTATCATTTTATTTTAAATCCAGCCAATGACCATTGGGACGGAATAAATACCGGCGCCAATTCCGATGTAGGATTTAATCCCGCCTGGCAAAGCGCTACCACGAAACAGGCAGATGGCTGGACCTCGGAAATTGCTATTCCCTGGAAATCACTGGGTATCGCGGATATACATAGCGGATTAACATTGCATGCCAATCTGGCCCGGCAGCGCATGAGCGCTCAGACCGAGTATTCATCGTGGTCACAATTTGTTTCCGGTTTTCAGGAGCCGCAGAACTTCGGTGCCTGGACGTTGGAATAGTATAAAAGTACTGTTGTAAAAAGTACTTTTATATTTATGCGCAACTGCAAATGGTGATTGTGGTCAAAGGACATATCCATTCTACTGGAGGATGATTATGTTAGACCACAAAAAATTGCCGTTGCTCATCACGGCGGGTTTGGCTGTTTCGCTGCTGGCGATTCCCACCTTTGCCCAGGATGCCCCGCCCGATGATGCGCCGCCCAAAAATGCCCCCGCGCAACACCAGCGCGGCCCTCGCCAGAGCATGTTTGATCGATTGGAAACACAGCTCAAATTGACCGATGATCAAAAAGCAACTGTGCATCCCATCTTTGCCGATGCGGAAAAACAGCTCAACGAGATTCGTGCCAACAAAGACCTCGCCGAAGAAGAGAAAAAAGAACAGCGGCTAGCCATCATTGAAGGCCTGCCGGACAAAGTCAATCCGTCTCTCGATGACGAACAAAAAGCGACTCTGGCGAAATTCGTAGAGCGCATGAAAAATCCGCCGCAACGTGGCGAGCGCGGTAATCGCGGAGAGCGTGGTAATCGTGGCCCACGTGGACAACACGGAGATCATCAAGCTCCTCCGTCAGACGGACAACCTGACGAAGCCGGATAATCTACCTGCCAATTAGAAACCTCTTGATTCCCTTAATGGCCGGATATTTCAAAGTATACACTCGGTAAATATTCGGCCATTAATACTGCATCTTTCCCAAGAGTACTTTTAACTAATACAGCCCTCGTTGCTGTAAGGCCTTGCGCAAGAGTGGCTGTATTAGCTGTTGAATATCCCTATTCGCAAACCCGGCCCAATCAATTTCACTGGTTATATCCAACGCCGCCTGCAATAAATCGCCGTTGCTATCGGTAATGATAACGCCGCATTCCCGTGCGATCAATTCCGTGCACATATCATATGGATGGCAACAAATGCCCAACGCCTGGCCGCGCCGCAAAAGTACTTTTTCCATCAACGGCCGCAAGTCGGCGATAAAGCGATCATGTCCCATCATCAATTCATAAAGTTGCCCGCCGGTGGAAATATATTGATCTTCAAAACAATGCGTCTTGCCGCGTTGCGGCGGTCCTAATGCCGAAAAGATAATTTCTTCGTCAATAGCCGCCAGTTCCTCGCGCGCGCCGGGAAAGAAGCGCGCAATCATGGCAAAACCGTGCGCAATAGTTTTGGCATTTGATGGCCGCGGTACAAAAGTACTTTTATCGCCGGTTAATCGATTATAGCGAAATGCCTTTGCACCCTTTCCTTTCTCCGCCCACAACACATCCGAAAGATGTTGTTTTACAAGGGGAATTTCGGTTTGCACGGCTAATTCGATATCCTGCAAATTTGTATCTATTCCCTTGTTGGGCGCGACGCCGGTCAATATCCAGGCGCTACGTTTTTGATACATCAAGCCGCGCGTTCCATCAATGGGATCAACGATCACGCGAATTTGTGCATCATCTTCAGCGATGCCGCGCGGCAAAAGTACTTTTCCATCGGGCAAACCTTCGCCGATTAATACCAATGGAATGTGCGTGGCAATTTGCGATTCAAAAAGTTCGATCAGCCGCTCTTCGCTGATGCGGTCAATGGCATAAATCGTATCGCCCGCGTCATCGCTTGCGATTTGCGAAAGGTCACTTTCCGCGCTGTGTTCGCACGCAGCAACAACTTCATCGCGGATGGCGGCGTGGATATTGAGGATGGATTCTAAAAGTACTTTTTGCATGTAATCGTGTTTTTGTTGTTCACCTATTTGTGGGGTGAGGAACTTCTTTAACGCCAACAGGAACAATTTTAACGGGAGGCATTAAATACACATCGTTAGCGTCAGGGTGCCAGCGCCAGGTCACGCCAGCTTTTCCTATTTCCTGAGAGTGGCGTAAAAAATTAATGCGTAAAGTCTTTTTTGCAATCGGTGAACTCGATTTCATGGCATTGTTCCACAATGAGCGTGGAATAATAAAATTCGCTGCATAGTAATCTACCCGCTCTTGCCCGTAAGTATTTGTATACAATTTAAATTTGTGTTGCCAATCAACATCATCAACAAGAACGCGCCCATTTTTGGTTTGTTTTTCCAGCAATGCCTTTCCCTTTCGTGTCACAATAAATCGCCAACGGATTACGTTACTGGTGGAATAGCTCTCCCATTGATAGCGGCGGCGATAATTCATGGGATATGTGCCTTCGTCTGTAACTGCAATTTCCACTGCTAACCAATCTGCATTTAAATCAGACGAATAGGGTGCATGTAAAGAAACGTGTAAATTACTACTGTCTGCCCAAACGGTTCCTACTTCTGCGCCATGGGAAATTGGAATATCATTATCATCTCTAGGGGCATTCGATGATTCGTTGTCAATCTTAAGTCCGCCGCGCGGAAGATCCTTATCATCATAATCTGGTATTGCATAGATAGGGAAAGAATTGATATCCCCCTGGATCTCCAATCGCTCAGGATGCGGGGTGTAGTATTTGTCTTGATAAAGTAAATAGCAAGCGTCACGAATTGCCTTAAAAAAACGTGTGTTTATCTGCGAGTCAATATTAGGATCATACATTTGATAAAAAAATTGAAGTGGTGCATCACTATCCCAGGCAGGGAATTGTATTTGCCATCCGAATGAATAATCTTCAGCCCTAAATTGCATTTTCATCAACTCATAATCTTCAATAGCGTCATGCAACACCATTAATCGAATAGACGGCATCGGGCCGTGGCCGCCGACCAAGTCTGCTGGATAAACCAATGTGCCATCACCATACGTTCCCGCAAAAGACGCAATATTATGTAACGGATCTGGCCCCCAGCCGTGCGCCATCGAATAAACAAATCCGCTGATGCCGTGCCTTGCCATCAAGCCGCCATAGCGCCGAACTGACAAAGCATCATCATCCACCAGCCATGTCGGATAAGGATATTTGGGAATCACCATTGTATACCACCAGGTTTCGCGGCCTTTCTTGCGCTGCGAGGCTAATGCGCTGAAATCCAAATGTCCCAATCCCAAAAAATCGCCAATATTGGGGCACCAGATATCCACGCTGTCATCCAGCGTTTTATTGGGCGCGATGGTGACGCATTGTTTGATGGCGGGGTCGATGGTGTGCAATTGCTTTTCCGTATTGATGATTTCCGGATAGCGATCCGGCGAAGGTTCGTCAATCCAATAATAATAGCCTTTGCTCATCGCATGATTTTTCTTTAATACATTGATGGCTGTTTCCAATTCCTTTTTCTGCGAAAGCGGTGGCAGGCGCACTGAAAGTACTTTTGGATTGTTAATATATTGCGCCGCTTCGGGGCTATCCCATGGAACCGGCAAATCGTATGCGTTAATGCGATATCTCAAGAGAAAATCATAGTATTCTTTTTTGAGTTTTGCGAATTGCGCATCGCTCATCGCGCCGATATTTTTTGTATACCAATCGCGCAACACATCATAATAAACCGCCACATTGGCGCGCATGGTGGGCGCGGGAATGGCGAACGGTTCTACATGCAGCGGAACATAAACCGTTTGCTTTTCGCCGTTCGCCCAAACGTCAAGACGGCCAAGATAGTTTCCCGCTTCCGCGTTTTGCGGAACGCGCACGGTGAGCCAGAAGACTTCGCTTTTGCCTGGCTCAATGGTGATTTTCGATTGCAGATGTTGGGGGATCAACGCATCCGGCCACCATAAATTGGGCGGAGAATTGCGCGCGCTGGGATGCGGAATTTGCACATAATTTTCCCGGAAAATCATCCAGCTATTTTTGAGAATCGGCGCTCCCAGCGGATTCTCAAAACTTCGCGGCTCTATGTGCACATCTTTCAAAAGTACTTTTCGCGCCGTGATGATAATCTGAAACGATTCCCATTCACCCCGCGCCGCGCGCAACATGGGCCAGCCCTTATAGAAAGGTTGCGGCGCTGCAATGATGCCTTTTTGCGGCGTAGTGATTTTGATGGTGGATGGCTGATACGATAAAACAAACGCATCCGCCCGCGCCGCGGCGGCGATGAAAATTAGCAAAAGGCAGGAAAGAAGAACGCGCATGATAAAATGAGTAAAAGTACTTTTACTACAGTTTGCAACGTTTGACTAAACCCAATATGATGGGTTATAATGAATCATGCCAACAGTGTTGCGAGAGAATGGATTTTCTATCATGATCTACGTTCGCGATCATGAGCCGATGCATGTGCATGTGTTTAAAGGCGGCGGCGAAGTGGTGATCCTGATCGGTGATGTCACCGTGCGGGAATCACATGGTATGAAAATAAAGGACGTGCATAAAGCTCAAGACCTGGTGGCGATACATCAAGAGTTTCTCCTGAGCGAATGGAAGCGTCTCTCTGCAAATTAATTAAGAGGTAATTCAATGAAAGCGCCTTACACACCTATTTCGAAAGAAGAATTTGCCCGCATTGTCCGCGAGACGAAGCAACGCGACCGCACCGAGCCGCGGATTGTGCGAACTACGTATGATAACCGTTTGCGATTATTGCATCTGGAGATGCGCAACGCGGTGAGCGCGGATATTCCTATTGATTTGTTTCCGGAAATTGCCTCCGCCACGCCGGAACAACTTGCGGCATGCCGCATACGCGAAAACGGCGCTTCGCTGCATTGGGACGAATTGGACATGCAAATGACCACCATTGCCATTTTGCAGGAAGCGTTTAAATTAAAGACGGTTTCTTCCAATGCGCGGCATGCAGGTTCCAAAAGCACACCCGCCAAAGCCGCCGCCGCGCGCCGCAACGGCGCTAAAGGTGGCCGCCCCAAGAAGAAAGTGACCGCATAAAAGTACTTTTGCTTTCTAAGAATCTCTACGTTCTGCTCATTCCGTAATCAGGCCGTCTGGCATGATGCCGCACCACCAGCACTTCCAGAGAACGTTCCCTATCGTTGATGCGGTAAAACACGGAGAACGGAAATCGTGGCAGGATAAATATACGGATGTTTTTGCGTCGCCGGGGAAAGGCTTTTGGCGTTGCCAGGATGGACTCCATGGCTGCATCCACTTCCTGCAGAAAAGCCAGGCCCAAGCCTGCCTGCTTTGCTTCGTAATATTCCGCTTCCTCGCGAATGTCCGCGGATGCTTCGGGGTGGATGAGGAGTTTCATCAGGAAAGCGATGACCGGATGCGCGCCATTTCCTCGCGGTAATCAAGCCCTTTTACGTCACCGCGATCTAATTCGCCCGCTCTTTCCTGAGCCAAATCCAGCGCCTCCGTTTCGCTCAGGCTGGGGCGGGCGGTGTCTTTTATGCTCGATAAAAGTTTGGCCGCCAACCGTAACCGGGCATCCGGCGGGATTGTCAAAGCCAGACGTTCAATGCCGGCGACTGTTTGTGTGCTCATGCCGTATATTTTAACTCACGCATTGAATTGCCGGTAGAACCAAATTTATAGGACAGCAGGTTGCGCATGATATAATGAGTAAAAGTACTTTTGTTGTATTTTGCAAATTAAAATGAAGAACCGCGCGCGTAAGCAAGTGGAAAATTCTGATGGCTACAATTAACTCCGCTTGCTTACGCGCGCGGTTCTTCACTCGGAGATAATCATGAAAAGCAAAGCAGCGATATTTGAAGGCATCGGGCAACCGCTCGTGATCGATGAAATTGACGTGGACGATCCCAAAGCGGGCGAAGTGATGATTCGCCTGGAAGCGACTGGGCTTTGCCACACCGAAGTTTGGTACATGGCCGGCGGCGACACTACCACGCGCACGCCGATTGTTTTGGGGCATGAAGGCTGTGGCATCGTAGAAAAAGTGGGGCCGGGCGTGACCACGCTCAAAGAAGGCGATCGTGTGGTGCCGCTGTATATTCCGCAATGCGGCCATTGCCGCGAATGCGGGCGCGGCGATACTAATTTGTGTTCCGGTTTGGATGATGCCTATTTCGGTAATACCATGAACGACGGCAGTGTGCGCTTTCATCATGGCGGGCGCGATTTGCATCATTTCATGTTGTGCAGCACGTTCTCGCAATACACCGTTTGCCACGAAGAATCGGTGGCGAAAATCCGCGATGACGCGCCGCCCGAAGCCGCTTGTTTATTCGGCTGCGCGGTGACCACGGGAATCGGCGCGGCGTTGAATACCGCACAAGTGACGCCCGGCTCCAGTTGCGCGATTTTCGGCTGCGGGCCAATTGGGTTGAACGCAATTCAAGGTTGCCGTCTGGCGGCGGCGGAAAAGATTATCGCGGTGGATTTAAATCCGGCGCGCCTTGAAAAAGCCCGACAGATGGGCGCCACGCATACCATCATTCCCGAAAATGGCAACGGCGTAAATGCAGTGAAAGAACTCACCGGCGGCGGCGCGGATTTTGTTTTTGAAGCGACGGGCAATGTCAAAGTGATGGAACAGGCATTGGAAGCCACTATTTATGGCGGCGGCAAATGCTGTTTCATCGGCGTGGCCAAAACCGGCGAAACGGTGGCTGTAACGCCGCGTCTTCTCATCGCCGGACGTACTTTGTTAGGCACAGCCTTCGGCGGCTGCCGCGGGCGTTCGCAATTGCCGGGATTGATTGATCGTTATATGAACGGCGATATTTTGGTGGATGAATTAATTACGGAAAAGATCAAATTAGAGCAGATCAACGAAGCCTTTGAGAAGATGCATAAGGATGCGGGTTATCGCTATGTGGTGGAGTATTGATTTAGCTTAACTCAGTTATAAAAGTACTTTTCGCCTGAAGCGGGGCGAAAAGTACTTTTATGGCTATTGCCATCCCTGCCAGACCGGATAATTTTCGCCGTTGTTATAAAAATAGTTGACTTTGTGCCATTTGGCGTGGCCGTCCATGTAGGCGGCGTTTATGCCGTCGAGATGACGGCCATACAAATTGTCGGGACAAGTGGAATCGGCCAGTTTGCAATAGCTGGAGCCCCAATTGTCGGTGATTGGCACGCCCGCCGCGTTTTGCACTGGATAGGCGTTTTCGCGGGAGCTGTCGATGAAGGCGATCATCCGTGCCGGTTCTTCGATGGTTGATTCGGAGAGCGTTTCTCCGGCGTTAGCGTATTCTTTGGGATATCCGGCGACCAAATTATAGGCGTATCCATAGGGGCTTTCCTGCGTGTTCACGCGGAAGCCGCCGAAACTGGGGCACACGAAAATCTGCCGGTTTTTGATGTACGGTGCGAGCAGCCAGGTTTGATCCGAAGTGACTGAACTGAGAGGGGGCATCCATGAACCCAGTAAAGTGTCACTGGAAAAGTTGCCGTCTCCCGGACTTTTACCGGCGTAATAAGCTCGTGCAAAGTATTTTCCGTCGTAATCCTGCACATACATCATCATCCCCAACCCCATTTGTTTGAGGTTGCTCAAGCAGCTGGCGCGGCGGGCGCTTTCTCTGGCTTTGGCGAAAACGGGAAAGAGGATTGCTGCGAGAATTGATATTATAGCAATAACAATAAGCAATTCTATCAATGTAAAACCTTTCCGTTTGGTGAACGGATTCATCGAAAAATTTCTGTGCATTATGTGTGCTCCCATATATTCAGGCAAATCCAAGAGAGAAAACTTTGCCTGTGGCACCCATTATACCATATTATCGCGAAAGATATAAAATTATTCACGAAAAGTTAATTCATTTTTTTGTAGATTAGTGTCAATGCCTTGTATTACAGGGTTTATTGAGGCGGCTCCGGAAAAAGGTGAATGGAAGGTGATAAAAGTGCTTTTATACAAAAGATATAGAAAAAGGCCACACGGAAAGAATGATTTCCGTGCGGCCTTGATTTTGATGAAGCGGTAAAAAGTACTTTTACTGTTTGGGCGCGGCCGCATTGGTGTCCGATTCGGCCGGTGTGGCGGTTGATTCCATGCCGGGGATCGGCTTGAAGTCGTCGCCCACTGCTTTGTATGCCGGATCTTCGATTTCCACTTTGGCGGCGGTGCGAAGTCCTTGCAGTAAGCGGTTGACGGCGGTCTGGTTGATGAAATTCAGGATATCGCGATAGCCGGGGCCGTCGGGATTCTGGCTTTGCTGTTTCAAGACCGCGTCCACCTGTTCCACCGATTTCTCGAAAGAGGGATTGGAGGGATTCTCGGTATTGAGTTTGCGTGCCACCTGTTCCAGCTTATAATCCGTTTCCAGCTCGTCGTGGTTGGCGGTGAAATCGGCTTTGAGTGCTTCCTGGCGGTCGGTCACGCGAACGATGACATAGACCTTCTGGTCGCCGTTGCCGATATTCAGCACTTTGCTGACTTCGCCTTTTTTGAGTTTGGCGACATCGCCGCGTAATTCAGTGGGCAGCGAATCGGGCACCATGTAGGTGGGGGATTCCGCAGTACTTTGCTGGGCCACTTGATCATTGGCCTTTTTCTGCGCATCCACCAGTTCCTGGAAGGACTTGGTCTTCTGAGTGAGCTGTTTTTCCATGGTGTCTGCGCGCTCTTTGGAAGAGGTCAGCAGGAAGCCGACGCGCAGGCGCAGCGGCTGGTCATAATAGCTGTGGTGCTTCTCAAACCAGGTTTTGAGTGCTTTGTCGTCAACGGTGACATCTTGCGTCAGCAGCATGTTCAGCGCACTTTCATAACGCACGCGGCGTTGCAGCGCTTCGAGGCGCGGCCCGCCGACCTGGATGATTTCGTCCAGTTTCGGATTGGCCTGGCGCATTTTCTCAATCTGTTTGTTGACTTCAGCGTCGCTGACGCTCAGGTTTTGTGATTTGAGCTTTTGCATCACCAGCGAATAATCGATCAACTGGCGCAGGGCGCTGTCTCCGGAAGTGGCTTCCAGATGAGAATCGATTTGGGTGCGAGTGATGTTTTCGCCGTTTACGGATGCGATATTGCCACCGCCGCCGTTACAGCCTACCAGCGCAAATGACAGGGCAGCGCCGACGCAAAGTAATCCAGCGCGGCGTAACAGAGTGCGTCTTACGGCGGTTTTTGTTTTGATTTTCACCAATATCTCCTTTTGTCTCTTGGCTAATACTTTTGTCTTATTAATGATAAAACGAACGTAGTATAGAGCATTTTCACGCGTTGCCGTTCCCACATTTTTTGAAGGGTGGTGAAAAGTACTTTTAAACGGCCCGCATCAGCGAGCCGCTATGCTACTCTGTATTGATCATCGTTTGATCGCTCACTTCGACATTGGACCAGACGTTCTGCACGTCATCATGATCTTCCAGCGCATCCAGTAATTTCAATAGTTTCTGAACACCGTCCGCGTCCAGGGCGATAGTGTGTTGTGGGGCCATGATGACTTCGGCATTTGCCACCGTGAATCCGGCCTGCTCCAGCACTTGCTTAACTTCGTTCAGCTGATCGGAAGGCGTGCTGATTTCAAAATTCTCCGCGCCACTTTCCATGTCGCTGGCGCCGGCTTCCAGCGCCGCTTCCAGCAGCGCATCTTCATCGGCGCTTTCGCGCGGCACGATCAGCAGGCCCTGGCGTTCAAATTGCCACGCTACCGATC
>Ga0182738_1005687_pt1 | contig 13227 bp, 6 predicted proteins | sample eDN5th30CBELigMG_FD_128876 | JGI IMG/M metagenome (GOLD analysis project Ga0182738, IMG submission 128876) | Enriched Miracle-Growth compost microbial communities from Emeryville, California, USA - eDNA 5th pass 30_C BE-Lig MG (version 2)... ...
TTAAGGAAATTCTGTTTAATCACATTATTGCCCAAAAGTCGATAAAACTTGTTTTTGTTTTTTATTAAAAATTTTTTATTTCGACGACAAATCAACTTCTCTCAAACCTCAGAAATTATGGACACGTTCCTCGATTTTCAGTTCCAAAACTTTAATCTCATGGGTACTCCCGAAACTCAGGCTACTGACTACTGTGAGGAGTTCCTTCAGAACGACAAAAAGTGCTTCCGTTGTACCTTTGGTGGCTGCGGTAAAATATTCAAATACAAATCCGAAATCACTAAACACAGCGTTGTCCACTTCAATAATCGCCCTTTCAGCTGCCCTTACGAAGGCTGCGACAAGGCTTTCAAGAGATCCGATGCCCTTGAAAACCACATCAGAATCCACACTAAGCAATCTCCTTTCGTTTGCGATTACCCAGAATGCGGCTTGAAATTCACTACCAAGGCCGGACTCAGATACCACACCCTCAAACATACTGACAACAAAACTTTCAAATGCAGTTATGAAGGTTGCGAAAGAAACTTCTTGACCCTTGCCCAGCTCAAAAAGCATGAAAAATCATTAAACTATCACCAGAAAATGTCCATGTTTGAGTTCAAGAAGGAGCCAGAGGAGGTCGAAGAATTCACCAAGCCCCAAAACCAAAAGTACTTCACCCCTCAATTCGATGTCCAACAGGCTCCTCGTCTCTGCCAGACCATGCAATGGGAGGTCAAGAACCCTATGGAAGTCGAAGAGCTCAGTAGCGACGAAGAAGCCCCCAAGGACTTTGAAAAGATGCTCGAGAAAATCTTCCAGGAAAATAAGGAATTGAAGAAGAAGCTCAGCATCTACGAAAAGCTTGTTGAAGCCTACAACGAGAACCAGACCCTCAGATCCAAGCTCGGTGGTGTCATGCAACCAGAATCGCCCAAGCAAGAGTACTTTGAGCCAGTCAATCAGATGCCTTTTGTGAATGACGGCGAGCTTGATTTGCTGGAGTTCTTGAGGGAACAACAACAAAACGAATACTTTTAAATGACTTGCGTATGCTGATATAAGGGTGAGGATTGGGAGTCTTTGCTCGAAAATAAATATATTTTGTACTCAGAATCTAAGTAAGTTTATATAAGCATGCAGAAGAAAATTTTGTAAATATTCCAACAAGTGACAGAAAGGATCAAGAAGCAAAATGAAAAACTTGCTTAAATTCTAAATATCTTATATGGTTCATTGTCTGCCTTTATAATTAAGATTAATTTTCACAAAATAAAATCGTCCCTGCCCCTCTGCATGCCTCCATGATCATTTAAAAAGTAAATATTCACAAAATATATAAAGATAAAAATAAATAAATGCTCTCTACTAACACTAGATTCTTCTCCGATGAATTCTATTAGATAGATAAATCTATTTCTTTCTTCTGATAGTTGGTTAAATTTTATAAAGGTTGTCGCATTCGTCCATATTATGGGTTTCGCCTTTAAATTATAATTGAGGCTCAGACTTTAAGGTTCAAATTTGATTAATTAATTCAAGAAACAAGACCAGTAATGAATTAATGTTAAAATCTGCTTCCCTTTTTGTTTAGATCAAAGTCAAGAAGAAAAATTTTTCGAAAGTAAAGCGAGAGAAAGGGCTCAAGACACCTTTGAACATGGGTTTTCTTTGTTTATTTTGAGAGGATGAACAGCCAAACAAGAACAAAGTGGTTTCGTGAAGAGAGGAAAAGACTGAGAAATGATCTTTTTTTCGATTTGACTCGAAAGGGAAAAGATATCCAGATTTTGGAGATTGATTCTTTTGGATCAAAATTTTTTTTGAATAAAGTGCGCCTCTAATAATTTCATAAAACTTTTCCCTCGAATTTTCTTACTAAAATAAATTCTACTGCAGTTTAATTAGAGATTACACTAAAGTTGGCAGAATTTTCAATCAGGTTCTCAAAGCTTGCTGTATCTGTGATGAGCCTGTCCAAAAATGGCTCAGTAATAAACCTCTGATGGAAAGAAATGAAAATTTTAATCAGAATCTCGTCTAAAAATTGTCCTTTAAATCAGTTAGATATAAAACACTTTTTCCAAAAATACGAAACATCAAAATTTCGATCTTAATAAAGTTCGAAAAGCTTATTCTAAGCTCGTATTTATGGGAGAAATGGGCATTGATAAATTTTAACAAGAATGAAATGGAGCAAAAAAAGAATTCTCATGAATTTAATAAGAGGTATTTTCATGAGCAATTCTGAAGGCCCAAATCTCTGTAGCTTTCATTTCCTAAATCTGAGTTCTCCCATGAACTCAGCAAATTTGAGAGACGCAGAGTTTTTCAAATTCTTTTTTTTTAACGAAGAAAACTCGACAAAGTCTTCTGGAATATTCAAGCTCTCTTGAGGAAACTGGGATTTTCTGAACTTGAAAATTCTATTGGATTTTTTTAGCTCTCAAATCTCTCGAACTTTCAATTTTTTCCCCTTCCCCTAGAATTTTTTTTTGAACATCAGGTTACTGAATTTTCTTGCTTTTTTCTGAACAAAAAATTTTTGATAAGTTTCAAATTGCTTGCATCTGAAGTTCTTTGGTTTTTTGCCAGTTTTCTTTCAATGCTATTCTTGATTTGATCAGATTTTTTGCCTGGATTATGCTCATTCTCAATTCACTCTTCGATCTGCCCTGAATGGAGGCACGAGATGTTTTTTCTTAAAATAAGTCGACCTAACTGTCTGGGGATTTGCAGAAAAGTTAAATTTGTTGTTTCATTTCGAACAAGTTGAAAAAATTCAACATTTCGATATAGATTTCATCCAAACTTTGCAAGACTTCATGGAAAAAACTTTCCTCTTTTTTCAATCAAAGGAATTAATATTCGTCAATCAGGAAAAGTCAGTCTTCTTTTTTTTTTGGGAGGGAGGGAGTTTCTTTCGCCAAGTTAGGTTTTTGAGAAACAATCAAAGAATCTGTAGAAAAATCTGTAGGGAAAAACTTTTCGCGTTAAATGGATTCATAGGAGAAAATTTAGCAAATTTTAATTGGGAATGAAAGAGCTCAAGGACTTTAAACAATTAAAAAAAAATTTCTGAGTATTTTGAGATTTTTAAATAAAAAGAGAAAAAGTTTAAAAATTAAAACGAATAAATGATTAAGGGTTAGAAAGAAAAGATTTAATCCAATTGCCAATTGGATCAAGAAATTGTTATTTGAGAATTTTTTTTTTTGAATTTCCTTTAAAATTAAAATTTTCTTTTGAATTTTTTTAAATTTTGATATTCAATTTTTTCTTAAGAATTTTAATTCAATTTTGGACACTACGAAAATATGAGAATTTGCTCTTGAAAAAAATCTTCTTCGCATTTTCATATTTGACATCCGGTTTCATAAACTCTCAAAAAACTCATTCAATTTCGCAGTACAATACAAAATCGATTGCTCCTCTCCGAGTTTGTCAAGGAGATTACAAATAGTTTTCAAACAATCAAAAGACCCAAGCTTCTCAATTCTTTTTGGACCTTTCAAACACTGAAATTTACCATAAATCTTTAAAAAATGCAGGTGACTCAGATTCATAAAATTGGCTCAATGTATGAATAAGAGAGAGGAGGAAAAAAATAATCAGTGTTTAAAAGCCAAAGAGAATCAAGTCTCACAAATCCTTTTATTATAATTTTTGTTTGGTAAATTTGATTAATTGAAGCTAATTTTCGCATGATTTTGTTTTTCAAAGGGAGAGATTTAAAAGGCGCTCTTTTCCAAAATTCAAAAATTAAATTAATTCCACATTGATAAAAGAATTAAAATCGCTGTGCTGATTTGGATTTTAATTGACTTAACTTAATAGAGAGATTTCTCAGAGAAATGTTTTATTTATGTTTAAAGCCTCAAAGAAGAGGTCCATCAAATAAATTTATTCAACTCAACTTCTGTGAAAGGATTGGAGATACAGAATTTGAGGCAAGAAAATTTCAAATTTTGTTTTCCTGAACAAACAAGTATAACGAAAATTTTCAAGAATCTACAAGATTAAATTTGGAAATCTATAAAAGATATTTTCAAACTAAACCCCCGTTACAACCAAATTATCTTGTATTTATCCCAAAGGAATTGATATCTTGATATGCAGAGAAACATTCAAACCTACCTTGTCCAGACCTTCTGAGAAATTGAAGGAAAGAGCCTTGTTCCCTTCTCAAAAGCTCTCGTTTCACTTGTAATTCTCACCAAAGCTTTGAAAATGCCGTGGAGCGTTCTAGCCAGCCTAAACTATCCCTTAAAATTGTCTTTGGTGAATTGCTTCTAAATTCTCAAAAATGGTCGTTTTAATTAACCTGATTCACTAAAGTTCTTTTGATTCAAGGCTTTCTCGACTCCATGACAACACATTTATTTTCCCACAAAATTCTTTTTTACAACACATCTGATCTTTTTAATGACAAAGCTCCCTGTCTCAAAACATACCCCAGTGATAAAAAACTCTTATGAAAGGTACATATTAATGATTAAATCTTTGAAAAAAGTAAGCCAAGAAGAAATTTAATTGTAAATTTGGCTTTGGGACAAAATTAATTTTTAACTCTATCTTTCCTGTCAGGAAATACTAAACTACTTAAACATTTCCTTCTGGAATCAATTATGACTCTTGGTTTTCAACAAAGATGAGTAAAATATGTGCATTGCTTGCTTGGTTTTTTTGATCATCTCAAATTTGCACCACGTGGTTCACTTTTCACTGAATCAAAACGCCAAAAGGGGGAAAGTACCAGTGGATTTCAGAATTAAAACGCATAAAAGCCATTAACAAATTTGGAATGGAATTAGAACTGCTTGCTTTGAAGCTTGGGTGGCGCAGAATTGCTCCTTTGGAACTTCTAGAATTTGATATCTATTTTTAGATAAACGTGTAAACAATTGATTTCATAGAGAAGAGAGCTTAAATTTACTTTTAGCTTGATTTGATTGAAAAGAATGTTGAAGCGAAAGAAACAACAAAGAGAGTTTGGGATGTGAAAAGATTGATTTCAAGATCACATAAGAGGAGTTGGAGATCAACTGCGATCCAGAAAATATTGTCTAAATTTTTTAAGAAAGAAGTTTGGTTTCACAAAAAGAGTCCAAATTAATAATTTATAGAGATTGAAAGTGCCGAAATAACGTTAAAACAGGCTTTTTAAATTATAACCTCTCATTTGAATTTCTTCCGAGTCATACTTTTATTTCGATTTTTCTCCAAATTTATTGCTTGCTCTTTTGCAAAAATAAAATTTAATTGTTGAAAACTCTCAATCTCTGATGTTCTGTCCTCCCTCAAAACTTTTTCAACTTAACATCAACCAGATAAACTCAAGAAATCCGCAGGTAATTAAAGTTAACTGATAGATGAAGAGCCTCAGTATTTTTCAGCGATTTTAAAATAAAATTTTGATTAAAATGAGCCCTCTAATTACCCGTTAAAATCAAATCTCCTCACGAACTTGAGATAATACAATTTTGCATTTTTATCTAGAAATCCAGAATAGTCCATCCAATCTACTTACTAGTCGAAGCATGCTCTCCAAACTTATCCTTTTATTCCTTGCTATCCTGGATATCATGCCTTCACAAACTAAAATTTTCTCTCAAATCTCTCTTTCTCCCCTACCTCAGGATTATCCCTTCTTAGCTTATCAACAAAATTACCCAGCAGTTTCTGATCAGAGTCATCCAAAAAGTGAAGAAGCTGGAATCGAAGAGGTGAAACTAAGTGGACTGGTTGTCAGTGGAGATTTTTCCTCGAATTCTCGAATTCTTATGGAATCTTCAGGAAGCCAGGATCAAAAAGAATCATCTGGACCAGGCTCTCACTCTAAAGGAGGCGATGATAATGATGATAATGATGACTACGGTGATCCCGATGATCATTCTGAGAAAAAGGATGGCGATGATGATGGTGATGATGGGAATGACGATAAAATTGGTGATTATGAGGAGGATTCAAAAGAGATGAATCAAGATAACGAGGAAAGCTATCAGATTGTTGGCGGTAGTGGAAGTGAAGAAGCTGGGAAAGAGGAGGCTTATTATGGTGAAGGAAAGCCAGAAGAGGTTGCACTTGAAATCTATGCAGATGAAGAAAACCAAGAAACTACTCAAGAAACTACTCAAGAAACTCTCTCATCTCTGCTAGAAGAAAAGCCTATTACAGAGTATGAAGAAACAATTGAAGCTCCTTCTCCCCTTGAAGACCAATCAGAAGTGCCCATCGAAGAAGAAGAAGATTCCCAACAACCTCCTCCATCCCCTTACGAAAACTCTGAAGAATTCCTCACAGAAGAACAACTCCTATCTTCTCCAAATAGTAGCTGTTCAAACGCGAACAATTTTCATTTTCCTAATGGTACCTGCAGCCCATACTGCCCATTAGGAACATACATTGTCCAATACAACACTCAATACAACTACTCAACATGCACCCAATGCAGTTCAAACTGTAAAACCTGCTCAAGCGACCCAAACTGCTGTACTTCCTGCCCTCTCGACTCTCCTTATCTTCATGAGAAAAACGACACTTGTCTTGTCTCTTGCCCGTCTTGGACCATCGTTAAAGAAGATGAAAATGGCACAAAACTCTGTGTCGTTGATAAAAATCGTCGGCCTGAATTGCCTCCTTCTCAGCAAGCTTTCGTTCAATTTGTTGATAATTGTAATACTGTCAGCGGCACTCTTGCCACCGTGACAATGGCCTGTCATCAAATTGTCAATCCTGGAGCATCAGCTATCCCTTCTATTATCCTTCTGGTCAATTTGCTTGATTATATGAAATATATAAATGTCACATTTCCACCAAAACTTGACTCCATGTTCAATAGCCAACTCTCAGACTTTCTATCCTTTCAAATTCCTTTTTCATTTCCCGAATCTCTTGAAGACTCAAATCATACCACAAGAGTCCCAGTCAGATTTCGTCGGTACAGTGTCAACAGCCTATTTATCGTCAATATGTGGGCTGAGCTGTTAACTTCTGCCATAATTTTCGGGTTAGCTTGTGCAATTGGTTTAATCACTCTTACAATCGGCACGAGGACTTTAGTGGGGAAGGTTCTCTTTTGGTTGCAGGATTTCTTCATGTGGAATTATATGCTGGTGTATTGGCTGAGCATTCTCAATGATATTGTGTTATTTGCTATCGTAGAGTATCAAAATCTCAATCTAAACACTACTCTAGCTAAAGTCAGCCTGGTGATGAATTTAGTGCTTTTCATTGGCTCATTACTCTTTCTGAGCTTTATTTATTATAAGCTTCATCAGATGAGGAATAAAAAGACCTATGGCTCCTTTGAAGATAAAGTCAAGTCAAACAGTAAAATCAAAGTCCTTTTTGAAGATTTCAAGACCTTTTATTTTACACAAGAACTCATGATTGTGATCAGCAGTGTTAAAGTTATTTTCTATGCGATTATTGTGGCAGCTTTTGATGCCCCTGTTCTTCAAATTGTCCTTCTCATTCTCCTTAATCTCGCAACGATTAGTTATTTGCTTATTATCCGACCTTTTAAAACAAACTGCAGGAATATAGAGCTTGCAGTCTATGAAACATTAACTTTGATGGCGAACTGTGCATGTTTGAAGCTTGCATTGACATCAAAAGCTGATCAAGAATTGGATGTGACAACAGGAGATGCGATTATTATCACGAATTTTATCCTGATTTCTGCAGTTTTCTTGTTTCAGATTATTAGTCGAGGGATACAAATACGGGCTTATTACAAAGCAAAGAGAGCAAAACAGCAAGTTCAGCCAGTTGCAGGAACAGCTGTAACAACAATAACAACTCTAACCAGCGCAGAATCAACGCCAAAAGCAGGATCAGAGGGAATAAAGGAGAAGTTAGAACGTGAAGTAAAGGAGGGAGTAAAAGAGGTAGAAGGAGAGGACCAAGCGCAGGAGAGAAGGAATTTTAGAAGAAGGACGTTGGGGAATATGAGTACTGTGGTGAGTTTATCAGAGAATGTAAAGACGATTTATATCAGAACGAATACGATTATGATTCAAGAAAATGAAATGAATCCTTAGAAGAAGGGAATTTTGTACTTTAATATTGTGTATTTTTCTGTGCTGCTTTTGAAAGGAGTATGTTATCTGATAATGTAATTTTGGTAATTTTGCTCATTGAGTTCTCAAAAGGGAAATTTTTAGGATCTTCTCTTTGACATATAAGACCTGTTTTAATTAAAACTCTTCTGAAATTTCCAATCAAGCTTCAAATGAACTGCTGTGAGCAATTTGTTCCCCAAGAAATTGTTATCATGAGATTTTTTTTTTATTTCGACATTTCCATGTAAAAATAAAATTTTTATTAGGTTTCAAAATTTCTTTTTCTCAAATTCGATTGAAGTAGCATGACATGAAACACTCAGCTGATCATCATCGTCTTCCTTTTCCTCTTTCAGAAAAAGATTTTGCAGTGTCAGGAGGTAGCTTACAAATAAAATGAAAACAGTGATTCCTGAAAAATAATAATAAACTCCTTGATTGATACTTTATCTCTAAGGAAATCTTTCTCTCCATAGCAAAAGCAATACATTTTTTTCTCAATATCCAAATCCAAATTAAAATCACCTGATAATATAATACCCTATTTAAAAAAAATAATTTTAATCCTCATAGTCTCTGACCAAATATTTGTAATGGAACAAGGTCATCCAAATATCTTCAAATCCATTATTCTAATCTCCCAATAGAATCACCGATCCCGAACAAAGATCTTTTATCTTTGAAAAAAGAAAGGATTCCTCCTGTTCAAACCCGATTGGCGGCAGCCTATAAACGTTACATCTTATTCTTGAGTCAGCAACAAGGCAAGGATGAAGACCTTGTTATTTTTGACGCTCAAAATGGAACCTTTATCAGTGTCAAAACTGGGTTGAGTCTCTTTCAAAGACACAGGTTTTCTTTCTGTTATTGGAAAGACAATATCTTTGTATTATACGGTGGCACTTTGATTCCTCCTGGAATGTATTATGCAGATGCAAAGCCTGACCTGGATGTCCATTTTCTTTATGTAATCGAAAAGGACGGTAGGTTCTCTTGGAATTCTCACAACAATACTTTTTCTCCAGGACAAGTTTCTATTGAAGTCGAGTCTTGCCATTTAGAAGATCCAGAGTTGTGGATGTCCCATCATTCTGCCCAAATCTATCAGAATCAGATGTATGTCATTGGAAAGAAATCACAAGACCGTAATCACCCGATAATTGTGAACAAGTTTGATCTCAGTAAAACAAAACTTTCTTCTTCCCCTTATTCTTGTAGATGAAAGAAGATGGAGCAGATGCCAAGTTGAAGGAGATCTCCCAAGTATCTCACTTATTTTCGCAATTAATTATGGGATTTAGAGTCCCAATGTACACCTACAGCTGTGTTATTTGGGAGCAAAATATTTACCTTTGGATGTTATGTGGAAACACCGTCATATCGTTTATCAAATCAAGTGTTTGCATTGGATCTTGGTATGGTTTTTTTTGACAGCTTGACTAAACCTTTTGCAGAAAATATGAAATGGCAAAAACCTTGTCATGGGAACTTTTTCCCAGAGCGCCCTGTGCCAGAAGCCCCCAAGCAGAATTGGTGGGTGACAAAATTTACCTCTTCTGTGCTTCCTTTTATGAATTTATTATTTACAATCCAAGTAAACATCACATCCCCTGAGAAATCTAATGATAAATAGTCAAAAATGAACTTTTGGAATCTGAAGGCTATTCTTTGAGTGACCTCTGGAACATAAGATCTTTTAAAAATCACTCAACGTTATTTAGAATCCCTTACAAGCCTGATAGGAAGTTTGGTGAAGACTGTTGGATCGAATATCAACATTTTGGTATTCAATAAATTCATTCAGTGAAAACTAATTTGACAAGTTACTTTAACCCAACCCCAAGAGCAAGAACGAGAAGTCAATAACCCAATCACGACTGCTCAACAGCTTTCCGTGATGGAATCCCTTTGGAAAGAAAAGCCCTTTACTGATGTCACCTTTATGGTCCAAAATGAAGAAATCCCAGCTCATCGTGCCATTCTCCTTAAATGCCATTATTTCCAAAATATGCTCAACAGTAATAATTTTCTCTTGTTGTCTTGAATAAGAATATTAGATGAAGCTAGTTCCAACAAAATTGACGTCCCTGATATCTCCCCTTCCAACTTTAAAGGTAATAATAAATCTCTTTCAATTCTGACCTAAATCACTAGCAATTTTGGAATATATTTATTGTGGTAAAATTCACCTTACAGAGTCACTGGCAATGGAGCTTATTCTTTTGGCGGACATATACTCATTGCCAAATCTCAAGGCAGATTGTGAAAATTATTTGTCTGCAAAGCTTTCTACTGCAAACTTTTTGCAAGTGATGAAAGTTGCTGAAACTGCAGGCTCAGAAGTACTGGAGAAGAAAATTGTCAGCTTCTTGATTTCAGATATTGAAAAAGTGGAACAAGAGGTTGATACCCAGCTCATACCTTCTAGACTCCTTGTAAAAGCCATCATTGGCGCCAAATCTCTAAAAAAATAATTTCATAATGTCTTTTGAACTTTTTATGTTTTCTTCAAAAAATTCATGGATTTGTTTTTTTACTTGTGTGATCAAAATCTCTAAATTTCAAAGAAGAAGAATATCAATAAAAAATCGGCTCCACCCACAAAGTTTTTCTTGTGAGCTTTTTAAAAAAATCCGATGTGAGATACAATAAAAAATTTTTCCACAATCTCTGAATGAGTTCATCCTGTTATGAGGAAATCATTTTCCTTGATTTGAAAAAAAGAAGCGAAAAGAGAAAACAGTTGAGACAAACTTTAAAAATATCAAGTCTTTCCAGAGAAATCTATTTCTAGAGAAGCCAAAATAATGAAAGCAGCTCAGAGAATTAAACGTCAAGTTTTATTCAAGGAAGGGAAGTCAATGATTTAGAAGGCTTGAAAGAAAAATTTCGTTATAAAAAATTCAATTGAATTTTGATGGTCTGGGCAGGGGGAGCAATAAATAAAACTTTTAGATATTTTTTCAATCAATATGCCTTTTTATTCAACTCTCTTTGAAAATTCATTCAAATTGAGAAATAAGGTTCCTGAAATCAACCCACTCCTTTGCCAATCAAAGAGCTTGCTCGGTTTTCTTTCAAGCCTGGAACAAGAAAAATCAGGATTTCTTTTAAAAATGCTTGAATGAGAAATGATAAGCCTGAGAAGTTTGTAATGATGGTGGAGTACAGCATTTTCTGACAAAAAAAGCTCTTCAAAAAGACAGACAAGACGCCAGGGATCCTTTTTGAGATAATTCCTGCATTCTCTGATGCTTAACAAAAACCTTTTCTTTAAATATCTTCACTTGAAATGATCTTTCCAACTTGATAAACGATTTGCTTCATACACAGAAAATAGATGGTGTCGCTTCTCTGAAAAAAGGGTCGATCTAGTTCAACAACAATTTTAGAATTGAGATTTCAGAAATACCCTTCGACCCTTCCACCCATCCTAAATACGATTTTGGATACATCTTTTTCCTTTCTAACAAGACCTTCGCAGCAAAATTTAAAACACCCAAAGTTGATCCTAGGAATCATTTTAACCTTCAATGAGAGCATGACTATCAAGAAAAGATCACCATGATCCTGAAAAGAGGAACGAGAGTGAGAGAGGAAATACTGTGAAATAAGTTTTGATACCGAGATAGGGTAAACTTATCGAATTTCGATTGAAAGGCTGGGATGGTTGAGTTTTTTTAGCAAAGTTAACGGGCAAGAAATATAAATTTGGCCCATGCCCTATTTAAATTTAATTCCAAACTTCATGTCAAAGCCAAGATAAGTAAGGTGTTCAACCTCTCCTTTCATAACCAAAAGAAAGGAGCAGCTTTCAAAAAAGCACTTTCAATGAGAATTAAATTTTTCTTTCGAGGGAAACCGTAAAGATTCAATGTATTTTGATACCTCAAAAGGAGGAAAAGCTCGAAAGGAGAATCTATTAAGAGAGGGCATTATCTGTTGAGAAGAACCTATAGTTTGTAGCAAGACAAGTTCCAGAACGAAGATATACCAGGGTCTGCTCTATTTTCAAGGAAACAAGACTTGAAACCAAGGCATCATTGAAGTCAAGCATGGGATTCTTTTTTCCAATATAAAAGTGAATTTATATTCAAAGGAGAGTTCTCGGGAACAATGTTAAGGTTATCAAAGAGTGAAGGTGAGTTTTGTGAGGGTTGGAGATGATGTATTCTCTGAAGGAGTTGATATATTGAGAGGAGTTTTCTTGGAAGAAAGATGACTGATTAAATCCAAAATTAATAAATTAAGGTTCCCCTGAATATTTGGATGTCGTAAAAACGCTTCTTTCGAATTAATTATCCTTGTTTGAGTTTGCTCCATCAGATGCTTTTAATTCAGTTTCTCCATAAATTTATTCAATCTTTCATAGAGCCAACTCCTCTTATTACCCCTTTTTCAATCACAACTTGAACAGTACATCTCTTCATTTTGTCTTTGAAGGCTTCTTCTTTTCTTAAGGAGTATGAAACCTTGATTTCAGCTTTAAATAAAGAATTTCGAAAAATTTTGCTTGTTTTGGTAAAGGTTTATTTACCAAGGCTTGCTCAGAAAATAATCAAAATTCAACATTTTTTTTTCCTGAATTCCAATTAAAATTTTCACTAAAATCAGCCTTTCTAAATTCCCGTTAATCTCAAATCTTTTAGATTGCTCTTCAATAAAACATTATAATATGGAAACTTTTACTTTACCTATTTTATCATCATAAAACCCCGTTCAATCTTCTAAAACCTTTTATACTATGTTTTCCAAATGCACTTTTCTACTCCTTCTTGCCTTTAATTTTCTCCCTTTCTATTCTCAAGCCCTTTCTCAAAACCATCATCTTTCTTCAAATTCTCACCTCCCTGAATCTCTTGTATTTGACTCCAAAACTCAAGACAATGAGAACAATTTCAAGGTCCAAGAGAGTGAACTTGAAGATGTTGAAAACACTTCTTCAATCTATCACATGATGGAAACTCCGATTGCAAAAGAAAATTCAACAATGAGACCCCAAAGCCTGAGACCTCACAATAGAATTCTCCAAGATGCTGATGATGATAATGATGATGCCATGAGTGATGGTATTGATGACAATGATGACGACGATTTTGACGATGATGATGTAGACACTCAAGATGATACAGGAGATGGAGATGCACCAGATGATATTGATAATACTGATGATAATGAA
>Ga0182738_1005688_pt1 | contig 13225 bp, 13 predicted proteins | sample eDN5th30CBELigMG_FD_128876 | JGI IMG/M metagenome (GOLD analysis project Ga0182738, IMG submission 128876) | Enriched Miracle-Growth compost microbial communities from Emeryville, California, USA - eDNA 5th pass 30_C BE-Lig MG (version 2)... ...
CGGAAGGCCAGATCACAAAGCTCAAGCTCATCAAAAGGCAAATGTACGGGCGCGGAAAGCTCGATCTGCTTGAAGCACGCATCGTTGGAGTGCCGTGATGTCATCGAGATTGCGTCAGAGCCCTTATTCCATGCCTAATCACAGTCTGAAGACATTTCCGGCACTTCTTCGGCAGAACATCGACGGGCTGATCTGAACCGACAAGTGTCTATGGGTTCCCGCTACACCGATCACGATCTATTCCTCTTCGCCCCCGGCAGTCTCCAAGGCTTCCTCCTGCACACCTTTTCGGCTGAGCAGCCCCGCATCCTCGAGCGCCTCGATATCGGGCAGATCGCGCAGCGTCTGCATGCCGAACGCAGTAAGGAAGTGTTTGGTCGTGACATAAGTATAGGGCGCACCCGGCGTCGGGCTACGCGGGCCGGAGGCGAGAAAGTTGGCGCCTCGCAGGCTGGCGATCGTGTCGCGGCTGACCTCCTTGCCGAAGATCTTGGAAAGCTCGCCGCGAGTAACCGGCTGGAAATAGGCGATGGCCGTCAGAACCATCGCCTCGAACTCCGACAGCGCCGCGGCCGCCCCGCGCGTCGACGCCCGCGATGCCCGGATCGCGGATGCGTAAGCCGAACGGCTCCGGTGCTGCCAGCCGCCGGCGACAGCAACGATCTCATAGGGCCGGTTGTGCAGCTCGGCCTGAAGATCGTCGATCAGCAGGTCGATGCTGCAATCCGCGCCGACCACGCGCAGCAGCGTCTCGCGGGTGACGGGCTCCCCCGACGCGAACATCACCGCCTCGACGCGCAGCATCCATTCCCGCCAGCGCAGCGCCGGCGGCAAATCGGCCAGCTCGCGGTCGAACAGGACATTCTCCTCCGACGCGCGGGTGCGGCCACGAGAAGCTCTGGTGGTCTTCCTCCCGGTCATAGCCCGAAGATCCGGAAGGCGGTACGGCCGGACAGCTCGCGCACGACGCCGAACCCTTCCAGCCGGTCGAACAGGCGGTTGGCCGCCCAGCGCGACAGGTTGCCGCCCGGGGCAGCGGAAGCCACGGCGTCCTCGTCGAGCAGTCTCCGGATCACGGCCCCTGCCCCCTTGGTGCGAATCTTTGGCGCGGCAGCGCGCAGCGTCTCGGCGCGCCGCGCGATCTCGCTGGCGGTGCGCAGGGCCGCGCTTGTTGCCTCGAAAAGGGCGAGGCAGACGGCCCGGGCAAAGGCCGGCTCGCCCGGGCGCACGCGGCCCCTGCCCCCCAGCGTCTTGAAGGCCGGGCCATAGCGCTCGGCCATCAGCAGCGGCACGGCATAATCCCATTTCAGCAGCGCGGCGATCAGCAGATCGGCCAGCATCCAGGCGAGCGGTTCGGCATCCGGACGCACCGCATGGATGGCCGTGACCAGATCCGCAGCCGCGAACGGCGCGGGACGGCCGGATTGCAGCGCGTCGTCGGCGTGGTCGACGGCCGCGGTGAGCCGATCGTCCCAAGAAAGCCCCAACAGGTCGGCGAGCTCGGCCACCGCTTTCGAGGAGAAGGCGGGTTTTCGGGTGGAAAGTCTTTTGGTGGCCAAAAACACCTTTCCGGCCGGGCCGGGATCGTCGCCAATTGCGGTGAGCAAAAGCGCGTCCCGCAACGCGGCCTCGTCCTCGCTACGGCCCATCAGCCGGACCGCGCCGGCGGCACATTTCAGGGCCTGGCGAGAACGCCAGCAGCCGGCCCAGACGGGCGCGGAACGAACGAGATCGTCCAGCGATTTCAGGGCGATGCCGGCGGCGAAGGCGGCGGCAAGTTCGTCCGGCTCGCGGCCGCGCGGCAGGGTCCAGCCGGGCAAGGCGGCCGGGAGCACGAGAGACGAAGCAGGCGCGGTGACGGGCGAATCCATACCGGCGAGCTTACAACGATTGTGCGCTTTATGCCATCATTTTGAGCAATAACCGCACGGCCCGTCTTTTACGTAATACGACGGATAATCTTGCATTATCGTTCATTACGCTCTTTATAGAGAGAATGCCCCAAATCGACGACCAAATGCCCGAAAATTCCCCTCCGGAGCCTTCCGCGCCGTCTGTCGACACGCATGCGGAAACGGCTGCGCTGCCGGCGCCGGAGCAGAAGTTCCTTCCCGGTCCTCTGCAGGAGCTTGCCGATCGCGCCCGCGGTTACGTCGAGGCCGCTAGCTCGGCCAATACGCGGCGGGCCTATGCGGCGGACTGGAAGCATTTTTGCGCCTGGTGCCGGCGGCAGGGGGTTTCATCGTTTCCGACGACACCGCAAATCGTCGGGCTTTACATCACCGCCTGCGCCTCGGGATCGGCCGAGCGCGGCGGCAAGCCGAATGCCGTCTCCACCATCGAGCGGCGGCTGTCGGCGATCAGCTGGAACTGCGCCCAGCGCGGCCAGCCCCTCGACCGCAAGGATCGCGCCATCGCCACCGTTCTTGCCGGCATCCGCAATCGCCACGCTGCCCCGCCGCGGCAGAAGGAAGCGATCCTGCCGGAAGAGCTGATCGTCATGCTGGAAACGCTCGATCGCGGTACCCTGCGCGGCCTGCGCGACCGGGCCATGCTGCTGATCGGCTTTGCCGGAGGCCTGCGCCGTTCGGAAATCACCGGCCTCGATCTCGGCCGCGACCAGAGCAAGGACGGGCGCGGCTGGATAGACATCTTCGACCAGGGCGTGCTCCTGACGCTGCGCGGCAAGACGGGCTGGCGCGAGGTGGAGATCGGCCGCGGATCGTCGGATGCCACCTGCCCCGTCGCCGCACTCGAAACCTGGATCCGCCTTGCCCGGCTCGCCAGGGGGCCCCTCTTCCGCCGCGTTACCGGCAAGGGCAGGAATGTCGGGGCCGAGCGCCTCCACGACCAGGAAGTGGCCCGTCTCGTCAAGAAGGCCGCACTTACCGCCGGCGTGCGCGGCGACCTTTCCGAAGCCGAACGCGGCCAGAAATTCGCCGGCCATTCGCTGCGCGCCGGCCTTGCCTCCTCGGCCGAGGTCGACGAGCGCCATGTCCAGAAGCAGCTCGGCCACGCCTCGGCCGAAATGACCCGCCGCTACCAGCGCCGGCGCGACAGGTTCCGCGTCAACCTCACGAAGGCAGCGGGGCTCTAGGGGGCCTCTTCCCTATTGCAAACGACGCGCACAATGCATTCAGCATTCGGTTTGATCGGAACGCACTGCTATAGGAGAAAACACACACGAAGAGATTTGGCGGTCCTTGATGCAAGAACACCAGACGGACACTTCCGTCGCATTCGATCCAGTCGAGCTGTTGCAGTGCCCAGGCGCCCTTCACCGCATCGCAAGATCCTGTCTGGCTTCGGAAGGAAGTCTTCCCAGTCTCGCTGACGCCGTGTTATAGCGCCGGCATGGAATTGCCCGAGAATTTTCCCGACCTGCTGCCGCCGGACGAAGCCGTGGAGATGGCCCGCCAGCGGATCGAATATCTCGAGAACGAAGTCGAGAAACTGAAGGAATTTATAGCGGTCGCTTCCGAACTGAGGGGCGAGCCGCACGGCCAAATCACCAGCATCCGAGCCTAGGATATCAGGCGGTCGCCTTTGGCCTGATTGCAGTCTCCGCATGACGGGGCGTAATTTGCTCGCTTGTTCCGCCCGCCCCTTGCAAGAGGAACGATGTGGTCGACGGTAAGTGTGTCGGGCCTACCGAGCGCCAATGTGAGCCTGACACCGCAATGCACGCAGTGCCGCTTGCGCGAAGACCAGAGCCATTTCCGGTCCTGCGAATAGCTCTTCTTCCGTTTCTGCTTCCAGATCTTTTCCAAGCAACCCCGCGCGACACTGCAAAATTCGAAGGCGAACCGTGCCGCCCCTCTTTAGCGCAGTCCTTCGTTCATGCAAGGCGCGAGAAGCAACTCACCCATGCCAGCGGCGGCAGGATCGGTTCAGAGTCAATCTGACGAAAGCATTCCGCCCGTCAGAGGGGTCTACTGGCGAGCGCGATCGGCTGTCGTCTCGCTAACGAGCCAATCCCGAAACGCTCTCACCTTCCCATGTCGAAGCCCGCCTTCGGGATAGACGACGTAATAGCTCCATCGCGACTTCAGCGTGAGATCGAAGGGGCGCACCAGCCGCCCCGATGCCAGATCGGCCGAAACCAGCGCGCTGCGCCCGAGAAGAACCCCCTCCCCTTGCACGGCAGCCTCGACAGCATAGGCCGCGGTTTCAAATTTCACGCCGCTTGTGTGGTCAATGCCATATAAGCCGGCGGCCTGAAACCAGGTCGACCAGCCGATCCGGAAGTTGTCATGGATGAGCCTGTGATGCCGTAGATCCTCAGGCGTGCGCAGGGGATGTTCTCCTTGCAGCAGTCCAGGGCTACAGACCGGCGTGACGTCTTCCTCCATCAGCAGCTCCGAAGTCACCTTGTCGTACCTGCCCTCGCCATAGCGGATTGCAATGTCGATCCCGTCCCTGACAAAGTCGATAAGGGCACCCGACGTCGAGAGCCGCACGTCGATGTCGGGGTGAGCGCGGTGAAAGCGATTCAAGCGCGGCACAAGCCATCGCCCGGCGAAGCCATCGGACGTGCTGACATTCAGAATGCCGGATGATCGCGATGCGGCGGTTGCCATGGTGGCGACGCTTATCCGATCCAGGGCTGCTCCAACTTCAGCCGCATACGCCGTTCCTTCTGCCGTAAGCCGCACTGAGCGTGTCCCGCGCTCGAATAGTCGTACGCCCAGGACGTCTTCGAGATGACGAACCGCCCGGCTGATGGCTCCGTGCGTCACATTCAGTTCCGCCGCAGCCTTCGTGAAACTCAGATGGCGGGCGGCGGCGTCGAATGCCGGGAGCGTGGTCAGAGGGGGAAGTTGGCGGGCCATAGCAAACCTGTGAGTAGCAGTCACAAATGATCGCCCATTACTCGTTTGTCGTCCAGCGGGAAAAGGATCAATCTCCTTCTCATTCAAGCGTTTTTTGGGAGCTTCGCGGCCCCGGCAACAAAGAGAGAAGGATCTTCCGATGATTAAAAGTCACGCAAACGCGGCTATCTGCACCGACAGCCGCTCGTTCGAGCCCACGATCAGGATGGACGCGTCATCGTTGTTTTCATCGGTGCGCCGCACTGCCGGGCGGCTGCTCCTGGCATTGACCCACCGCATGGCCATGCGGCGCATCGAGCGGTTTTCGGAGCATCGGCTTCGCGCGTGACTGGGACGGCTCGGTGATCCCCCTGGCCGGGCATTCCCCATCCCGCGCTGTCACGCTCTGAAGGAGAAGGGATATGAGACTCTACCCTCACCTCTGGTTCAACGGACGTGCCGAAGAAGCCATGGAATTCTACATGTCGGTGTTCGACGGCTCCAAGATCATCGAGCGCACGAAACTGCCCGACCCGGAACTCTCTGTCGTGCGCTTCGAGCTGGCGGGCCTGCCTATCGCCGCGCTCAATGCCAACTCGTCCGTCCCCTATAACGAAGCGTTCTCCTTCCTGGTGGAGACCGGCGACCAGTCGGAGACGGATTACTACTGGTACGCCCTCACCGCCGACGGCGGCAAGGAACAACCCTGCGGCTGGCTGACCGACAAGTTCGGCGTTTACTGGCAGGTATCGCCCAGCATTCTACTCCGGATGATCGCCGATCCTGACCAGGAGAAGGCCAGCCGGGTGATGCAGGCGATGTACAAGATGAAGAAGATCGTCATCGCGGATCTCGAGCGCGCCTACGAAGGCTGAATCCCACCGCGGCGCTCGCTGGCGAGCAGCTCAACCCACATCGGAAAACTATGGAGGCACCCATGACAAAGCTTATGGGCAAGAAAGTCATTGTCATCGGCGGCAGCTCCGGCATCGGGCTCGGCGTCGCCGGCGCCGCACTCGAGCGTGGTGCGGAAGTCGTGCTCGTCGGCCGCTCCACTGAGAGGCTTGAAGCGGCGGCTCAGAGCCTTGGCGGGGGGAGCCGCCTGAGCTTCGTTTCGGCCGATATGACGCAGGAGATCGAGATAAGCCGACTGTTCGGTGAGATCGGCGCCTTCGACCATCTGGTGTCGACGGCCGGAACGCCCCCGCCGGGGGATCCGATCGACCGTACCGATATTGATCGCCTGCGCGCATTCCTGGACAACAAGCTCGTCGGCGCCGTCCTGGTGGCCAAACATGCAGTCCGCACGCTCACAAGAGGCGGTTCCTTGACCTTCACCTCGGGCATCAACAAGGACAGACCTCCCGTGCCTGGGGGAGCGGTCGTCGCCGCCGTCGCCGGCTCGTTCGGCTATCTCGCGCATGCTCTTTCGTTGGAGCTCGCGCCAACGCGGGTGAACGTCGTCTCCCCCGGCTGGGTCGACACCCCAATGTTCGATGAGCTCGCCGGGACCGCCAAAGCCAGCTACTTCGAGGGCATGGCAGCGCGGATGCCGGTCGGCCGGATCGCCACTCCTGCCGACGTCGCACCCGCCTACATCTACGCGATGGAGAGTGAATTCACGACGGGCCAGACCTTGAACATCGATGGGGGCCAGAGCCTCATTTGAGTTCGACGGTCGCCGGGCTTACACTCGGCGCTTCACCAATCCAGCGAACATACGGAAAACCTTTGCCTCACATTACGAGGCCCTCGCAACCAGACCATGCTGCTCATCAGCTTTACCCGCCAGCTTAGGCCGCTCGAGGATTGTCGGGCTCGACCTCGCCCGGGGCTAGGTGAGGGGCGGTCGCAGTTGGGTCGATATCCTTGGCAAAGGGATGGCCGTCCCTGTTCGCCGCAATTTGAGATCGGTCGCGGCTCCTCCGGTCCAACCTGCCCCTGTCGTCGCGCTTGGGACCTGCTTAGCTTGGGTTTGGGCGCGATCGCACACGATCAGTTCTTCCGGCTCATCGCCGACCAAGGCAAGGATGTCGGCCCTAGCGACTTCTGGCCCAGGAAGTGGCGCGTTGCGTGAAGAAGGTGCACACCAGGTATCTCGCGCGATCACCATTGATCTTCTAGCCACCGCCATAGCATGGCGACCGGCTGAGGTGAGCTATTGGGGCTCAGAAAACCGACTAGAAACGCTATTATTATTCAGATACTTAGGTCTGTGGTCAGTTGACCACACAATCGTATGTGTCCGGCGCACCGACTGATGGCTATGAGATTACCCACTCAGATAGGTCTTCGTCCGAATCATAACTGAAGGCGGTGGCGTCGCCTGAGGTTAGGAGGCCACGAAGCCTTCACTGGTGTCGCCGTATTATAGCGACGCCCTCCTAGAACTCTGCCAAGAGGTAACAGACGGCATCATGGGTTTCCGCAACCGATCTTCGTTCGGCACCAGTCAAGCCCCTCCCGTTTTCGCCTTCTCCTTCAACACCGGCGCGAGCGTACCCTATTCTTAGTTACATGACATGCATCTCCGAGCAGATAAAATGCGTTCCCACTCAACCGCTTAGAACTATGGTCAGCTGACCACCATCAACAATCTACCGCCGCTTCCTTCGCCGCACCACGGGTATCGGGTCGCGGCCTTCGAAGCCTAACCAGCCTGCAAACTTCTCTGCGGGTTTGCCTTCAACAACGCCATTATCATCGGGCCGAGCGAAAACTCTCCTCGCTCGGTGCGCCGTGTCAGATCCCGCAGATAGCCGCCGGCCGAGTGAATGAAGTTCGCGCGCTCCAGAATACAAGCAATCGCCGCCGCCGCATTCTCCGGGCCCATTACATCGCAGGCCTCCTGATAGGCCGACGGACTTACCTTCAGCATGGATCGAACCACCACTGCGGCCGACATCAACTCGCGCCAGTTTCCGATTCCCCCGCCTGGCCCGTAGTCAGATATGGTCGGGCATGCCTTCAAAACCACACCCAGCGGGAACGACTTTATCGGTTCACTTCTCGGCCGACTAATTTCGCTCGGCTTTGCTCCCTGCTCGTCTTCAGAGCGAGGTTCAAGTTCATTATTAGATTCGGATTTTGAATTTTGTATGTGCTGCTCATTATGAGCGTCATTGGTGCTAGAATTTTTGGAATTCTCCTGAATTTCCAATCTATTGACTATCTCCTCACGAAGCATCTCCATTTCCTCAAGGATCGTCGTCACGTCGGCAAGCGTCGGAACACGAGGGATCCTACTCACAAGCGCTACATACACGTCCTCGACTGCACGCCAATCACCTTCGGCACCCTCTTCCATAGCGGCAGTGATTAGCTTCCTGACGTCGCGTCGGCAGATCGTGAGATTCTCCTTCGCCCTTCTGAACGTCGCTCTGTTGGCTGCTACTTGCTGCGAAAGCATTGCCAACTCCTCGGATCGCGCAAGGAGTGGCGACAAGTCAAAGCCAAAGGCGCTCTCGATCTGGCCGTCACCGTTCTTACGGGCGTACCGCTTACCGTTGGCGCTATCCTTCCGGATGATTAGACCCGCTTCAACGAGGATGGCGATGTGTCTGCGCAAGGTAGCCCCCGCCATCGCGTGAGCTCGAAGTGCAAGCTGAGCATTCGAGGGGAAGACGATCAGCTGGGCGTCCTGGCGCAGCTCATTCTCGGGATAGAAACTCAAGAGCGCGTCGAGAACCGCAAGGCTGTTGGAATGAATTCCCAACAGTTCCATGGCGGCGGAGGCATCCCTGAAGACCGTCCACTTGTCCGCCGTCTTACCCTGCTTTATGTCAGCCGTGGCCGACTGGCGCCGCACGAGCGCAAGCGTTATGGGCCGCCGCCCGAACGGCGTCGTTACACTTCCTGTCTGCATCGTCTCCTACCTTTAAGCAGGCAAAAGAAATCCGCTCACCAAAACGGCGCCAAAGACTCTTGACGAAGATTCGAGGAAATGCGATTCTGTTCGTGCTAAAGAGACAGAAGGGCTTCCGCGACGGCAACGTTGAGGGGGCTCTTTTCTTTTGCGGGTTAGTCTCCCTGTTTCAGTTGATGCTTTGCACGGTGCTCTTGGTAGAGCGCCGGCAAATGTTCGAGCACGAAGGCGGCAAAGTCTGGCGTCGCCTTCTTGTCGATCATGATCTCCAGCTTGCTCTTGCTCTGCGTCACCTGCGCAAGTCTGTCCCCGTCCGGGGTCGACATAACGTCCGGTAATCCACGCGCAATACGACGCGGTTTCAGATGGCCGATCACCGCCTTGAACCGGTCTGCTGATGGTAGCATCTGCACCTCTGTCGAGGTCGCAAAGTTGATCGCGCCCGCTGGAGACGCTGCCTTCTCAACCAGTTCCGCGAGTTGTTGCCAACTTGGCCGTCCAATTCCTGGAGCAGCCCCGATAGCATCAATCAATTCCGGAGGCAGGGCATCGACAAGCAGGAGCATCTTCGACAGATTGCTCTTGTCGATCGACATCGCAGCGATAACGATCTCTCGCGGGAACTGCTTGTTCAGTTGATGCGCAAACCGCGCCTTCTCGATGAAGGTAAGATCTTCACGCTCATTGTTTTCCTGACCCTGGGCGACCACAAGCTGCTCGTCGGTCAGGTCGCGAACGACGGCCTTTACAGGGAGGCCGAGGCCCGACACTGCGCGCAGCCGGCGATGGCCAAAGGCAACCTGGTAGCGCCCCGGCAGCTCCGGATGCGGCCTGACGAGGATCGGGACCTGCTGCCCTTGCTCGCGAATCGAAGCAACGAGCCCATCGATGTTTCCCTGCATTCGGTCCCGCACGAAGGAAGGCTCGATGGACGAGGCGTCCAGCTCGACAACAGTCTGCCCCTCAGCGAGGCGCCGCTCGATCTCCTCCGCGCGGCCGAGACGATCGTTTTGCTCGCGTAGCGCGTTTCCGATGTTCGCAGTCAGCTTTGTTGTCGGATCGCGCTCTTTCCTGGCAACGCCCAAAAGCGGCATGGAGCGGCTCTTTGCCGTCCGGTTTTCTGCTGAGGGCGTTTCGGGTGCGTCGGTGGAAACTCCGAGGATGTGCTTGCGGCTCATGTCGGTCTACCCCATGCTTTTTTAATCAGGCCTTCGACCTCGTTGTTGACGGCGTTCATGGCCTCCAAGGCTCGATCGTAGGTCGATCGGTTAAATTGGCTGCGTTCCACTTCGAACAATGTTTGGTTGGTCAGGCCGGCGTCCGACACCGCCGTCGTTTTAAGCATCGGGAAGTTGAGAACATTTTCCCCGAAGATCGACCGGAGATAACCAACCATCTGGTTTTGCGGGCCATCGCTCGGTTCGAAGCGTGTAATGAGGTAGCGCATCCAGTTGAACTTGAACTGAGCTCCGGCATTCTCGATTTCCCGCAGCAGGTTCGATGTCATCGCCAAGAACTGATTCATCGACATGACGTCCAACATTTGTGGATGCACGGTGATCAGTATAGAAGTTGCCGCCGTCAAAGCAGACAGGGTGAGGTAACCCAGCTGGGGAGGGCAGTCGATGACGACAACGTCATAATTGTCCGCGATGTCTTCAATGACTTGACTGATCCGGCCGTAGAAGAGCGTGTCGCCTTCTTTCCGCTGCATCAGTGCGCGTGGGGTGTCGTGCTCGAATTCCATCAGTTCCAGGTTCCCTGGAATCAGGTGGAGGTCGGGGATGTAAGTTCCTCGGACGACTTGTTCGATCGGGACCTGCTCCTCATCGTACCGAATCGCGCCGTAGAGCGTTTCGTTGGGCCCCACATCCGTTTCCGGTTGACTACCAAAGAGGGCGGAAAGGCTTGCCTGAGGATCAAGATCGATTGCCAATATCCGGTACCCGCGCATCGCAAGGTACTGTGCGAGATGCGCGGCAGTGGTCGTCTTTCCCGAGCCGCCCTTGAAATTCATCACCGAGATCACTTGCAACTGCTCGCCGTCGCGGCGATGTGGCAAGTAGCGCCGGTTCCCACGGCCGACCTGGTCCATGTGCTTGCGGATTGCGTGTATATCTTCAATGGAGAACGTCCGCCGACCTCCCGCACTCACGCTAACATTGAGCTCCGGCATTTCCGAGACGGTCTGTCGCAGATAGGACTCACCCACGCCTAGCAGCTTGGACGCCTCTGAAGGCGCAAATGTTCGAATGCCTTTTTCCGAGGTGGGAGGGAAGACCTTAAGATGATGTGCTTGAAGTTGACTGGAGAGAGCGTCGGCGTGACGCTCCATGAGTTCGGTCAACCCTTCAAATACGGTCGCTGTTTTCGCGGCGGTCTTCGCCATCTCAAAACCTATTTCCTGCAAGTGGCGATATTTTTCGCGAAACCGGGAAAGTTCCGCCAGTGACAATAGGCGTCGATTCCGGTCTTGGAGCAAGTCCTTTTTGGTTAACAAGAAGTTAACGCGGACCGTCTGAATCTCGGCTTTTGAGCGAGATTTCCAAGCAAAATCTGAGAGTTAGCTTGAAAAGCTCGCTCCACGGGCTAATAGGCGCCAAATTTAGATATGCACTTAAATCCGGAGGAACTTCCCCGCGCGGTGCCCAATTTTGGTCTACTCCACCCCGCGACGCAGCAGAATCAAATACTGAAATTTGCATGACCTAGCGATTCTCTGCACCGCCAACGACGTTCGCTCCAGAGGAGTCCTCGTGCCTCAGCCTGCTGCTCGGTATGAGGTAAACTGCCTAGCTCATTGCGCTAGTCTCACGCTTCCTCTGTCGAATTCGCCGCCGAAGGCTGGCGATCTACTGCGATACCATCACTAATTCTTCTAGTCTGGCTGACGGTCCCAGTCGCTTAACCAGCGCTCAACTGTTCCAGGACCGCCGGCGAGAGCTTAAACTGTCTCGCTACCCCGCGCCCCTGTGAATTCTTGCCAAGCGTCTCCGTGAGTATGCCGCGTTTGACGAGCAGCTCCATCGTTTCGAGAACGCCGCTTCGTGTCATTCCCGTAAATTCAATTATATTTGAGAGCGTTAGCTTCTCGTGCGCCTGGTGCATCATATATAGGATGTTCATCATCCCGATCTGTTTGATGCGCGACTGAGGCGTTTCATCCTCAAGGGGTTTGTCGAGAATCTCACGCACAGCGAAGAGGGGCAGGGCTTGGGTTTGCCATCGGTCACTCAATTTGCTTGCCATCGATTTAACTATCTATTATTTGCATAGTATGAACGTTAGGGCGAGACGATTCTTCGTGTCCCGTCCAACGAAATTTCAATCGGAGGGTAGGGGGCATGAAACGCCTTTTCTTTCGAACGGTTATAGCAGCATTAGGGTTCGGTTCACTATATCTCAGTTCCGGCCAGAGCGCCCGCGCCGATGATTGGGGTTGCCAGGTTATCCTGTGCTTATCCAATCCCGGCGGCCCGACGGAATTTGCCGAATGCCGGCCTCCGATCCAAAAGCTTTGGCGGTGGCTCGCCAAAGGCCGGTCTTTCCCCACATGCAGCGGTGTCGGCTTTCAGAGCTCGCGCCCCCGCTATGAACCCCTCTATTGCAACGAGGGCTATCGCCTGGCAGGCGGATATGGCCCGCGCGGTCAGGATGCAACGTGCGTTTCGACGTCGATGCAGGTCGTCGACAATGGAAAGTGCCGGCGAGACCGTGACGGGGGGAGAGGAGGGGAGGCCTCAGTCTCCTCCGCCCGCTGGCAATGGGACAATGGGCGCCAACAGTGCATGGCCTATACACTTTCCCGTCCGCTCATACGCGAGAAACCTCGCTACATTGATGTGACCATAGAGGGTGTCGGCAAACAGAGGGTCTGGTTCTAATCATGCCCATCGTCTTTGCTGATCTTGCGCAGACCTGCGCACCCATTGTTGCGTCCGAAACACTGGCCGGCGTGGTCAGCCTCGAAAGCCGTTTCGCGCCCTTCAACATCCGCATCAACAGCGGCCTTCCCCTCAAGAAACAGCCCGCCACAAAGGTCGAGGCGATCGAAGTCGCCACGACACTCGCGGCCGATCACCAGGATATTCAGCTTGGCCTCGGGGGGATCGGCCTGGACGACCTGGGTAGAATGAAGCTCTCCATTTCCGACGCATTCGATCCGTGCCTCAACCTGAAAGCCACGGCGACGTTGCTCGATGGCTACTATCGCCTTGCCATCAAGGCCGGCGCCGACGAGGCCCGGGCCGAGCAGGTCATGCTGCAGTCCTTCTACGGCCGCGACGATCCGTCGGTCGGCGCCATGGTCAACTACGACAACCAGGTTCAGCGTGCCATCGACAGATTGAAGCCAACGATCGCCACGCTGATGATCGGTGATGCAGCCGAAGTCGAGGGCGCCGAAGCCGCTCCGCCATCAGCAGACGTTGTCGCCCAAGTGGTCGCCGAGAATTCCACCGAGATGACCGACTCGACCGCGCCATCGTGGGACGTCTTCAACGCCCAGCGTCGGTCCTCGATCCTCGTTTTCCAGAACAAGCATGGAGCA
>Ga0182738_1005689_pt1 | contig 13225 bp, 6 predicted proteins | sample eDN5th30CBELigMG_FD_128876 | JGI IMG/M metagenome (GOLD analysis project Ga0182738, IMG submission 128876) | Enriched Miracle-Growth compost microbial communities from Emeryville, California, USA - eDNA 5th pass 30_C BE-Lig MG (version 2)... ...
AACCTTTCATTCATTCATTCATTCATTCATTCATTCATTCATTCATTCATTCATTCATTCATTCATTCATTCATTCATTCATTCATTCATTCATTCATTCATTCATTCATTCATTCATTCATTTTCTTCAATGTATTTTCTCTTCAATCAAAGCATCTAAAAAGTAAATATTCCTTGAATCCACTTCTGCTCTTCTATCGAGTTTCTTTATCTTCTGAAATATTATTTTTTACAAGCCTATTTCTCTTTTTTTTCTGTGATCTTCAAGAATTATTTCCTTATTTGTGGATCCAAAATTGAATAAGTTTCTGACACCATATTTCGAATATAGAATACAAATGCGAGAAATTCTCACTTCCATTAAAGCCTACATAATTTTTATTCCAAAAGATTAAACATCTTCCCAATCTTGTGAATGATTTCGAAATAATGTCTCACAAATCGGATCAATGGTCAATTCAAAAAGCTTTGACCAAAAAACAAAATTGTATTTATCGGACCAAAGTGCTGATAACAATATTTAGTTCCTGCCCAAAATATTCAGAAAGATGAAACAAATAATCTGTCATGTTGGAGAACTTCTCTCTTTTGGCAAATTCCAGAGGAAAAAAAGTACTTCGAAAATTCTCAAGGTTTCATCAAACAAAAATTGTCATTTGCAAGAGACTTTTTGTCATAAATAAAGTTTGGAAACAAAATTCAAGACCGGTAATGGTTCTTCAACTCCTTTTCCCTTCCTCTAATTTTTTTTCCTTCACAAAAATGATAAATTGAATCGCCTTTTTTAATCAAAGGGGGTGTATCTCTTCTTTTTCAACAGAATATTCGTTTCAAATCATCAGAATATTTTATAAACTGAGAAAATAATTTTTCTCTTCCTTGACAAAGAGTCTTCAAAACAAAACAAAAAATTTGGAATCTGTCAAAAGAATTGAGAAAGTCCTCCAAAAAATTTTGATGAATTGAAGAAATTAAGAAATGGAAGCAAAAGGTTTCCTTGGAAGTGAAATCTATTTAATCAATTGTATCAATTTGAGAATTGACCGAAAACCGACTTATCAAAGAACAGATTAAATTTTTCTTTTAGAATCTATTGTCTATATCTGCTATTATCAAAAAAAAAGTTATCTCCAAAAAAATACAAAACCTTCAATCATTTTTTCTTTTCTAAATTCTTTGATCTTCAAGTTTGAGCATAGCCCAGATTTATTTGTAAGTATGAAAAAGTAGGGTTATTACAATGCACCCCCGTTTGAGGTAGTCCAGTAATGGTTTAAAAAACTTTTATGTCTTTTTATTGAGCTACTGAAAGAAATCTGTTCCACAGAAGATTTCTTTTGATAAGCCAAGAGAACAAAAAGCAAATTGTTAGGTTTCAAACTTTTGGTTTTCTAGACTTTCGAATCAACACTTTCTAAATTATAAATTTTAGCTCAATTATTTACATATTTTAAAAAAAGAAATGGAAAGCGATCAGAGGCCTGTCTCATCCCGTACAAGAAAGAAGAGAAGTGTCGTTCGGGATTACTCAGATATCAAGCGATTCCTCCTGGCTGTTCACCGTGGCAAAATTGAAGAAGCCAAACGCTTATTAAGTATCGACACCGAAACTTTTAAGAATCATAAAGATAAGAGTCACATAGCCTTCACATTGATGACTTTGGGAGGACAACTTATTCGAAAGAATAACTATGAGGAAGGATCTCTAGCATACTTCAAAGCTTACCAGATAGATCCCGAGAATTCTTCTGTTATGAAGCTAAGAGATTACTGTGACCACCCTGAATCACCAGAGCAAATTCAGAGAGTTATCCGGAATTTAGATCGACAAAGAGAACAAGCTTTAGCTCAGCAGAGAGGAAACTGATAAAAAAAAGAATGTATTCATCCGTACGCAATATCTTTTGTATTTAAATGTCACTATTTATTTTGAAAAGAACTATGTTAAATCTCAGTATTATATATATCCGGTTTATGTTGAAAAATAACTCTCCTTGAAAGAAAATTGTCTCATCAAATTGAATGACTTTGGAAAAGTTTTTCAAAGCTCATTTTCTCAAACGATTTTTTCCCTCTTTGTAGAAGAATGGGTTTTGAAAAAAAATCAAGGTAGATTTTAATGAAAGCTTTGAAATTGATGGTACCAAAAAAACAATTCTGATAAATTTCAAGGAAAAAATTTTCTCTCTGAACAATAAAAAAATGCCTCTTCAGGCAGCTGCCGCTTATTTTAAGGATCATCAATAAGTAATTAAATTTCCCTGCCGGATTAGATAAGAAGAAAAGTCTTCTTTGAGGGGGAATAAAGGGAATATTTTCTTGAGAGACAGGAAGGTTTTGTAAAGGAGCCAAAGAGAAAAAAAGAAAGAAAGAGTTGGAATATGGAATTTTCATAGTGACTTGCTCCTCTTCTTCAAAGCTCAGACCGCGTTATTCTTGATTTTGTTCCTTGATCATACATCAATTTTAGACACTCTGAGAAGCTAGACTGAGATTAGTTTTAAAAGCTTTTAACAAATTGGAGTTTCTAAGAGGAAAATGATTTCATAAGTCTATGGTTTTCAACTTCAGAGCCTTTGGACTGGTAAAATAATGTTTTGATAAAAATTTAACGGTTCAACAATGTTTTTCTGAGTGAAACTTTTTTGAGATTGCCGCCAACCTCAACAAAAGAGCTATTGAGTCAGATTTTGGCTTCATTAAAATTATATGATGCTTAAGAAAGCTTTTATACGTGTTTATTTTCTTCTTTCCTCACAGTCCATTCCTTGAAATTTCGTCGAAAAAGCTTTTCCTCAATGTATTTGTCATATCCTCCATCAAGCGAACAACCTTCAATTCTGTTTTAAATTCAAAGTCCATAAAAAATAAGATAACTTTTACTTTATATAATAATAACAAAAACAACTCTTTCTCAAATATTTACACACACACACAAAACTCCCAAATATTTAATCAACACTTCATAAATCTCATAGATAAATTAATTATTCTTAATTCTTAGATTTCGTCAATATCTGGCAAAGTTTTCATTACTTTTGAAAGTACTTTGCTGTTATACCTATCTTGAATTCTTAAAAGTCTCGTAACCCTTGCCTTTTTCTCAGGACGGATTGAATCCAAAATCATTGAACCCACACTTGGGATCTCATTCATTGAGGAGTTTACATTATTTCTCGAATAAATCTCTCCTCTTATGGTATTCTGTTTCGCTCTCTCACTCATATTAAACTCTTTTTCTATTTCATCATCACCCTGAACGTGGATAGAAACCTCTTGATCTTTCATTGAATCCTCTCTTTGTTCCTCTTCATGAATTGCCTTGGCCGTTACCATATTCATAGCTTGATAATTTCTTTTTATCATCAACTTCAACTCTCCCTTGCTTTTCAATTCCTTCTCCACCTCTTCCAGGTCATTCACTTTCTCAGGTGATATATTATTATCTCCTAGGGCTGTCTCATCACTTGCCTGTCCAACATTAATCTTGAACATCGTTCTCACAAGACGATTCCTTGCCAAGCTTCGCTGTGATGGAGATTTTGTTAAAGGAGCCTTGCTAAAAATCAAGCTCGATCGGCTTGGTAATATATTTGATAATATCAAAGTAGAATTATTATTGAGACTTCCGGTTTCAGTTGGATATATTTTAGACACCCCTCTAGCTTGCTTGCGCTTCTTCAAAAGTTCCCTTAGCTCATTTAACTCGACTAAAAAGCTCAAAATGTTCATCACTATCATTCCCATACTAATAAACATTATAGCAAAGCCCAAATTGCTCCTTATCTCGACAGCATTTATATTGATTTTACTGTAAACGTAGATAGTGATAGCGAGTCCAATACATATAAGAAGCAGAAGCTCATAGCCTGTTGTCAAGAAGAACTGACTCCTGCGCTTTATAGGATCATAAATTAATAGATAAGTGATCATTCCCAGACTACACATCAAAAGATAGGCGAGCTGTAGGATTGGAGTGTTTGAAGCAAGCACAAGGACTAATGAGAAACCAAAAGATCTAGTCAATAAGAAGCAAAAGAAGAGAAGATTGGGAAACTTATTGGCCTTTATAGATTTGTGTAAAGCATCGTATCTCGCGAGTTCATTCTTTTCATTTTCAGAGCTCGCAACGTCACTTGTAAATATCTTGAGATGACTTGAAATAAATATTTTCTTGGCTAGATAATAGACTATGATGATCGATCCCAGGGTAAATAAGATTCCAAATACAGAAGCGAACCTATCAATTTGGTTATCTGCAATGCTCACTCCGTAGATCGCAGAAAAAGTCGATTCCTGAAAGTCAGCGATTACCTCGCTTATCAAGAAATTCCACCTCAAAGAACAACTCAAATATGCCAAGATCTTTATGACTGGATGGCTTGAAGCAAGTTTCTTTGAGAAAAACTTAAAGAGGTATTCCAAACAAATAATAATGCCCAATATGAGCATAAAATAAGTGAGCTTGCTGCCATATCTTCTGAGAAAGGTCATATTTGCAGCTGCATATTGATCCAAGACTGAGCCTGACGAAGCATTCTGTTGCGTTTCCTCCTTGGGCAGAATAAGAGTGAAGATATTAGGGAGAAATCCTCCAGGTTGTCCGATGTTTTGTTTAGCGTAGGCGATAAAATTTGGAGGGAGGTTGATATTCATAAAAATAAAGTAATTGATCATGCAATCAATGAGTTCAGATCTCATGGAATGCAGGCTTTTAAAGAGGAAAGATGAGCCCATAGAATAAATTGAGTTGGCTTTTCCGCTTGTTGAGGACACCTGAGCAGTATTTTTGATCATCTCAATTTGGCTTTGAGAATAAGGATAATATTCTGGCAAATTTATTGACAGCTTGCCGTTCTTGAGAAGATATGTGCTGAGATTGGTTTGTATTTGGTCAGCTAATGAAATTTCCAGTTTGTTGTTCGGAATTAAAGGTCCATCAAAATTCATACTTATGAGGATTTGTTGATCCTTAGGAGTAATGGAATAGTTATACCCGATAGGAGCCTGATCTGCCTGAAATACCATTGAAACATTGAGATTTGATAAGATCTCGGAAGATAAGCTTTCGATGTTTTTATCGAAGGTCAAGATTACTTGATTGTCAAAATCACTGATATAGTTCGCCTGGACATCAAGATCCACTTCTTGCTGTTGGCATAATAAGCTTACGTTTACTTGCACTGCATCATATCCAGTCGGACATTCTTGATAGCAATATCCATTGAAAAAGGTTAAATTTGCCTCGCAAGTAATACATTGTGATTCAAGAGGACCTGTACAGCTAGAGCATGTATTATAGCAGACTTCAGGTTGCTGAGGAATAAGGCACGTTCCATTACTAAAAAGCGTTTTATCGCTTGAACAGGAACTACATTGAATTGAAGAAGGACCAAAGCATGTTAAGCACGAAGAATCACATGATATACATTGATGACTCTCAGTTAAAAATTTTTCTGAAGGGCAAGATAAACACTGATGAGAGTCCGGGCCAGAGCAAGTTGAACAAGATGGATCACATGTCTCGGCAACACATTCGGTTCCATTGAGAATTCGATCATTAGAACAGGACTCGCATTGATCAGGATTTGGTCCAGAACAAGTTGAACAGGATTCATCACAAGAATAAATTTGACACTCACCATCTGCTGTCAATATTCTATCAGAACTGCACGTCAGACAATCATCATTATCGGGTCCTGAACATGTCAGGCATGATGAATCGCAACTATAGGTTTCACATTGAGTGCCTCTCAAGATCCGCCCTGAATCACATGTCAAGCATTGATTTTTACCAGGTCCTGAACAAGTTAAACAAGATAAATCACAGGTATAAGGCACACAATCACCATAGTCCCATGTTCTATTTGGGCCACAAGTGAGACATTGGTTGCTCTCAGGCCCAAAGCAAGTCAAACAAGATGGATCGCATGTATATGGAATACAATGACCACTTCCATTCAAAACTCTCCCTGAAGGGCATGATAAGCACTGATTAGCCTTCGGACCTGAACAGGTAGAGCATGAGCTATCACAAGAATAACGCAAACATTTGCCATTTATGAGGATTCTGTCTGGATCACATGTTAAGCATTCATCAGAATCAGGTCCATCACAAGTCAAACAAGTCTCATCACATGTATAGTTTATACACTTTCCATTGGCTAAAGTTTTGTTTGAATCACAAGAAAGACAGTAGTCTAGGTTTGTTTGAGAACAAGTGAGGCATGAAGAATCGCAATCCAAAACACATATTCCATTTAAAGGCCTTCGACCAGAACTACATCTCCAACATTGGTTTGGGCCTGGTCCGTAACAGAGAGCGCATGAGGGATCACATTGAAAAGAAGCCAGATTTCTTGTATTAAGAAAAGATTCTTTAAAAATGATGCATTGATTTGCCTCAGAGCCAAAGCATGTTTCACAAGCCTCATGGCAATTTGAACAAGAGTCTGTTTTCATATCATAGTATTGAGAGGGATTGCATTGAGATGAGCAAGTGAGGGGGAGGATGAGAATGAGAATGAGCAAGAGAGGAAAAAGATTTTGTAACATGATTTTAATTAGTAATTTTAGCTTAGGGGTCCTGTTATAAAAGGATTAGATGAAAAAAAGCTCCTGTGTTTTTTTACAGAAAATTTAAATTCATTAATTAAAATTGGAGGGAGTCTCTTCGATAAGTACAGGTGTATTTTTCTTACTGGTCAGCCAAAACAGTCATTCTTCTCAGTCTTGCAGTGAAACTTTCGAGACTTTTATGTTTTGAACCTTTGATCTTAACAAAAAGCTGAAATGTTTTAAAGATCTATAAGACGTGGATTTAAATAAAAAGTCTAACGAGCAATTCAATCCAGTCAATTCGCCAAATTGCTTTTTGGGTGTTTGAGAAAAGGAGGGAAAAACAAAAAATAGCACCGATTTAAATCCGATTCAAACAATTCAAAATCAGCATGAAATTTTATGTATTGTCTTTTTGGGCGTAGTAAAGAAAGTCTTCATGTCTTCCATACAGAAAGCCTTTAAGGGTCAAGGAAAGCAAAAAATTCTTTCTCAATCCTTCTTCAAGAAATAAATCATGGGAAATACATGGAGACTGGACACGAAGCAAATTAGCTCAAAAATAAAGGGTCAAATCAAAATGCGTTATCATAGTTTCATCTTGAGAATTGAGTGACTAAGAAGAGAAGAAAGTCTCTTCTCCAGAGATAAGCCTGTTTCCCTTGATAAACCATGGTTTCCAATGACCCAAATTCTCAATAATTTTTTGGAAGTCACAAAAGAGGAAAAAATTTCAGAGTGACCTCATCTCATTTCAGCTGTATCCAAGAGCTTGAAGAAACACTCTTGAAAATCTCATGTGAAAGGGACAATTCCCGCCTCTTCAAGTATTCGGTTTGCTGTCTTCGAAATGAAGCTCTTTAAAAACCGCGTTTGAGATTTTGAAATTCAAAAATGATAAATTTTATCACTGGCATCAAAATCAATGAAATCGCGTCAACAAAAAAGACACTGAAAACGACTACTTTTATGCACTGCAATAATTTCAAGCAATCTAACTCATTTTTAAGGGCTATAGAGACTGATTCCAAAGAGTCATTTGTTCAAGAACCTCACTTTATTTTATCTTTCATAGAAAAAAACCGAGGTCTCTGTTGACATTTTTCCGCCACATTAAATAATTTTTAATAAGCACAATGTTTAAACATTTGAAATTTAACGCTTGCCATGATATAATTGGCGCTTGCGTCTCTGCGTTTTGGATGGTGAGGGGATACGAACGAATTCAGGGCTTATCACAGAAACGGTAATGCCATGGATGGCCTGAATACCACGAAAATTCTTCATTAAATTAGTCAAATGAAAAAAGTTTTTCCTTGATTAAAGGAATTGGTCCTATCTTTTGAATGGTGGCTTTTTCTCAGAAAATAGTTTGAACATCAAGTGATTTTGGTTTAACTCGTCAAAAGTAAGACAGTGAGGCTTGCTTCAATTTATCAGGTCAATAATGTTTGTGTGATCTTTTCAGAGGCTATTAATCAACAGAATCATTTTAATTTTTTGAGTGATCCAAAACCAAAGGAGTCAGAGTATTTTATAGAAAAACGAACTGAACTTGAGGTTTTATGAAAAAGGAAACTCATTTTTATGTTCAAATTATTTCCTTAGAAAGAAAATGAAGGAGAATCTTTCTTGATTGCTATTCTATTTGCATGATAGTGAGAAGCCAAAACAATTCTTTAAAGTCCAAATCAACAAACATTCAGATCACTCATTTTTTTATTTCAATACTTTTGTTTGAGCTGACAGCCCACTCAAAATTCTTCCCATTTCTTCTTCTTACAAAAGTCTCAAAATCTTACCTCTTTCATTGAAGAGAGAAACCTTTCAAATTTTTCATCAAAAGAACGAATAGAATGAGATGATCAATATAAAATATATCAACCTCGTTCATTATCCTTTCATCAGCAGAATCATAAAGGATCCAACCCTTCAAAACATTTTTTGTTTCACTAATTTCCAAACACCCAATTCATTATGAAAATTTCATTACCAAGATATTATCTCCAAATAAAAAGTATCAGACTTGTCCTTTTCTAAAATCTCTAAAAGAACAGCAGACCAATTTTCGAAAAATGATGAATATACTATCAAGAAGGAAAACAGAAGCTGATTTGAACTCTCCTCGATAGAAAAGAACAAATTAGTTTGAAAAGATGAAATGTTCAAAAGTGCATGTTTGACAAACAAAGTTTCGAAGTGCGCTTAAACGATTTCGACTTAGTAGACTTATTTTCTGACAAAATTGATTCGGAGATTAGATAGACTCTCCAAATTCTTTCTGATCCTAGATTGATTGAATATTCTAGAAAATAAAGCTGTTTGAGAGGAAACACAGCAATTTTTATTGAATTAAATTTGAGAGGCAATCTTCATCAACTTTAGTCTTTTTAAAAATATTCCCGAAAATTGGAAAATAAATAATTTATCAGTGAAATACAAGTCTCCCAGACGAAAAAAACAATTTCCTTTTATTTTCTGGCAGAAATGCGGTTGAAGTTAAAAATACTTTTTCGTCCTTTTGTCCTTAAATCATCAGCAAATTTCTCCTATTCATAATATCAAAGAAAATATCTCAATCAATTCATTGTTATGAACCCTTCTCCCAGCAATGTCCTGAAGACCGGTCAAATCCTTAAAGCTGGTGAATCCTTAAAGGCATCTAAGCATTCTTATTACTTGATCATGCAAGGAGATGGCAACTTAGTTCTTTATGTTGGGGATCATTTTGTTCCAAAAAACGCTATCTGGTCCAGTGGAACTCATGGTAAAGGCCAAGGCCCTCACTATATGGTCATGCAAGGTGATGGAAATTTAGTTGTTTATGATTGTTACGATCAACCCACCTGGTCTTCTGAAACTCATTCCAAAGGCGCTAAGGGCCATTGGGCTGCTATGCAAGATGATGGAAATTTTGTTCTCTATGATGGTGAGGCCAAGCCAACTTGGCATACTCATACTTATCGGGAAGAAATTGAGACCAAGCCAACTTGGCATACTCATACTTATCGGGAAGAAATAAAGCCTTATTCCCTTTTGCTTGAAGAAGTAAAGGCCCTCTACCTATGTATAGACTTCACCTTCAGATGCTATCCCTTTATAAGTCAAATAAAAGGTCGTCTCTCCAATTTTATAAAATCTAAAAAAACGTAAAATATATTTTGAGAAAAAAAATTTTGGTAAAAAATTTTTATTTTCTCTTAGAGGAAAATTTCCACTTTCTTTGATAAAAAAATTTTTTCTCAAGGTTTGTTTTCAGATCTCTCGGCAAGAAACAAATTTTCTTCAAATTCAAAAAAGAATTTTGGGTGTTGCCTTCAAAAAACATTTGAATTTCCTTCTTTTTTGAAAATCCAAAAAAGATACCCAAAAAATTTTTTTTTCTAAAGTTCTCTTCAACTTCGTAAAATTCTTTTCGTACTCTCATTATTTAAATGAATATTAACACATTATTCTTTGTTATGGGGTTCACAAACTTTTAGTGACTAATAGTACAAGTAATTCAATACGCAAACAATCAATATCAATTAACATAAATTTTTCCGAGTAAAAAGAGTTTTTGAATCTGAGAGGCCAAAAACAGATTTTCCACTTAAACTGAGAAACAACTAGATCACTCCTCTTGTGACTTTCAATCATTTTTTTAGATCTTCTATCTTTCACTTCAAAGCTTCTCTATTCCTTATGATCGCGAAAGATCGAAATCTGACTTCTTTCATTAGAGAGAAAAATCTTTCGAATTTTTAATCCAAAGAATATAGAATGGTGTGACCTATGTCAAATATATCAATTTAAATCAACAGAATCATAAAATGTCATAATCTTGTGAATAACCAAAAATACATTTTTGCCAACAAAAAATTTTTCATCATTTGAAAAAAGAATTCTTGCAAATTTCTTTACCATTCTGGCATGAATGGATATCTCCGAAGATGTCAACAAGAACTCAAACATTACATTTTAAGAAAGCACATAACTCTTGTCTTCTTTGAAGTTAGATCACAAAAGAATATCGACGTTATTTTTCATGTTGATTTTTTATTGTGAAAAATAAAAGTCAGAAATTCAGAGCTTCCCTTCAAAAAATAATCAAAAAGGAAAAATAAAGAAATCAATTCTCTTTGTAGGATTATACTGAACTACGAATTGTCTCTTCTGAAATAATTTTTTTTGAAACTCAGAACTTGATGTTCTTCTTTTTGATGCAAGTTTTTTGAGCTTTGTTTCCTTTCCTCCAATGTGAAATAGAGAAGTTTTATTATCATTATCAGATAGATGAATAGAACCATAACATATCATTACAGAAAACTTTTTCACTCTCTTTTACGAACAAAGAATTTCAGGTGGTGTCTTGAAAAAATATTGACATTTTTTTCCCTTCAAAATCCAAAAAATCTTCAACAACTTCCAAAAAGGAATTCATAATTTCATTCTTTCAACAAGTGTGAATCCATTATTCTTTGTTCCTTTGAAGGTTGTCATCAGGCTGAAAAGAAACAGACCAGAAACAGATAAGCTTTTTTTAGAATCTTCATTACATCAAGCAAATCACACCATTTGAGGTCGTCCATGTTTGGTGAAAAACACTTGCTTATATCTCTTTATTGAGCCGCTAAGAGGAGTCTATCTCATAAAACATTCTATCTGATGAGAAAAGGGAAAAAATCAAATCCTTAGTTTTCGAACTTTTGACTTTAAAGAACTTATAATCTCTAGCGCAATTATTTACAGATTAAAAATGGAAACCAATCAGGGCTGTGTTGCCTCGCGTACAAGGAAAAAAAGAAGTGTTGTTCGGGATTATTCAGACATAAAAAGGTTTCTCCTCGCAGTGCATTGTGGTGATCTTGAAGAAGGCAAACGTCTCTTAAATATCGATACTGAAACTTTTAAAACACATAAAGACAAAAGCCATATAGCCTATACGCTCATGATTTTGGGAGGGAAACTTCTTTATAAAAATAACCTTGAGGAAGGATCCCTAGCTTATTGGAAAGCATATCAAATTGACCCAGAGAACACTACTGTCCTTAAGATGAGACAATATTGCGACCACCCGAAATCCGCGAAGGAAATCCAGGATACTATCCTAACTGTGGATCTCCTGAGAGAAGAAGCTTTAGCCCGAGAGAAAGGAAATTGAAAAAGGGATACCTCCATCAACACACAGAATTGCTTGTATTTCGATGCTATTATTTATTTTGGAAAGCAACTATGTTTAATATAAATGTTACACATCCTTCTTAAAATGAAATCATATTGTAAACTTCAATGACTTTGTTGTTGGAAAAAATATCTCAAAACGAATTTTCTCGAAAATATCTCTTTGATAAAAAAGACGAATTTTTAAAAGTAATCATCAAGATAGATTTCAATAGGAGGGAAATGGAAGTGTTGAAATTAGCAAATTCGCATTTGCTATTATATCCACAATCTCAGTGACTAATAATACAAATAATTCAATCTACAAGTATCAATGTTCTTTACTCATCTCTTCTACCCTCAATTATGAGATATCTTCAGGCAAAATAATCTTCTTTGGAGACGGTCCTTGACCTATTTGAGACTTCAATTCGTCAGCTTTCAACAAAAATTCTCCTTCTCCAGACAGATTCACCTTTGATCTGCACTTCAGATAAAACTCATTAAACACAATATTCATCGTAAATCCGCACACAGCTAACGTACACATATAATAATTCCCATAATTATCATTTCCATAACTTCTTATAATCGATGCAATAAGCATAAAGAAGTTCTCAAACCATTTCTTCATACCAATAGCTATTCCCAAATATCTCAAATCATAATTCAACGCTATTGGCGTATAGATATCCGTCAATAACATTGCGATTGGCAACGCCAAGATCATTGCCCATTGGACAAAATCTGTTTGGAAAAAGAAATAAATCTGATAAACTACCATAAGAAAACTGCAAAAAATCGTCAAAAATCTCATTCTCTTCTCTGTAGCTCCCCACACAAGCAAAATCGTTATTACAAACTGCAAGCTATAATTCAAGTAAGGCACAGCAGGGAACAACGGACTTTGTAATGATAAAGTCGCTATTGTCCCCAGACAAGCACATCCCAAAAGCCAGAATTTCACATATCTCAAACTTTTATCTGTAAAGATTATCTCAATGACTTGCACAAGCGTAAATCCTTCATCTTCATTATGTCCCAAGCGACTATTATACCCAAGAAATACTCGTCCTTCTTCTGGTCTGAGGGCCTGCAAAGAATCCTCCTCCCTTTGTTCCTTCATTTCCATTTTATTCAAGATCATCAAGCCTAAGCTGGCTATCAGCCCCAAAACTGACACCCCTAAGCATAAGCTTGAAAAGAGACTGATATAAGTAGAGCAGATTTCTTCTGAGGGTTTGTTTTGAATAAAAATTGCCAACAATAAAATGACATATCTTGAAGCTCCTGTGATTAAAGATTGACAAGCAAAACCTCTTAGGTTAAAACGTTCATCCTTTTTTTCAATAAAGGTATTCGCCATGTAAACGATTCGGGAAGTTTCTTTAAGACCATAAGTGAAGTTTGTGAAGAACAATCCAATTAGCATAAGACCCTCATTTGATGCTTGCTTCAAAGAAAAGTAAACAATAATCTGCCCGGTTATCAACAAAAGATCGTAGATTGGAAGCATGTTGATGAC
>Ga0182738_1005695_pt1 | contig 13209 bp, 1 predicted proteins | sample eDN5th30CBELigMG_FD_128876 | JGI IMG/M metagenome (GOLD analysis project Ga0182738, IMG submission 128876) | Enriched Miracle-Growth compost microbial communities from Emeryville, California, USA - eDNA 5th pass 30_C BE-Lig MG (version 2)... ...
ACATGAGCCAAATTTTTATTCTTTATAAAGAATTGTGAAGTGTTATGATCCATATCAACAAGATCGATCCATTTTGTTTTGATTTTCTCATAAATTTCCAACGTCTTCTTTTCCTCTTTAAACTTCAGTCTCCTCATTGTTAACTCATTTATAATCAAATTCTGCACCGACAATTTATGAGAATTATCTTTGTCTTTGTATTCAACAAGCCCTTTTTTGCCTATAATTGGCCCTCTAAACATCACCTTCTCAATCTCTTCAATCAACCTTTGCCTGCTAATACTTCCATTGTCAGGATCAACCAAATGCTCAATCAGCTCATTTTTTTTCAAACGTTTTTCTTGACCCAGGTTTTCTTTTATAGCTTTCAAAATCGCCTTGCTTGATCCTTGAACATCTCTGCCAACCAACAACACAGGGAAAATCATATTTTCAGAGACTTTTCTATCGGTGTTCACCTTGAAAATCTTGGGATATCGATAATATTTCTTGAAGACAATATTGTAAAATTTGTCAGAATTCTTCCAAGATTTGTATGCTGTGAACAAATAGCCAATAACGTACAAAATTCTCTTCAACACTGTGTAAGGTGAAAGGCCAACTTTTAATGTGAAATCTATCGCCACTGATTTGTACTCATTACTCACTTTGATACTGAATTCTTTTTTATAAGGCCAGAATTCATCTGGAGGCGTTCCCATTAAATTTCTTCTTCTCAGGACGATCCATGAAGGAACTTCCATTTTCTCATCAGCCATTTCCAGCGTATAAGTTAGCGGTCTATCATTCAAATCAATAAATGTCCCTTCATCAAATTCGATGTTAAAATGCTGTCCCGATGTCACAGGGATCTTCTCGACTTGGCTTTGAACTGAGTATTTCTCCACCATTTGCGGATATTGATTAATCACAACATGATCTGCTAACCTTCTCAAATGATAAGACATCTTCGGATTCAAACTATCCGATACTATCACTGTTGCCTCAGAAGGTGAATTTTCTTGTTCAAGGTTGATTAATACTTCTTTGAGAGCTTCATTTATGTTTAATAAAGCTCCTTCAAGGACCAAGAGAGTTTTCTTTTCATTTAAACTAACTTTCACTGCCGAAAAAGCCTTTGTAACAAACTTTGTCTGAGCTGCGCTGGAAGAAGCGAGTTCAATCGTGACTGTAACAGATCCTAAGCTGGGTGTTACAATCTTCAAAGGATTGGAGCGAATGAGTTTCAAGCTAGATTCGATCGAAATTGTTGTAATGAGTTCAATCCCATGAGCCCTCAGTATCTTTCGAATATCCAACTCAAATGAAGAGTATTGCGTATTCAATACCAAAGGGGTATTATCATCAAAGTTTGGTGTTAAAAACTGCTCAGAATCAAGATAGCCTTGTCCAACAAGATAGGCTTGTAAATTTTGGACATCAACTTTCGTGAAATTTGCATTTTGTATTTGTAAAAATATTTCTTGTGAAACTTGAGTTGATGCTTTAAAGCAAATTTGATGTGAAGTCACATTAACTGCTTGCGTTAAATCAATGTCCAAGACAGCATTATCCTTGTCAAAATCAATCCAAGTAGGGAGAATTGGGTAAGAAACGAGAAATTTATTGAGAGGCTTGATCTCAGGGGTGTACAAAGAAGCCTGAATAAACTTATAATTTTGCCCAATTGAACTGTAATTATTATTATATTGATTGAGCTCCAAGATTTTCAAAGTGTTCGAGTAGGTTTTACCGAGAGTAAATTGGTGCTTTGAACTGTATAAAGCATATCTGGCTTTACGGTTCAAGACAACAAAGCCATTCTCATTTGCAACCAAGATATTCTGATCTCCACGAATCAAAATAAAGCTGGAGACTTTCATTGATTGGGCCTCAGAAATTTTTATTGCAGTCTTGTCAGAGATATCCAGAGTGATGAAAGCATCTGAAGTCGTCACGAATAAGAACTTATCATCTGCAGAAACTGTTAGTTTGTAGTTTGTATCAACAGGGAGATCCATCATACTCAAAACCTTTGGACTATTATAATCTTTGAGATCAATTGCAAACAATATTTTTTTGTTGAGAAATGAGGTGGTAGCAATCACAAAGCATGTCCTGTAATTTGGACTGAAAGCAAAGGTTTTCGTTAAATATTTTCCAAAATTAAAGTTGTTGACAAGTCTTGGGTAGGTTTTATCGGAAACATCAATGATATAGAGGGCTTGATTCAGATAAAATAGGGATTTCTCATCTGCTGATAGTACCATCGAAGTTATGCTTTCAGAAAGGGAACTCGATGAGCCTTGTGGATTATCATCAGATTGAATTGTTATCCCCGATAAGGTTTTAGCGAAACTGGGATCAGATATATCACGTATCGAAATCTCACTAAAATGGGAACTGTTTCTTTGCAAAGTAAAGAGCACCCTTTGGTCAGAAGAAACGATAAACATTTGTTCAAAGTTTTCCTGAAACTCTAAAGCTCCTGCTTCTGCTCCATCTTGCGTATTTAAAATTTGCAAGGTCTTTTCCTTAGATTTATAATAAATCTTCTTTCCATCTGGAGATATGAGGAACATATCTACAGAAGACGCTAAGCTGAAAGTTCCATCAATAAATGGTTGTAAGTAATCTTGGAGGTTTACACTCAGCAGAAGCTTATGATTGGGATCAGCTGGGTTATTCACCAATATAAAGACTTTTTTGATCGACCTAGCCACTGCAATTTGTTTGGGAACAAGACTTTGCCAAGTAAGATGAGCAAGATAATGGGGCTGAAGCGAACTGCTCTGGTCATAAGTAATATCAAAATAAACTTCAGCAAACCTCACCATACCCACAGAAAATAGGACTGCGTTTTTCCCGTTTGGTAAAAAGGCCATCGTGGGAAAATAAAGGGCATCATCCATCAAGTTTATAATATCAAAGTCTCTGAGATTGATAATCCTCAAACTTTGTGAACTCTTGAGGACTAAAAATGTTCCATCGGATGAAACCATCAAGCTTGTTAATATTAAATCTTGAGTTTGGCTTAAAGATAACTGGGATTGTAATTCTGGCTGAAGTAGGTCTTCAATGTCAATAATATGAAGCACTAAAGCTGCTGCTGATGCTTGTTGAGGATCTTGACTTTTCGCAAAGCATAAAACGTAGATTGTGAGCTCATCATTTGATAAAGCAGAAGTCAAAACAGTTCCTAACACAGGAAAAGAAGTGATTCGTCTTGGGGACTCAAAATCTGTCACATTCCAAATCTCAAGAGACCCTTCACTTCCAATAAATGCTATCTGATCATCAGCAGATAAAAGTACTGATGTAGCCTTCCAAGATTCACTTCGAACCAACCTTGGAGATTCCAAGTCTGAAACGTCATAAATATTCATCCTTGGATCACTGCAAATAGCATATTTCTCATCAGAACTGACGGCAACAGTTGGATGATGACGAAAAATATTGGCTGTAATTTCTTCCTCTGTTCTGAACTGGATGCTGCTCAAAAGACGGAGATCTCCAAGGTCAGTTACGTTAATAAGTTGAAGGTCATCAGCATCTAGAAACAAAGTCCTACCCTTTGGAGAAAGGACTGCAGAGGGAAAAGAAGTGATAGTTGTATTAAAAGTGCTGATCTTTTGAGGAGCAGCGGGATCAGAAAGATTGTAAACTCCCAGGCCATTCCCTTGAACTTCAAAAGCTGTGCGAACATCTTTGGAAAAAACTGTATGTAATGGGAATAGATCATCTAGATACACTTCATTCATCACCTTTAAAAATAAAGGCCTCTGAGGAATCAACATTCGATGCGCTTCTTCCTCATCTTCTTGGACCAAATTCCGATGAAGAGCAAATATTTGACTTGCTTTTAGTGAAGGAGTGGTTGAGGGGTGTGATGGATTGAGAGCAATGTTCACCAAATAGGTGCTGTAGATGAGCATCAAAAACTTGAAAAGATAAAAGCTGATTGTAATGTGGAAAAGGAGAGTCAGCATATCCAACGCTTTGAGCTTCATTTGTTTACCAGTAAGACCGCTCGCTTGAAAGTCTCTACTGTGATCGTCTTTCTTGGTTGTGATTTGCTTGATTAGATCCTTTGAGAGGTGAACTATAAGATGGAAAAGCATCATCAAAGCTAGAAATCCAGGATAGGTGTTATAAACGCTCAACAGAAGTTTCCTAAATTGTTGGAAGAGGAAGATAACTGGATCAAGTGAGCCATTAGCTAATTCTTGACCTTCTAAATTTCCTTGCTGATGTTGATTGGTTTCAGCTTCCCAGATATTTGAAAGAAAACAAAGGAATTTTTCAGTCATAAAACTCATCCCAGCAGTTCCCAGAGGAATGAGGGCCGTCAGTGAGGTTTTAGTAAACAAAGAGAGGTGTTTCTTCATGATTTTAAGAATTGTCTTACGGAATTATAAACTAATATTTAAATCTTGAAATATAAAGATGAAAATCTCAATAAAAAATTATACGTTATTTTCGTATTTTATTTTATCTATTTGTTCTTTTTTATCCTACAATATTTCTCAAGAATCCTTTTTATTCAAGGGTTGACGGTGACTGCATCGAAAAAAAAATGACGTTTTCGAATTTTCTAATTCAAAGAAGTTCCAAACAAAACCCAGGATGCCTTGTCCGAACACTAGATTCCTTGTCAAAGATTCTACAAAGTTTTCTCTTTTCCTTATCCCTTGTCTTCAGACAAAAGGTTTACGCAATGAACGAGAAACAAAGGAGTTTCAAAATCAAGCGCCAACTTACAAGATTTTTGTTCAGAATAAATTTTAGTGCAAGTCGGGAACAAATTTTTCAACAAAAATTGCAAGATAGTTAATAAAAGATCGTGTGATACTTCCATACCATTCCGGGTTTAGTCTTGCAAATTTGTTCTAAAATCCTCTTTTGCTTGAGTAAACTCATTTTTCCTCAAAAGTTGAGAAGGTCCTTTCTTTTTTTGTTGTCTTGCTCAAATTCAAGTTTTTTTTTTTTGCCAACAATTTTCGTTATCAAATCTATTTTTATCTTAATCAATGAGAAAGGTTTATCAAAAAGAATTCTGTAGGAATTTTAACTTGTTTTCTTGACTTTCATTTTGATATAGAAGTCAGACTTCCTTTTCATAAGAAATAGGTTTTTGTTGCTTCTCGAGCAAAATCTTTGAAGAAAATCTCGAGGCCAATCTGCAGTTAAATAATCAAAGACTAAAGAATTTAATTGAAAGTTTTAATTTCGTATAAAAATGATGATAAACTCGAAATATAGTTCTCAAGTCCTGAAGAGAAGGACATCCGTTTTTCAATCGAGAAGAAAATTAATCTCTAAAAACTTTTGCTTGCCCTTTTTGGGGACTTCTGAAAAGAGCAAGAAGTCTGAAATAGAGGCTTGGTGGAAACCTACTGACTAATGTTTAGTTCTTTTGAAAGAAATATTTATGATGTGAATCCTTGAAAGTTTAGAAGCTAAATCTTATTCACGAAAAAAATAATTCCAAATAAATTCTTGCCTTCAAAGAAATTATTTTTGAAGTCAAAGATAGAAAACCTTTTGATGAGTTTCCTTATGAGGACTCTTCACTTCAAAGATGTTGAAAGGTTTTTCTAGTGACTCTGAAACTTTTTGGAGCACCAAAATTGAACTCAATAAATTTTCAAAAGAATTTTTCCTTTAGATGAACCCTGGATTTTTATCACCTTACTTGGATACAAAACTATTGAATTTTCGAATTTTAGGATGCGAAATACTATTTTTGTTGGCATTTCAGTTTGTTTGATTTGATCAATTAAGATCTAATTTTATTTCTTTTCGGAAGTTCACATTTAAAAAAATGAGAAATTAAAGCAAGGAAAAATTCTTCCTTTTGCTAGCCAGAAGGTTAGTAGAAAACAAATAAACAATTTTTTTTTAATATTTTTGAATATTCTTCTTGAATATCGGTCTTTTAGCCAATCAGAGATCTCAGAAAAAAGGTTGTGGCTCAATTGCTTGTCTTGAGGATGTCGAAACTGTCCCAAAAAAATTCTGTTCCTTCGAGAATCAAAATTTATCAATGTTTTTGCAATCGAATTTTTTGCAAAGAGAAAAAATCATAAAAATTTTCAGGAAGAATTTCCTTATAATAAAATGATTTTTTTTTTGCTCCGGGAACTTCAATTTTAAGCAGAGACTGAATGAGTGCAACAAGGCAACTTGAATTTGAGGACTAAATTCTTTTGGGGCCAAGCTCTTGTAAAGTATCTTTGGCATTAAAGGTTTCAGAGAAAATAATTAAAAATTTTAGACCAAAACCCAAATTATTATTCTGTAAATTTATATAGAACAAATTTCACTCACTCAAGTAAATAATTTGTGGATTCACAAGACTTTTTTTTTTTTTAATCAGCGAACTCTCTTGCTTCTCATAAAATTGGGAACCTTTTGAAAATAATGATTCTACGAAATTCAAAATTTTTCTTACAATGAGCTTTTCTCGAGAACTTTTTTGGTGAGTCATGACAAAACCCGAATTTTTTCTGAGAACAAATCTGAAAAAAATTTCTCTGAAAAGTCCGAAATTCTCTACTTTTAAAATTTCCTTTTGTTTTCACCTTAATCTAAAAATCTTTTCTTGTCGAACTTTATCTCCCAAAAAACTTCATTAAACACAGAATCCTCACTTTTCTTCCAACTTCACCACCAATGTGTCTCCTCTTTTCCTCCCCTTATAAAGCCAAATCCTTCAATATTTCAAACTCTTGCTTTAAAAATTCCAAAAACGAATACCTGAAGATCTTCAATGACCAATCTTATAGTTTTAACCTTTCTTTAAAATAATCTACAAAAATCTCTCTCATGTCCCCATTTTGCTCTCCTCATAGTTCCCTCTAGCCCTTACACTTCGCCTTTATCCTTCTCCATATCTGGACCAAGGTGTTAGCCATAACTTCTCCCTCAATAAAATCCGATAATTCTCCAAATCTTTATGTCAATTAATTAATCAATCGATTCTCATTCTCATATTAAATTTAGCCTTTCTTTCTTTACATGATGATGATTTCAAATTCAAATTTCTTCAATTTCTAATCTATAATTCTACAAAATATTTACTTCTCACTCCCTACATCCATCAACATCCCTCAACAGCCATGTCAAATATCACTCATGATACTACTCACAGAGTCCATCATGAAACTGGTCTCTCAATTCACGAAGACGCAGCTCCTGTTGATAAAGAAGGCCAAGAATTCCATCCTCATTTCCATACTCAAGGCTCTTTGAAACTTATCAAACAAGTCTCAACCCTCACAATCCTTCTTTCAATCTATCAAATCATTCCAAATGGCCTTTCTACAATGATCTCGCCTTCTTCATTCAATATCGCCTCAATATCTTTAACTCTTGTCTCTCTCGCATTGAGTATTGCTCTTTATCTTTGGGCTGACAAACTCATTGATGCTGAAGAAAACAAGACTCTCCTCACCACAGAACTCACCGATAAATCCTGGAAAAGGATCAATACGACTCTTTTCCTTTCTCTTTTAATCAGAGCTGCTGCATCTCCTGCTCTTATCCTCAACATGCTCTTACAAACCAATCAAACTCGTGAAGAGTTAATCAATTATGGCCTCACCGTTGGCGAAACTAGCTATATCACTTTTGCTAAAGGACTTAGTAGCCTCACAGTTCCTCTTCCTCTATTCGAAATTATGATCTGTGTGACATTCCTGACTTCTGCTAAAATTTGCTTCAATTATTTCAAAGAACCTGGCCAAGCTATGTCTCGTCTTGTCTTAGCCAGTAACTCTATCATGGCTGGTACTGCTTTGGGACTTCTCTTTACCGTCTTCCAGGTGAGACACTTCCATTATCCTCCAGAATTTGCAGCTTTATATCCTTCTTGGCTGCTCAATGCTTTCTTTGGACTTTCTATCGCTGCAGTTACTCTTTCCTTTGCTGTTTGGCTTGTTAATTTCAAAAGATGGAGAGCTCCTTCTTTCGCCACAAGCATTGTTTTATTGCCCCTCGTCCTCTCTTTTGTTGTCTTGGGATCCTCTAGCTACACCAATACCAGCGCAATCGAAGGGGAATATGGAAGAACCAACTCTAATCCTTTCCTTGCTTTAAGCAATTTTGCTGTCATCACTGGTGTCTTTGGTGCCCTTACTCTCATTGGAAATATCTACCTCATTCAAAATCCCTCCTCCCCAAATCCTCAATCTAAAAGACAATTCAAGGGCCTTTATATCCTCATTGCTCTTGTGTTAGTTTTTGCTGTTGCAAGAGTCTTTTATCTCAAGCCTTATTCCAACGACAGCAATCTTATTGTTAAGACTGAGCATCCACAAACCACTACTGAAGAACAACCAAAGGTCCAAGAATGGGTTCTCGAATTCTCAGATAAACTTGCTAGTCTTAGCCGTGACCTTGAAAATGCTGCTAATTCAGTTCATGACACTAAAGGATTATTGGCCCAAGAAAATACTGAGACTACTTTCTTGGCCAGCAAGCTTGCTGCTCTTAATTCCCAACTTCAAAATGCTGCTCATCAAGTCAAAGAGGCCAAAGACACTTTCCTTGCTTCTAACTCCAAGGATTTAGTCCCTGAACAAATGATCAACAGTCTTTGGACCGCTTCTTTAGATGATGATATTTCTGAGTATCAAAATTGGCTTGACAACACTCAACCTACAGAATTGTACTCTTGTCCCGTCGCTGACTCTCTTGCTAATATGGCAGCTCAGCTCAAAACAAACGCTGAACAACTCGTTGAAGTCTCAAATCTTCTGAAAGGAGCTTATAATACATCGAAGGGATCTATTGCACAAGCTCAAGATCAAGCTCAACAAGCCCAAGCAGAGTTGGTAAAAGCTGCTGCTCAGCTTAATTCTACCGTTTACAGTCAAGCTGCTTCTCAGGCTGCCGCCTTGAATCAAACTCTTTCTGGATTAAATGCTACTGTATCAAATCTTACTTCAAGTGTTATTTCCTCTCTTGGTAATGCAACTCAAAATACTTCAAATCTTATCAGTACTTTGACGTTTGGACAAGTTGACTCAAGTGGATTAATCGGTAAATAAAAGAATAATTGGAAAAAGGGATTTGAGGTTTTATGAATGATTTTCAATGAATTGAATTATTCAGTTGATGCTCTATATCAAATATATTTCTTTAAAATATTTTACATCATATGATTTCATAACTTTTAACTTCTGACGAATAAAATGATTCACAAAATATTTCTCTCACAAAAGTCTTCAAAATTTCAGAAAAGGATTTCTTTCAACAATTTCGACCCTTTTTGAGAGCCAAAGTCTCTTGATCTCTTTGAAAACAAAACCTTGATTTCAAGTCTAGAATGTGCTGAGATCAATCCTCAAGGAAGATTTCACAGCTCAATTTTCTTAATTTCTCTCCATTTTCATGCCCGATGCTTTCTTAACCTCTCAAGAGCACTCAGCATTTAGAGCTCTTTTATTGTCAAACTACCAATGTCGTTAAAGATTTGGAGCATTTCTCCTCTTTTCCAAGAAAACAGATAAATCTCAAAATCATGGTTCATGAATCCTTGTCTCTCTTTTTTTCCCATCAAATCAACCATCTCTGGCTTCTTGAAAAGTGACAAGACTCATTCGCATCATTCTTTACAAGATGAATTTCTCTTCACAAAATTAAAAATCTTTAAATATTTTATCAAAATAACCTCAAATAGCTTTTCTGATCTGGATTGACTGAATCAATAATCTTTTCTGAAGACACTCAACTCCCTTCAAATACTCTTCAACTGCGGTAAAACTCTCAATTTCTCCTTAAAGTTACCCTTCTTATTGATCCCCTTTTGTAAATCTGAGAGGTGTTCCTTCCACAAATAAATTTTTTATTTCAACAAAAACCTCACCCACAATGTCTCAAACTTTCTTCGAAACAACAAGTTTTTCTCCTTCCCTTCAAACTCTTCCCTTCATAAATCTATTCCTTGCTTACTCATCATCATATAAAATAAAATCCTTACAATTATCATCTATAATAAATATTATTTAGCCTATTTTTGTTGTTAAATTAAAATTTTAAGGCCCATCCGGTCCATACCCTATCAAACTCACCACAATGAAACAACTCAACCTGTTCTTTAAAGAGCATGTTCCAGCCTCCCTTCTTCCTCTTGCTCTCGCTGGTTTTACATGCCTCCTTGCAAAATACAATCCTTTCCCTCAAGCTCAAGTTCAAGAAGGAAATCCATCAAATTTCCTAACAAAGCTTCTTCCTCCGCAAAATCAATACCAAGAAAGCTCTAATCTCTTTGTCAGCTTTTCTGAAACCTTATCAAATTCTTATTTGAGCTTCCTCATGGTATTAACCTCCCTTCACATTATCATCCAACTCTCCTGCTCTTTTGTCAAGAATCTGAAGAAGCTAAAATCTTTGCCTCCTGCTGTTGCTGCTGCTGAGGATGATGTCCTCTCCACAAATCACAAGACCCTGTTCAATCAGCTTACAGATATCGTCATTTGCCTTTCAAAGCTTATTCTCTATTATACATTGATTTTCTGTGTGACTCATTCTCTCCTTTTCATCATCTCCAGCTTCTTTTCTGTCTCCGAGATCCCAGTTCACCCTGTCCAAGAATCAATTCCTCACAGGAAACTCGAGCAACAAAATGAAGAAAGTGCACCATTTTCAACGATCATCCCATCAGAAGAATCCAATTCTCATCGTATGCTGATCCCACAAGAACCATACTATGGCAAAATCTTGTTTGAAACTTTTGTTGGGCTTTATCAAAGAGTGGGAGTGACACCTCAAGATGGAAAAATCTCATTTTTATCTGATCCTGATACTCTATTTATCGTTGATATCAGCAAACCAGCTCAACCAATCACATTAAGCACTTTCATATTCTACAAATCATCTTCTGATGATCAGTATTATGAATCCACAGATTTATATCCTACAATGGCAGTTTCTAATGATAAAACACTCTGTGCCATGTATTTTGATCGAAATCTCTTCCTCATCAATACAACAGATCTTTCTGCTCCAAAACTTACCTCCCATCTCAAACTTGCTAAAGACAAAACGCGTCGAAGCTACTTTGGCCGAAGAACGCATCCCTCTATTGCCCTAACCGCCGATTCCCGATATCTTTTCCTGACCGACTCTGATCTCAGGATCTTTGATCTCTCCAATCCTCTCTCTGTAGACCCTATTGTCCACATAGGCATCAAGACAACTACAATTACGCTTCTCTCAAATGACAAATACGCCCTGATCGGAGGCGAAGGAAGTCTTATGGTCTACGATATCTCCAATATCGCTTCCCCAACACTAATTGGCTCGATGCCCATGAAAAAATATTCGATTTCTGCGATATTATCATCTGATCCACAGCTTGCTTATATCTTGACCCATTACAGTCCAGATGGGAAGGATTTTGCCCTGGAGTTCCTCGTGGTTTCCCTCAAAGATCTCACCAACCCTACTGCTCTTCGCACCCTTTACTTAGGTGACAGATATTCATACCCATTATTTTGGATATCTCCTGATGAAAGATTCCTTTTCGTCAACGATAATGGTATGAGAATGGTTGATTTGGTTTCCTTCAACACTTATACTTTCCCTATGACACTCTTTGGTATCGCTTCTTATCATCATATGTCATTTTCTCCTGATGTAAAATACGCTATGGTCTTCTCAGGAGGTCGCTACTTCTATGTTGAGCTCAATATTGATCTTGATTATCAACCCTTTGCTAATCTCCAGCCCAATATTATCGGGCAATTCAAGATTGATGCTCCCTTTATCCATGATATTGAGATAACTGAAGATAAAAAAGCTTATATTATTTCTGGTTCTGGCACTTCCAAGTATGGCAAAAACTTCAAACTCAGTATCGCTGATTGGTCAGATTTATCTCAAGTCAAAATTAGCTCTTTCTTTGATGCAGGCTATGCTAATCTTTTAACCTTATCGACTGATGGCAAAAAAATCTATTATAGATCTAATAAAAAGATCATCAGTGTTATTGACACCCAAACCATGACAAATCTTCAAAATATCAATCTTCCAGAGGTTATTAGCGAAGTCTGGCCTGACACTGGTATTGAAAGTCTGTTTGTAATCTCTCCTGACCAAAAAATCCTTTATGCTATCACTGAGCACTTTGAAATCGATATTGATTTCTTAATCATCGATATCTCAGATCCTGTGTCAACAAAGATCATCTCCAGATTAACCCTCCCTGATCTTTCCGATCCTCTCAAATTCAACACTGGACTCATCAATATGATGATGGATTTCAAGTCCAAAACCCTCTTTTACGTCGAAAAGAATCTCTACATCATCGATGTTTCCGATGAATTCAACCCCAAACTCCTCAAGACATTTGTCATGGATAAAGTTTATGTGACACATTCTTTTGCTATGACCTCAGATTTCCGCTCTGCATTTATTCTTGCCACCTTTGAGGGTGAATATCGTATCATGGTCGTCGACCTTGCTGACGTTAAGAACCCAAAGCTCGTGACTTCTCTCTTCTTCCAACCTCTTCAGAGCACTGATATTTTACATCTCCAAATGAAAATTTCTAAAGACAATCAAAAGCTCTTCCTCAACAACGGAGATTTTCTCATCGTCTATAATATCACAAATTTCTCCGCCCCTAAAATGATTGAACCCTTAAAATTCAATCCTTTCACTTATGAATTCAGCTCTGATGACCAATATATTTTCATGAGCTCTCGTGGGGAAATCTCAATTGCTAAATCAAAGCCCAAGTATCTCTTCAATATCTCCAATCCAAATCTCTCCATTGGAGTCTCTTACCCAACCAAATTACGTATCTCTCAGCTCAATAGTTACAATCAATACGGTACCATCCATGAAAAGTACAAGCTCATCAAAACCTCCTCTTATTCCATTGGTTTTGAACTTCGTGCCCGGGAAGTCATCTCCTTCTCTCCTCTTCCTTCCTGGATGATTTTTGATAAAGAAAATGCCCGTATGGTCTTTGATCTCAACTCTCAAATCCCTGTAGGATCATACCCGATTTATGGCTCCCTCTCTCTTGAAGTCCTTGAAAGCAAATTCTACGATGTAACCCCTACCCTCAATAAAACAGAAAGCTTTGCTCTCTACATCCATCTTATTGGGCAAGGATATCTTGATGTTGATGGCTATCTCACCCCAGATTTTGACCCTCAAGTTCCTCTTAAAATCCACCCTATGTATCAGAACTTGGAAATGACAGTCAGAAACCAC
>Ga0182738_1005696_pt1 | contig 13208 bp, 9 predicted proteins | sample eDN5th30CBELigMG_FD_128876 | JGI IMG/M metagenome (GOLD analysis project Ga0182738, IMG submission 128876) | Enriched Miracle-Growth compost microbial communities from Emeryville, California, USA - eDNA 5th pass 30_C BE-Lig MG (version 2)... ...
CTCGGCCGGCTTGGTTTGCCAGAAGATACTCTGCACGTCGTTGGTCTTGCCGCTCAGAAACGCAGCTTCCCACGATTGCGTGGTTGGCATCCGCCACAGGTAGTTGAGGTGCTGCCCATAAATTCGGTGCGGCATATAGTTGCGGATGTACTTGAACCGCTTGTCGCGCACCGCCCGCATCATGTCATAGCGTTCGTCCATGCGGCCGCGGAAGTAGTACACATACTCGCGCGGCTGAGCCTGCTGGCTGCCGAGGAATGCCTGGCCTTGCATGTACTTGGGAATAGGCACGCTGCATAGGCTCAGCACGGTTGCGGCCAGATCCACACAGCTTACGAGCCGATCGGTCCGAGTGCCCGGTTCACCCGGTGCCAGGTGCTGGTACTTCTTGGGGAAGTGAATCACTAGCGGGATATGAACTCCGGTGTCGTACAGGAACCGTTTGCTGCGGGTGAGAATGCCGCCGTGGTCAGAGTAGTAGAAGACGATGGTGTCTTCAGCCAGGCCGTCTTTCTCAAGCTGCTCCAGGATCTGCCCCACCTGGGCGTCCATCCGAGAGATGATCTCGTAATACTCCACCCAGTTGCTGCGGATTTCGGGCGTGTCGGGGTGGTACGGCGGCAGCGGCAGCTTCGACTTGAGGAAGCGTTCCTCCACCTTGCTCTTGTGCAGTGAGCTTTCGTGCGTGGTGGTGAGGTTGAATACCGCAAAGAACGGTTGGCCCGGCTGGCGGTTGCGGTAGTGGCCGCCGGTGATTTCGTTCCACGATTCTTTCACCACCGGCGAAAGGTTGTAGTCGGTCTTGCTGTTGTTGCTGCAATAGTACCCTGCCTTGCGCAGGTACTCGGGGAACAGCCGGATCGTCTCGGGGATGCGGTTGTTGCTCCGCATGTGCTGCGTGCCCAGGCTCGATGCATAGCAGCCAGTGATAATCGTGCTGCGGTTGGGCGCGCACACGGGTGCGGCGGCGAATGCGTTGCGATACACGATGCCGCGCTTCGCCAGGCCGTCGATATTGGGCGTGTTAGCAAACTGATCGCCATAGCAGCCCAGGAACGGGCCGTTGTCCTCGCTCACAATCCACAAAATGTTGGGCCGCTCGTTGGCCGTTTGCGGCTTGTCCTCGGCAGCGGCGATTGGGCAAACCGCCATAAACAGCGCCAGTACGCTGATACCAATCTTCAACCGCGGCCCGACCAGGTATGCGGCCGCCCGAGCCATGCCCAAACGCAATGTCGCCATCGAAGAAGCCTCGCTGATTGGAGCCAAGGATGAATTGAGCCGGTGATAGCAATGCTGCCGGCGGTGGCGATTATAACCTGTCTCCCCCACCTTAGGCTGTACTCCGCCAAGTTTGCTGAACCCGCAGGGCCTCCGTAACCGATCGCAGGAAGAAGCGGCATTCCGCCGTGGGGGAATACCCGTGCGCTCGCAGCGGCCGGCGTACCGCCCCGCGCGGCGCCCGATCCGCGACGTAACGTAGACCAGGCGGCAACCCCGTTTACCCTGGCTTTTCACGGTTTATCCGCAAGTTCGCCATGGGACGAATCACCTCCAACGTCGGCCTCATCACCGGCCTGCCGATCACCGACACTGTCAATCAGTTGTTGAAGGTGCAGGCACGGCCGCGCGACTTGTTGGTATCGCGCAATGAGACCGCCACGCTGCAACTGGAGGCGATTACCAATCTCACCGGCCTGACGCTGTCGCTGCAAGTGCTGGCGAAGAACCTGGCCAAAGCCGAGCTTTATTCGGAAACCAAAACGACCAGCAGCGTGCCCTCGGCCCTTTCGGCCACCGTCACCGGCAACCCGGCCGTGGGCAGCTATACGTTTACGCCCATCCAGCAGGCCCAGGCGCATCAACTCATCAGTTCTGGCCTGGCCAGTGACACCGAGCCTCTCGGGGCCGGCGAATTCACCTTCCGTTTTGGCGGCGAGGTGGATGAGGGCATAAGCCTCGACCTGATCAACGGTGGCACCGGTTTGCAGCGAGGCAAGATCCGCATCACCGACCGCAGCGGTGCCAGCGCCGAGATCGACCTCCGCTACGCCCGCACCATTGACGACGTGCTGGAAGCCATCAACGGCAACAGCGGCATCAACGTCACCGCGTCGGCCGTGGGCGACCGCCTGGAACTCACCGATCACACCGGCCAAACCGTATCCAACCTCAAGGTGCAGGAAGTCGGCAGCACGCAGACGGCCGCTTCGCTGGGCCTCGCCGGCATCAACGTGGCCGCCGATACTGCCCAGGGCACGGACATCCTCTCGCTGTACGACGGCCTGCGGCTTGACCTGCTCAACGATGGCACCGGAGTTGGCCTCGATCGGGCCTTGCCCGACCTGACGATTAACTTCCGCGACGGCACCAGCACAACCATCGACCTGCGGCCGCTTGACAAATCGACCATCCATGCCAGCGGGCAAACCGATGCGGCCAACGGCTTGAACGCCTCCGTGCTGTTCACCGCCCGCAGCGCTGGCTCCTCGCTGGCTGGCGTGAAGGTGGTGTTTCAGGACGATGCCGGCGTCACGGCCGGGAACGAAACCGTCGCATACGACGAAGCCAGCAAGACGCTCACCTTCAACATCGATGAAGGTAACACCACGGCCGAGCAGATCGTGGCTGCCCTCAACGGCGATCCCACGGCGAGCGGTTTTTTCACCGCTTCGCTGGCCGCCGGCAGCGACGGCACCGGGCTGATCAGCAGCGCCGATACCGTCACGACCGCGCTTCCTACTGAAACGCCGCAGCACTTAACGCTAGGTAGTGTGCTACAAACGCTCAACAGCGCCGCCCCGAGCAAGCTCAAGGCCGAGATCGTCAATAACCGCATCGTGTTGACCGACCTCAGCACCGATAGCGGCGGCACGTTTGAAGTCACGGCCCCCTTCAACTCGCCGGCGCTGGAAGCCCTGGGCCTGAACACCGGCGCCAGCGGCGATACGCTCACCGGCCGCAAGTTGATCGGCGGGCTGAAAACGTCGCTGCTGAGCCGCCTCAACGGCGGTGCCGGGCTCGATCTGGGCGTATTGAGCCTGACCGATCGGTCCGGTAATTCGGCCAATGTCGATCTGAGCGGTGCCGAAACCATCGACGATATCCTGGCCGCCATTAACGGTGCCGGGGTCGGCGTGGTGGCCGAGATCAATACGGCCCGCAATGGCATTCAACTGCGAGATACTTCCGGCGGCGCCGGCAATTTCATCATCGCCAGCGGCGATGCCAAAAATACGGCCGAGGCCCTGGGCCTGGCCCACCAAGGCGCGGCGTCCACCGTCAACAGCGGTAACCTCCACAAGCAAGTGGTGAGTGCCACGACCGCCCTTAGCCAACTCAACGGCGGCGCCGGCGTGCCCAAGGGAGCGTTCCGCATCACAGGCACAAACGGGGCCAGCTACAAGATCGATCTCAACCGCGACTCGGTCTCCACCGTTGGCGACGTGATCAACGAGATCAACCGCATCGCCGTCGGAGTGAAAGCCCGGATCAACGACACGGGCGACGGCATCCTGCTGTACGACACCGCTGGCGGTTCCGGCACGCTCACCGTCACCGAGGAGGGCGGCACCACCGCCAAGGCGCTGCATCTGCTGGGCGAAGCGAAGGAAGTCGACATCAATGGCGAGATCCGCTCGGCCATTGACGGCTCAACCACGTTCCGCGTGCAGCTTGATGCCGACGATACCCTCGACGACTTGATCGCCGCCATCAACGAACTGGGCGTTGGTGTGACTGCCGCCAAGTTCAACGATGGTTCCAGCGTCCAACCGTTCCGGCTGTCGCTCACCAGTAACCGTTCCGGTGTGGCGGCGCGGATGATGGTCGATACGTCGGACCTGGGCTTTACCATGCAAACGGCAGCCCACGCCCGCGACGCCCTGCTGCTGGTCGGCAGTCCCGATGGCGGCGGGGCGGGCATCGTGGCTTCCAGCGCCACCGGCAGCTTCACGGGCGTGGTGCCAGGGCTCACGCTCAACGTACTCCAGGCTCAAACCACGCCGGTCACCATCACCGTAGACAGCGCCACGACCAAGCTCGTGGCAGGCGTGCAGGCGTTTGTCGACGATTACAACAGCCTCCGCGAGGGCATCAGCAAGCTCACCGCCTTCGATGCCGAAACTGGCAAAGGCTCGCTGCTCAACGGCGACGGCACCGTACTCCGCCTGGAATCGGACCTGAATCGGCTGTTGAGCGGGCGGTTTGTTGGAGTCGGCTCGATCCAGGCCCTGGGCACGCTTGGCATCTCATTCAACGACGACGGCACTATGTCCTTGGATACCGAGAAACTTCGGGCCAAGTTCAATGAAGATCCGGCAGCCGTCGAAGAGTTCTTCACCACAGAAAACTCCGGATTCGCCCACAAGCTCGATAGCCTCCTCGAACAGTTGGCGGGGTCGGACCAGTCGATGATGGTGAACCGGATGAACGCCTTAACCCGCAAGGTCGAACTGAACACTGAGCGGATTGATTTTCTGAACGCGCGGCTTGAGGTCTACCGCGAGCAAACCACGTTGAAGTTCATCCGCCTGGAAGAAGCCATCGCCAAGATCCAGAACAACCTGTCCAGCATCAACCAGATCGCGGCCTTGCCGCCGCTGAAGTAAGCCGGCCTACATTCGCTGCGCCGGCCGTCCATGAATGCATCAACCGTCTCGCCACGCTCCCGCAATTCAGCACGGCGAGAAATCCACTTTTCACGAGCCCTCAGAGAGACATGCACCACGCCCACGACGACTACCAGGCGAACGAGATTCTGACTGCCGCGCCGGCCAAGCTGCACCAACTGCTGTTGGAAGGCGCCGCGCGGAAGACCCGCCTGGCGATCCAGCACCTGGAAGTCGACAACGACCCCGACCGTGCAACCGATGCCGTGGTCGTGGCCCTGAAGATCATGAGCGAACTGCTGGGCTCGCTGAATCCAGCCCACAATCCCCAGTTGGTCAAGCAGGTGGCCGGCGAATACGTGTTCATTGTGCGGGCGCTCTCGGAAGGCAACCTGCATCGCGATCCCCAGATGCTCCGCGATGGGCTGCGAATCATCGAGATGCAGCACGAAACCTGGCGGCTGCTCAATCAGCAGCTTCAGCAACAGGCCGACAACGGCGAGGCCGCTGAGGCTGTTGAACAGGCGAATCAGCCGGCCGTTCCTGCTCCGCTGTTGCTGAAGAAGCCCGCTGACACGTTTCCGGTTACTGTCGACGATGATGAACCGGGCGAGCCCGGCGGCCTGATGCTCGAAATCTAGCGAGCGAAGCGCAAGCCATTTCTAACCGAGTGCCACGACTCTGTGAGCCGTGCGCATCTTTCTGCGTGCGCGCAGCGCGGGCTCCAAAGTTCTTGCCTGCCTGGCATGCGCGCTGCCCTTGTGTGACCGGCGACTTGTGAATAACCGCACATCTGGTATCGTGTGGCCAACCTGGTATTCAAGGTAGGCCACCTGGGGCCGCGCCGTGCCCGAGGGGAGGATGTCAGTGTCGCACGCCACGCCGTCGTCGCCTCGCAGGCGGCGAATCCAAATCGCTCTGGCCGTCGTGGTTGCCGTGGCAGGGATCGCCCTGGGCGTCGGCAGCTACACGTTCTTCTATGCCGAGGGGGCCAGTTACCTGACCAACAACCCCGAGGCGTGCGCCAACTGCCACGTGATGCAGAACCACTTCGACGCCTGGCAGAAGTCGTCGCACCATGCCGTGGCGGTTTGCAACGACTGCCACGCCCCGCACGATTCGCTCGTCCACAAGTATTGGGTCAAGGCGGTCAACGGCTTCAATCATTCGTTGGCCTTCACCACCAATCGCTTTCACGAGCCGATTCAGATCACCGGCTTCAATCGCAATGTGACCGAGGCAGCCTGTCGGCATTGCCACCAGGAACTGACCGACGACATCGAGTTTATCCCGGCCCACTCGCAGGGGCTCTCGTGCATTCGCTGCCACCGCAATGTGGGCCACGCCCTTTATGAATGATGTTTAACGGCATTTATTTTTCATAACCGACCGCTGTCATAAATCATTGTTCTACGTTAACACCGCAGACCACCATGAAGCAGAAAACCTTTCAGACCGCGCATGATGCCGGAGCGTGTGGTGAACGATGGCGATCGCCGCGTGGGCCGCGCAATCGACGGGGCGCTTCGCGAGGTTTCTTGATCGGCGTCCTAGTGGTGGCGGCGGCAGTTGCGTTTGGCGTGGCAATGCTGCTGGTCAATATCTTCGAGCGCAAGCAGGAAGCGCGCAACCCGTTCTTCCGCGTGGTCGAGATCGACGACCGCACCCAGGATCCGGAAGTCTGGGGCAAGAACTTCCCACTTCAGTACGACGATTACCGCAAGACCGTCGACATGGAACGAACCCGCTTCGGCGGCAGCGAGGCGGTACCTCGCGACCCCACGCCCGACGATCCCCGCGAAGTCACCTCGCAGCAAAAGCTCGACGAACTGCCGCTGCTCAAGCGGATGTGGGCAGGCTACGCATTTGCCGTGGATTTTCGCGAGGAACGCGGCCATGCCTACATGCTGGAGGATCAGATCTTCACACAGCGGCAGGACGCGGCCCAGCAGCCTGGCACCTGCCTGCACTGCCACGCCTCGGTGTATGTGCCGTACATGGAGGCGGGCGACGGCGACCTAATGGCCGGATTTGAAAAGCTCAATCAACTTCCTTACGACGAGGCTCGCCAGCACGTGGTCCACCCGGTCGCCTGTATCGATTGCCACGATCCCGAGTCGATGCAATTGCGGGTGACACGCCCCGGCTTTTTGGAAGGCATCCGGGCATTGAAGGCCGCGCAAGGCGTTGAAGATTACGACGTCAACCGGATGGCCACGCACCAGGAAATGCGGACCTACGTCTGCGCCCAGTGCCATGTCGAATACTACTTCCACGGCGACAAGAAGCGGCTCACCTATCCCTGGCACAAGGGCAACCGGATTGAAGATATTGTCGCCTATTATGACGAAATCGGGTTCAAGGATTGGACGCACGAAGAAACCGGCGCGCCCATGCTCAAGGCGCAGCACCCCGAGTTTGAGATGTGGTCGCAGGGGATTCATGCGGCCGCCGGCGTGTCGTGTGCCGATTGTCACATGCCGTACAAGCGCGTCGGGGCGACCAAGATCAGCGACCACCACGTGCGCAGCCCCCTGCTCAACATCAACCGCGCGTGCCAGACCTGTCACAAGGCCAGCGAAGCGGAGCTTAAGCGGCGGGCGGAAACGATTCAGGAGCGGTTCGCCCAGTTGCGCGACCTGGCCTTGCTCGCGCTGGTCGATCTGATCGATGACATCAAAGCGGCGCAAGAAGCAGGAGCCGACGAGGAACGTCTGAACGCCGCGCGCGACTTCCAGCGCAAGGCGAGCTTCTATGTCGATTTTGCCGAGGCCGAGAATTCGCACGGCTTCCACGCCGACCAGGAAGCAGCCCGCATCCTGGGTCGGTCGATCGACTTCTCCCGGCGCGGCCAGCAGGTACTGCTGCGAGGCGTTGAAGCCGCGGAAGATGCTCCCAGCGAACCGCCGACTCGCGACGAAGGGAACACGCCGGCAGAACCGGCCCCGGCCAACAACTCTTAGCAGCGGCAGGCATGTCGCCGCTACTGCTAAGCCGCGCGGCGTAACTGGCTCGGCAGGTAGTAAGCACCCGACCGGCGTGCTGCCTGTTCCTGCGCCTTGCGCATGCCCGACTCGGCCCATTGCTCGGCTTCGAGCGTGAGCCGATTCAACAGTCGCTCGGTTTGTGTGCGGTAGTGTTCGATTCCGTCGCGGTCGAGGTCGGCGGGGATGGAAAGCGGCGGGCCAACGACCGCTCTGCCCCGACTGAAAGGCCGCGGGATAGCGAACCGGTCCCAGCTTCGGGCACGCCATGGCCGGTCGTAGCCAAAGCCCATGGCAACCAGCGGAAGTTGTAGCCGGCTCGCCAGGTATACCGCCCCTTGAGCCATCACGCGGCGCGGGCCGCGGGGCCCATCGGGCGTAATCACCAGGTTCATGTTTCGGCCCTGCCGGACCAACTCGCGCAAGGCAGCCACGCCGCCTCGGTTGGTCGAACCGCGCACGCACGAAAAGCCCAGGTGCCTTGCCGCCCGAGCCAGCAGTTCGGCATCGCGGTGCTTGCTGATCAACATGGCGAAATGGCAATTGCCGCGCATGTGGATCGGCAGCAACAGGTACTCGTGCCAGAAGACGTAGATCTTTTGGCCGTCGAACTCAGGCCGGGCCGGATCAATAGACGGATCGTAATACGCCACGGCGTAATCGAGCGTCCGCATCCAGGCCCGAATGGCTCCGGCGCCGGTAAAGCCGATCAGCTTCTGAATCCACGGTTGGTTGATCTTCATGAGCGCAGGCGGCCTCCAATGCCGTAAACGCAGCCAACGATGCAGCAGTTGCTAGCCATTCTAGCCCGGCGTGGGAAGGTCAACTTGCCACGGTTTCCGCGGCCGAGAGGTGAGATGGCGCTGGCACCGCTGGCAGTGCGGCGGCGACTGGCCCTCCCCGATGTGCTATTTCATCGGCATTTTGTCTAGCGAGCGGTGGCGTTTTGTGGATGCCACTCGCCCGAGAAAACCTCGGTGGCCGGGCCGGTCATGTAGACGTGGTTGTCGTCGCCCCAGGTCAATTCGAGGTCGCCGCCAGGCAGGTGCGCCAGGATGGTACGTTCGGTCCGCTCGGTAAGCACTCCGGCCACGCACACGGCGCTAGCACCGGTGCCGCAGGCTAGCGTGATGCCGGAACCGCGTTCCCAGGTGCGCATGGTCACTTCGCCCGGCCCATGTACTTGCACGAAGTGGACGTTGATCCGCCGGGGAAAGATCGGGTTGTTTTCGAACTTTGGCCCCACCTGCTCCAGCGGGACGGCGGCAACGTCGCGGCAGTACAGCACCGCATGCGGGTTGCCCATCGACACGCAGGTGATCCGCGGATCGAGGCCGCACTCGCGCCACCAGGCGTTCTCGGGGGCCTCCGGGTTGCCTTCCAGCGGGTGATTCACGACCCGCGGTCCGGGAAGCAGCGTGGGGATCCGCTCGGCCTCGAGGATCGGTTCGTCCATGTCGACCCGAACCCGCTCCGCGCGGCCGTCGGTGGCGAACACCTGCAAGGTGAGCACGCCTGCGCCGGTTTCAATCCGCAGCACATCATTGCGGCAGATGCCGTGGTCGTACACGTACTTGGCGACGCAGCGCACGCCGTTGCCGCACATTTCGGACTCGGACCCGTCGGCATTGAACATCCGCATCCGGGCATCGGCCACTTCCGAAGGGCAGATCAGAATCAGGCCGTCGCCGCCCACTCCGAAGTGCCGATCGGCAATCTCCTGGGCAACCTGTGCGGGATCGCCCGGCAACGTCTCCTCAAAGCAGTTGACGTACACGTAGTCGTTGCCGGCGCCGTGCATTTTGGTGAAACGCATGGTGGGAATGACCTGCTTCTGGGGGACGATGGCTGGGAAGGGATGGAAAGCCGCAGTGAACCATGGTGAGCGAACGGTTGGACGCTGCTGCCGGCATGGCACTGGCAAAGCCAGTGGCACCCGCACAGCTGACAGAGCCGTGGCACGCCAGTGGTACGTCTACGGCCTATAAGACCGTAGTACGCATTCTACACCGACTAGCAAGGGGCATGATTCGCAGAGCCGCGGCACGCGTGCCCGTGGCCTAGTTGCCCTGGAAAGTGCGTTCCACCCACGTGGTGTCGATTAGCCCTTCGGCAAACGCCGAATGGGTCAGAATGTCCTTGAGGATCGGCTGTGTGGTCTTAACGCCTACCACCTTCAACTCATCGAGAGCCCGCAACATGGTGCGGATGGCTTCCTCGCGGGTAGGCTGATGCACCAGCAGTTTGCCGATCATCGAGTCGTAGTACGGCGAAACCACGTAGCCGCTGTGGGCATGCGAATCGAACCGGACGCCAAAACCGCCTGGGGCGATCAACTGCTCGATCTTGCCCGGGTTGGGGCGGAAGTGATCGGACGGGTCCTCGGCATTGATGCGGCACTCGATGGCGCAGCCGCGGTGCTCGATGTCTTCCTGCTTGAACGGCAGCGGTTCGCCTGAAGCCACGCGGATCTGCCACTTGATCAGGTCGATGCCCGTCACCAGTTCGGTCACCGGGTGTTCGACCTGGATACGGGTATTCACCTCGATGAAGTAGAAGTTCTGATCGCGGTCGACGATGAACTCCACCGTGCCGGCGTTGGTGTAGTTGGCAGCCTTGGCCAGTCGCACCGCGGCTTCACACAATGCCTCACGTGTTTCCGGCCGGAGGTTGTGCGCCGGGCTCTCCTCGATCAGTTTCTGGTGGCGACGCTGAGCGGTGCAATCGCGCTCATATAGGTGTACCACGTTGCCGTGCTTGTCGGCCAAGACCTGCACCTCAACGTGCCGCGGATGCTCGATGTACTTTTCGAGGTACACGGCCGGGTTGCCGAACGCGGCCTGGGCTTCCGCCTGGGCCGCTTGTAACTCGCTCTTGAGCTTCAGATCGTTGAGGGCGACGCGCATGCCGCGACCACCGCCACCGGCCGATGCCTTGATCAGCACCGGGAACCCGATTTCGTGCGCGATCCGCGAGGCGTCGCGTTCGTTATCCACCAGGCCGTCGCTGCCGGGTACCACTGGCACGCCGGCCTCGCGGGCCAATTTGCGGGCGGTGTTCTTGTCGCCCAGCATGGCCATCGCTTCCGGCGTGGGGCCGATGAAGTCGATCTTGCAGTCGCGGCACATGTCGGCGAAGTCGGCGTTTTCGGCCAGGAAGCCGTAGCCGGGATGCACCGCCTGCACGTTGCCAACCTCGGCCGCCGCGATCACGTGGCTTTGTTTCAGGTAGCTCTCTGCCGGACGGGGCGGGCCGATGCAGTACTTCTCGTCGGCCAATTCCAAATAGCTGGCGCCGCGGTCGGCCTCGCTATAGACGGCCACCGTCTCAATGCCCAGCTCTCGGCAGGCACGAATGATCCGCAGGGCGATCTCGCCTCGGTTGGCAATCAGAATGCGCTGGTACATGAAACGTCGCCAGGAGTACAAAGCATCGAGCGGCCGCGCCGCGGCAAGCTGGCCGCGGGCAGGGAGTGATGGCAAGGCTGCGGCAGCCTTACTTGCTCGTATCGACCTTAAACAGCGGCTGGTTGTATTCGACCGGTTCGCCGTTGTCTACGAGCACGGCCACAATGGTGCCCGATACCTCCGCCGGAATCTCGTTGAAGACTTTCATGGCTTCGACGATGCACACGGTGGTGGTCGACGAAACCCGATCACCCACCTTCACAAACGGCGGCTGATCCGGCTTGGGCGAAGAGTAGAAAGTGCCGATCATCGGGCTGCGAATCGTGACGATGTTGGCTTCGTCGACCGCAGGCGGCGGCGTTTCGGCCGGCGGCTGAGGGCCCGGGACCGCAGCGGCCCGCTGCGCGGCAGCGGCAGCAAATCCGGTGGCCTCAACAATTTGGGCAACCTGCTCGGGACCGCGGCGGATGCGCAGCCGAGTTTCGGCCTGGCGAAGGTCGATCTCAGTCAGGTCGTGTTCCTGCATTAACTGGACCAGCCGGCGGAGTTTACGATGGTCGAAGATGTCCCCCGAACTCGACCCCATGCTGGCCATTGCGGTATCTCCCAATGCCTTTGCGCTTGCCGGCGCGGCGAGTCGTATGAATAGCGCCGAGCGACAAAAAGCAGATTAAAACAACCTAACCGACAAACATTTCGTCCAAGTTCTTGGCGACCGACGTCAGCACTTCGGCCCCGTCCTTGGTCACCAGAACATCGTCTTCGATCCGGACCCCAAACTGATTGGGGAGATAAATACCCGGTTCCACGGTCACAATCATACCGGGCTTGAGCGGCACGTCTTGCTTGGGCGCGAGGCGGGGTGCTTCGTGGATATTGAGTCCCACGCCGTGACCGAGCCCGTGCCCAAAATACTTCTCAAAACCAGCGTCTTTGATCGTGCCGCGAGCGACAGCATCGACTTCAGAACACAAGGCCCCCGGGCGGATGGCCTCGATCGCCCGCTGCTGCGCTGTTAACACAACTCCATATACCTTATGGAGTTTGGGCGGGATTTTAGCTGTGAACAAAACCCGCGTCAAGTCGCTCTTGTACAGCCCTTCATCGGCTCCCCAGTCGATCAGCACCAGCGGAGCCTCGGCAATCCGCCGCTGGGTGGGGCGGGCGTGAGGCAGCGCGGCATTGGAGCCAACGGCGATAATCGGCGGAAAGCTGCAACCTTTGGCCCCCATCCGCCGCAATTGGTATTCCAGTTCGTTGGCGATCTCGCGTTCGGTCTGCTCGGGCCGCAGCGAAGCCCGCAAAATCGCAAACGCCCGCTGGGCATAATCCACGGCGCGGCGGGTGGCCTCGATTTCGTCTTTGTCTTTGATCTGCCGGAGTTGCTCGACCAAGCCGGAGGTGGAACGCAGATCGACCTTTGTCAGGGCTTCGGTCAGCCGGGCGAAGGCGTTCATCGACAGCGAATCGCCTTCGAGCCCTAGGTAGGCCACTTTCTGTCGTTTGATCAGCTTGACGGTCGCGCCAACCAGGGTTTCGCCCGTGGGGCGGATGTGAACCTTGAGACCGGGGCACTCCTGCGCAAGCTGCGTGGTATAGCGAGAATCGCTAACCAGCACGAGGTCCTTCTGCGCCACCAACAGGTAGCTGCTATCGCCCGTAAACCCGGTGAGGTAAGTCACATTCTGTTCATCGGTTACGAGCAGTGCCTCCAGGCCCTGGGAGACCAATAGCCGTTGCAGCTTCTGCTGACGCGCTTCGTAATCCATCGAACCTTCCAAGTTCTAGATGCCCCGGCGCAAAGCCGCCCGCCAACCTCCGCGTAGTCGACGAGCGGCGGCGTCCGCCGTCAAAGCCTGCATTGGAATCGCAAGAGCTTGTCGTTTCAAGCACTTAAATGGCCCATTGCGGCGGAGCAAGCCCCGGCGATGGCAACCAAAAGAGCCGCCAGCATGCGTGAGCACGCAACCCGTACTCTCGTTGGCGAGGGCCAGCGAGCAGTGCTTCATGAAAATCCCCCCGATCGGCGAAATTGCTACAGCCGGGCGCCGGCCCTGGCCGACACAACCGTTAAGGTTTCGCTCACCGTTACCGGGGGAAGGCGTGAGCCGAGTTCATTTTGGGGGAGATGATCGGATGCGTCGCATTGCATACGCGAGCGTTGCCATGGTGGGCTTGATGCCCGTCTCGCTGCACGCCCAGTGGCC
>Ga0182738_1005697_pt1 | contig 13206 bp, 10 predicted proteins | sample eDN5th30CBELigMG_FD_128876 | JGI IMG/M metagenome (GOLD analysis project Ga0182738, IMG submission 128876) | Enriched Miracle-Growth compost microbial communities from Emeryville, California, USA - eDNA 5th pass 30_C BE-Lig MG (version 2)... ...
AAGATCGAGGTCTTGAATCTTCTTCCCTTTAGATTTTTTCCCCTTAAATTTTCCTTCTTTGCTCTCCATCTCTGTAGAAGAAATTTTTTCGAGAATGTTTTTTTTTGAACTTGAAAATATCTTTTGAAAAAAAAAATCAAAGAGCAAGAGATCTATTGAGTTTTTGGATTTTCTCTTCTTCTTCGTTGTCTTATGAATCTGAGAATCAAGATATGATATATGATGAAATATATCAACTTTAAAGGATTTTTTAATCAAGATTAAATGGAGCAGAAAATGAGGGAAATGAAGAGAAAAAGGGTTAATTGGAGCGAATTATTTTTTCTATAATTACACGATTTTTCTCCAATTACCTTTTTTTCTCTGCACTTACCAATTTTTTTCTTGAACTTTTCGCCGCAAAACATTTATCCATCAAATCATCACCTTTTTCTGCACAAAGAAAGAAACAAAATAATTAAAAAGAAAAAGAAGTAAGCTGTAAATATCCATTTTTCAAACAAAAGAGTCAATAACGTAACTGGCGCTGGTTGTAGGTAATGAAGGAGCAATCAAAGAAAAGTAGAGGAAAAAATAAATGAAAAACGTGAAACATAAAAATTTCATAAAATAACACTTCCCTTCATTAAATTAGATAACTCACTATCCCTATCCAAAATCTCTCTTCTTCCAATAAATACCGAAGCATGGAAAGGCGTTCATATATTTTAAATTGTGTGGATCGTCGAGTCTGAGGACTCAAATAAGAACTAAAAAAATTGAAATAATAATTTCTCTGTAGTTTTTGAAGAGTTTTCAAAAGTTTTAAAATTACAATTGAAATATGAGGAATTGAGAATAAACGAACCTCATCGAATCTTCCTGATAAAAATTTGGCACTCGTTTGTATTGGATTTCAAAATAAAACTATTTGTTTACAATAGGAGAATTTTTTATAAAAAATAAAATTGTCTCTTGAAAGAATGGATATTCAAAAGACATCAATTTTTCAAAATCTTGTTCCAATGCATGAACATATTTTGTCAGACAGCAGTAGACAACCTGAAGCTGATATTGGATATCTTGGGAATATTCCAGGAGTAAATTGTACTCAACATCGGTTTGAATTTCTTTTGGCGATTCCAAAACACAATTTGATTTTCTTTAAAGAATATTCGTGCATCAGTGCTGACTCAGTCTCCAAGACTTTTGTTGTGAGCTGCTGGAACTTTCTCACTCTGAATAAAGTTTCATCAATTAAAGTGAATGATTATCCTCCATTTTCTTATTTGGAAGTAATGAATTGCTTTCTCTCGACAACAGGGTATGGATCAATCCTGGTCTATAATGTTTTGGAGTCTCCAAGTTTAAAGCTCATAAAAAGCTTCAAAGCGTACCGGAACGCGGTGCATCAAATAATTAATGTTGATGGTCGAAGTTGGTTTGCTACTTATGGATATGATATGGGTTCTCGTCGAAAATTTTCCATAAAGATTTGGAACACTGGGAATTTTAAGCAGATCGCTAGGATTAAAGTGGAGACAGAAACAGAAATCAACATTCTCTATCTGGAAGCGATCAAGTGTTTTATTGTCGCAAAAGACTGTGAGATGGCATTATTTTCTTCAATCAGTCGAGAAATGATTGACAAGATTGTAATCGAAACTTATGGCAAAAAGATTCACAAACTGGAATATAATAACGAGATGAGGCTTTTATTTGTTGTGATGGAATTAGAAAGAGGAGAAGAGTACAAGAAGCACGAAATTCTAGTTTGGCTCATAGATAGTAATGGGGAGTTATTTCAACTCAAGATGGAGAATATGACGATTTCGTGCAAAGATCCTATAATAATTTGGGAAACATTTTCAATTCTTGGTTTCACAGAAAAAAACTTGATCACTGAATTTAAATGGCAGGTTATTGATGGAATGAAAATAAGAATTTCTGAAAATAACAAGAAAAGCTTAGAAGATGAAAGCAGATTCACTAGAGTTCATTCAAAGTTGCTATTAGAGATTCATGGTAAAAAGAATGTAAGATTCTGGAAGTTCTAACTACTGTATATTGAGATGATTTATTTGAATAATTATGAGATTACATGATATTAGAGAGGAATTGTTTAATTTGAAAACTTTTTGAGAAACTTTGAGTTGTGTTGAGATTAAATTAAATGAGAAAGTTTTGGAATTTCTTTGATTAGATTTGAGAAATTGAATTTGCCGAGAATTTTGATGACAGAATGTGAAAATAAGTTTTTATTTTATTTTGGGGGAAATTTGAAATTAAGGAAAAAGATTTTTTTAATTTTCCTGTTAAGGATTAATTTTTTTTTTCTTCTGAAATTTAATTTTTTGAAGATTTTTGATATTTTTAAAAGGATGAATGACAATGATGTTCGAATTTGAATGACTTACTTCCAAATATTTTATTTACAATCATTTTCAAAAATGTTTTTTGTTTCAAGTTCTATCAAGTAAAATGCCTCAGCTTTACTTTGAAGAGAGCTTTTGAAACCGACAAACATTTTGATACCTCAGAGTTAATTTTGAAATCGAAGACTCATTGATACCCTCTCGATGAATTAATAACTGCAAGATGTTTGAACCCAAGATGATTAATTTCTTAAATCTTTGAGATTACAAATTTGAGAAGAAAAGATTATTAATTGAAAATAGTTTTTTCATTTTCGATTTTGAAATGAGCAGATAATTTCACATAAATATTCAGTTGACATATATGATACAAAACAATAAACATATATCTCTTTCGACTCCGAGTTAATCATCGAAATTGGTTTGGATTTCGATGGCTTGCTTTCTAAAGTTTGTTTTGGCAAGGACAAGTAAATAGATGACAAATAATAAGGCAATGCCACTTAGGAATCCGATCCAGATTCCCATGACTTGCAGATTTAATTTGAAAGCTAGGACGTAGATTAAAGGGATTGCGACAAGGTAATAACTGATGAGGAGTCCAACTGTTGCTGCATTCTGCTTTCCGATTCCCTTGAGTGTTCCTGATAAAACAACTTGTACTCCATCAATAAAGACAAAAATAAAGTAAAGTTTTAGCAAGTTCAAGAGCAGATTTTTCATTTCAACATTCGAAGAAAACAAGGAGGCCCAACTTTCTCGACATATGAACAAAGTGATAACAAAAGCCGCACTAATGAGCAAGTTCAAAATAACTCCAGAATAAGTAGAGTTTTTGGCTTTGTTTGGGAGAATATTTCCCATTGAATTTGAAACAAAAGTCATGACAGTAATTGAGATTCCAAAGGGGATACTAAAGTACAAGGTCACGGTGTTGGCAATAGCAACGTGTGCAGCAAGCTGATCTTGACCAAATTGTCCTGCAAGCATAGTGAAGATTTCATAACAAGCCATATCTAAGAATAACAATGCAGCGATAGGAGCAACTGTAGTGATGAAAACTTTGATACCCGTCCAATTCAGCACTCTATGTCTCCACTCAATTTTGCTCAAAGGAACCCAATTTTCGCCACAGCATCTGCTGGCAAAAATGTAAATAAACAAAATCATCATGTTTGAAAACTCATAAATACTCTTGGCAATTCCTGCTCCAGCAGGACCAAGGTTGAGTTTTATAATGAACAACCATGCCCATAGGAAGTGAAGAGCAGTTGTAATTGTCTGAATGTACAAGATTGGCTTGAATATGTTTTGAGCGTACAAGTATGACTTGGTACAATCGAATAATCCATAAAAGAGAAATGAGGGATAAGCATAAAGGATATATTCCCATGCATACTGAGCCAACGAAGAGTCTATTCCAAAGAACATGAGAATTGGTTTACTGAAGCCCAACAAGACGAAGATAGGGATGAGGAAAACCATGAGGATGAAGAGACCTCTATGATAATTGAGAGCAACGATTGAGGGCTTGTTTGCACCAAAGGCTTGAGCTGCTAAAACATTGACACCCTGATTGATGCTGGTGATCAAGATGTACGCACAACAGTTTGAGCACACAAATCCCAGTCCAGCTCCTCCAATCATGGCAGAATCTTTCAAGTATCCCAGAAAAGCAAGACTGACAAGGTTGGCTGCATAGGTATAGATGAGTGAAAGTATGGTTGTAAAAGAGGCATCAATAATTTCTTTGATGCTTTCCCATATTTTTGGCATTGGTAATTTGAAAAAAGGAGGCTGATCTTCCTGTTCCACAAGGAGTCCAGAAGGATTCTCCTGATCTTCATTAATTAAGAAGTTGCTGCTCATCGTGGTGATTTTATTGATTATTTGACGATGATGATCAATTTCTGAATTAGTCGTTATCTAAGAGAATTTTCAGATTGAGATTATTCGTTAATTTAACGATAAACGATATTGAGAAAAGGTCGTTTGTTCGTTAAAGCTGGGAAAGGAAAGAATTTTTAGGAACATGATTTGATTATCTAATTAATACTAATTGTGTCTATCTATATATACAGAGCTTTAAGAAGTATAGAGAAAGCAAATAATAAATGATCATCTCGAAGAGAGATCATAGGAAAGGAATAGAACTCTAATATTAATCAAATCCAAGTGTGATTAATTTAATCATATTCATCACCAGGTTCTCTTTGACCAGGCTTGAGAGCGTTTTCATTGTGAATGACGTTTTTGAAAGGGTTTTCACCTTTTTGGATTTTGGTCAAATAGTCAGTTTTGAAATCATCAAAGTGATACATTAAGATTTCTTCATAGACCAAATCCTTGAGTTGTTGAAGGGATAAGGGGTACTTTTCGAATTCAAATTCGAGAGTGGAGACTGGGGATCTAGTGGGCTCATCGTCGGGGAAATGCAAGTCCTTAAGGTAAGGATGAGCCAAAGCTTCTTCAACGGTGATTCTTTGTCTGTAATCAACAATCATTAATTTTCTCAACAAGTCAACAGCCAAAGGATTAGCTTTGGGGAAGAAAGCTTCGAGAACTCTGGGTTTCTTGGGAACCAAAGATCTCAGGTATTTTCTGAGTCTTGGCTTGGGGATGGCAGTAATAAAGTCCTCACCAGGTGTACCAAAAACTTCAAAGGTTAAGTCCAATTGATTTCTAGTATCTGAGCCAGGCAAGAATGGTTTTCTTCTGAGGAGTTCGGCCAAGATGCAGCCAACAGACCAAACATCGACTGATGGGCCATACTCTCTGACTTCAAGTAATAATTCTGGTGCTCTGTACCATCTGGTAGCAACGTAATCAGTCATTTTGCCAGGTTCATCAGCGCAGTGGGTAGCTCTAGACAAGCCGAAATCGCAAATTTTGAGATCGCAGTTACTGTTGACAAGTAAATTTCTGGGCTTCAAATCTCTATGGACAATACCAGCACTATGAACATACTTGAGTCCTCTAAGGATTTGGTAGATAAAGAATTGGATGTGCTCATCAGTTAAGGATTGAGGAGACTTGATAATGGAGGCCAAGTCGGTTTCCATCAAAGGCATAGCAACATAGATGTCATCAAAATCTTGTCTAGATCTTGGGAGCAATAAAGTGTTGATAGTGACAACATTTTCGTGACGAAGAAGTCTGAGAATCTTGAGCTCTCTAAGAGTTCTTTTGGTGAAAATTTTGTGTTCGAAAGCTTTTTCGATTTTCTTGATAGCAACATGTTGTTTATCTTTTTTAGTGGCAGCTTTATCCTTAGCAGCAACGACAATACCATAAGCTCCTTGTCCGATGGCGTCAATGATTTCATAATTATCATCGATTTCAAAGGTAGAGTTGTTGACCTTCTTCTTCTTGAGAGTGAGACTGGTATTTTTATATTTAGAGTAGTATGAGACAACAGATGAAGGAAGTTGAGGGGTTTTGAGACTGAAAGTTTTTTGTTCAGTAGTGGGGTTGTCGATGTTGTTGATACTTTTTGACATTGAAAGTAGTTGTTTATTTGTTGTGATAAATTAATTTATTATAAGCTTGAATCGGAGTCGAAGCATATATAGGTAAGAAGAATTCCATAAGCGAGCGCTAAATAATTATTTTACCTCGATTTTATTGACAGTTTATTTCAGGAGGGAAAAGATAGAATTTTATATAAAAAAATTAATCCCAAATCGAGAGTTTAGGAGTTTGTTTCCGACAGCAGTTCGTTTGAATTTGAGAAGAGAATATGGGAGGGATTGAGAAAGAGGCGATTTGGAAACTTTGTATTTTGAAGCGTTTCATTCAAAGAGAAATAAGGCATTTGGCAAAATTGGCGGAGTGGATTAGTTTGCTTAATTTTCTCTCGATTAACTTTAAATTCCTTCTTTCTATTAAATATGTTTTAACCTTAACCTTATCACTTACTAACTCTCTGAAATGAGAAAATAATCCGTCATTAGCTCAAATGAATTTCCATATTTGGTAAAATTTTCCAAAAGTTGGGTGGTGGGTGGGTGAGTTGTTTAAAGTTTGATAGAAAAATATAGATTCTTGGGCAAGATTGGATAGAAATTTTGAAAGATGAGAGAAGATCCTGAAACACTTTGAATCATTCTCTGAGAAAGAAATGGGCTTAATTGAGCCCACCAATGTTAGAAAAAGAAGGTTTAATTCAAAGGGTTTTTATTTAGCGGTAGAAAGAAATATTGATTAGAAATAAAATTCTTGCTACCTCCGCTTTTCTAAAAAGGAGCGGAGCCATCAAAATTCTTTTCATAGGAGACAGAGAGGCTAGCTGACAAAACAAGCTCAAGAGATCAGTTGAATTTGAAACTGCCCAAGGGATCTCATAACTCAAGAATGTTCTTTTGCAAAATCTTTTCTTCAGATTTTTTTATATGTCAGTTCAGATGAGGACTATTCTCAATTGAGCCACAACTAATCAGGGTCTTGGGGATTCAGAAGGGCTCAGGTGGTTCAATGAAGATTTGAAGTGAGATATAGTCATTATTTGGGAGAAAAAAGACAATCATCCGAGATAACCTTCACCGACACAGTTTTGAGTTCAGGGAGGAGAGGTGAATGCGGTTTTTCGTTCAAAGTTTGTTTAGAATGCTTAACTTCTTTGAATTCTTTTGAGTTTGAATTTTTGGGCGTCGTCATAATTATTAAATGAAAAACAGTGAGATTTTGATCCTGATTTCTCTTAGGATGATACCAGATCCGAAGAAAACAACAAATTTTTTTAGATTTTAGATAATATATTTCCGGTTGTTAAAAAATCGCAATTCAAGAGATGATCGTTTGTTTCATCCAAAATGATCTGAGAGCTTTTTGCGTTTCATATTCTCTGGATTTTCATCTTTTTAGAATTTTTTTTGAATTCACATTTTTTTGACAATCAAATTTTTTTGACAATCAAATTTTTCACAGCCAGGTATCATTATTTCTCAGTGTTTCTGAGGTACTTTTCAAAGATTGGCTTTTTGGCCTATGAGAAAACTCCAAAAATATTTTTTGTCAGGTTTTTTTCGTCTTTAGGATACCCAAACTTACCCAAGAAAACATTTTTATCTTTTGAGAATTAAAAGCAAGAAATGTTTTGCAATCGATTCAAAACCAAGGAATTTTCAAAGAGAATTTTCTTTTGGCCCGCTGAAGACGGACAAAAAATAGCCACCCCTCAAGAAGTTAGTCAAATTTGGCCTTGGCCAGTTTTTTGAGAGATTCAAATCCTTTTTTTGAGATAGGCAACTCTAAAACAATGACATCAGAATTTAGACTAGATTTAAACCTATTTTTCAAAAGGTAAACTAGAGTCGAATTGAAGAGTTCAAACTTATTTTATCCAAATCAGAAATCTAGTTCTTCTGTCATTTTTCAAAAAGAAATGATTATATACTTAATTTTCTGATTTGTTGTTCAGATCATCAGAAAATCAATTATGAAAATTATTGAATTTTATCCAATAAACTTCTAATTCAGAAGATCGGCCAGAAAGAAGAGTTTCGAGGTTGAGAAAAAAATTTTGTGCTGATGGAAAAATCTTTTTTTTTTCAAAATAAAGATTTTGAATATTTTATTTTAGACCCCAAACTAGGCCAAAAGAGCAACAAAACAGAAAATTTCTTTTTTTCTCAACCTTTCTTTCGAGAAATGTGTCAATTTCAACTTTTGAAATGTCAAGATGATTGTTTGTCAGTCAATCTGTCGATCTCAGCTTGACTGAATGCCTCACATTTTGACTTCTATACTCATAAATATGAAAACTTAGTTCTCGATTTGTAAAAGCATCTCTCAGGGTTTATCATTTTGGAACTCATCTATTTTTTATAAAGCTAAAAAAGTAAGAGGGAGAAATGAGTTTCCTTCAATAAAGTTCAGAAAAGGAGAATAAACTCGAAGAAGATCTCAACCGATATGATCAACAAGAACAGCTACCGTCTTGACCAAGAGAATAAAATTTATTCATCTGAGTATAATTCACTTGCTTGTTCACAAATTCATTGAGAATCAGAGATACAAAGATTCATTAAATGTATGTACATACACACACTAAGATTTAAATCTTAACCTATTTATTTGATTACCAAACAAGACTGTGGATTAAAATTAAAAATAAAGCAAAGATTCATCACAAATGGACCAAAAGAAATTACCAAAGAATCTTGAAAGTAACAAGAAGAAAATCCATTTCACCAATGAAGGTCTTTTGAACGTAAGGCTCTCAGTCCTATTTGAGATATAATAAACGAAATTTAGTCACAAGATGTTGATTATGCTGGTGCATTCGCCAACTTGAACTTTGACAACAGTAAATCTGTGGAGGATTTCTTGAAAGAACTTGACATCAAGATCCTTGACTGCAGTGCCACCGATATGACTTTTGAGATTAGAGGAATTGAAGCTCCTATCGCCAACGCCCTCAGAAGAATCATTATTTCTGAAGTACACTCTTATTTTGGTCAACAAAACTAACTTGAAAAGATCCCAACTATGGCAATTGAAAAGGTCATTATGTGGCAAAACACTTCAGTCATTCACGATGAAGTCTTGTGTCACAGACTCGGTTTGGTTCCCATCCAAGTTGACCCCAGACTCTTTACTTTCAAGAAAGAATCTGATGAGGATAATGAGACAAACTGTGTTTTGTTCAAGTTACATGTGAAATGTGAAAGGAAGAAGCAATACAGAACTGCTGATAAGAAGACTGTTGAAAAATTGACCCCAGAAGAATTATATGACAACACCATCGTCTATGCTGATCAATTGGAATGGGTTCCCATCGGTAATCAAGCTGAATTGTTCAAGGACAATCCTCCCAAACCTGTCCATGATAAAGTCATAATTGCTAAGCTAAGAGGAGGTCAAGTAATATTTTGATAAAAAAACATCGATGGCTCATTTTACTCGTAGGAAATCGAAGCTGAACTCAAGTGCGAGAAAGGAAAAGGTAAAGTTCATGCTAAATGGTCTCCCGTTGCTACATCTTTCTATCGTTTGATGCCTGATATCGAAATCACTAAAGATATCGTTGGCGAAGATGCTGAAGAATTGGTTCAAACTTGCCCAATGAACGTTTATGGTATTGCCGATATTGAAGATCTCGGAAGCAAAGGTATGAGATGAGAGGTTATTGTTTTCTTAAACTTTGCCAGGAAGCAAGAAGAAGGGTAAGAAGGCAGTTGTTGAAAGACCTTTTGATTGTACTATGTGCAGAGAGTGTATTCGCAATGAAAAGTTCACAAGTTCTATTGATTTAGGAAAGGAAAGAAATCATTATATATGTAAAAATTTTCATTGAGAATTTGTCCTTACATCCTTTTAGTCACAATTGAAGCTGTTGGTATGCTTTCTCCCGTTGATATTTTCAAAGAGTCCTTGAAGATCTTAAAGGAAAAATGCTTGCATCATTACAGTTTCTTTGAAGAAAAGAAAGGCAAATAAAGAGCAAGAGCCAAAAAAGTTTTTATTTTATCTATCTATTCATCATATCAATTAAATATCAAGCTTAGGGATTATGTAAATACCAATTTATTGTATAATGCATATAACAATAATCGTAAATCAAAAATTAATCCTAAACCCTTTTCCATTCCAAAGAATTTCAGAATTAAATACTGTTGGTGTGGTGGGATATTTAGTTGGTGAAATAGAATTAGGAAACTCTTTTTTTTGAATTATGTTTTATGATTGACTTGACATGTTCCAGTGACGTTAGGATTTTGAGGATTGATTGTAAAGCAATTTTTTTTTTTCGGAAAGAAGAGTATTCTAGAAAAATGGTCCTTTTGAAATCAAGTTCGATTTTTTTTTTTTTTGAGACAGAATATTCAAATATTTTTGACAGCTTACGACGATGATGATGATGAAGAGAAAAAGAAAACTTGGAAATGTTTTGAATCATTTTGTTCCCATAACTCTTGTGGAAGTAAAATAATCTAAAAGCGAGTGATGGAATTAATTTTTAATTCTGGCTCAGATTAGAATCTGGTTGACCTTATTGTTGCAGATACTTGCTTTTAATTAAATCAAAAGTAAAAACGAGAGAATGCTGCGCACTTTCTTTTCCAAGTTTCACAAGACACCCTTAACATTATTCCAAAACTCTATAAAAACTCTCTCCACAAACGAGAGTAAACCAGCAAAAGGTACCACTTCAACAAAGAGAACACCAAAAGCTTCTCAACCTGGGCAACGTTTATTATTCTCCAAGAAGAAGAATTTCGCCAAGACTGAGATCGAAAGCCCCTTGGACTCGCTTGCAGGTCAAGGAAATAAAGGTGTCCGTTCTCAAGGAGAAATGCCTGCTGCTGTGAAAGGTGCTGAGGATGACGTCCATGCTCGTAGATTTATGGATATGAGCAAACTCGAAGGAGAGGACACATTTATGAGTCTTCGTAATGAACTCTACAAGTTTACATTCGATTATTCATTGAAATCTATTGATGTTGATTTGAATGACATCAATATTGTCAACATTGAAAACGAAGAAACTTTCCATAAGATTCCAAAGCTCGCTCACAACTTGGATGTGATTTTGAGGAAGCCTGGTGTATACCCCATTGAATCTTTGATTCCTTTGCAAAGTGACGGAGGTAAATTCTTGAAGAACGTCATTTCTCCAGATGAGATTGACGCTGATAGAATTCCTCCATATATTCCACCTTCAAAGGATAGCTTGCTGATGAAGTTCGCCCAAGAGAGTAAGATCAAGTACGTTATGTCTACTTCTACAATCTCAAGCGTGTTGTGCCAAATGTACTACCTCTTTGGTTTGTTTAGAAATCCAAACTTCAACAATATCTCTGAGAGCTACTTGAATGAGCCCAGAAAGTTTATGATTTCTCAACGTAAGCCAATTACCAACTTTTTGAGAAAGATTGATAAAGAGAACGGCATTTATGCTTTTGATAGTGACTCTGGGCTTTTCAAGTTCAAGAACAACATCTTGATGAGTTTGGGTAAGGTTCTCGAAAGATCCATAACCCTTCCGGCCGATGTCTTCAACAAAGCTTTATTAAAGACCTCTGGAGCTAACGGAGAGCCAGTTCCTATTATTGACGATGATCACCATCGTTTCATGAAGTTGAATAACGAGATTTGTCTCCGTTCTCAAATCGATTGTCACGATTTTAACCCCGAGACTGGCGAGCCCTTCGTCTTTGAAATCAAGACCAGATCAGTGTGCCCCATTAGATACGATTTGTTCCACTATGAAGACTACTTTGACTACAAGATTGACTCATACAGAGGTTTGCATTCCAGTTTTGAAAGAGAGTACTACGATTTGATCCGTGGTGGTTTCTTGAAATACTGTTTCCAATTGAAGATCGGAAGAATGGACGGCGCTTTCATTGCTTATCACAACACCAAGGAAATCTTTGGTTTCGAATACGTGAAAACAAAGGAAATTGAAAGAAGAATATTTGGTAATGAAATCTATGCTGATGCTACTTTTGTTGCCTGCTCAAAGCTCTTGACTGTGTTGTTGAACAATGTCTTGGATGCCTTGAAAGACGAAAAGCACGAGATGTTGAAGTTGGGTTTCTATGCTGACTCCACACTGAAGAAGATGATTGTGTTTGCTGAATTGTTTGAAGAAAACGTTTCATGGGGAGACCAACACTTGATCGACGCAACTGACGACATCAAGGATGAGTACGATTACTTCACTAAATACACAAAGCTCAACAACAAGGTGTTTAAATTCGAGTTCCAAATCTTTGTTTACATCAACGGAATCTTGCAAAAGGGTCCCGGTCATGAGCTGTCCAGAGGAGATCAAATTGAGATTAAGTACAAGTTCAATGGATTGGGCCAACCTACATTCACTGATTACATGAACTTCTTGCATGAAGCCTATAAATTCGAAGCCCTCAACATTGATCTTTCTTACATCGGTGCCTGGATGAAGTAATTTGTGACTTGGAGACAATGGAGACAATTTTTACCTCCTCCTCCTCCTATTTCATACACAAAAATATATCTATTAAAATGTATCAATTCGTTTTTAAAATTATATTAAAAAATGTGTAGTTTTATCTCTCATCTATCTATCCCTGAGATGTATGAATTAATAGCTACAAGATACACACCCTAAATATAATTTTAAAGGAACCATCTTCGAAGTTAAGCTTAGTTAGTAAGAAGAGTAAGGATTTATTTATTTGTAGTATACATAAGATAATTTAGAAAATACTTTTAGTAAGTTCGAATGAATTATTATGAGAGCTATTATCATTTGTTTTAGGGTCTTCTGTTCGTTTAAACAAGGTTTGGATAGTTCTTGCTTCTTTAATATCATAGATTTGTTGAAGTTGAAGATAACTTTTTTTGGAATGGAATAGATAATCCATAAATTTTTTCCGAATACTGTGAATATTGGTAGGATTGAAGAGGGATTTCGATTTTGCTGCTTTCAGAACTCTCTCAGCAAACACAGCTTTTGAAATCGAATTTGCTTTTTCTCCAGAGGAGAATAAAAACTCATGGAATTTTGGCATCACATTCTCCTTCTGGAAGTTTGTGATTTGCTTATGAAGTTGGATAATCGAATCTGGATTACTGAGAAGTTTTTCTGTGTAGGTAAAAATGGTTTCGATGATTCGATATAAGGCATTTTCTATTTCCACCCTTGAAAGTTCTTCATTTTGGTCTAGGTTAAACAAATCAAATAGTGCATTTGAACTTTTCGACAAGACGAAGAGAACACTTTGAATTTCATTGAGTTCATAAAAGTCCATATCATCTTCCTCAAAACTATAAAAGGTGTCTAGAAATGCTTGATATAGTTCCATCGTTTTCGAGTCATATTTGATCTTTGTGATTTTGGAGAAAGCTTGGTCAACCTCTTTCT
>Ga0182738_1005698_pt1 | contig 13203 bp, 9 predicted proteins | sample eDN5th30CBELigMG_FD_128876 | JGI IMG/M metagenome (GOLD analysis project Ga0182738, IMG submission 128876) | Enriched Miracle-Growth compost microbial communities from Emeryville, California, USA - eDNA 5th pass 30_C BE-Lig MG (version 2)... ...
CGGATCAACACGGTGGTCGTCTCGACCCAGCACGCCCCGGACGTGACCCACGAAGAGATCTGCAAGCGGATCCGCGAGGAGGTCATCGACCCGGTCCTCCCGGCCGAGCTGATCAACGGCGACTTCGTTTGCCACATCAACCCGACGGGCAAGTTCGTCATCGGCGGCCCCCACGGCGACGCGGGCGTGACCGGCCGGAAGATCATCGTCGACACGTATGGCGGCATGGGCCGTCACGGCGGCGGCGCCTTCAGCGGCAAGGATCCCACAAAGGTCGACCGCTCGGCCGCCTACATGGCCCGCTACGTCGCCAAGAACATCGTCGCCGCCGGTCTGGCCGAGCGCTGCGAGATTCAGCTCGCCTACGCCATCGGCGTTTCCGAGCCGGTCAGCGTCCACGTTGACACCTTCGGCACCGGCCAGCTTCCCGACTCGGCGATCTCCGAGATCGTCCGCCAGGGCTTCCCGCTCACCCCCGCGGGGATCATCAAGCACCTGGACCTGCGCCGGCCGATCTACCGCAAGACCGCCAGCGGCGGCCACTTCGGCCGCTCCGAGCCCGAGTTCACCTGGGAAAAGACCGACCGCGCCACGCTCCTCCGCGACGCGGCCAGCCAACTCGCCCGCGCCACCACGCTGGTCTGAGCGGGGAGCGAGGATTGTTGAGGGCCGCCCGGTTTGCGGGCGGTCCTCGGAACGGGCCGGGAGGGCGAGGCTCCCGCCGAGCCGGCGCATGGCGTGGGGCTCGGCGGGAGCCTCGCCCTCCCGAGAAACGCGCCCGCCGCGCCCATTCCGCAAACTCCGCGGCTCCATTGGTTTACACCGCAAGCCCAACCCAGGGACCACCCCAACCCATGACCCCCGCCGAACTGGAAGCCGCCGCCTCGAAGGTCTTCACCGAGCAATACGGCGCAAGGCCCAAGGTCGCGGCGGTCGCGCCGGGGCGGGTGGAGCTTTTGGGCAACCACACCGACTACAACGGCGGCCTGGTGCTGGCCGCGGCCATCGACCGCTTCACGGTGGCCGTGGGTTCCTTCCGTGAAGGCCGCGAGGGACGGGTCTACGCCGCGAATTACGCGGGCTCGCACCAGTTCCCGCTTAACGACATTACCCGGGGCGAGGTCGGCACCTGGCCCAACTACGTCAAGGGGGTCGTCTGGGCGCTTCAAGAGGCCCTCGATTCGGAGCTGACCTCGGGCTTCGAGATGGTCTTGGCCGGCGACGTGCCCCTGGGCGCGGGGCTCTCCAGTTCGGCGAGCCTCCAGGCGGCGATCGCCTTCTTCCTGCTCGAAGCCGGCGTCGCCCCCGGTCGAACCGTCGACCAGTACGCCGGCCCCCTCGCCGACGGGGCCCTGATGGACCTGGCGATGGTCCTCAGGCGGTCGGAAAACGCCTTCGTGGGGGTCTCCTCCGGTCTGCTCGACCAGTTTTCGAGCCTATTCGGCCGCGCCGATCACGCCCTGTTTTTGGACTGCCAGTCGCTGGGGTTCGATCGCGTCCCCCTGGGCGAGCCGGGGCCGGCGATCGTCGTTTGCGACTCGAAGACCTCGCGGCAACTGGCCGACGGCATGTACAACCGCCGGTTCGCCGAGTGCCAGCAGATCGTCGATTACTTCCGCGACCGCAAAGGCGCCGACGCCGTCGGCCTGCTCCGGGACATCAGCCTGGCCGAGCTTGAGGAGGAGTGGGACCACCTCGACCCGGTCGCCCGCAAGCGGGCCCGCCACGTTTTGACCGAGAACGACCGCGTCCGCCGGGGGATCGCCGCGGTTCGGGCCGGCGACCTGTCGGAGTTCGGCCGCCTGATCTCGGCCTCGCACGCCTCCAGCCGCGACGACTTCGAGAACAGCTCCCCCGCCCTCGACGCCCTGGTCGAAGCGGCCGAGGAGTCGCCGGGGTTTCTTGGGGGCAAGCTCTCGGGAGCGGGCTGGGCTGGCTGCACGGTCAATCTCGTCGAGGCCGACCAGGCCGTCGCCTTCGCCGAGGCCGTCGCCGCCGGTTATCAACGAAGGCGCGGAATCAATCCCGACATCCACGTCTGCCGGGCCGCCGACGGAGCGTCGAGCCGCCTTCTGATGGATTAGGGCGTTTTCCCCCACGATCGTATCGGCGGGGTGGCCCGGGTTCGCCCCGAACCCGGGCGCGCGGGCCGAGGCCATCCCCCCGGGTTCGGGGCGAACCCGGGCCACCCTGAGAGGCGAGTGGTTCACTCAAGAAAACTTCCTCTACCTCTTGATCTTTTCGAGCGGAGGACCGACTCCATGAATTGGGCGAGCGCGCTGGCCAACCTGATCGCCCTGGTTCACGCCGCCTGGGTGGGGTTCATCGTCCTCGGCCTGGCCGCGATCCTGTTGGGGATCGTCTTCCGCTGGAGCTGGGTCCGAAACTTCTGGTTCCGAACGATCCACCTGACCATGATCCTGATCGTGGTCGCCGAGTCGCTGGCCGGCCTCCCCTGCCCTTTAACAATTTGGGAGCACCAGCTCCGCCAGCGAGCCGGGCAGGTCGTCATCGACGACGACTTCATCGCCTCCTGGGTCCACCGCCTGATCTTCTACCAGGCCGAGCCCTGGGTCTTCACCACCCTCTACCTCCTGTTCGGTCTGGCCGTCCTCGCCGCCTTCCTCCTCGCCCCCCCGCGCTGGAACAGTTGGGGGATCAAGCGGAGCAATTCGTAGCGATCCACCGAGCCCTCCCGGCTGTCGAGGAACCTCGCCATGAGCAGGTTTAAGGGATTTTGGACCCTCGCGGTCGGGCCGCTGGGGCCGTTTCTCGAAGCTTCGGCGGTGGGGGTCGCTTTCGGGCTTTGGGACATTCATTCCGCGTGCCGCCCGGGAAGCTCCCTGCTCGCGTATCTCTTGGCCGGCGTCGTTCTGGGGGCCCGGCACGCGGGAAGGGCTTGGCTTTGTTGGCCGCCGCTGGGGCTGAGCCTTTACGCGATTCATCTCGCGGCCATCGCCCACGGTTACAAGCAGCCTTACGTCGAGGCGAATTCGATGGAGGCGCGGGCGACGCTCACCACGTTTCCGATCGCCGGATTGGGAATCGCCCTGGGCGTGGGGCTTCGGCTGGCGCTGTCGGCTTTGGGCTGGTTCCGCCGCCCCGACGGCTCGCCCGTCCGCATCCTTCCCCGAACGCCCCGGAGGATCGTCGCGACGTTCGTCGTCGGGGCGATTCTGTTCAAACTGCTAAGCTGGGTCGCCTTCGATTCCGAGACCCTCCGCGCCCCGGGCTTCACCGAATTCCAATTCCGGCTGATCCACGTGGGCATGCCGGCCGAGGCGGTCGAGGCGATTCTGGGGCCGCCTCTCGACAAAGTCTACATCTGGGACGGCGAGACCGAGACTTGGCGGTACACCAACCAGACCGTGCCGACGGGCAATTTTCATCGCCGCTGGCTGTTCATTAAGGACGGCAAAGTCGAGCGCGTCATCAGCGACTACTGGTGGGACTGACGCCCCGCCCAGGCGTTCGTCGGTCCGCTCACCGCTCGGGGGCGGGGGGCGTGCCGGTGTGTCGGATGATGGTGCCTTCCTTGAGGAAGATGATGGTCTGGCCGATGCCGGTGGCGTGGTCGCCGATTCGCTCCAGGTTTCGGGCCGAGTTTAGGAGGAGGAGCCAGCCGTCGAGCTGGTCGGGGCTTTCGGCGAGCTGCTCTTTGAGCCGGCGTCGGACCTCGCGGTAGGCGTCGTCGATCTCCTGATCGGCGATGATGAGGGCGCGGGCCTTGTCGGCGTCGCGCTCGATCAGGGCTTCGTAGGCCGCCTTGACTCTGGTGAGAACGTCCCGGGCGAGGGCCTTAAGGTCGTCGGGGACGGCGATGTCGGGGAACTTGCGGTTCAGCTTGCGGATTCGACGGGCGACGCGGAGGGCGAGGTCGGCGATCCGCTCCCAGTCTCGGTTGACCTTCAGGATGGTCGCCATCCGGCGCAGGTCCGACGCCACCGGCTCATACAGGGCCAGCACGCGGAGGCACTCTTGTTCGAGCAAGACCTCCTCGCGATCCGACTCCGCCTCCTCCTCCTTCAGCTCGGCGATCAGTTCCAGCCGACCCTCGCAGATCGCCAAGACGGCCTTTTCCAACGAGCCGATGACGTACTCGCCCAACGCCAAGAGCTTGGCCCACACGGCGTCCTGCTCGCGAAACGCGCTCCGGGGCGCGCTGGGGAACTCCTTCATGGCGGAACGCTCCTCCCGAGAACGACTCGACGACATGGCCTCGACCCCCCCGTTCCGTTCCATCCCAACCCCGACGAGGCCGCCGCCCGGCTCATCCCCCTCGTTCATTCTTCGCCCAACCTCGATCGGCCGCAAGGCCGTTCCGGTGATTGTGATGATGGAGAGAGGCGCGGCCAAGCATCGCCGAAGGTTTGCGGAAGGCTCATCTGGAGTGCGGGAGCTTGCTCCCGCTTTGTTCGCGGAGGCTTGCCTCCGCGTCCAGCCCGCGAGGACTGACCACGCCCGCCGCTCGGATCTCCCAAACATCCGACGCCGTTTGGAGGCGGGAGCAAGCTCCCGCCAAACAAAGCGGCGGCAAGCCGCCGCACTCCAGATTGGCCCGCTCGCTCGCCGAGATTTTTCTGAAACCCCACGGCTTCCCTCTTGACGGCCATCCGAACAAGCCTACCATGAAACGACGTACTGCGGTCAATAGTACATCCTGGACGGCCGGAGGAACCAAACAATGGCCCGAAAGTCGATTGACGACTTGGGGGAGCTTCAGAAGGCGGTGATGGAGACCGTCTGGGAGCTTGGCGAGGGGACGGTGCGGCAGGTTTTGGGGCGGCTGGGCCGCGAGCCCGAGCCGGCTTATACGACGATCCTCTCGGTCATGCAGAAGTTGGAGAAGGCGGGCTGGCTGTCGCATCGGGCGGAGGGGCGCACCCACGTCTACCTTCCGACCAGCAGCCGCGAGGAGGCGGGCTCGAAGACGCTCCGGGCGTTCATCGACCGGGCCTTTCGGGGCGATCCCCTGCTCTTGTTCCAACGCCTGCTCGACGACGAGGAGCTAAGCGAGAAGGACCTATCGGCGATTAAACGCATGATCGACCAAAAGCGGCGAGAGGAGGGGCGCGATGTTTGAGCATCTTCGGCCGTCGGATTCCCTGGTCTGGACGATCGCCTGGCAGTCGTCGGCCTTCCTCGCGCTCGGCCTGGCGATGAGCCTCGCCCTGCGGAAGCGCCCCGCGCGGGCGCATTGGGTCTTGCTCTCGGCAATGCTGGCGGCCCTGGCCTCGCCGGCCCTGACCGAGACCGGTCGGCGGCTGGGCTGGGGGCTTTGGACCTCTCCCGCGCCCGCAGTCGAAACGACCATCGCATCGACAAGCGGAAATGCGAGCGGGCCGTTCGTCCAACGACCCGAGCCCCCGCCGATGGCGCGGCCGGTTTCGTTTCCCGAAGCTCCCCGACCGGCCGAAGCCGCGACGATCGTCGAACCGATCGCCCGCCCGTCGTTCTCGTGGCGCTCGGCGTTTTTGATCGGCTGGGCCGCGGCGAGCTTCTTGCTCTTCGCGCGGTTGGTCGTCTCGTTCGTCGGCGGTTGGCGGCTGGCCCGGAGCGCTCGCGAGGTGGACGACGCCGGTATCCGAGCCTGGGTTGACGAGGCGGCCGATCGGCTTGGGTTGCGGGCGGTTCCGAAGGTCCGTCGGCTGTCGGCGGTGAGTTGCCCGGCCGTCTGGTGCTGGGGGCGAGCGCCTTTGCTGTTGCTGCCCGAAGGTGGCGACGCCCAGGGCGTGGATTGGGCCGGCGTGTTTCGTCATGAGCTGGCCCACTGGTCGCGTCGGGATCATATCTCGTCGCTTGTGGGGGAAATCCTCGTTTGCGCGTTGCCCTGGCATCCCCTCGCCTGGTGGTCGCGCGGGCGTTTGGCCCAACTTGCGGAATTGGCCTGCGACGATTGGGTTTTGGCCGGCGGGGTTTCCCCGGCCGACTACGCCGAATCCCTATTAGCCCTGACGCCCCAGCGCCGATCGGCGGCCTTGGCGGCGGTTTCCAGCCGCCGGGGCCTGATGTCACGAGTTCGCCGGATCCTGACCGAAAGCCGCCGCGAGCCGACCCTCGGCGCGCCTTGGACATTCGCCGTCTGCCTGGGATTGCTCGCCGCCGTCTCGGCCCTCGCCCTGGCCCAAGCCCGCCCCGCGAAGGCGAAGGCCGACGACGCGCCCAAGGCCGACCAAGCCGCGATGAAGACCCTGCGCGGGAAGGTTCTCGCCCCCGACGGCAAGCCGCTGGCCGGGGCGAGCGTGGTTTGGGTCGGCAACCGCAAGCAGCCGCTGCCAATCTTTGCGCTGCCGAAAGACGAGCGGGACGCGGCGGCGAAGGTCGAGGCGATCGCCCAGACGCAAAGCGGCGACGACGGGACGTTTCAGCTTTCGGCGCCGCTCCCCGCCAATGGTTACGTTCGCGACAACAGCTTGGGCATCGTCTTGATGGCCGCCGCGACGGGATACGGCCTCGCCGTTGAACGGGTCTCGCCCAAGAATCTCGACAGCGAATTGACGCTCAAGGCTCCCGAGCAAGTCGTGATCCACGGTCGGCTGCTCGCGCCGGGGGGCATGCCCGCGGCGGGCGTTCGCGTGACGCTCGGCGGGTTCCATAACCATGCGACCGAGGAGGGAATATCCATCCTTCGACCGGGAGTTCCCGATGAAACCCCCGCCTCCTGGCCACGCCCGCGAGTGACTGACTCCGACGGCCGGTTCACGATGGAAGGCATTCCAGCCGGCACATACGCCAACCTGGTTTTTGAGAACCCGGATTACGCGGTCGACGAGGTGACGGTGAACGCGATCCCAGAGGGGGCCGTCTCTTCGGCCTTCCGCTCCTCCGACATCGTCCCGATCAAACCGACGTTCACTCACACGCTCGAAGCTGTCCGATCCGTCGCGGGGCGCGTCGTTGATAAGGGAACGGGCGAGCCTCTGGCGGGGATGTTCGTCGAAGTGAATAACACACGGCGGCCCGCTCAGTACTTCACGACCCGAACCGACGCCGACGGACGATATCGCGTGGACGGCCTGACGACTCAGGGCGAAGGCACCCTCCACACCACGATCTATCCCAACGCCGACTCCGGTTATCTTGGCAGAACTCGAAACCGCAACGACTGGCCGGACGGGGTCGGGACGCTCGAAGTCGATTTCGAGATCGAGAAGGGGCGATTGGTCCAGGGTCGCGTCGTCGACCAAGACGGTCGGCGACCGATCGCCGGCGCGGCGGTCGTCTATCAGCCGGCGCTTGGGAATCCCAACTACACCGACCGTTACGATCTGAGCAACACCGTAATCACCGACGCCGACGGCCGGTTCACCATCACGGCGCTTCCCGGCGAGGGCTTCGTCGCGGTTGAGACGCCCTCCCCCGACGCCTACATCCGAACGCCGATCCAACTCGCGGGGCCATTGCGATTGCAAGAGGTTTATCCACAAGGCTTTGTCAAGATCGACGTTCCCAAGGAGGGCGAGCCGAAGCCGGTGGAGGTGGTGGTTCGCAAGGGCGTTCCGCTTGAGGCCCGCGTGGTCGATCCCGACGGCCGGCCCGTTGAGAGCGTCACGGCCATGTACACCGGCATCGACGCCGCGCTGGTCAACATCTGGAACAGCGGGTGGGAGTTTCCGGGGGGAGAATTCCGAATCCCCGGAGCCGATCCCGAGAAGACCTATCGCGTTTTCTTCAGCAACTTCGATCGTCGTCTGGGCGTCGTCGCCGAGTTGAAATACGATCCGTCCGGAAAGCCGCTCGAAGTCCGGCTTCAACCGACCGCAACGATCCGCGGCAAGCTCGCCACGCTCGGCGGCGCCCCTCCTCCCAAGGCTCCCAAGGGGAGCCGAGTGGATATTAGGCTGATCGTCAAGCCCGAGCGAAGGGCATACGTGCAGGACGATCTCTTCAACCGAGACAAGATCGATTACTACGCAAACGTGATTCGCGGAAGATATTACGACCCCCCCGAGGAGCAACCGAAAGACGACGGCGCGTTTGAATTCGACGCCCTGATCCCCGGCGTCGGCTACTACGTCACCGGCCACGTGGCGGGCCAGTTCGTCATGGTCCCCGTCTGGGACCTCAAGCCCGGCGAGGTCCGCGATTTGGGGACGGTGACGCCTGACGAGAAAGGGGGGCGGTGAGGGACTGTTTGGGCGGGGGCGTCGGATTTCGGAGCGGCTGTCCCGGGAGGGCGAGGCTCCCGCCGAGCCCCACGCCTGGCGCCGGCTCGGCGGGAGCCTCGCCCTCCCGGCCCCGTCCCGGCGCTCCATCCGTAAATCCCTCGACCCTCATCCGGCCGTACCGGCCCGACCCCACAGGTGGGGTCCCCTCGCTCCCGGGGGGAAATTATGGGTTTGCGACGTAAGCCGAAACCATCAATCGTGTAGGGGCGGCCCCCCGTGGCCGCCCTCCGGCGACCGGCGAGGGGCGCGCGTCCCACGAGGGCGGGCACGGGGAGCCGCCCCTACATGGATTGATCGCCGCACCCTTTCCGTAAACCCCTCGACCCTCATCCGGCCGTTCCGGCCCGACCCCACAAGTGGGGTTCCCCCCGCTCCCGGGAGGAGAAGGATGATTGGCGACGGTCTCTCTTGAGAACCCGCCTCAACAAAACGGCTTCAGCGCCCGGCGCATGGAGGTGGCGTCGGGGAAGCGTTCGTTGGGGTCGCGGGAGAGGCACTTGCCGATGACCGCGGCGAGGGCCGGGGGGACGTCGGGGCGGCGGTCGCGGATGGGGACGGGGTGTTCCTCAAGAAGCAGGCGGATCAGGTCGCCGCCCCCTTCGGGCTCGTCGTAAATGTAGTTGCACGTCAGCATATAGTAGAGCGTGGCCGCCGTGGCGTAGAGGTCGGCCAGGGGGGTCACGGTCTTGAATTCGAGCATCTGCTCGGGGGGCATGAACGGGATCGTTCCGCGCATCTCGCCCGAGAACGTCAAACCCGAAAGGCCGACGCTTCGATAGCTCTTGGCCAGGCCGAAGTCGGAGATCTTGGCGGTGTATCCTTCGGGGCCGACGGCGATCAGGATGTTCTCGGGCTTCACGTCCCGGTGGACGAAACCCATCTTGTGGGCCTGTTCCAACCCTTTAAGCACCTGGCAGGCCAGCCGGCAAGCCTGGTCGGTGGGGTACTTGCCGGGGAGCGACTTGGCGAGGGCCTCCAGGTTGGTGCCGTCGACGTACTCCATCGCGAACCAGAATTGGCCCCGGGTGGTCCCCTGCTCGTACCATTCGACGATGTTGGGGTGGCGAAGCTGGCTGATGACCGACATCTCGCGGAGGAACCGTTCGATCGCCGCCGAGGCCGTCGCCGTCTCGGGCATGATGAGCTTCAACGCCACCAGCTTGCCCGAGGTCTTGTGCTTGGCCTGGTAGACGACCCCCATCGCCCCCCTGCCCAGCTCTCTGAGCGTGGTGTACTGGGGGGCCGGTTGGGGAAGGGCCGCCGCGTCGCCCCGGCAGGTCGGGCACCACCACTCGATCCGGCTGTCGTCCCCCGCGTTGACCGGGCCGGCGATGGTGATGTTGAGCGGCGCCGCGACCCCGCAGCCGGCGCACTGAATGGGGCCGCTGGCCGGCAGATCATTGGTCGACGCCAGCCCCCCCTCCGACACCGGCGCGGGAGATTGCTCAACCTGGACCCGGAAGATGCTTTGCCCCGCCGCGATCAAGTCGCCCGAATTCAGGCGGACCCGGTCGACACGGACATTGTTGACGAACGTGCCGTTGGTGCTCCCCAGGTCGCGCAGCTCGCATTGCGGGGGGTTGATCTCGATCATGAAGTGATCGCGCGAAAGCGCCGCGTCGTCGATCGGACAGTGGACGAACCGCGAGCGCCCCACGATGAACGTGTCGTGACGATCGAAGGTGAACGTTCGACCGACCCGCGGCCCCTGAAGGACATCCAAAATCACTCGCATCGCAGACTTCTCACGCCAGGGGCTTCCTCCCGCCTTTGGGGTGTTTTTCGCCTGGGCTTGGTCCCCTCATCCCTCGACATTCTCATAGTAACAACTTGTCCAGCAATTCCACGCCCCGGCAAAGATTTTCTCAATACAGACAAGCATTGAAGTGTTGGCGGGATGGAGCAAAGATCCCGCGCGAATCGGGTTCCGTTGTAGCCGGCCTCTGTGAGGCCGGGACCGGCGCTGGATCGCGGAGGCCCGCGTCCCGGGGTCACAGACCCCGGCTACAATGGATCGGGGTCGCGCGAACTGGCGGTTAAATCTCGACGACCTCAGGATTAGGACTTCTTTTTCTTGCCGCTCTTGCGGGCCTTCACCTTGTCCTTCTTCTTTTTCTTCTTGACCATCTCCTTCTTGCCGGAGCGCTCGACTCCGTCGGGCGCCGCGACGGCCCCGGCGCGGCGGGGTTTGGCGGGGGGCGGGAACGATGCGGCAGCCTCGCGCTTGCGGGCCGAGCGCCCCTTGCTTAGCGGGAAGTCGGCCGGGACCAGATCCAATTCCCGGCGGTCGACGTCGACGCGGGCGACGCGGACCTGGATGCGGTCGCCGAGTCGGTGTCTCGTCCCGGCGCGGCGGCCGATGAGGGTGTGCGAGCCGGGCTCCAGATAATAAAAGTCGTCGGCCAGGCTGGTGACGTGGAGCAAGCCTTCGACGGGCAGTTCGACCAGGCGGCAGAAGAGGCCGAAGTCCTCGACGCCGATGATGATCGCGTGGAACTCCTCGCCAATCCGGGTTTCCAGATGCGCGAGCAGCTTGACGCGGGTCAGCTCGCGCTCGGCGGTCTCGGCCCGCCGCTCGGTTCGCGAGCAGTGCTCGGCCAGCGCGACCAGCTCGTCCTCGGAGCTTCGGGGCTTCTTGCCTTCGAGGATCGCCTTCAACTGGCGGTGGACTTGAAGGTCGGGATAGCGGCGAATCGGCGCGGTGAAGTGGCAATAATCATCACTGGCGAGCGCGTAGTGGGGCTCGCGCTCGGGGGTGTAAACCGCTTGTTTGAGGCTCCGAAGCAGCCCGAAGTGGACGGCGTATTCCTCGGGCTTGCCCTTGGTCTCCTCAAGCACGCGCTGAAGCTCGAACCGGCTTTGGGGCAGGTCGATCCGGATGCCGAGCCCTCGGGCGAACTCGGCGAATTCGGCGAGCTTGTGGGGCTCGGGGTCGGCGTGGACCCTTCGGAGGAAGCCCACGCCCCGCTCGGTCAAGAACGCCGCCGCCGCTTCGTTGGCCGCGAGCATGAACTCTTCGATAACCTGGTGGCTCTCGTCGTGCGAGGCCAGATGAGCGCCCGAGACCTTCCCCTCGGCGTCGAGCTCGATTTGAACTTCGGGAAGGGCCAATTCGAGGGCGCCCCGAACGAACCGACGGCGGCGGAGGATCATCGCCAGTTCGAGCATGTGGACGACCATCTGGACGATCTCGGGGGCGAGGTCGTCGGGCGCGTCGTTGGGGGCCTTCATGACGGCGAAGGCTTCTTCATACGTGAATCGGTGGTCGACCCGGATCGCCGACTTCTCGAAGCGACGGGAGACGGGGACGCCGTCGGGGTCGAATTCGAGGAAGGCGCTCAGGGTGTATCGGAGGTGGTTGACCTGGAGGCTGGCGAGGCTGTTGGAGATGACCTCGGGGATCATCGGCAAGACGCGGTCCGGCAGGTAGACGCTGGTCCCTCGCTTGCGGGCGGCGTCGTCGAGGTCGGAGCCTCGCCTGACGAAGTGGGAGACGTCGGCGATGTGGACGCCGAGGGTCCAAAAGCCCTTCTCGTCGCGAGAGAGCGAGATGGCGTCGTCGAAGTCGCGGGCGGTGGCCGGGTCGATGGTCACGGTCAAGAGGTCGCGGAGGTCGACGCGACCGCCGAGGTCTTCTTCGTTGAACCGTCGGGCCTGCTCGCGGGCGTCTTCGAGCACGTCGTCGTCGAAGACGTCGGGGAGGTTGAAGGCCCGGATGACGGTCAGGGTGTCGACCCCGGGCGCTCCTCGCTTGCCGAGGATCTCGGTGACGACCCCTTCGCCCTCCATGTACGGGGTCGGATACCGGACGATCTCAATCGCCACCTTGTCGCCGGGCCGGGCTCCCTTCGCGCCGGGGTCGCCAACGTAGATCGGGTCGTGAAACGTTGTTCCGTCGACCTGAACGTAGCCGGCGCCGCCGTCCTCGCGATAGGTTCCGACGAACGCCCCGCTGGCTCGGGCGATGATCTGGATGATCCGCCCCTCGACGTTCATCCCCGGCTTGCGAGGGCGCTTGACGAGCTTGACGGCCACCTCGTCGCCGCTGGAGGCGTCGCCCGCGCCTTCGACCGAGATGTAAATCTGGTCTTCCTTGGCCTTCAAACCATGAGGACGGACGAAGCCGAAGCCCTTGGACGAGCGCCGAAACAGGCCGACGATCGTTCCCGAAAGGTCGGGCTGGGTCAGCGTCTTGTCGGAGCCAATCTCCAGCTTCCCCTCCCGGATGAGCCGCTTCACCTCGTTGCGAAACGTCGGATAGTCGTCCGGCTCAACCTGGAACGCCCGCGAGATCGCCTTGAGGGTTTTCGGCTTGTACGAGGGCTCGGCCACCAGCTTCAGCACTTTATCGGCGTAGTTGGACATGCTCTCCCCCGCTTTTGGACATTCGACCGCGACGTTCGACGTGACAATCTCCATGCTACGAAACCAGTCCCCGCCTCGCCTACCCAGAGGCTGCGAGCCGAAGCGTTTCGACGCGGAGGCCGTGGCGAATCATCCTTCTCCCCCCGGGAGCGGGGGGAACCCCACTTGTGGGGTCGGGCCCGAAGGGCCGGATGAGGGTCGTCGGGTTTACTGGCGGGCCTTGGGACGGGGTCGGGAGGGCGAGGCTCCCGCCGAGCCGACGCTGGGCGTGGGGCTCGGCGGGAGCCTCGCCCTCCCGGGACAACCGCTCGCCGAACCCATTCCGAAATCCGACGACCCTCACCCGGCCCTTCGGGCCACCCTCTCCCGGGCAAGATTATTCACCACCGACGCAACCCCGCATCGGGAAAGGTCGGTCTTTAGCCCCTCCGGGGCTTTCGGATGCTCTCGCGCGCGTCGGCCCCTCTGACAAATGGGGTTGCGTCGGTGGTGAATAATCTTGCGGGGGGAGAGGGAAACATACATTCCGCCCGTCCTCTCAGGGAGGGCTCAACGATCGGAAGGGAAAATGCGAGAGGAGGGACTTGAACCCTCACGCCTTGCGGCACGGGATCCTAAGTCCCGCGCGTCTGCCAATTCCGCCACTCTCGCAAGGTGCGACGGCCGGGCC
>Ga0182738_1005701_pt1 | contig 13193 bp, 9 predicted proteins | sample eDN5th30CBELigMG_FD_128876 | JGI IMG/M metagenome (GOLD analysis project Ga0182738, IMG submission 128876) | Enriched Miracle-Growth compost microbial communities from Emeryville, California, USA - eDNA 5th pass 30_C BE-Lig MG (version 2)... ...
CAGGTCGCGCAGGCTCGACTCGAACGCCTGATAGCAGTAGGCGCAACCGAGCCGCCCCGTATTCTTGAAGTCACGGAGCGTGCCAGAGCAGAAGGTACAGCGCGAGCTCTCCAGCAGCGTGGCTGGAAGCTGCTTCTGCACGGCGAGGATGAAATCGGTGAGCGGCTGTTTCGGCGCGGATACCTGGGTTTCGATCCCCCGCTCGGCGGCGCAACGCTCACAGAGGTGCAGCTCGGTTACCCCCTGCGCATCGGAAGTGGTGAGCGTCACGACCGAGTCGCGCTCCTTGCAATTGTCGCACAGCATCAGGCCAATACCTCTCGAACGTCCGTATCCCGCAACCGCCCATCCTCGAGCAGCAACGCGCGGTCCGCGCGCGCCGCAAGCGACCGATTATGAGTAACGACGATCATCGCGATCTCGAGGTCCCTTACGAGTTGCGCGAACTGATCGTGCAGTTGCTCGGCGTTGAAGTGGTCGAGGTTCCCGGATGGCTCGTCCGCCAGCACCACGGCCGGGTCGATGGCGAGAGCGCGCGCCACGGCTGTACGCTGCTGCTCGCCACCCGAAAGCTCCGCCGGCCTGTGCGTCATTCGCGCACCGAGGCCGACGCGCGTCAGAAGTTCCTCGGCGCGGGCAGCGGCACGTTTCGGCGTCCACCCCGCAATCCGTAGCGGCATCGCAACGTTCTCGAGCGCCGAGAACTCCCGCAGAAGGTGATGGAACTGGAAGACGAATCCCACTTTCCGGTTCCGCACCCGGGCGAGCTCCTCCTCACCGAGCCCCTGGAGCGGCTCGCCATCGAGCACGACGTAACCGCGGTCGGGACGGTCGAGCGCGCCGAGGATCTGCAGGAGCGTGCTCTTCCCCGCTCCGCTCGCACCCACCACGGCCACCATCTCCCCCCGGCGCACGGTGAGGTCCACATCTTCGAGCACCTGGATGGGACGACCGTCTCCTCCAACGTACGTCTTGCCGATCTGGTGCGCCTCGATGACCGTCATTCGTGCCGGATCGCCTCCACCGGATAGAGCCGCGCCGCCTGGTAGGACGGATACACAGTCGCCAGCACGGCTATCAATACGCTCGCGGTGACGATCCAGAAGACGTCCAGCGGCTGAAGCGACACCGGGAGATGGTCTATGAAATATACCTTTGCGTCGAGCTTGATGAGCTTCAGCTTGTCGATCGCGAGGCCGATGCCCACGCCTATGGTCAGGCCGATCAGTGTTCCCACGCCACCGATCACCAATCCCTGAACGAGGAATATCCGCCGCACCGATCGCGCGGGAAGTCCCATCGCCTTGAGGATGCCGATCTCGCGCGTCTTGTCCTTCACCACCATCGAGAGAGTGCTCACGATGTTGAAGGCCGCCACCACCACGATCAGCAGGAGTATCACCGCCATCACCAGCTTCTCCAGCTTCAATGCCTGGAAGAGCGACGAATTCTGCGCCTCCCAGTCCACCACGCGGTACGGATAGCCGAGCGAGTCGGCCAGCTTCGTACCCACCTTCCCCGCGCCGTTCCGCGTAGGAGTCTTCGCCTCGAGGCCGGTCACCGCATCCCCGAGTCCGGCGAACTGCTGCGCGAGGTCGAGACTCACGAAGAGATACGAGTAGTCGTACTCGTACATCCCCGTCTCGAAGATCCCGGTCACCTCCACCTGGAAGATGCGCGGTATGATCGATCCCACCGCCGCATTGAACTTGGCGTCGGCCGGCGAGATGAGATTGATCTTGTCGCCGATGAAGACGTTGAGGTTGCTGGCCAGGCTGGAGCCGAGGACCGCGCCCTTCACTTCGCCATCGCTGCTCGCGAATCGGAAATCGCCCTCCTTGGCGTAGTGGCGTATCCTCGTCACCTCCGCCGCGCCGGAGTCGGCCGGATCGATTCCCTCCACGAATACCGCCTCGGAGAAGGTGCGTCCGACCGGCACGGCAAGCCCCTGCGAAAGCACGAAGGGCGATGCCGCCACGATCCCCGGCTGCCCGCGCACCTTCGAGAGCGCCGCCTTCCATTCGTCCATCCTGAGATCGTCGCCGAACGTCAGGACGCGCAGATCGGGACTGCCGATGAGGATCTTGTCGCGCAGATCGTCCTGCATTCCCGTCATGACACCGTTGATCACGATGAGCGCGCTCACTCCCACGATCACGCCGCCGATGGCGATCGCGCTTATGAACGAGAACAGGCGAGAACCACCGCGACTGCGCAGATAGCGCCAGGCGATGGCGAGCTCGAGCCGCGTCATTCCGGGCGCATGGTGGGAAAGAGGATCACGTCGCGGATGTTGGGTGTTCCGGTGAGATACATGAAGAGCCGATCGATTCCGATTCCCACGCCGCCCATGGGCGGCATGCCATACTCCATCGCGCGCAGATAGTCCTCGTCCACCCCGCTCGCCTCGAGATCGCCACCTTCCCTGAGCGCCGCCTGCGCCTCGAGCCGCGCACGCTGGTCGAGCGGGTCGTTCAGTTCGCTGAACGCATTCGCGAGCTCGGTGCCGCGCGCGAACAGCTCGAAGCGCTCCGTGAGACCCTCCCCCTCCCCCTCCCCCTCCCCCGCGCTGCCGCGCCGCGGCTTGGCGAGCGGCGAAAGCTCTATCGGATAATCCATCACGAACGTGGGCTCGTCCAGATGTGCCTCCACCAGCGCCTGAAAGAGCTCGTCGAGAAGCTTGGGACGACTCATCTTCGCCGTGTCTTCGACACCGTGGCGCGCCGCTGCGTTCCGCAGCTCCGCATCCGAGAGGGCGGCGCTCGACGTTCCGAGCGCTCTGTCGAGCGACGGGATCCACTCGATGCGCCGGAACGGCGGGGTGAGAACCGGCACGCGTTCAGCCATGGCCGGAAGAACACGAACCGCCGCGGCGGCCGCCGCGACCAGCTCCTCGACCCGCGTCATCATCCCCTGGTAGTCCGAGTACGCCTCGTAGAACTCGAGCATGGTGAACTCGGGGTTGTGCGTGCGGTCGAGCCCCTCGTTGCGAAAGTTGTGGCCGATCTCGTAGACCCGTTCGATACCACCCACCACGAGCCGCTTCAGGTACAACTCGTCCGCTATGCGCAGGAAGAGCGGCATGTCGAGCGCGTGATGGTGGGTCGTGAACGGACGCGCGGAAGCGCCGCCGTACAGCGGCTGGAGCACCGGCGTTTCCACCTCCACGTAGCCACGCGCGTCGAGGAAGGTGCGGATGGCGGTGACCATCCGCGAACGCGCCACGAACAGTTCGCGGACCTCGGGATTCACCGCCAGGTCGGCGTAGCGTTGGCGGTAGCGCTGCTCGGCGTCGGCGAATCCCGAGTGCCGCACGAGCTTCCCGTCCACCACTTCCTCCTTCCCGAACGGGAGGGGGCGCAGCGACTTGGCCAGGAGCTCGAACGACTCCACGCGCAGCGTCACCTCGCCGCTGCGCGTGCGAAAGAGACGGCCGGCGACCCCGAGAAAGTCGCCGATGTCGAACAGCTCAAGCTCCGAGTAGCGCTCCTCGCCGAGCGCGTCTCGCCGAAAATAGAGCTGGATCCGCCCGCTCTGATCCGAGAGATGAGCGAAGGTGGTCTTGCCGTGCGCGCGCCACGAGACGATGCGACCGGCAAGAGCGAGCAGCTCGCTCTCCCCTTCGGCCACTCCCTCACCCTCGACCGGGAGCTCGACGGCTTCGGCGAGCGTGTGCGTACGTGCGAAGCCGTACGCGTACGGCTCCATCCCCCGTTCACGCAGGCGCGCGAGCTTGTCGCGTCTCGCCCGGAGGACGAAGTTCAGATCCTCTTCGCTCACGCCACCGCCTCGCTCGCGCCGAACTTCCGGTGGTATGCCTCGATGAAGGGATCGATCGCGCCGTCCATCACCTTCTGAACGTCGGTGAGCTTCAGCTCCGTTCTGTGGTCGTTCACCATCGTGTAGGGCTGGAAGACATAGCTGCGGATCTGACTGCCGAAGGAAACGTCGCTCTTGGAGGCATCGAGCGCCGCCTTCTTCCGCTCGCGCTCCTCCACTTCACGCTGGTACAGCGCGTTGCGAAGCATCTTCATGGCCGTCGCCTTGTTCTTGAACTGCGAGCGCTCCTGCTGACAGCTCACCACGATACCCGACGGTATGTGGGTGATGCGCACGGCGGACGAAGTCTTGTTCACGTGCTGGCCACCGGCACCCGACGCGCGAAATACATCCATCCTGATGTCGTCGTCGCGGATGTCGATGGTGATCTCGTCGTCCACCACGGGATATACGAACACCGAAGCGAAGCTGGTGTGCCGTCTGGCCTGCGAATCGAAGGGCGAGATGCGCACGAGTCGATGCACGCCCGCCTCCGCGCGCAGGAAGCCGTACGCGTAGTCGCCCTCGATCTCGAGCATCGCGCCCTTGATACCCGCCTCCTCGCCTTCGCTCATGTCGAGCACTTCGATCGAGTAGCCACGGCGCTCGGCCCAGCGGGTGTACATGCGCATGATCATCGAAGCCCAGTCCTGCGCCTCGGTGCCGCCGGCGCCGGCGCTGATCTCGACCATCGCACTGCGGTGATCGTCGGGGCCGTTGAGCATGGCGCGCAGCTCGAAAGCGGGGAGCTCTTCATCGAGCTCGTCGAGCTCGCGATCGATCTCCGCCTCCATGGCCGGGTCGGGCTCGAGGCCGAGGAGTTCCTCCAGTTCACTCAGCGAACGCACGCGCGCGTCGAGCCGCTCGAGCGGCTCCACGGTTTCACGCAGCTTCTTGACCTCCTGGATCACTACCTGTGCGCGCTCGTGGTCGTCCCAGAAACCGGGCTCCGACATGCGCGCTTCGCGCTCCGTCAGCGCGCGCCGCTTGCCATCGAGGTCAAAGATACCCCCTGAGCTCGATCAGCCGTTCGCCATGCTCGCGAAGTCTGCGCGCTCTCTCGGATTCCGCCATTGTCGTTCGTTCCTCGCGCGGCCGCGAACCGGTCGCGTGATCTGTGTCGTTTATGATTTACCACGAAACGAGCCGTCCAGCACCGCTCGGGGTGGGACGGCTCGAAGGGTGATCGAAATATAACCGATCAGAGCTAGAACACCTTGCTCCCCTGCGCCAGCACGTCGTTCAACGCGTCCTGGAAGTGCGTCGTGCTCTCGGCGAAGTCGCGCCCCATCTGGTCGACGTATTCTTCGTAGCTCTTCTTGATCTCTTCGCGGAAGAGCTCACGCAGCGTGCCCGCGCGCAGCCCCTCGCGATGCTTGTCGGGGAAGTAGACGATGATGTCGGAGACGAGAGCGCGCGCGAGTCGCTTCGCTTTGACGTTCGGATCGTTGGCCAGAAAGGGGTTGATGGGCGGCCGGACCGGCGGCCGTCCGGCCGCGGCCGGCGGGTGCTGAGGAGCTGGCGCATGTCCCGGGTGCGAAGGCGGCGCTGGTGCAGGCGGCGCGGCAGGCGCGGCAGGCGCGGGGGGCGCGGCATGCGGCTGGGGCGGACGCGGTGCGGCGACAGGAGCCGGTGCGGGCGCCGGCCCCGACGCTGGCGCTGGCCCCGGCGCTGCCGGGCCCGGATGGCTGGCCACCGGCGGGACTGCTGGAGGCGCTGCAGCCGGGACGGCCGGAGTTGGAGCCGGGACGGCCGGCGCAGTCGCGGTCGGCTCCCCGTGGATTGCCGGCGTCCGGGAGATCTCGGAGACGCCGGATATCGGCGCCCCAGGGTGCCCGAACGCATCCGGCGCGAATGGGGCACCCGGGAGCGGCGGCGTGGACGAACGCGTCGTACGCGCCGGAGCTTCCGGCATCGATGCCGGTTCCTCGTGCGCTATCGTCCGCAGCGGCGGCGCTGCGGGCGTACGACGCGAGGCGTATGGGATCTCGCCCGGCGGCGCCGACGGTGCGCCCGACACGCGCGGTGCTCCAGGAGCCGGTGCCGCTACAGGGGCAGCGGTCGCGGACGGAGCGGATGTCGCGGGCGCAGCGGATGTCGCGACCGGAGCGGAGTTCGCGGGAGTCGCGATCGTCGCGGCCGGGTGCTCGGGCGGCGCCACGGCGAAGTCATCGTCTATCCTGCCGCTCTCGCCGATGGCCATCACTCCGCCGCACACCGAGCAGCGCGCGCGAATCCCGGCCACGGGAATCCGGGCGGGATCGACCCGGAAGATCGTACCGCATTCTGGGCAGCCGACGTTCATCGCCGAGCCTCCTCGGTCGGCTTCTCAGCGCGCTCGCGTCGGATCGCTGTCGGCATCCGCCGCATCGTGGCGGCGATCGACGACGTACACGGATCCCGGAAGCGTCTTCGCATAGCTCTTCATCTCCGTGGCCAGTTCGCTCACCTGTGCCGCGTGCGCGAACGTGCGTCGTTCGTTGGTCACGATCCCGATGCTCAGCGTCATGAGTGGTACCCGGTGGAGCTGGCCGCGGCGATCCTTCCCGAAAAAATAGCCCGCGTTCCGATCCTGCTCCGAGTACTGGTACGGCACGAGCGCATCGAAGATCGTGATGATCTCCTGTGAGATCTCCCGCGCATCAGCGTGGGGCACCACGAAGATAAAATCATCGCCCCCGATGTGGCCAACGAACCCGTCGTCCGGGCAGAGGCCACGCACCACGTCGTGGAGCACCTTCGCCAGCAGCCGGATGACACGGTCGCCCTCGAAGTAGCTGTACCGATCGTTGTATTCCTTGAAGTGATCGAGATCGGCGTAGCAGACGGCGAAGGGGAGCGCCAGCGAAATTCGCCGGGCGATCTCGGCCTCGATCTCCGGCGCACCCGGGAGCCTGGTGGACGGATGGACTCGCACGTCGCGCTCGGCGCGCCGCAGCATCGCGTCCAGACGCGCCCTTCCCTCGCTGGCAGGCGTCATGGGAGAGAGCACCTCATCGGCGCCCGTTTCGAACGCGGAGGTGATCGCCTTCACGACCCCAGCGGCCCCCGAAGTCCCGGGCGCTACGTTCACCAATACGGCGCCAGGCACCACGGCGGTGTAGGAGTCGCCCTTGAGTCGAGCGCACGCGGAGAGCGCACCATCGAGGCAGCTTCTCCCCTCGAAGATCACCGCACGCGGGCGCCCACGTAGCACGCGCGACATCAGGTCCTCCGCAGTCGAGGAAACGATGACGGCAAATCCGTGGGAGCAGCACCAGTTGCGGACATCGTCCGGGGGCTGCTGGGCGTCGGAAGAGAAGTAGATGGCGTGGGGCTGGGCCACGCTAGGTGATCCTCGGGTCGGCGTACGTACCGCTCGCGGCGAAGTGATTTCCGGCCGACGGGCTGTGCGTTTGTGGACAGGCGTTCCACATCCGACGATCAGAAAAAGAAGAACGCAACGGCAAGTATGGCGTATACCGCGAGCAGCAGCGCGCCCTCGAGCCAGTTCGATTCGGCGTCGAATACTATAGCCGCTCCGATCCACACCGCCAGCGCTACGCTGGCCACCTCGAAGGTGGTGAACGCCAGATCCATCGGTTGCCCGAATAGCAGTCCGGCGAATACGAGCAACGGCGCGACCAAGAGCGCTACCTGCACGGAGGAACCAACCGCTATCCCGACGGCCAGATCCATCCGGTTGCGGGCAGCCATGATGATCGCGGCGCTGTGCTCCGCCGCGTTGCCGATGATCGGCACGACTATGATTCCGACGAAGAGCTCCGAGAGTCCCAGCGTGTGGATGGACTCCTGCGTGGCGCCCACGAGAAGTTCCGACATGAAAGCAATTGCCACGGCGACGACTATCAGCGTGACGATCGAACGCGCGAGCGACCAGCCCGGAGCACCTTCCTCCCCATCGGCCGTGTGCGCCGCCTCGTGCGCGGACTCCGCGAATGCCGCACGGTGCGTTCCCATCGAGTACAGCAGCGAGAGTCCGTAGCCCGCGATGAGAAGCACGGCGACGAATTCCGACATCCGCACGGTCGCCACGCGTGCGGGATCGGGGTGCGCGCCGTGAAAGAGCGCCGGCACGATGAGCCCGACCGCGGCGATTATGAGGAGCGCGGCGTTCATTCCGGCGAGATGCGGGCTGAACTTCTGCACCTTGTACTTCAAGCCGCCTACGAGCTGCGCGGCGCCGAGCACCAGGAGCAGGTTGCCGATTATCGAGCCGGTGATGGAGGCCTTTACCAGGTCGATCAGCCCTGCGCGCAGTGCGACCACCGCGATTATCAGCTCCGCGAGATTGCCGAGCGTGGCATTCAGCAATCCACCCACCGTGGGCCCGGTGTGGGTCGCGAGGTGCTCGGTCGCGTCGCCGAGCATGGTGGAGAGCGGAAGGATCGCGAGCGCGCTGAGAACGAAGATCAGAAGCGGCGCTCCGCCCGCCAGCTCTGCCACGAGCGCCGCCGGCACGAAGATCAGCAGCGCGTACCAGAGCTTCACGGGGTGGGGGCGTCGATTGGCGTGGCTTCGTCGATCAGCATGATCGGGATGTCTTCACGAACAGGATAGCGGAGCCGGCAGCTGTGGCAAACGAGACATTCCTCCGCCTCCCTGTACTCGAGTTCACCCTTGCACTTCGGGCAAACGAGCAGCTCCAGAAGCTGCGGCGAAAGGCTCATGAGGCGGTTTCCTCCGGTGGCTTGTAGCCGAAACGGCGCAGCGCTTTCGCATTGCGCCTCCAGTTGGCGAGCACCTTCACCCAGAGATCGAGATAGACGGGCGAGCCCACCAGCTCCTCGATCTTGACCCTCGCGGCGCGGCCGATTTCGCGAATGCGCTCGCCTTTCCGCCCGATGAGGATCTGCTTTTGAGTGGGGCGCTCCACGTAAATGACAGCCCGAATGTAAACCGGCCTCCGCTCCTCGCGAAACTCCTCCACCTCGCACGCCACGCTGTACGGCACTTCCTCCTCGAGCTGCTCCAGCGCGGTCTCGCGGATCAGCTCCGAAGTGAAGAATCGGAGCGACTGTGTACCGATCTCGTCCTCCGGATAGAGGAAAGGACTTTCCGGGAGTAGCCGGGCGATGTGGGCGAGGAGACGTTCGACCCCGTCGCCGCTCGCCGCCGAGATGGGAACGAGGGTATCGTCGTCGGCGGTGCGGGCGAGGAGGGCCTGCCGCGCCTCGTGGTCGAGCGAATCGATCTTGTTGAACGCGGTGATGATCGGCGCGGCAGGTGATCGTTCGAGCCCGGCCGCTTCCGCGAGCGGAGGAGGTGCGGAGTCGTGGGCATCTACCATGTAGACGATCACGTCGGCGTCGTCGAGCGCGCGGAGCGCGGTAGCTCTCATGGCGCGCTGCAGTTCGTAGCGTGGCTCCAGGAGACCGGGCGTGTCGAGGATGACCATCTGCACGTCGTCGTCGCTGCGGATGCCGACGATCCGATCGCGAGTGGACTGCGGCTTGGAGCTCGTGATGCTGAGCTTCTGCCCGATGATCCTGTTGAGGAGAGTCGATTTCCCGACGTTGGGCTTACCGACCACGGTGACGATACCGGCGCGGGGCATGGGGGAAGGAAATCAGGAAGCAGAAAGCAGACAGCAGGAAGCAGGAAGTTACACCGATGCAGTCATCCCCGCGAAAGCGGGGATCCATGTTCGGTCGAGTAACGTGGATGCCAGCGAAAGCGGGGATGACGAGCGGCGTGTGCAGTTCCTGCTGTCTGCTTTCTGCTGTCTGCCCGCGGCCGTCGCCGGCACCTCTTAAACACGAATGCCCCTGACTGCAGTTGCAGCCAGGGGCATTCGTGTTTAAGAGGTGCCGGCGACGGCCTACTCTCCCGCGCCCTCTCGGGCGGAGTACCATCGGCGCTGTAGGGCTTAACGATCGTGTTCGGGATGGGAACGAGTGTGGCCCCTACGCTCCAGTCGCCAGCGATTTTCAATCAAAAGAGAATGACAAACGGAGTTGGTGTAGACCGCGAATAACGAATCCATGCATGCAGTAACCGAATGCTCTGCCTGCGGTTTAGAAAATAGAGTAGTCAAGCCACACGGGCGATTAGGACCGCTACGCTCGGAATGGATTGCTCCATGTCCACGGGCGGCCTATCGACGGAGTGGTCTCCTCCGGCCCTTTAGGAGGCTCGAGGCCTCGGGATGGGTCATCTCGGGGGGGGCTTCCCACTTAGATGCATTCAGCGGTTATCCCCACCAGTCATCGCTACCCGGCGGTGCTTCTGGCGAAACAGCCGGGACACGAGCGGACTGTCCGACTCGGTCCTCTCGTACTAGAGTCCGCGCCCCTCACCCATCCAACGCCCACGACGGATACAGACCGAACTGTCTCACGACGTTCTGAACCCAGCTCATGTACCACTTTAACCGGCGAACAGCCGGACCCTTGGGACCTTCTCCAGCCCCAGGATGTGATAAGCCGACATCGAGGTGCCAAACCGCGCCGTCGATGTGAACTCTCGGGCGCGATAAGCCTGTTATCCCCAGCGTACCTTTTATCCGTTGCGCGATAGCCCACCCACACGGGGCTACCGGATCACTACAGCCCACTTTCGTGGCGGCTCGAACCGTCGCTCTCGCCGTCAGGCGCCCTTCTGCTGTTACACTCCACGTGCGATTACCGACCGCACTGAGGGCACCATCGCGCGCCTCCGTTACTCTTTCGGAGGCGACCGCCCCAGTCAAACTGCCCACCTGCCACGGTCCTCATCGGGGTTTGCCCGATCGAGTGAGGGCGTCGCACAACACAGGGTGGTATTTCACTTGCCCCTCCACCGGAGCTAGCGCTCCGGCTTCACAGGGTCCCACCTATTCTACACAGTGAAGGGCAACGACCAATGACAAGCTGCAGTAAAGGTGCATGGGGTCTTTTTGTCCTGTCGCGGGTACTCGGAATCCTCACCGAGACTGCAATTTCGCCGAGCACGTGGTCGAGACAGTGCCCAAGTCGTTACGCCATTCGTGCAGGTCGGAACTTACCCGACAAGGAATTTCGCTACCTTAGGACCGTTATAGTTACGGCCGCCGTTTACCGGGGCTTCGGCTCACCGCTTCCCCACACCGAAGTGTGAGTAACGGCTCCCCTTAACCTTCCGGCACCGGGCAGGCGTCAGTGCGTATACGTCGCCTTACGCGGCTTTGCACGCACCTGTGTTTTTGCTAAACAGTCGCTTGGGCCGATTCGCTGCGACCTGGCGGAGCTCACTGGGTAAACCAGTTCACCCTGCCAGGCATCCCTTCTTCCGAAGTTACGGGATCATTATGCCGAGTTCCTTGACCACGTTTCACTCGTTCACCTGAGGCTACTCGCCTCACCCACCTGTGTCGGTTTACGGTACGGACAACCTATGACCTCCTCCAACAGCTTTTCTCGCCGGTAGACTCCACGACGCTCGATTCTCCCGAAGGATCCACTCGCACTCGGGTCTCGGGGCAAGCCCCTACACCCTTGGACGGTCATCCACAAGACCGCCGTCGCTTCGTTCCCGTGTCCCTGTTGGATTCAACGGACATAGGCTGGGGCCGGAATATTCGCCGGCTAGCCATCGACTACGCCTCTTGGGCCTCGCCTTAGGTCCCGCCTCACCCTGCGCTGATTGCCATGGCGCAGGAAACCTTGGGTTTACGGTGGTGGGGGTTCTCACCCCACTTTGCGCGTACTCATTCCGGCATCCTCACTTCGCCTCGCTCCACCCGATGGTTTTCACCCGGGCTTCATCGCACGGCGAACGCTCCCCTACCCCTCGATACCAAAGGTATCAAAGGCCACGCTTCGGCGGTGTGCTTAATCCCGACCATTCTCGGCGCACCCCCGCTGGACTGGTGAGCTATTACGCACTCTTTAAAGGAATGGCTGCTTCTAAGCCAACCTCCCAGTTGTCACAGCAGGGACACTTCCTTCGCTATACTTAGCACACACTTCGGGGCCTTAGCGGTGGCTCTGGGTTCTTTCCCTCTCGCCGCTGGACATTATCGCTCAGCGACTGCCTCCCGAGGTCAATCTCGACGGTATTCGGAGTTTGGTTGGGGTTGGTACGGCTTCTCGCCGCCCGCGCCCATCCAGTCGCTCTACCCCCGCGAGACATACGGGCCATACGGCCCCCTCGAGGCTCTACCAAAATAGATTTCGGGGAGAACCAGCTATCTCCAGGCTTGATTGGCCTTTCACCCCTACCCACAGGTCATCCGAGCGGTTTTCAACCCACAACGGTGCGGACCTCCACTCGGTGTTACCCGAGCTTCATCCTGCCCATGGGTAGATCGCCCTGGCTTCGGGTCTACGCCCACGAACTCCAATCGCCCTCTTTACAGGACTCGCTTTCGCTGTGGCTCCGCGGCATAGCCGCTTAGCCTCGCTCGTGAGCAGTAACTCGCCGGATCATAATGCAAAAGGCACGCAGTCAGACGCGTTCACATCCCGAAGGATGGAACCGTCCTCCTACCGCTTGTAGGCATGTGGTTTCAGGATCTATTAACTCCCCGCACTGGGGTGCTTTTCACCTTTCCCTCACGGTACTCGTTCACTATCGGTCACACGGGAGTCTTTAGCCTTGGAGGGTGGTCCCCCCAGTTTCACGCCCGGTTCCTCGGACCCGGGCGTTACTCAGGAAATCCACTAGTTGCAATGCATTGGTTTCGGCTACCGGGCTCTCACCGTCTATGGCATCCCGTCCCAGGGAAATTTCGCCTACCGTCTTTGCAACCGTATGTGGCTCCTACAACCCCGCACCCACAAGGAGCGCGGTTTGGGCTCCGCCCCGTTCGCTCGCCGCTACTAAGGGCATCTCGTTTGATTTCTCTTCCTCCGGGTACTTAGATGTTTCAGTTCCCCGGGTTTGCCTCCGGATTGCTCCGGATGACCAGGCTTGCACCTGGCCGGGTTTCCCCATTCGGCCATCTCGGGATCAATGCGTGTGTGCCACTCCCCCGAGCTTATCGCAGCTTACCACGGCCTTCATCGCCTCCGTGTGCCAAGGCATCCCCCACATGCCTTCGCTCGCTTGACTACATAGTTCGTAGCAAAGCAGAGCACGCGCGTTACTACATATCAGCTAAGACGAAACTCGTCTTCGCGTGATGATTCGTTTCCCACGATCTACACCAACTTCGATTGTCAAAAAGCACGCGGCGTTGGCAGCGCTTCCCCATTCCTGGAGAAGCTCCGCCCGCCAAAGCTGAAAATCGATGTGTGAGAGGTTGTGTCGAGGCGTGCGACTTCCATTGAGAACTTTCGAAAAGGCCAATCCTGCCGGCCCTCTACTCGTTACTCCGGAAAGGAGGTGATCCAGCCGCAGGTTCCCCTACGGCTACCTTGTTACGACTTCGCCCCAGTCATCCGGCTCGCCTTCGGCGGCTTGGTCTCTTGCGA
>Ga0182738_1005702_pt1 | contig 13192 bp, 6 predicted proteins | sample eDN5th30CBELigMG_FD_128876 | JGI IMG/M metagenome (GOLD analysis project Ga0182738, IMG submission 128876) | Enriched Miracle-Growth compost microbial communities from Emeryville, California, USA - eDNA 5th pass 30_C BE-Lig MG (version 2)... ...
GGCCGTTTTTCTTCTAAAATTTTCAAAAGAAGACTCAGGTATTTCTTCAAAAGTTTCAGCTTTTTGTCTGAATTTTGCTTTTCCTTTTTGAGGAATCTTGCTATAAATCCTGTTAGAATGCTCAGATTGAATCTAAAATTTTGAAGCTAAAAAAGTCAGAGTGGCTTTCTGGTCTCTTGAAAAATAAAAGTTTTCTGAATTTTTGAATATTTTTAGAAACACGTTTTTTGTTGTATTTTAAGAAAATAAAGTTTTTATACGAATTATAATCTGAGGGTGAGACTTATTCAAAGGTTTTCTTGAGACACCGAAAAACTTGAAGCTTTCTATCAATATCAATAATAATAAATTATAGCGACGTTCGAGCTTTCAAGAATGACCCTTCAAAATAAAATATCGATCTCCTTAGTTTCTCAGATCTCATGAATAAAACTCTTTCTGTCCTCTGAAAACTATCCCGAAAAGAAACATTTTCAATTAAAAGGCACCTTAAATTATCATTCCAAACAAATACAGAGAAGTTTTTTTGCCCAAATTGTTAAATAAAAAGCACAGTTTGTTCTTTCTTCGATCATAAATTTATTGAAGACTCTCTTCATGATGATCACCAAGACATGAATTTCATTGTAACTTGTATAATTTTCATTGTGCCATTTCGAAATGAAGTCCTCCTCGAAGGATAGTTTTTCAATGAATTTACTGTCAGATTTGTTCTCTAAAACAAAATATTTCATTTCTGCCTTTTTCATGGCTGAACTTGAGTCCTGATATTCCTATGTTTCCATAAAAAGACCTTTTGGTCGTTATCCCTTCCCCTCGTTCCTTCAGAGTTCAAAAAGAGTAATTTCTTTATTATGATGTGAATAAATCGGATCAAAAACGAGAAAAATCAATAAGCTCCTTTGCCTTCTTTGCTTAACTCGGTAGTTCCTAATATTTCTAAGCCGAAATCATTCTCTTTTGAGCATGATTCTATAACCTATCATATAATTATCACGCATCTTCATATGAATTTTTATTTTTGACTCTTGGAGAAAAGTCTCAAATGATTTCAGGATTTAAAAATTTTGTTAATCGATTTGTCACATTGCCTTTCATTCTCTTAATCTTTCTCGCTTTTGAGAAAAATCTATTCCGAAACAACTCAACTACGCCTCCGTCTTCTCTTAAATCGATTGTCTCAGCATTTCTCCTCTGAAATGATGAAGAAATGGAGGGGTTTTTCTTTGTCCAAGCCAACAAAAAAATAAAATTGCTCGTAGTCTTGAGAGACCCAATGCCCGAAAGAATATCTCTCTTGGATATACATCAGAAAGATTAGCTGATCAGAATCAAAAGATCTTTAAAATCATAGAGGAAGCTTCCCAATGAGACCTTGTGATACAAAATGAATAAGATGAAGAAATTAGGACATCTTTCTTTGCTTATAAGCCCAACTTGATACTGTAAGTCTGAAAAAACTAGAAACCCTTTTTGAGTCCTTGAAATGAAGAAGTTTGAAAATGGTTTGCTTGATTCATTCTTCTAAAAGTCAAATTGAGAGATCTCTTTTCTTCCAAAAGAAAAACTTTGTCAACCTGAAAGGAGGAAGGAGAGGTTCAGACTTGATAACTTGATTTCCTTTTGAAAAAGGACCTTCAAGACCTAACTGCTTCTTTTACCTTGGTGGTTCTGATGTCCTGAGAGCCTTCGAAGATTTTTCCAAATTCATTCTTTTTTTCATTTGAAGACTTTTAATTCTCTTGAGATATCTACTATTTTTATCTCTTGAAAAAACTCACTAATAATTTCCGAGCCTTTAATGACATTATCTCCTCTCCGAATCAGAAAGAGTTTGCACTCTCTTTTGGTCCACTTTTCTTTCAGGATTCCCATTTGACCTTTGAGTTGATTTCCTCAGAAAGAATTGAAAAATGATAATTATATGAACTTTCATCATTGATTCTGAAATATTCAGATGTTTAGAAGTAGTGCCCATTAACGAAGACGTGACCATATCAAACTCATATTTTAACTTCTTCATAGTGCAATATAGAAGGCATCGAGATGTATTCCTATGTCTGCGATCAGACTGCTGGGTCAACAGATTGATTAAAAACAATTGAAAAATTCTCATTGCAAGATAAGTCCTCTTTCTCCTGAAAAATATCATCAATTCCTAAACTCTGTCTCCAGGCTCCTCGGATCTCTTTTAAACTATCGCTTTCTTTCAAAAACTTTCGAATTTTATAGAATTGCTTGGATTTGCAAAAGCTCAAAAATATTTGAGCTTTATCGCCAAATATTTCATCTCTTCAAAATATTTGAGGGTGAACCAGAGTGCATCCAAGAACGAAGCGAGAGATTTCATTCCCTCACTTTCAAACTACCTTTTCAAAATTCACATAACAAGATCACTGAGCTCGTCACACGTTTGAAAAATTTCTGCGGACAACGTGATTAGTTTTTTCTAAAATTCTCAGTATTAAAAAAAGAGAGCCTTCAATCACAGACACTTGCAGGCATGTTTCCAACAAAGGCAGCTAAAGACGAGATAGTTAAACTCCCGTGCTATTTCGTGAAAGGAAATACTTTGCTCATCTTGTTTCAATGTGTCAATCTTCAAACGCCTTAATTTGAAAAAGCCCTCACAGCCTAACAGCCTAATTTTGTGGCTCGGATTCGCTTAGGCTTTATTTTTCCCTCTCCTAGTCAGAAAGTCAAAAACCAACTCTTTTTTGAACTAAAGTTTTTTGAAGTTTTTATTGAAGTTTTTGTTCGACATTTTTCTCTCAAAAAACTCTTCAAAATTTAAAAGAAGGAAGATCTTGAAAAGAAAATTTCTTCACATTCTTCACTTCGATCCATCTTTTCTTCGCCTATATTTTTTTTACATGCCCCTGTGAAAAAATCTTCTTCTAAATAAAGTATTAAAACTTTTCCCCGCTGAAAACAACTCAACAAAACTTCCAATAAATAACTTTTAATTCAAAATCAAATAAAGGTCCCTGCGAAGTTTTTCTTATTAGAGTGAAGTTCCATAGGCATAAAATTTTCTAGTTTCAGGCTTTCTTGTAATAAAAATCCTCCACAATACTTCCATCATCAAATATCTCACGAAGGCAAGTTTTGAGGCGATGTTTTTGAGATATTAAAATTTAATTATTTATCTTATTTCTCAAAGAACACTTTCTTAAAAGCCACCCAGACACTCAAAAAAAGGTATTTTTCCTTTCAAAAAGGGCATCAAAGGAAGATTAGGCTTCCAAAAAGCTAATAAGTGCCTTCCAATTCATCAAATATCCTCAAACGTGAAAACACATGTTTAAATTTTAATCAAGTGATATCGTTTGACATTCATATATGGATTGATATTTTGATTAATAATCTGGCTTAAACCGAATAAAAAAGATAAATATAGTAGAAAACTGTCACACTCAGATAAATGATCAACTATACTGTTATCTTTAGTATAATCTCTAAATAGTATAACCCCGTCAAATTTACAGTACAAACATTCCCCTTCCAATTAAAGCAGGAAACTATTTTGACTCTCCATATTTAATCTCTCCATTTTCATTTGATTTATAATTCAAAATTCATCTTCTTCATCTTCAACACTTTCACTAAATAACTATCATTTCCAAACAAAAAGAAATGGAAATCAACGTCACCTTCCCTGAAACTCCCAACCAAACCGAGTCCCTTACCATTCAAAAGAAACTTGGTAAAGGCAAATTCAGTGTTTACCAAGTTTCTTCTTCTCTTAAAAATTCCTCATACGCCCTCAAAATCTTCCCCCGTTCAAAATCTGGCCGTTATTACTACGACAAAGAAAGACGTTTCTCTCATCTTGCGCATCCAAACATCATCAAGCAAATCCCCATGAAGTGTTCTCATGATGACTATTATGTTCACATGACAGAACTTGCTCAATATGGAGATTTCCATGAGGTTGTCGTCAAGAAATTAATTCAAGATAACGAGATGCTTATCAGAACCTATTTCCAACAATTGATAAAAGGAATTGAGTACTTGCATTCTCAAGGAATTGCTCATTTGGATTTGAAATTAGAGAACCTTGTCATTGGCGAAGATTATCAATTGAAAATAATCGACTTTGATCAAGCTCATTTTTTGAATCAAACTCAAGTTGAAACAAGAGGAACTCCTTGTTTCAGAGCTCCTGAATTAATTGACGAAACTTGCGAAGACTTTATCTCTGCTGATGTCTATTCTATTGGTGTCATTCTCTTTGGTGTCAAAACTGGTGAATTCCCTTTTATGGAGGTCGAAAAAGGAGAAAAAATTGAACGTGTTGGCTCTGAAAAATTCAAAAAGGATAATAAAGGTTTCTGGAAAAAACAACGTTCTCATCTTCAAGCTTTGGACTTCTTAAGCTCAGATTTTATTCAATTAATGAACGGATTGTTGCAAGAAGATCCCAAAGACAGATTGAGAATTCAAGATATTAAAGCTTCCAAATGGTACAGTGGTCCAGTTTTGAGTCCCACTTCTTTAAAAAGCAAGATGTCAATCCGTATCTATAAATCAAACCTCAAGGAGTCAAAGGCCAAAACACCCAAAACTCCCAAAACTCGTGCTTTAAAACATGTTTTCTGCTTCGAATAATCTTATATCATTTAATAATTCCCTGTTCTGTTTATGTTTATGTTCACGATCTTATTATACTTTTCTCATCTTTTTTTTATGACTATTCAATGTTTACAACACTTTTCTACTAAACTATCTTCAAACAAAATTTCTAAAGTTTTTGCTCAACACATAGAAAAGCTTAAATTTGGAGTCATAGAATGCGCAAAAATCTTAAATGTAGAAAAGGTGAAAGAAAAAAAAACCGTTTCGAAAGGCTCTAAAAATTTAATTTAAAAAAGAATTTTTCGATTTTTCCAAAGATTAGGGAAAAATACTGGAAACAAACAAATCCTCGGGACTCTTAAGAATTACTTCAGAAAGGGCCTTAAAATTCCAATTGGAGGGAACAATCTTCGAAAGGAAATCATGATTAAATGATTGAGTGGAGTATTCATTGAAATTAAATTAAGGGTATATAGAAATAAAATCTGATGAAAAACTACAGAAATCTTTAGAAAAAATGGTTTTGTTAGTAATTTACAACTAACTTTATAAGAATGAATGTCTTTGTTTGTTGACAAGCGAGGGGCTCACCATAGAAAGGTGTTATCTTTTCCTTTCCTCAAATAAATTAAGGCTCTTTTAATTAAAGAAGGTCTGTTTTTCTTTCGAAAAAGCGCAAAAAGTTTAATTCAGGATCTAAATTTTGAAACCAATAAACCTTGACTTCAAAAAATTAGATCTTTTTCTAATAGCAATTCTCGGTCTTTTCTTCTCTCTTTCTCATCACGGCGTTCCAATTGGCTCTCATCTCAGCTTTAAGCTCTTTATTATCGAGCACAGCTCCATTGTACCATTTTGAGGACTTAATGTCTTGAATGGTAAATCTTTGCTCAACATTAGCAGAGAGCATCCCATTAATTAAATCCATAAAATCTTGGCTAAAATAGATTGATTCATTATTGGTTTGAGTTTTCTCACTCCAAAAAGCTTGATTATTTGTATTAAATTGCCCATATGAAGAATTATTTTCTGGGCTCTTTTCACCATCTTCCAAAAATGGGAATTCTCCAACCAACAAAGCATACAATATAACGCCCATTGAATACACATCAGCTGAAGCAAAATCCTTGCCAGCTCCCTTAGAAACTTCGGGAGCCCTGTAATTTTTTGTGCCTCTTGATTCAATAGCTTCATCAGACATGAGCTGAGCCTGGTCAAAGTCAATAATCTTGAGCTGGAAATCGGTCCCAAGCATGAGGTTTTCAAGCTTGAGGTCAAGGTGGGCGACCCCTTGGCTGTGCATATGTTCAACTCCTTCAACTAATTGGCGGAAATAACTTCTAATAAGGACCTCATTATTATTTAACATGGATTCATTGACCACGTCAAAAAAGTCTCCGAATTTGGCGAGTTCTGTTAAATGAGCATGGAATTCGTTGTGGTTTGATGAGACGGGGATCTGTCTGATGATATTAGGGTGGGAGAAGTTTGAGAAACGTTGTTCTTTTTCGTAAAGGCTGGTGCCAAGGCGAGACTTGGGAAAGACTTTAAGAGCGTAGTTTCCTTTGCGGGAAGCAGAATAGACTTGGAAGACAGAGAATTTGCCTTGGCCGAGTTGTTTGTCAACTCGGAGAGACTCTTGGCAGGTAGTATTGTCAGAAAACGTTACTGAAATGTTCATAATGTTTGAGATTTGAAGAAATAAAAGTGAGTAAAAGTAAGAATTTAATTTATTAAATTATTATTTTGAAGAGAAACTGCCCGATATTATATAGAGGAATCCGCATCAGATTTTGATGTAAACTTTTAATTCAGGCGCTAAGAATTCTTGGGCTGTAAAACTGAACTGATTCGTAGTTGATTCCTGGCCTAACGTACATTTAATACAGGCACCAAATATTCCTTTTATTTTAATAACACAAAGTAAATTTGAGTTGGCTTTCCCGGAAAACCTTGTAATATTTCCAAAGAAAAACCCTCTTTTTGTTCAATTCTAATAGGAAAATTTTCCTTTCTCGCTCATTCGAAAAAGATTTAGACCTAATGTTTCGCAACTAATGTTTAGAAACTTTGAGGTTTTTTGCCTTAGACATAAATGATGTCGTCCAAAATTAAGAAACATCGGTTTTAAAAAGATTCTGCCTTGTGATTAGAAAAACAAAATTTACCTTGAAATTTTAAGCATTCAAACTTTTATGACAGAATAAAAGCCTTTTTAATTGTCTTTACAAACACCGCTCAAATCTCTTTCCATGAATTAGATGGCATATTTCTTTTTGAATTAACTTCTCTTTAAAAATATTTAAAAAGAAAGGCCTCTTGAGAGTTTAAGGTCCAGCCTGGGAGTCAGAAAGTTAATATAAAAAGACTTTTTCAGCTTTGTTCAGACTGATAAAATTATTAACTCTTAAATTAGTAATTAAAACTAATTTCGGAATTTTTCGCTCCATTTTTTCCCCTTTTCTTTTGTATTAGGAATGCAGCGATTCTAAAAGCGTTTATCAACAATCTATCAATAAATAACGGCTCATATAGTTACGAATATTAGCCCTTATGAGGAATAACCAGAATAAAAGGGGTCTCTCATGTCTCCCTTCGAGGAGTTTTTAACTATTTCAGAAAAATCTAAAAGGGTTGAAATTTGAGTTTTTCGCTTCTATCGGAGTTTATTATCGAAGTTTTGATGAATAAAATTTTAAAAGAGTGATTGCTCTCGTAAATCTCTCTGAGGTTTTTGAGGTTCTCATAAAAAAGTTTAAATCCCTTTTCTTATAATAGATGAAACATTCACTCTCAACCTCAAGTCTTTCTTCGAGGTTTTACCTGGCCAAAATATTAAATAATTGTTTTTATAAAATTTCTTAGAAGTCTAAATTATTCCATGATAAAATTAGCTAAAAAAGATGAGACCCTATCTACCTGTTGACTTTTCAGCATAAACAAGTCGATGTAATGTATCTTTTTCAGAAAGGGCTTTCTTTTGGAAATTTTCACTGATATAATCCTTCGTATAAGTTTATTATTTTATACGCATGACTGTATATATTACAAAAATCCTTTTTTAAAGATTATAGAAGAGTTTTAAAAAACTGATGAACTATTCAAAAGAGCAAGTAAGATCGAGGAGACAGAGGGGATAAAGACTAGTGTTTAGAGATATCAAGGTATGATTTTGGCTTTAGGAAATTGGTGAGAAACGATTCTGGCACAAATCACAATTTAGTTTTTTAATCACCAATTTTCAGAAGACCGATAAATTGATTCTGATTATTTCGTTTCAAAGTCAAATGCCGATACGATATGATCATTACGGCATCTAAATTTCACCAATCTCATCATACTTAGATTTTCATATCTTCACTTTTATCTTCCCATGCCCATAAAAAAATTGACTTGAACTTGAGGGACTCATTCAGAATATTTATATTGCAAGCCTCCTTAACAAAAATCTGACTTTCCCGCGCCAAAACATTGCCATAGGCGTGGTCTTCGCCTGAGATATTTGTTTTCATTGACCTTTTGACCTTTGCCTTTGCCTTCATTATCTCTGGAAAAAAGGAATTATAATTTCTTCCTCTTTTCTACAAAAAGATGGCTTTAGACAAAGAAGACTTGCTTTATTTTTTGAAGCGGAAGAAAATTTATTGAAGAGAAGACAAACTCAAAAGCTAGCCAAATCGAGGGAAAGAGAGGGATTATTCAATTAACACACTTAATAATACACATAACAAATAACCGTATAATTTACTCTTGCTAATTAAATGTCAAACATGTCACCGAAAGAAAAATAATTCCTCTCCAACTAACCTAGAAAACCCTCCCCGGCTGTCACTCTCCACCTTAACTTCACGTCCAGTACATGATTTTCTGCTCAAAAAAACTATACACATTCAATTCCACCTGAGTTTGAGTCGACCTTTCTAAACTTTTCAAAGACAGCTCAACCAAAATTTTCTGCTTAAAGAGCTCGAAACTCTTGAAGAAAAATTAACATTATATCGTCAAAAACAATATCAAGACCCCTGATAACCCTGGTAGAGGGGTGCTTGAAGAAAGAAATTGAGTTTTTAGAGTGTGACTGTTAATGGTCACCCTGCTAATTTAACTTCTGATATTCAACTTTCAGCTTGTGGGTTTATAAAATTTCACAGTTTTTTTTTCACGGATTTGTGTTAGAAACCCTTAGTTTTTCGTTAGTTTTTAAGTTTGTTCCAAAGAAAATTTTAATCAACCCATAATGATGATTCCAACAAAAATGAACTCATTTCCTTTAGAAACCTTATGAAGGTCACTTTGTTTTCTTATCTAAACTCAAATAAACCTTGCTGGCCCTAAGCTCTTTCAAAAGAAGACATACAAATTTTCAAAGGTTTTGAGCAATTTTTCCTTCTGGATTCAGTAATTTTTTATAATGAATTATTATGCTCTGAACTTGATCAAAAATTTCTGGAAAATTCGCCTGAATTGACTCAGATCCATATATGAGCTCACATGACATCCTTTTCTCTCTCAAAGGATTCATTTTAATGCCATTTTTTTAAGAGGTTTAAGAGGAGACGAATAAAATTTGTTTAATGAATTTGCGGGAAGAATAATAACTCAATCGGAAGGAAATCTCCAAGACAGTTAATCAGAACAAACAAAATCGGACAGAACAGCACAAAATTATCGAGTGCTATTTTTAAGATTTTAAGCCAAATAACAAATATAATTTGTTCGTTAATAAAATTCCTCGATGCCTTTTTAATCACATATTCAAAAACCCTAGTTGTATCACTTTTCTTATTATCAACGCAAATTCACTCCATACATTAAATTCCTTACCAAATTTAATAAATATATACAAATTTCTAATTAAAAATAAAATCTCCAAGCTCAATCCCATCAACCTCTAATGCAAATCCAAGTCTCTTTTCCTGATTCTCAAGAAACCCTCACAGTCCTTGCCAAAATTGGTCAAGGCAAATTCAACATTTTCAAAGTCTTTGCACATCACCAAAAAGCACATTTCGCTCTCAAAGTCTTTCCCAAAAACAGCGCAGGAAGCTTTTACTTCCTCAAAGAACAAAGCTTCTCCCACCTTTCCCACCCTCATCTCATCCAATACTTCCCTGTCTCCAGCTTCCACGCTGATTTCCACCCTCTTCTCGTTGAGCTCGCGCCTTTTGGAGACTTCCTTGATCTTGTGAACCGAGGGATTTTATCAGGAGATGAAACGCTTGTAAGGACCTATTTTCACCAGTTTCTCAACGGCCTTGAGCACTTACACTCACAAGGAGTGGCTCATTTAGACCTGAAGCTTGACAATCTGGTGTGTGGGGAAAATTTCCATCTTAAAATTATCGATTTTGATCAGGCTCAATCAACTAACGATTCGAAAATTCTTACAAAAGGATCCTTGAATTCCAGAGCTCCTGAAGTCATTACACAGAAATGTAAGAACCTTATCGCTGCAGATATGTATTCATTAGGAGTGGTACTCTTTGCTTTTCAGGCTGGAGAGTACCCTTTCTATGAAACTCAAGGAGAAAGTGGAGTTGAAATCGCTTTTTCTGCTTTATTTAATGAAAGAAATGAGCAGTTCTGGAAAATGAGAAGTGCTGGTTTTAGAGACAAAAACTTATTTAATGAAGATTTTAAAGAGCTTATCAATGGTCTTTTACAGAAGGACCCAGCTGTCAGATGGAGCATTGAACAAATAAAGGCTTGTAAATGGTACAATGGGCCAACTTATCAGGAAAAATATTTACGAAAATATATGAAAGCGAGGTTTGATACCATTCGCTGCAAAAAAGATATTTCTCAAAGAACAAGATCTCAATAGTTCTAATTCTTCTGTTTTCTCTTTTTTTAATAAATGAAGAAGATTGTTCTTCGAACTAATTCTCAGCATTTTTTAATTTAAATATTCTGTTTTAATTTATTTATGCATAACTTTTTTTGTTGACACCTAAATTCTTTTTTTAAACAATCAATAATGCCTTTTTCAATAAAGTGTCTTGAGAATTCAAAACGAAATTTCTCTCTTAAAGACTCTCTCGAGTTTCCCACAATATGTCTAGCCTCCCATAATTGATTTTCGACCTCATATTAAAATCAAACTAATACGAAAATGAGTTCGCAAACGCATGATTTTTCTCATTTAATTTAAACACACTAGTTTCCTTCGAATTTTTATTTGCTCGAAATTCGAATCAGCCTTGTCCTGAAAGATCTATCATGGTGTGCTCTCAACGTAATCATTTGTTGGAGAGTCTAATATAAAGCACAGAAATGAGATCCATCTCAGACAAATTATAAAGTCAGAATCGAGAATCTTGTCTTTTATTTTTCGAGCCTTCCTTTTAAATTGTTGATGAGAAAAGTTAAATCAGAGAAAAAACAGCGAAAAAAGGTTAAAATCAGAGAAAATCGCAGTCTCTGATTTTATTTAACTATAAAACATTTCCTTGAGAGAGGGACCTGAAAATTGAGGTGAGGTCTGAAATATTAAAGTCAAGAGGGCATTTGTTTAGATTGAGAGATCAAAGAAAAATGTCTGAGGAATAAATGCAGAGAAAAAAAATTCTTTCTGCATTTACCTTTTCCCTTTGTTTTTCTAGGAAAATACAAGGTAAATATATAGAGGCTTGAATTCTAAAATTAGAGAAGAGAAAAATGAAATAAAATTTAAAAGGAATATTCTCTCTAATTATTGTGCTATCAGCGAAAAAATAGCGGAAAAAGAAAACCATAAAATTTCTAAAGAAACTAAAGAAGGGCGGAAAAAGCATTTTCGAACTCATTTAAAGACCCAAAAAAGATTTCTATAATTTCGATGTTTTCCTTTGATGAATCATTTCTCAACAGAAAATTTCAGGTTTGAATCAAAATTAATTGAGTTCAGCATTTCTGAATATTCCTTTGTAGAAAAGTGAGTTCATTTAGGGTGAATTGGAAAAAATCTCACTATACAATTTATATTAAAATAGAAAGATGGACTACGTTATGACATATACAAAATAAAATAATATGAACACAATAATGATGATATAAATAGAAGGAATAAAAAGGTATTCTTTGGTCCACTGGACCACTTCATTTTCCAAAAAAATCATTTGTTAATCGACTCACTTGACTCGATATTTTTCTGTGGTGTCATTTACACGCATTTAATCAGTAAATTACCCACAAATGTTCAATTTCTTTTATTAGCCTGGAGTTAATTTTTCACCGTTAATCATTTCTTCCAGAATTCTCCATTAATTAGAAATGGGATTTAGCTGTTCTCGTCTTCTCATTGCAGAGTTGTACTTTTGATTCATCTCCTGCTTCAAATTCTTGGGGTCCAACACAGCACCATTGTACCATTTTGAAGCCTTAATTTCTTTAATCTTCATTCTCCTTTCAGGGTCAAAATTTAGCATCCCATTGACCAGCTTAATAAATTCTTCTGTAAAGAAATTTGAGCCTTCAGATGTTGCCTTTGATTCCCAAAAAGCTTTATTATCATTCACAAATTGAGCAAAATCAATAGAAGACGATCCTCCTTCAACTTTTCTTTCCAAAAAGGGAAACTCTCCGACCATCAAAGCAAATAAAATCACTCCCATTGAATAAATATCTGCAGCCGCAAAATCATTGCTGCTCCCATTTATTACTTCAGGAGCTCTATAATTTTTTGTGCCTCTTGATTCAATAGCTTCATCAGACATGAGCTGAGCCTGGTCAAAGTCAATGATCTTGAGCTGGAAATTAGCCCCAAGCATCATATTTTCAAGCTTGAGGTCGAGGTGGGCGACGCCTTGGCTGTGCATATGTTCAACTGCTTCGACTAATTGATGCATATAAGTACGAATAATGACTTCATTATTGTTCAACATGGCCTCATTTACCACGTCGAAAAAGTCGCCAAACTTGGCAATTTCAGTCAGACTAAAAAGACAGTCATCTTCTTGGGTTGGCTCCTGAGCGACAATTGGGATGCTCTTGATGATATTTGGGTGAGAAAACCTGGAGACAAGCTGTTCTTTTTTGAATAGCGTACTGCCAAGAGCGTTTGCTGGGAAAACTTTGAGGGCGTAGCTTGTGCGACGATAGGCTGAATAGACTTGGAAAACCGAGAATTTGCCCTCGCCGAGCTTCTTGTCGAGTCTGAGAGAGTCATTATATTCGAGGTTATCGGGGTATGTGACTGAGACGTGTACCATTTTGTGGAATTCGAATTCTATAAATTACTATTTATAAATCTTCAGAAACTTTTCTGATTTAAATGAGATTGATTTTGAGGGCAAATTAACAATTATTTCACCAACGGATCAAAAAGTTTCTTCATTGAGGCTTCAAATTTGAAATTACAAATCGGGTATTCCTCAAACAGAATTAAGCGGGATTTTCCTTTTTGAATAAAAACGTTAAGGGTTGAAACCAGTTTATTATTATCGTTATTTTTGCCTCTCAAATAAACTCTTTTTTTATTTCATTTTATCTCTCATACATATAGACTCGCTAGGTCCACAACAGAAATTCTTTTTATTTTATAAACAAGGGCGAGTTCTCCTTCTTGACTGAAGATTTGTTCGCCTCGCCTTCTTTTATACCATACTGATAATTATGAGGACGATCAGATCTTTAA
>Ga0182738_1005703_pt1 | contig 13190 bp, 8 predicted proteins | sample eDN5th30CBELigMG_FD_128876 | JGI IMG/M metagenome (GOLD analysis project Ga0182738, IMG submission 128876) | Enriched Miracle-Growth compost microbial communities from Emeryville, California, USA - eDNA 5th pass 30_C BE-Lig MG (version 2)... ...
AGGTCGCGGGAATACTTCTTCAGCGCGTCGTACTGCCCCTCGGCGGTCGCCGAATCGGCGGTGCGGCCCTTGCGGATCTCGTTGACGGCTTGGTTGATGCCCTGCGCGGTGACGCCGGCGTCCCTGAGGATCTGATAGGTCTTGGCGTCCTTCTCCATCGCCAGCGCCAGGAGCAGGCGCTCGACGGTGACGAACTTGTCCCCCGCCTTGTCGGCGAGCTTCTCGGCGGTGTCGAACACCTTCGCCGTCGGCCCGGCGAGATAGAGCTGGCCGGCGCCGGCGCCTGCGACCTTCGGCAGCGCCTCGAGCGCCTTCTCCACCGCGGCCTTCGCCTCTTTGGGCCGGCCGCCGGCGCGCGCGATGAGGCCGTAGGCGAGGCCTTCGGGGTCGTCGATCAGCACCTTCAGCAGGTGCTCGGGGGTGAACTGCTGGTGGTCTTGCGCGAGCGCGTAGGTCTGCGCGGACTGCAGGAATCCGCGGGCGCGCTCGGTATATCTTTCGAGATTCATGTCCGTCCTCCTCTCGCGCCCTCCACCCTCTCCTGAGGCGTGGCGGCGGTGGGAACCCGGGAGCCGCGAGGCTCCGGCGGCCCCGTAAGGCGGCCGCGAGTGAAATATGGGGTGCCGCGCCGGTGGTAGAAGGCCTTGCGGCGCCGTGTGTTCCGGGGGCAGCGCGGTTGGACTCGCGTGCCGGGATTGCCGGGCCGCTGTGGATATCCCGCGTTCGCCGGCCATGACGGGTGGAGGGGCGGCGCTCCCCTCCTGGCGGGCGCTCATGGCGCTGGCATTGGGACGTCTCGCGAGCGAAGGCCACGGCCGCGACCAACCCTGAAGAGTGTCGTCCCCGGCGAGCGCCGCTTGCGGCGCGAGGGAAGGGACCCATTAGCCTCTCGATCGGCCGAGAAGCTATTGGGTTCCCTTCCTCTCCGCGGGCTTCGCCCACTCCGGCCGGGAACGACACGGAGGGTGGGGCGGCCGACGGGGCGCGAGACGCACGGCCGTGCACTTTCCCGCCATCGCTCGCCTCGTCCCGCCACCCACCCCTCCCGCGTCAAGAAAGTCGTGGATGCCGGGCGCGAGGACGGGCATGAGGGGGCGGTCATCAGGGACGGCTCGTCATGCACATCACTTCCCTCTACCGCTATCCCGTGAAGGGGCTGTCGCCCGAGCCGGTGGCGCGGCTTGATCTGGCGCCCGGCGCCTTCGTGCCCGGCGATCGAATCTATGCCGTCGAGAACGGCGCGTCGGGCTTCAATAGCGAGGCGCCCGTCCATATCCCCAAGGTCGCCTTTCTCTGCCTGATGAAGAACGCGCGCCTCGCCGCCCTGCGCACGGCCTACGACCACGAGACGGGCGTGCTGACCCTCGCCGCCCCGGACGGGGAGCGGATTGCCGCGAATCTGGGGACCGCCGAAGGCCGGGCCGCGGTCGAGGAATTCCTCACCGGCTTCATGGGCGAGGAGCGGCGGGGCGACTTGCGCGTCCTCGCCGCGCCGGGCCACAGCTTCGCCGACACAGGCCGGACCCTCGTCAGCTTCATCAACCTCGCCAGCGTGGCCGCCCTCGGGACCATGGCCGGCGCGGAGCTCGACCCGCTGCGCTTCCGCGCCAACGCCTATCTCACCGGGCTCGAGCCCTGGGCGGAGCTCGACTTCCTCGATCGGGAGGCGCGGCTCGGCGCGGTGCGGCTGCGCTTCGTGAAGCTGACCAAGCGCTGCGCGGCGACCAGCGTCGATCCTGCGACGGGCATCCGCGACCTCGACCTGCCCGCGACGCTCCTCGCCAATCTCGGGCACATGAACTGCGGAATCTATGCGGAAGTGATCGAGGGCGGCACGATCCGTCCCGGCGACGTGTTGGACCTGGCGTGAGCGGGGCCGGGCCGGGCTCCGGCACGCCGTGGCGCCGCCGGGGTCTTCGCGTTCGCCCGTCTTGAATTCGACACCCCGGTGGATCATCTTCGACGAGCCGGGAGAATTCCGGCGCCCGCAATGCGGCAACGCACGGGAAACCATGCGAAGCACCGAAAGAGGTAACCCCCCTGAACATCGCTGTACCCCTTGAGGGCGCGGCATCCCGCGCGCCTCTGCCGTCGGCCGCCTACACCGAAGGTGCTGCGCCGACCGAACTCGCCGCCATCCTCGCCAGCCTCGAGAACAGCAAGGCCGAGGATATCGTCTCCATCGACATCACCGGCAAGACGCCGCTCGCCGACCACATGGTCGTCGCGTCCGGCCGCTCGCACCGCCATGTCGGCGCCATCGCCGAGAACCTGATGCGCGACCTCAAAGAGGCCGGGTTCGGGACGGCGAACGTCGAAGGTCTGGCCACGGCGGACTGGGTGCTCGTCGATGCCGGGGACGTCATCGTCCACGTCTTCCGCCCCGAGGTCCGCAGCTTCTACAATCTCGAGAAGATGTGGCAGCCGGACGCCCCGGCCGCCGCCCTCGGCTGAAGCGCGCGGCGCGGACACGAAGAGGAAGGCGGCGCGTGCGGGTGGGCATCCGGGCCGTCGGCCGCCTGAAGGCAGGCCCCGAGCGCGACCTCGTGGCGCGCTATGTCGAGCGGGCGCGCCAACTGGGACCGCGCCTCGGTCTCGGCCCGTTGGACATCCGCGAGGTTCCGGAGAGCCGCGCGGCCAGCGCTGCGGCGCGCAAGGCCGAGGAGGCCGGCGTCCTGCTCGCCGGGCTCGACCCCAAGGCCCACATCGTCGCGCTCGACGAGGGCGGGATGTCCGAGACCAGCGCCGCCTTCGCCGACCGGCTCGCCCGGCGGCGCAACGCCGGGTGCCCTGAGATCGCCTTCCTGATCGGCGGGGCGGACGGGCTCGGGCCGGAGGCGCTCGCCCGCGCCGGCGAACGGATCGCCTTCGGTGCCCTGACCTGGCCGCACCAACTGGTGCGTCTGCTGCTCGCCGAGCAGGTCTACCGCGCCGCCACCATTCTCGCCGGCCACCCCTATCACCGTGCGTGAGGGGCGGTGGCCGTCTCACGAAAGCCGAATTCGCACCGCACCAGCTTCTGTGGGGCTATGCGGCGCCCGCCCCGGACGGTTCCCTCCCCCAAAGTGGGAGAGGGCTAGGGAGGGCGGTGGCCCCGGGACTCTGACGGGATCGCCCTGGTCCGGAGCATGTCCCCAGGGGTACCCCTTCTTGCGAAAGGAAGATGCTCGAGGGTTTGAGCCCTGTGGGACCCACTCTCTGTCTTTCCCTCACAAGGGGGAGAGGACCGCGGGGCGAGGTGGTCCATCCAACGGGCGCCGCGCCACCGATCGAGGGCACGAAGAACGACGGAGGCGCTCCTGTCGTCCCCGCTCCCCTTGAGGGAGAGGGACAGGGTGAGGGGTGGGCCAAACCCCGAAACGCCTCGTCGGTGACCACCCCCTCCGTCTCTCCTCCACAAGAGGAGAGGACCGCGGGGCAGATGCCGCGACTCCCGACGCAGACCGACCGAGGCCCACGACCATCATGGTTGACCGTTCGTTAATTCTCGCCGGCTAAGGCTTGCCCGATGACCCGCCGTCCCGCCGACATCGCAGCAGCGCGGGCGCACGCGCCCGGCGTGCGCGGCGGCAGCGGCGCGCGCGGGGTGCTGCGGCTCCTCGCGGCCGCAGGGGTTGCGGCCACCGCCGGGGCGATCGTCGCCACCGAGTCCGGCCACGGCCAGGCCCCGGCACCGACAGGCCTTGCCGGCGCTCCGCCCGAGGCGATCGTCGAGCGCCGCGACGAGACCGCGACCCAACTCGAGGCGCTGAACCAGGACATAAGGCTCACCGACCGGCGCATCGCCGAGATCACCGCCGAGATCGACGGGCTCGGCCAGGATCTCGCCGCCATCAACGCCGAGCTGGTCTCGACAGCGGCAGGCATCCAGGACCTCGAAGACGACCTCACCGCGACCGAGACGCGCCTTGCCGGCCTCGGCGAGCAGGAGAGCGCGCTGCGCGAGAGCCTCGCCGGCCGCCGGGCGGTGCTCACCGAGGTGCTCGGCGCTGCCCAGCGGCTCGGTCGCCGCCCGCCCCCTGCGATCGTGGTGCGCGCTGAAGACGCGCTCGGCGCCGTGCGCTCGGCGATGGTGTTGGCCGCGGTGCTGCCCGAAGTGCGCGGCGAGGCCGAGATGCTGGCGTCCGACCTCGACGCGCTGCTCGGCGTGCGGACCCAGACCGAGGCCGAGCTTGCCCGGATGACCGCCGACCGGACTTCGCTCGCCGAGGAGCAGCAGCGCCTCGCCCTGCTGCTCGACGAGAAGAACGAGGCGATGGATCAGTCGGAGGTGACGCTCGCCGCGGAGCAGGCGCGGGCCGAGCAACTCGCCGCCCAGGCGTCCACGCTCGAGGAGCTGATCGGTGCGCTGGAGCTCGAGATCGAGAGCGCCCGCGAGGGCGCCGCGGCTTCCACCCGCGCCGACGCGCTCGCTCCCGAGGACAGGCCATCGGTCAACGATCCCACCCGGCTCGCCCCTGCGATCCCGTTCGCGAATCGCGAGGGCGCGCTCGCCATGCCGGTGCGCGGCGTGGTGCAGCGCCGCTTCGGCGAAGACGACGGCTTCGGCGGCCGCAGCCAGGGCATCGTGGTACAGGCCCGCGCCGGCGCGCAGGTGGTCGCTCCGGCGGATGGCTGGGTCGCCTATGCCGGGCCGTGGCGGTCCTATGGCGAAGTCTTGATCCTGGACGTGGGCGACGGGTACCATCTGGTTCTGGCCGGGATGGATCGCGTCGATGTTGCCCTCGGCCAGTTCGTGCTCGCCGGCGAACCGATCGCCGCCATGGGCACGGTGCGGCTGGCGAGCGCTGCCGCAGCCGACCTGAGCGGCACCCAACCTGTGCTCTATATTGAACTCCGACAGGACCTCGAGCCGATTGATTCGGATTCGTGGTGGAGCGAGTCCTGAGAGAACAAGACCCGGAAAGGCCGTCGATGATCAGGAAATTCACCCTCCTCTCCGCCGGCGTCGTGCTCGGCGCGGCGGCGGTGTTCGCCGTCGAAGGCCGGCTGTCGCCCAGCGGCGTGGCGAACGCGGCCAGCACCGAGGTCTATCGCTCGCTCAACCTGTTCGGCGACGTGTTCGACCACGTCCTCGCAGACTATGTGGACCAGCCCGACGAGCAGGCGCTGGTCCAGGCGGCGGTGAACGGCATGCTGGCCTCGCTCGACCCGCATTCGAGCTATCTGCCGCCCGAGGGCTACAGCGCGATCCAGCTTCAGATCGGGGGCGAGTTCGGGGGGCTCGGCATCGAGGTGACGATGGACGAGGACGGCTATGTCCAGGTCGTCTCGCCGATCGACGATACCCCGGCCTCCCGCGCCGGCATTCTTGCGGGCGACCGCATCATCGCCATCGACGGCGACGACGTGCTCGGCATGAGCCAGAGCGAGGCGGTGGACCGCATGCGCGGGGAGGCGGGCACGCCCGTCACCATCACCATCCGCCGCGAAGGCGTCCCCGAGCCGCTCGAGTTCACGCTGATCCGCGAGAACATCCGCTCCGAATCGGTTCGCTCGCGCGCCGAGGGCGATATCGGCTATCTCCGCATCACCCAGTTCACCGAACGGACCTATGACGATCTCGAGGCCGCCATCGCCGAGTTGCAGCAGGACATTCCGGCCGACCGGCTGAGAGGCTTCATCCTCGATCTGCGCAACAATCCGGGGGGACTGTTCGACCAGTCGATCGCGGTGAGCGACGCCTTCCTCGACCAGGGCGAGATCGTCTCCACCCGCGGCCGGGAGCCGAACGACACCCGACGCTACACCGCCCGCACCGGCGATCTCACCGGCGGGCTGCCGCTCGTCGTGCTCGTCAACGGTGGCTCGGCCTCGGCCTCGGAGATCGTCGCCGGCGCGCTGCAGGACCAGGAGCGGGCGACGGTGATCGGCACCCGCAGCTTCGGCAAGGGCTCGGTGCAGACCATCATCCCGCTCGGCGACAACGGCGCGCTGCGGCTGACCACGGCGCGCTACTACACCCCGTCCGGCTCCTCCATCCAGGCGCGCGGCATCGTGCCGAACATCGAGGTGCTGCAGGTGATCCCGGAGGAGCTGCAGCAGTTCGCGGACGCGGTGCAAGGCGAAGCCGCCTTGCCCGGCCATCTCGCCGCCGAGGCCGGGGAGGAGACCGAAGTCACCGCGGCGGAAACCTATGTGCCGCCGGATCCGGGGCAGGACAGCCAGCTGCAGGCGGCGATCGCCTTCCTGCACGGGGGCGAGGCGCCGGCGCTGGCGGCGGCCCCGCCGCAGAACTGACCGAGGATCGGGATGAGCGACCTCGCCGCGCCGCTCGGCCTTGCCGCCTCCGTCGGGCGGCGCCGGCCGTTCCCGTTCGCGCTTGCCGGCCTGGGGCTTCTCGCCTTCGCCGGGGGCGTGGGCGCGCTGTGGGTCGCCTTCGTCGACGATCCGCTCGGCGGCGAGCCGGTGGCGCGGCTTCCGCTCGACGTCGCCTCCATCACCCGCGGCGACATCGCCGTGATCGGACCCGAGCCCGCCACGCCGACAGGAGCCGAGCCCGAGTTCCTGCCGCTTCCGGCGGATCGCACGCTCCCCGTGCTCGGCGCCGGCGCGCCCGCGTCCACCGGGCTGCCCACCAGCGCCGACCGACCCGACCTCGTCGCCGACGGCCCTTACGGCCCGCTGCCCCGGATCGCCGCCGACGGAACGCGGCCGCTCGAGGCTTATGCCGCGCCGGTGCCGTCCTATGTCGGGGTCGGGCCGAAGATCGTGCTGATCGTCGGCGGCCTCGGGCTCTCCGCCTCCGGCACCGCCGAGGCGCTGCGCGTGCTGCCCGAGCGGGTGACGCTCGCCTTCGCCCCCTATGGCAGCGGGCTCGCCGACTGGGAGCGCGAGGCGCGTGCGCAAGGCCACGAACTGCTGCTGCAGCTGCCCGAGGAGCCGTTCGACTTCCCCGACAACGATCCCGGCCCGCACACGATGCTGACCTCGCTCGCGCCGTCCGAGAACGTCGACAGGCTCGAATGGCTGATGGCCCGGTTCGGCTCCTATGTCGGCGTGGTCAACTACATGGGCGCGCGCTTCTCGTCCGACACCGAGGCGTTCGCGCCGGTCATGCAGGAGATCGCGCACCGCGGGCTGCTTTATGTCGACGACGGCTCCTCGCCGCGCAGCCTCGCCGCCTCGGTCGCCGACACGACCGGCACGCCCTTCGTGCAGAGCCAGCTCGTGGTGGATGCCACCGCCTCGGCCTCGGCCATCGACGCCGGGCTCGCCCGGCTCGAGGAGATCGCCCGCAGTCGCGGCCTCGCCGTCGGCACCGCCTCGGCGCTGCCGCTGACGATCTCGCGCATTGCCGAATGGTCGCGCCGGCTCGAAGATCGCGGCATCACGCTCGTCCCCGCCTCGGCCGCGCTCGGCCGCCGCTGACCCCGCTCTACTCGAATGGACTGCCCCGACGATGGTCGACCGCGCCTCGCTGCCCTATCGCCCATGCGTCGGCATCATGGTGCTGAACCGCGACGGGCTGGTGTTCTTCGGGCGGCGGGTGTCGCGCGACAATCCCGAGCACGTGCCGGGTTCCCGGCTCGAATGGCAGATGCCGCAGGGCGGCATCGACCCGGGCGAGATGCCGCTCGACGCGGCACGGCGCGAGCTCTGGGAGGAAACCAGCATCCGCTCGGTGAGCCTGCTCGCCGAGGCTCCTGAATGGCTGTCCTACGACCTGCCCGACATCGCCCGCTCGAAGGCCTGGAGCGGGCGCTATCGGGGCCAGACGCAGCGCTGGTTCGCTTTCCGCTTCGAAGGGGACGAGAGCGAGATCGACATCGTCGCCCCCGGTGGCGGCCGTCACAAGCCGGAGTTCCAGGCCTGGCGCTGGGAGCGCATGGCCGACCTGCCGCGCCACGTGATCGAGTTCAAGCGCCCGGTCTACGAGAAGGTGGTCTCCTTCTTCGCCCCGTTCGCCGGGGCGTGAGCCGTCTTGCGCGCCGCCGGAGCGCAGGCGCGCTCGCGGGCGCCGACGCGGCTCAATCCTCCGACTCGCAAGCGGCGAGGCGCCCGCCCATGTCGGGGTAGGCGGCCTCCATGTGCGCCTGGACCTCCGGCGGATAGGCGCCGGCGCCGTTGATGATGATCGCGATGTCCTCGGGGTTTATCTCGGCCATCATGACCGCGACGGTGCAGCCGAGCACGCGCTCCATCTCGGCCGGCGTCGCGTCCGGTTCCGCCGCGCGCATGAGCGCGCCCAGCACGGCGCGAAGCTCCGCCGCGAGGGTCCCGGGCTTGGGCGGCTCGGGCGGCGGGGGCGCCGCCTGGGGGAGGAACAGCGCCGTTTCCCAGGTTCCCGCCTCGCCCTGCGCCCTGACGGTGAGCCCGTCCGGCCCGAGCGAGAAATCGACCCGGAAGGGGCCGAGGCCGAGATCGGGGATGCGGGCGCTGCCGAACGCCCGGTCGGCGCCGTCGGTCTTGGCGACGATCATCGCCGTTGCGGGCGAGTCCTGATCCGTTATGGTGCCCGTGACCACGGTGCGCGTCTGCACCAGCTCGATGACGACCCCGTCGGCATCCCCCGTACCCGCGTAGCGCCCGGACAAGTCGGCCGCGCATGCCGCGGCGGCGGTGAGGCAGAGCGGGAGGGCGGTGAGAAGGGCGGCGCGGCGCATCGATATCCTTCCGAAACGCGTGTTCTGTCCGTCAAGGTGCCCGTTACGGTCTGCCCGGGCGCGGGAGCGGCCGAACCCGGCGTGCCGGCCGCCCCCGAAGAAAGCGGCCGGCCCGCGCGTCAGATCACGAGGAACTCGGCGGCCGTCAAGCCGGCATGATTGGCGATCACGGCGAACTTGACCGCGGAGAAGGTGCTCCCCGACCCGTCGCGGTCGTAAGAGAGCTCCCCGGTTGCCGAATCGTAGAGGATCCGGTCGTCGGCATCGACGGCTCCGAGGGTCGTGTTCTTGAACGCGGCGGCGGCGAGGGCGCCGGCGGAGAGCGCCGTGAACACGGCGTCGTCCAGCCAGATCGTGTCGTCCGCCACCGAGTAGGCGTTGATCGTGTCCACGTTGGTCGAGGCGTTCAGCGCGGTGTTGAAGACGAACACGTCGTCGTCGGCCCCGCCGTCGAGAACGTCGTTGCCGGCATAGCCCTTGAGGATGTCGTCTCCGGCCCCGCCGCGGACGACATTGTCGGCGGAATTGCCGTAGACCGAGTCGTCATGGGCGGAGCCCACGATATTCTCGATCGAGGCATAGCTGTCCCCGGCCGCTTCGCCGGTATTGATCGCGGCGTTGGCGAGGCTGGCCACGACCCCCGTCGTGGCCTGATAGTAGGAGGCCGTGTCGGTCCCGGCGCCGCCGTCGAGCGCGTCCGCGCCCAACCCGCCGATCAGCAGATCGTCCCCGGCCTCGCCGTTCAGCGCGTCGCTGCCGGCGTAGCCCTTGAGCGCGTCGTTGCCTCCCCCGCCGGCGATGACATTGGCCGCGCTGCTGCCGTTCAGGGTGTCGGCGAAGCCCGTTCCAGTCAGGTTCTCGATCGAGTTGTAGGTGTCGCCGGCGGCCTCTCCGGTGTTGATGCCGGGGTTGGAGAGGCTCACGGTCACGCCCGCCGCCGCTTCGGCATAGGAGGCGGTATCGGAGCCGGAGCCACCGGAGAGGTAGTCCGCTCCGGCGCCGCCGATCAGCACGTCGTCACCGTTCTCGCCGGAGATCGTGTCGTTGCCGGCGAGCGTCCGGATCACGTCGTTGCCCCCGCCGCCGCGGATGAGGTTCGCCCCGTTCGTGCCGGTGAGGGCGTCCGCGAACGCGGAGCCGATGAGGCGCTCGATCGAATTGTAGGTGTCTCCCGCCGCCTCGCCGGTGTTCTGGCCGGCGTCGCTCAGGTTGACGCTCACGCCGGCGGCCGCCCCGGCATAGGAGGCATAGTCGGTCCCGGTGCCGCCGCTGTGGTAGTCGGCGCCGACCCCGCCTTCGAGGACGTCGTTGCCGTCCTCGCCATAGAGGCTGTCATTGCCGGCAAGCCCCGCGACCGTGTCGTTTCCGGCGCCGCCGCGCAGCGCGTTCGCGCCCGCCTCGCCCGTGAGCGTATCGGCGAATCCGGTGCCGATCAGGTTCTCGATCCCGTCATAGCTATCCCCGAACGCCTCCCCGGTATTGGCCGCCGGAGCCGTGAGGCTCGCGACGATGCCGGCCGCCGCGGCGGCGTAGGAGGCGGTGTCGGTCCCCGCGCCGCCGCTGAGCGCGTCGGCCCCCGCGCCGCCGATCAGCGTGTCGTTCCCGGCATCGCCGAACAGGGCGTCGTTGCCGGCAAGACCGTCGAGAACGTCGTTGCCGTCCCCGCCGCTCAGGAGGTTGGCCCCCGACGTCCCCGTCAGCGCGTCGCCGAACGCCGACCCGGTGAGCCGCTCGATCGAGGCATAGCTGTCGCCGAGGGCCTCGCCGGTATTGGCGGCCGCATTGCCGAGATTGGCAGTCACCGCGCCCGTGGCGGTTTCGTAGCTGGCGGTATCGAGGCCCGTGCCGCCGCTCAGCGCGTCCGCCCCCGCCCCGCCGATCAGCACGTCGTCGCCGTCCTGGCCATAGAGGGCGTCGTTGCCGTTGAGGCCGGCCACGACGTCGTCGCCGGCGCCGGCCAGCACCGTGTTGGTGCCGTTGGTGGCCGTGAGGGTGTCGGCGAAGCCCGAGCCGACCAGCCGCTCGACGGAATTGTACTGGTCTCCCGCCGCCTCTCCGGCGTTGAGCGCGGCGTTCGCGAGATTCGCCGTGACCCCTGCGGCGGCGCTTCCATAGGACGCAGTGTCGGTGCCCGCGCCGCCGCTGAGATAGTCGGCCCCGAGGCCTCCGATCAGCGTGTCGGCGCCGTCCTGGCCATAGAGCGAGTCGTTGCCGTCGAGCCCTTCGAGCGTGTCGTCGCCCGCGCCGGCGAACAGGCCGTTCGAAGCGCCGTCGCCGCCGAGCGTGTCGGCGAAGCCGGAGCCCACGAGCCGCTCGATCCCGTCGAAGCTGTCCCCGGCGGCGTCGCCCGAACTGCCCGCCGTTGTGGTGAGGCGGGCCACGACGCCCGCCGCCGCGCCGGCATAGGAGGCGGTGTCGGAACCCGACCCGCCGATCAGCGTGTCGGCGCCTGCGCCGCCGGTCAGGACGTTGTTTCCCGAATTGCCGGTTATGACGTTGGCGAGCCCGTTGCCGGTGCCGTCGATGCCGGCCGATCCGGTGAGAATGAGGTTCTCGACATTGGCGCCGAGGGCGAAACCGATCGAGGCACGGACGGTGTCGGTGCCCTGGCCCGCGGCCTCGGTCGCGGTGTCGCCGGCGTCGTCCACGACATAGATGTCGTTCCCCGCGCCGCCGCTCATCGCGTCGGCGCCCCCGCCCCCGTCGAGGGTGTTGTTGCCGGCATTGCCGGTGATGACGTTGGCGAGGCCGTTGCCGGTGCCGTCGATATTGCCCGAGCCGGTCAGCGTCAGCGTCTCGACATTGGCCCCGAGCGCAAAGGCGACGGAGGAGCGCACCGTGTCGGCGCCGCCCCCGCCGAGCTCCGTCACCGTGTCCCCGGCATTGTCGACGACATAGATGTCGTTCCCCGCACCGCCGCTCATCGCATCGCCACCCGCGCCGCCGTCCAGGGTGTTGTTGCCGGCGTTGCCGACAAGGGTGTTGGCGATGCCGTTGCCGGTTCCGTCGATGTTGCCCGAGCCCGTCAGCTCCAGGATTTCGATGTTGGCGCCGAGCGTGAAGGTGACGGACGCCTTGACCCGATCGGTGCCGGCGCCGCCGGCCTCGGTCGCCGTGTCTGCGGCATCGTCGACGAGGTAGACGTCGTCGCCGGCGCCGCCTGACATCGAATCTGTCCCCGCACCACCGTCGAGGGTGTTGTTTCCCGCGTTGCCGGTGAGGGTGTTGGCGAGGCCGTTGCCGGTGCCGTCGATGTTCCCCGAGCCAGTGAGGGTCAGGTTCTCGACATTGGCGGCGAGCGTATGGGTGACCGACGCCAGCACGCCGTCGGTACCGGCCCCGCTGCCCTCGGTAACGGTATCGCCTGCGTCGTCGACCACATAGGTGTCGTCGCCGGTGCCGCCGGTCATCGCATCGCCGCCGGCGCCGCCGTCAAGCGTGTCGTTGCCGCCCCCGCCCGAGAGCGCGTTCGTGCCCGCGTTGCCGGTGATGACGTTGGCGAGGCCGTTGCCGGTGCCGTTGATGTTGCCGGCGCCGGTCAGCGTGAGGTTCTCGACCTCCGCGCCCAGTGTGTAGGTGATCGAGCTCCGAACCAGGTCGGTGCCCTCCCCGCCCACTTCGGTCACGGAATCGGAGGCGCTGTCGACGACATAGATGTCGTCGCCCGCCTCGCCGAACATCGCGTCGCCCCCGGTGCCGCCGTCGAGCGTGTCGCCACCCGTGCCGCCATGCAGCGTGTCCGCGCCCGCGCCTCCCGCGAGCTGGTCGTCCCCGGCCTCGCCGTGCAAGACGTCGGTGTCCGAGCCGCCGTTCAGCGTGTCGGCGCCGTCGCCGCCCTCGAGCGTGTCGTTTCCGGCGTCTCCGTTGAGGGTGTCGTTCTCGGTTCCGCCCAGCAGGTAGTCCCCGCCGCCGCCGCCGCTCAGCGTGTCGGCGCCGCCTCCGCCCGACAGGGTGTCACCGGCATTGCCTCCGGTTACCGCGTCCGCCCCGGCACCGCCGTACACGGTGAGGGCCCAGCCGCTCGCGCCGCCGAAGTTGAGGGTGTTGCCTCCGGAATGGAGGTTGAAGGCGTTGACATAGACCTCCGCGCCGGTCAGATCCGTCGCGCCCGCGCCGGCGAGCGTGATCTCGTTCGCATAGAGATAGGTGAAGGGGTCGAGCTGGGCGGCGGACAGGACGTTCACGCCTGACAGCGTGAAGTCGAACAGCCGCTCGACGCTGGAGAGCGTCACGCCGGTGAAATCGATGCCGCCGGTCACGGTGAGCTGGTCCGTGCCGCTGCCGCCGGCATAGGTTTCGCCCGCGACGACTTCGGCCGCGTCATCGACGAGGAACTCGTCGTCCCCGCTGCCGCCGTCGATCGCGTCGACGCCGAGACCGCCTTCAAGGCTGTCGCCGCTGCCGCCCCCGGTCAGCGTGTCGTTGCCGTCGCCGCCAGCGAGGCTGTCGACGCCCGCTCCGCCCGTCAGCGTATCGTTGCCGCCATAGCCGTTGACGGTGCTGCCGCCGGGGCCCGCCGTGACGGCGTCCGCGCCCGCTCCGCCTTCGACGGTGCCGATGCCGCTCCCGGTCGAGCCGGCGAGG
>Ga0182738_1005704_pt1 | contig 13190 bp, 6 predicted proteins | sample eDN5th30CBELigMG_FD_128876 | JGI IMG/M metagenome (GOLD analysis project Ga0182738, IMG submission 128876) | Enriched Miracle-Growth compost microbial communities from Emeryville, California, USA - eDNA 5th pass 30_C BE-Lig MG (version 2)... ...
GAGATTCTAGATTTTAGCTAAATACAAGAAAACATAATACCCGAAGAAAATTCATATTTCTTCAATGATCGTATTTTGGTTTTTGATGCTTTGCAACAGCTTTTATCTCATTTCTCTGTTTGTTTGAAAAGAAAAGATCTTCGGAAGTTAACAAAAACTTACGAAATAGCCTACAAAGAAAAAATTTTTCCATCTCAATCAACCTTCGTTTAAAAATTCTGATTGATGGCTCGATGCTACTAGGAATATACGATAGGCTCTGTTTCAATCAATAAATTTTGCGCCCTTGATTTCTTAACTGAGTTGTTTAAAATTAAATGATTTGATTGATTTGGATTGAAATTTAGTATTTTAATCCGCTCAAATAAAAACAAAAAATTCTTTTGGAACAAATGGATTAAAGGCTCAAGTTTTGATTGTTTTGTTGTCTGTGCAAGAGTTCTCGAGCTTCTGATCGCTAAAACGATAATCTCAAGCTTTGTTTTACTTTTCAGTCTCCTTTCCCCAAGAAAATCTTTCTGAGGTCACTCATTTTTGTCCCGTCTTTTTCTCAGTTTTTTCTAAAATTCTCAAGTCATGGAAAAAAACATCTTTCTTTCTTCAAACATCAAGCTAAACCTGTTTTCTTCTCCAAAATATCATCTAATGGTCAAAACTTTTTCTAGATTCGAGAATTTTATGCTCTTAGGACTCTTACATTCATATTGAACTCCAAAACTCGAAAGCTTCTTGGAGTCCACAATTTTATACTCGACCTTTTTCTATTGCTATCAGGAATTGCACATAAAACTAGTTAGACAAGAAATCTCAACACGAACCTCATTTACCTCGAAATAGTCATTAAATCTTTAACTTTTGCATTCTAAAAATTTGATCACTTCATCAAATTTCTTCGGGCTTTTGATCCATTGATTACACACAATTAACTTAAAGTACAAAAATAGTTTAACAATTTAAATTTTAACCAATCTTAAATCACTAATAGTCTTGTATCTTGTTTTTCGAATCTTGAACCAAAAAAACGCATCATGCCACCTGCTCTTCTCAATTTCTGGACTAGCGTTCTCCACACGTGCTCCCAGGCGCATGGATCCATGCAAAATTTTATAAATTCAACGGATAAAAATCAAGATAATGAAACCAAGGTGAGAAAAAACATGCTGTTAATTTACATATACTTCCTCACTCTCTACTTCCTTTCCTTCCTTATCCTCAACCCCTCTGTGCCAGCTACGACTTGGATCATTTATATGTTTTTACCTCTCTTACAAATCTATATTTTGAAAGTCTCAGGTGAAAACTGTAACATCAATTATTTCCTCACATATCTTGCTCTCAGCCTCTATTTTCATGCTCGCAAAGACATGAACGCTCTTAAAATACTTGGAGTCGCTTTTATCTGCCATCAACAGTACTTTCTCTCTCTCAAAGATGTCATGCTTAGGAGATTATTCGTGATTCTTAGCTTTTTCTCATGTACAGCTTTGATTTTCAGCTTTTCTCACTGCTCAGCTTTCGATTTCGACGCAGAAAATGACATCACAATTGCCAACTTCAAATACCTAGTTGTTTTCCTAATGCTACCAAATTACGTATGTGCAAAGTATTTGATCGATGCTTATGAAAAACTCCTCTACCTCAATAAAGAAATCAAGTCGAAATTTGAAAATTGTCCCTCCCCAATCGATTCCTACGATCAAACTCTTGCAATCACATCTCTTGAAAAAGAAATCAAAGATCTAAAAACTGATATTCAAGCTCGAGAACTTTTCATTGCAAGCTTCTCTCATGAAATCAGAAACTCTCTGAATGCAGTTTTAGGAAATATTGAACTCCTCAAACTTGAAATCACCAATACCAAATGGCTCAAACAATTAGAAACGTGTCAGACTTGCGGAGAAGTCATGCTTGATCAAATCAATGACGTGCTCGATATGGCCAAAATTAATGCCGAAAAACTCGAACTCAACCCCGTTCCCGATGATGTTTTTAAAATTATTGAACGAATGTGGAATATATCCATCATCCGGATCAAACAAAAAGGATTAAGAGGTGAATTGTATATCACGAATAACTTTCCACGCTATCTCGAAATTGACGCACATAGACTCACCCAGGTCCTCCTCAATTTGGTTGGAAATGCTTCCAAGTTCACCAAGGAAGGCTTTGTTAAAATCGTATTGAGCTGGCACGAGAATAGAGATTCGGAAACTCTCAAGTCTCCAAACCAGGAATTTCTTAGATTGGTCGAAAAGATGATTTACAAGTCACAGACTAATCATCTCCCACTCACAGAACAGCAAAGTCAACAAGGATATGATATATCAACGATCGAGTGCTTAAATAGTCCCTACACCCTCAATCTGCGTGGTGAACTCGAAAAAAGAAGATTCAGTCCAAGAGTCATGTCCCAAATGCTGGCGTCAAATTCAATTTTCATCTCCTCTGATAACGAAAGAGCAATCAGCAAAATGCAGACAAAATATACTTATAGGCCCAAAACTAAAGGTATCATAAAAGTTGAAGTCATTGATTCTGGGTGTGGCATGTCGCGAACCAGCATGCAGAGACTCTTTCAGCCTTTTACTCAAGCGGATGCTTCGATTACCAACAAGTTTGGAGGAACTGGTCTTGGTCTTTACATCACCAAACGCATCATTGAGGCAATGAATGGAGAAATTCAGGTTTATAGTCAGCAAAATGTCGGATCGAATTTCTGTTTCCTTTTCCCTGCATGCACTGCAGATGGAGAAGAGTATTTTGAAAGACAGCTCCACGCTCTTAAAAATAGAGGACTCAATAAGAGCCATGAACATTTAAGAGGCCTCTTCCTTGAAATTGTCGAGTCAGATAAAAATATCAACACTTTAAAAACTCACTTATCCAATCTCCATGTCCTTCTTGACACCGTCAATGACTCCCAAGAAGCTCTAGAATTATATAAACGCAAAACCCCAGGTTATTATGCTTTCATTATGGTCAATTCCAGGTCTTTCAATGCAAGTTTCTGCAAAAATATCAGAAAATTTGAAGCAGACAATTTTCTCAATCTTGAAGTCCCCATCATCTTCATCCTTGAAAAATATACAGAAAGCGAGAGAGAAATATCCCTTGATCCAAAAGGAGAAATCCGAATCTCAAATATCTTTAAAAAGCCCCTCTTGCTTAATGATTATAAAGATGCCATCCAAATCATTCTCGATCGATGGAAAGACAGCAAAATAGCTAAAGAAAGCCTTCCTAGAATCCTTGTTGTTGACGATGATCCCTTTAACGCAGCACTTGCCCAAGACTATCTCCAAAAGCATAATATTGAGTGTGCCATTTGTTCAAATGGAAAAGAGGCAGTTGCAAAAACCTACAAAGAAAAGTTTGAGATCATTCTCATGGATCTTGAAATGCCAGGAATGGATGGATACACAGCTGCCAAATTAATCCGAGAGAAATATCCTCACATTATCATATTGGGTGTTACTGGTCACAAAAAAGAACGTGTCTTGCAAAAGGCAAAAGATCATGGAATAAACAATGTTGAAACGAAACCTTTAGATTTCAAAAAAATCCTCGCCATTGTTCTTGAAACTGCAAATTAATTTATCGTTTTGGTGATAACTTCAATGTTGTTTGTATATTCTCCAGTCATCTTTGTTCAAAATCTTTCTTATCTTATTTTGCCTTGATCATTTTTATTATTGTTCAGCCTTTAAATCCCGAAAAACATAAAATTCGGCGATATTCAAGGATAAGTTCAAAATTAGCAGAGCTTGAGAATGATGTCTATTCGCTATTCTCTTTCTTTGATTGAAAGAGTCACGGGGAGTTCCAATAATACAAAATAAAAAAGCTTACAAGACAAGTGGTTTCAAACGAGGCTCTCGATCTGCAAAATATCCCAAAAAATAAATTTAAGATTATGAATTTACTTGGCTTGCCAGAGTTAAATTTATTTAAAGAGAAAACTTGGTATTAGTTTAAAGGTTTAATTTTCCTATATAAATCAATCAATAAATAATTATTCTTCCTCGTACTGACTTGTCATGAAGAGAGAAATTAAAAAATTTTTTTCTCTCAAAAATCTAAAGCAAATATGATCCCAAGATCCAGATGATTCCTTCAAGCCTAGGATAGTTTCAAGTTTGACAAGAAACATCAATCAAGTATTTATTTAAATCGAACCATTGATCATTGAAAGTTGTAATTCAAAGAAATATAAAACGCATCCAAAATAATTCAGAGCCTCAAAAATTTTAGATCTCTCAAATCTCTATCGTATCCTGTCCTCCTCTTCTTTTTTCCAAGCAAAATTTTGAATTTCTAAAACTTTAATTTGCGACTGACAGCTTTACTGATATTCATAATCTTAAAATTAACACAGAATTAATTATTAAAATCTTGCTTGACAATTTTTTTGAGTTAAAGCTTTATTACGTTTTTTATAAGTGCTTTTCAAAAATTGAGCGAAAAACTTGATAAATATTTTAAATTCAGGTCTGATACATTCCAAACTCGCTCAAGAACTGATTATGGCGATGCTTTATAAAAAATTTATTCCAAAATAGCTTAGAAACTCTAAACCATTAATGATTAAAAATCCATCTTTTCCATTAAACTTTTATCAATAAAATTCAATATTAAATTTTAATAATAGATGAATTCACGAATCGCTTTTCCTCTCTTTGGACTGACCATAACCCGCAATTTGACAAAATCGATACAAAACTGGTCAGAATATTCTGAAAGCCTGTGTAGCTAACTAAATAATGTATTCGAGTCATAGTTTCCATGATATTTTTCGCTTTTCCTACAATTCCGACTCATTAAAACAATAAAGATAAACTCCGAGTATGTTTCTATTTTTCACATATCTCTAGCTCTGTTCTCCATCATGATCATTACTTTTAGATGATTTTGTTTCAAATAATCCAATTTGAGCAAACTAGTTAGAAAGACCTTGGACAACAATTATGAAAACGAGATCTTTATACAAATGATCTATTTTCTCCATTTTTCACCCTTTTGATTTGCAACTCTCATTCTTCCTTCCTCCAAATTCAGAGTAGTCAACAAAGGGACACTTTGAGAATTATGAGGAAAAATTTGCCTCCCAAAGAATCGTATTAATTTACAGAAGAGACAATTATTTATCCACGAAATTCAAAGCTCTTGATATTGTACTTTTGATTCATGTTACGACTTCCCAGAGAAAAATTTTTTTCGATAGAAAATCAAAATATTCAAGCATGAAAAAAGGAAAGCTCCATAAAATTTCTCTTTTTCAAAAAAAAAACTCTTTCAGCTTGAAGACGTTTTAATCAATCTTTAACTTCTCAAATTTTGAAATCCTGTCAAAATTTTTGAAAATAACAATTTCTAATTCCTTTTCATTCAATAAAAAATTTTTTATTCAAATTATTTACAAAGAATTCCTAGACAGATTCAGGAAAACCAGTTTCAGTTGGAATGAGGATACGGAAATTTGATCCGATATTTTCTTCAGAATAGACACTCACACTTCCTCCCATTTTATCAATTATCTGCTTTGTTATAAATAACCCGAGACTATTTCCTCCATAATTCTCATATACTGTGTTGTCAGCTTGAGAAAATGGCTGAAAAATATGATTTAAACTGCTTTCATTCATTCCACACCCAGAATCAATAATTTCAACCTTCAGAATACCTGGTCTTTTATACGTGAATAAAGAATTGTTTCCAGCAAATATCTCACTCATTTTCAAATCATTCTCAGATGAAATAAAGACAGAGTTTAAGCCTGACATTTGAGAGAAAAACTTGGGACTGAGGTTTCTACTCTTCATCTCCCAACTTATCTTTGATAAATTTTCATCTTCAGCTTTTTCCATCTCCAATTCTGACAGTTTTTTATATGTAACGAGGCAGGTTTTTTGCCATGTATAGTTCCCCTTTCAATTGCTTCTGTCTAATTTTCATCGCAGCAAGACTCCACACACGATCAATAAGCTTATAAACATCGGCACCAGAAGGGTTAAGCTCAAGCTTGTCTTCTTTCAGCTTCACTCCATCAATAGTCTTATTAATGTGTTGTAGAATTATTTCACTGCAAGACTCAAGAATCTCAAGCTGTCGAAGGACCTCAATCCCAACGAGTTTTACTTTAATCACCGAAATACTCCCTCGAATCATACTCAGAAAATTGCACATTTCATGTAAAAAATTTGCAATTTCAAGGCCTTGAGCTTTCAATTTGTCTCTCAAGTCCCGACTATCTTTACACACTCGAGAAAATTCCTCTTGATATCCTTTTCGACTGTAATGAATAGTGAATTCGGAGCAAATGTAGCTTGAAAGAAACAGAATAATTGGAAGGTGTTTCAAATCTAGTAGTTCTCTTTCCAAGTCTCTTAGAGAATCAGAATTCTCCGTTCTTAAACTTATAAATGGAAAGCAGCACAAGAAACTCAAAAACAATTTTACAACTTTACTTTGCTGCGAAACCATAAATTGCTGGTGTCCAAGCAAAGCCACTGAAACGAGATGCAATGGTTCATCCCAGGCGCAAGAATGAAAATTTCCGAAAATGAAAATTTTCGAAAAAATTTGAAAAAGAGTATTTTTCATTTTTTTCAGGAATTTTCGTTTTCGGGAATTTTCATTTTTGTTTTCGAAATTTTTCATTTGCCAACTCCCCCAAACTCCTATTTATTCGACAAAAGGACCTTTCTCATGAAAACTTGAAAGGACTAAGTCAGAAATATTTTCCTTATTTCACCCCCTCAGTGCGCAAAATCAAAAAATTTCTTAAAGGTTTTTCTCTTTCAATGTTCAGCTGTGGAGCATCTCAATAATCTCTGTTTGTAAATTTATTTTCATTCTCAACTGCGGAGAATTAAAAAAAAATTCTGAAGAGAGCTTTTTCTTTCCAACTACTGAAGGTATGAATATTGATACACCCTGAAATAAAAAAATTAGACTCAACGGAAACCTCTGTAAGCTTGGGAAAAATAATAAATTTGAACCTGTTCTGATGAAAAGCATATTGATAAAGCTCTTTTCAAAAAATTTTCTTCGAAACAAAAAAGTTTTTTCTGATGAATTTTCTGCAGTGAGCGGGTCACAAATAAATTTCTCTGTATCAATCTTGATACGTCCCGCATCAGGGGGTTAATATAAGGGAAAATCCTGAATGAATGCTTTCAATTGAATATGAGGAAAAAACTCATTTTCTTCATGCATAATTTCCTTCAGAAGCAGTGAAAATCATAAAAACATAAAAATGAAAAAATAATTGAAAATTTTCATAGTGTATTTATTTTCATTTTTTCTGAAAAATTTTCATTTTCGGAATTTTTCACCCGTATGCCGGGGTTCGGTTCAACAATATGCAAAGAGAAACATTCTAATTCTCACTAAAACATCGTGATCGAGTCCTTTCCAAGGAGTGAGACTTTCAAGAGGAGAGATATATTTTTGTGGACACACCTAGATAAAGCTATCGACATCGCTCTTTCTAAATGTTCTTCACCGAGATGACTCCAGGAAAGAGAAAAGAAAATCTTCTTTTCCCAAGAAGATTTCTGAAATCATTTTAAATAATTTTTTATGGAATTCAAAGCAGAAAAACTTCTTTCTGTCTCTCCCCTTGGAATTAGAAAAGGATGCCTACTCATCGCTAATTTGAGGACATTTCGGGACATTTCTTGTTGATTGTGAATTTATGTGAAGAATTTTGTCAAGAAAAATTTCTTGTTTTTGGAAAAAAATTTGGGAGTTTTTAAAAATTGTTTTTATGCATTATCGGAAACCTTTTGGAGAAAAATCAACGAAGTCGGAAACAGTCATTCTTTCGGAAAAGCACTGTTTCCCTCATCCTCTCTTCTGATCTCATCACAAGATTAACAAGAAAAAATAAAAACAGAACAAAACATCATTTCACACACAGCACATCTATTATTTTCATTTGTTGAACCACAAACTAAATTAAATTTAATAATATTCAAGAGAAAAAACCTCTTTTTGCTCAAATTTTAAAGTTGGGAAATTGACAGCAAAGTTTTACATATTAAACTGCGAAATTAATAAACCCCTTCCAAGTCCATGAAGTCCAGACCAAATATTTCTCTTTACCGAGGTTATACCTCCACAAGTGGGAGCTTATACACTGGCCCATTTGCGGCAGGGAGGTTTAAGGTTCCTAGCCTGAGTTGTTCAATCTCCCAAGGAGATGAGAATCTTGCAGTAGCCAGATCTATCTCTCCTCGATCAAAGAGTATCATGACAAAGCCGATTGAAGTCTTCCTTGATAGAGCGCAGACAGAACAAGACCATCCTCTTGAATCTTCTCCAATTCCAAGGGTCAAAGCCCAAAGGTTTAGAACTCTTTCAGATCCAAAAATCGGCCAACCACTTACTACAACAAGCAGATCTTCAAAAGTGCCAACTCTCTCCGATAAAATTGACAAAGAAAACGCCAAGGCCCCTCCCCCTCTTGGAGACTACCTGAAATTTCTCAATTCAAATTCCAAGAGCAGTGATTTAAATTCATTTAGGGAAAAGATGTCTTCTTTGTCAAGAAATCATTTTAAAAGCGTTGGTGACGTTTCTTCTCTGCCCTACTTTGCGAAATTATCACCAAATTTAAGGAGCTCCAGGCCAACAGTTCCTTCACTTGCTTTTAATTTGCAATCCCCAAGTCACTCTCCAACAACAGCACTTTCAAAAGTTGCTTCACCAGTCCTGACTACAAGAAAAGTCATTTCCCCCAAATCATTAAAAATAGATGAAGACAAGAGTCCGGCTCTTCTTGCGAAACAAGCAAGCCGAAAAAAGCTACTAACGCTTATCATGGATGATAATGCCCAGGCCAGAGAATTGGCTGAAGAGATTGACAAAAATTATCAACTGTTCGAAGAAACAGCTTCCAAGTCAAAAGAATTGAAGTTGCAGCTGACACTGTTGCTCAAAAAAGTTCACCTCCTCCAAACATTCGAGACAAAAAGCTCCAAAACAAATCCTCTTGTTCATCGGATCTATAATGATATGCTAGAAGAGCCTGAGTCGACAAGAAGCCCAACTTTCAAGAGGGATTACAGTCCTCGTCGAATGTTGCGAACCTTGTCAATGCCCAAGTTCCAAACAAAAGGAAGATTGGTTAAGGCCAAATACGAAGCCTACAAAACAGTCAATGAGACTTTAGAAGACATGCTCTTACAGTATAAGCTCCACAATTTAAAGAGATTGGAAAATACGCTTTTACAAGCCCATGAAAGTTTGGTTTTTAAGAAGAAAAAGATGCTCAGTCAACTTGAAATGAATGACTACGAGACTTTCTGCAGAGTAAAAAAGAACTTTGAGCAGCTTGGGGATGTTCCAGCCGCTTATTATTCAGAGTACGTTGAAGAAGTCGAAAGACTGCAGCTACGCTATGGTGAAAATTTAAAAATTGATGAATCTCAAAAAATCGTCAATAAAGGCCTTGGAGAAATTCTTCAAAAATGGACAAACAAAGTCCAGTAAAATTTTTTCAGAGTCTCATTTTAGCAAATAATTTATTTCCTTGTTCGCTATCTAAATTATATTTTTGTGTGAGATGTTTGGAATTGAATGTCACATCTCCTTTTAATATTTTTGAGTTTCCTTTCATTAGATCTCTACTATATTTATTCTTTTTATTTTCTTCAATTTATAAGGATAAAAGTAATAATTCTCTTCCTAAGATATTTTTCAGAGAAAAAGTTTTTTTCTCAAAAAGTTGTCTGTGTTGAAAAGGGCAGAAATTCTTTTCGAAACTTAAATCCAAAAATTTTTATGGTTTGACCATAGGAAGGTGACAAATCAATAATTGTGGGCCTTTTTTTTTTGAAATGAAAAATGTTGAGGGTGAGAAATCAATCCTTCCACATGGAGAGATATCAAAGGCGCAAAAACAGGAAGCTTCCAACCAGTATTGGAAGAACAATGGGTTTCATACTTTTAGATCTTTTGCAAAAAGCCATTTTCAATATCTCGATTATTTCTCTTCTCAGATTTATCATGATCAAGTCAGAAAAAAAAAATGATTCTGAAATAAAAAGTCTAAAAATCCATTTTTTGCATTTGTAACTGTATTTCGAGACGAAAATTCACATTATTGTGGGATTTGGGAAAAAATTAAGCCAGATACCAACTGCGTTTTCTCTTTATGCCAGAAGAACAGCTCTATTATCTATTTTTAAAGGGATTTTAACAGGATTTCTTTAATCAAAGAGAGATATTTTCGCAAAAAAGAAAATCTTCAAAAACTATTCATTCTCTCACAAAGAAAAGAGTAAATTGAAGGAATTTCGAGTTCTTTCTCATTTCTGAGAGATCTCAATTTTCTCATTTCGTTTTGTTTTGAGTCAATATCTCCAAAATCTCCCGAATCCAGTGAATTTTCTCCAACTTTAGAGTCATATTTAGAGATTTTTTGATATATGCGAAAACCTTTCAGACAGACATTGTTGAGTTTTATTTTCCCAATACCCGCTTTTTTGGAGATGATATTCAACCCAACTAAATACGTTTCACCCGACTCACCTGATTTCTGTAAACCTGATGATTCTTGAAAAAATTTCTAAAAATAAAAGGAGACCTGAAAAGGCGGGATAAAGAAGTTTCTTCTGAATCTGAAAATCATAGTCAACTTTTCTTGCGTTCTTTCTTGATGAATAAAAGCAAGGCTGGATCCTTGGCTTTAATTCTCGTTTCTTTTCTGTGTTTTTTCTCGTGCTCAAGAGGTTGTCAATAAAAATTAACGAGTTGCTTAGAAATAATTGTTTTCCTTACATTTAACAATAAAATTTTAATCAAATGAGCTCATTTATCGATTAGGAAAAAAGGAAAAAACATGAAATTGGTTTCACAAAACTGAAAAAGAGAGGCGAAATGACCCCCATTGTCAGACACGATCCTTCTGAAACCAGAGTTTCATACCACCGGAACTTTTATTTCAAGCACTTTGAATTTCACCTTAAAATTGCAGTTGAATCGAATTTTTAAATTTCCAACTTTTTGTGGTAAAATGACGTGTTAATCTTCTTTTTGTTTTCAAAATCAACTCTGGCAGCAATATTTCAATGTGGGAATAAATTGTCGAATATGAGGATGAGTATATCTCAGAGTCAAAGACCTTTAAAAAGAAAATAACCTTTCCCTTTCATCTCTCCAAACAACGAAGTTTCCTTGATAAAAATAGAATCGTTTGAGATAACTTTGATTCCCTCTTCCTTTTCTTAGAAAATAGATTTCTCGTCTATGACAAGTTTTTCCCCTTTCTCAAACAAGAAGACTCAAAAGAATCCATAGGAATGAGTGAATGAGATTCGAAATAATTGGGTCTGGTTAAAATTATCCTTAAAATATTTTCTTTCACCCAGGAAAATAGGTAGAAATAACTTGGATTAGGCTTTAACTATTTGATCGAATCTCTTGTTTAATTATTTTTTTTCTGATTTTAGACAAGCCCTTTCAAACTATTATGGATATTGGCAATTTCAGTATGAACCTCCCTCCAAACCTCAGAGGCCTCCACTTGCCTCAACCCGATATGTTGGGTGCGAGCCAAGCTGATGCTCAAAAATTAGACGCCTCTAAGCAGCTCAATCCAGTCGACCTTTCAGCTATGAAGGACAAGATTGCAAAAATCATGAAGCTGGAAAACCTTGCCGACATCACCCTCGCTGGTTACATGATAAAGTTGATGAGGTATAAAAACAAAATGTCATTTAAAGAGTTGCATGACGAAGTTTCAAAATGTTACGACACTTTGAGAAGATCAGATGGTTCTAAATACACAGGCGATCTGGCCAAGGCACTCAAGGGGTGCTTGACTTCCAGCGAGATCTTCAAGGAGGCCGGCGACAACGTCTGGGCGATTCGAGAAAAAGAAGCCAAGCTCTATGAGGAAAAGACAACAAAAAAGCTTAAAACTCTCATCAACAAGAAAAAGGGCAGAAGTGGAAGAAAAAAGGAAGGCCAGGAAGGCGAGGGCGGCTCTGATGACGATTTGAGCGACTCTGAAGGTGGCAGCGATGATGATTCTGTGGATCCCGAGAAAAACCTTTCTGCTAAAAAAGTTAAGCAATCAGCTATAGAATACCATAAAGTTTCAAACCTGCTCGATAGTTCTGCAAAGAAACTCAGAGGAAGCCAGACTCCAGGCCAAAATATCCTTGAATCCTTCGGTGGATCTGAAAATCCTGAAGAGTTTATCCAAAAAATTGGAAATGATAGATTCCAAGGAATTCTTGATTGCTATGAATACTTTTATCCTTTGCTTCAAGAACAGCTTTCAAAGCAAGATGGTCTTGCAGGATTGACTTTGCCACAAGCTAAAGGACAAGATGCTGCAAAAGCCTCCAAAGCCAAGAAATAAAACCATCTTATTGAATTTTACCTTGTGTGTGTGTAAGTTCTCCTTCTCCTCCTCCTCCTACTCAATCTATTTGGCTATTTTGTTTATAAAAAATTCATTTTTTAAAGCCTCTCTATATATTTTGGAATTAAAAATTCGCTTGAATTCAACTTGACAAAATTCAAAATTTAATTTCCTGCGATAGCTTTATTTTTCAATTTCCCTCTATAAATTGACAAACAATAAACAAATTATCCTCTTCTGTTCGACTCTTTGTTTATTTTTCCAATTTGAAGTATGATCGAATTGAGTTGAATTTTAAATTGTTACTTACTTTTATATAAAATATAAACGTAGAAGAAGTTCAGATAGACTAGACAAAGGTGAATTTAAGCAGCTGAAAAGATAGATAAAATACATACAGACTTCACAAATTCCAGAACTACTACAAGATTTATTATTGCTTAAACTCGGGTCTTTTTTCGTTGATGACATCAGCCTTCTTCGCAGTGTTAAATGTATCCAAAACATTTTTCAGAGCATTTTCGCCCTGCGAAAGTAGTCCAGTGGGAATTTTATTGTCGGGAGAGACGTTCTTGATTTTTACGATTGTCTCGTTTTGTTCACGCAAGGTTTTATTCATCTTTGCCATCTTGGAGATAAACTTGAGCTTATTTCTAAGGACCTCTCCTCTCTTTTGCAAGGCTGTCTTGGTTTCACTAGCCTTCACATTGTTGGTTGGGACGGTGATCTTGTTGATGATTTCGGGAGGAAGATCGGTATCTTCTTCATCATCGTCCTCATCCTCGACTTCTGTGGCGGGCTTGATCAAATTGTA
>Ga0182738_1005705_pt1 | contig 13188 bp, 7 predicted proteins | sample eDN5th30CBELigMG_FD_128876 | JGI IMG/M metagenome (GOLD analysis project Ga0182738, IMG submission 128876) | Enriched Miracle-Growth compost microbial communities from Emeryville, California, USA - eDNA 5th pass 30_C BE-Lig MG (version 2)... ...
ATCTTCTTACATTAATTAAATTTCAAATATTCCCTCTTATATACTAATTGGCCCGCCAGGATATAAAACAAAAAGATATTTTCTAAAATAATTATCTAAACTTTCAATTTAATATGATACTCAAAGATTACGTCGCTAAAAGCACTCATACTCAAGCTCAAACTCAAGCACAGCCTCACACTGATGGCAAGCCTATCACAGCTTACCAACTTATGACTCAAATTGAGAAGGATAAATCAGTTAAAGTCATCAACTTTGATGTGCCTTACAGAAAAGATGTTTGCTTGTATGACATTTCCCTCGATGCTCGGGGTCAAGACGAAGACAAGGTATATGCATTCAACGAATGGTTTAGAACCCATATCAGAAGAGGAAATACTGTCATCCAAACTTTTGATAGCAACGATAGAGTCATCGAAACTTTCTATGGCAGAAGAGGCTTTGAAAAATTCTTCGATCTGACTTACGAGTATATGCAATATAATCTGGGTGAAATCAAAGATCTTGAAAGCCACGGAATTAAACAAGCTGATGAGCATTATGGTCTCCACCACGTCATCTTTAATAAAGCACAACAAGCCATTAAATCAGGAAAAAAAGTCGCAGTGTATAAAGAAGTCAAGGCTAACGGTGAAAACGCTCAAATTGCTTGGGTCAGCCGCCTCGGTGCTTGGCTCGTTGCTTCCAAAAACGTGAGCTTGTTGGCCAGGACTGAAAAAGACACTGAGACATACGCTGGCGAAAGATTCCACTTTGCCAAACTTATTGCTAAAGAATGGTTCAGAATCGTTGAAAGAATCGAAAAGGAAGGAAAAATCGAAGAATTGAAAAAGTATATGACTGATAAAACCTTTGTTGGAGAATATTGCGGAAACCAACAATATCAACATCTTGTCAAGTACACTCAAGTTGATATTCATTTCACTGCTATCGTTGAAAACAACTCTACCGTCACTTGCTTGTCACCTGTCGACGCTTTTGCTGTTTTTGATAAATATAAACTTACCCATGTCACTTACGAAAAGGCTGGAGTATATGATAACTGGGAAGCTTTAAATGTATCCCTCAAAAAACTCTATTCAGATGTTGCCAGAGCTCACATTGACTCTGAAGAAGAAGGCTCTGTCATTTACTTGGCTCAAGTTGACTCCACTGGAAAAGAAGAAGTCCTCAGCTTGTCCAAACTCAAGACTCTTGAATATCGTATCTACAGAAAATTGAGAGAAAAACTCAAGAGATTCATCAGCCAACCTGGCAAAAAATACAAACCATGGGCTGAATTCTACAAGACGTTCCAAACTGAAACCAAAGATTTGTGCTTAGAAAACCAACCACCGATGCCACTCAGCTATTATTTTAAAGTAGCCCAAAAAGCTTTTGAATTTGCTGAAAACCACTTTAAAGACTGCCATCTCATCCACGATCAATACATCACTTTCCTCTCTTTATTGATGTATCACATGAGCAAAAATCTTGAATTAACTCCTGCTGCTTTTATCAAGGAAACCATCGACAAAGTCTTGCCCTTAAAGTGGACCGAATATTCCAAGAATTATGTTGAAGAGCCCGAACAAGAAGAGAAGAATCATCCTACTGGAATCAAAAAGATCTATGTTATTGTTCCTATCGGAATGCCTGGTATGGGAAAAACCTTCTTCCTCAAAACATTGCGAAAGAATCTCGAATCTTTGGGATGCTTTTTGAGTATTATTTCCAGTGATGAGGTTCGCGCCGAATGCATGGAAAGATTGGCAAAAACTCAAAGAAAGCTCACCACTGACCAGCTCTTTGACAAAACTGGAAGAGATGCCAGAAACCTCTTCAATGAAAGATTATCCAACTTGATCGCAACTGGTGAAAGAAAAGACTGCAGTGCCCACTTCATCTTCATCGACAAGAATCATCCTCCCAATGCTATCAAAGGCACTCTTGATTTAATCAAAAAAAGTGGTGAAGGCTTGAATCTTGAAGTCATCGCTTTAACTCCCAAAGTCGAAGATAATTTCTTCCTCTATGTCGATCAAGGAAGAACTCACAAATATCCCTTCTCTGCAAACTTCTTCTTCAACTGCTTTGACAGAGTTCAACACAGACTTGACCATCCGACTCTCCCAGGCAGCGGCCCCAAGAGCGCTAATGTCCTCATCATGTTCTTCCACATGTTTAGAAATATCAAATTAAACAAAGACAGTGTCCTCAAGAATGGCTTCGACAGACACCTCGCCGTTCCTTTCACCAACGAAGAAAAACCTACTGCCATTCCTCCAGAACTCATTGGAACATTTATCGATGTCTTGAAGGCAACTCAACCTGGTGAAACCTGCAGTGATGCAAATCTTATTGAATCTTTCAATAATAGTAATGAAAAATCCAAACTCAAATTTAATCACCCAGACCCTGCTCAAGTCGATAAAATTATTCATACTTTTATCAAAGAAGAAATCTTGCCAAGCCTTACTGCCTCCAAGACCTCTTTAGTCGAAGTTGCCATTGCGAATGGTGTTGAAAAAGCCAATGAAGTCTATACGAATGGAGAAGTCCAGAAGCAAAAGGTTGAAGAAGAGAAAAAAGAGGCACCAACCCAAGCTCCATCACAAGTTGAGAAAAAGCAGCATGCTTATAATCCCAAAAAGCTTCCTGTTTACTTGGGCATCTTTGCTGTAAAGGACCCTTATTATGACGTTAAGGATTTTGTCCTCGATGGATTAGATAGACTTTGCAACAACTTCCCCAAGGATAAAGCACTTGAAGACGCATATTATGATATTTTTGATAAATACTACAAACACTTGGCATTCGTTAAAGATTTCCATGTCACCACTCTCTTCATTGGCAAAGATAAAACCAAAACCGAGACTGAATACTTCAAGACATTCAAGCCAGGCCATAAAATGAACCTTGAAATCATTGGATTCGTCATTGTCCCTAATAAAATCGTCACTGCTATCTGCTATCCCGACCAATCCAAAATCAAAATCGAAAATGCTTTCCCCCACATGACCCTCATGACAGGAAAGTGGCCTGCCAAAGAGAGCAACCAACTCTTTGAAAGTCTCTTTGGTAACAATGGACCATTAAGTGAACAATATCACTCCAGAAAACTTGAAAAAGAATTTGTTGAAAAAGTCTCTGTTCACGTCCATAAAAACACTGAAACTGCTTATGTTGTCACAAGAAAACCTCTTAAAATAGCAATGGTTGCTGATGAGTTCCATTAATTCAGTAAATTTGTGTGCTTAATTTTTTAGTCTATAATAATTCTTTTAAAATAAATGTCTTCATAAAGGAAAGATGTAATAAATAGTTAGTCATTTTAAAATTGGCAGAAAAATACCTCTAAAAATCAAATCAGTAAAATATTTGAGCTCAATTCAGAGTTTTTTTTCAACCATAAAATTGCGCCAGAAAGATTTGGGGCTTCGTCTCAAAAAAATTTTTTTCAAGAAAATATGGAAAAAATTCTAATCCAAAAATCTCAAAAAGAAAGATTATTCAAAACAACAGGTTTGACATGAGGAGGGTGAATGATTTTTCAAATGGTTAATTAGTAGCATTAAATAATTTTAGCCTCTTTTTCCCTTTAGAACGTTTGATAGATTTAACTTTAATAATTTAGATCTTAATCATAGAAGAAGAAGAAGAAGAAGAAGTCTCGAATATTCCCAATCAACCTCATGATTAAAAATCCTACGAAGAGTAGTGTGGACCAAAGACTGATGAAGGCAATGTATCCAACCAAGAGGTCTTCGCACAAAACCAACCGAGTCATTCTTCAAAAACTCATTCTAGTTCTTTTACTCGGTGGTCTCTTTACTGCAGTCAAAATCGTGGGAGGAATCCAATCTCATTCCCTCGCTCTTATTTCGGATGCTGCTCATTTGTTTGCAGATGTTATAGCTTTCGTTATCGCAATCCTCTCAGTCTGGATTTCAAACTTCCCTGCCAATAATCTTCATTCATTTGGCTATCATCGAGCTGGCATCATTGGAGCAATGGTCAGTATCATCATTCTCTGGGTCCTTAACGCCTTCCTTGTTTATTACGCTATCGAAAGAGTCAAAGACCCAAATTTCGTCGATATTCATGCAAATTTAATGCTCTACATCTCTTGTTTTGGCCTTTTTGTGAATCTTGGTATGATATATATCCTGAGAAGTAACTCCTGTTTGGCAAGACACTCCAGCAAAAGAATGCAGACGAGTAGCGTCCTTGACAGAGTGATTCCTGAAGCACCAAGTGCAGATTTAAGTTATAGTGAAAATTTAACCAAAGCACTCCTCCAGAAAGACATGGAAGACATCGAAGGGGAAAAACGAGAAGAAGAAGAAGAAGAAATTCTAATCCGTAAAAATAGTGTAAATCTCGTTCAATCCCTTCGTGATTCTATCCCTAATGATGCTATCATCACTCTTCGCAACCCAGCAGCAGCAGGAGTATATTGGCGAAATTTATTTTTCAATCTTATCTTAATTAGAGACAAACTAAAGAAGAAGAGCATCGAGTTATTGATACTTATCAAGAAGTCAGAAAGCTCAAAAGAGGAAAAACGCTTCCTGACAAAGAAAATATTAATATTAGAGCAACCGTGGTGCATATTATCGGTAAGCCTCCTCATTATCATATTCTCAAATAACCCCTCTCCGTAGGTGATATTTTCCAGAGTTTTTCGGTTATTATTGCTTCTTTGGTCATTTGGAAATGGCCTCAGGAAGCAAGACTTGTAGATCCTATTCTTACCTTTGTTTTTGCCTTTCTTATCTTTGTTACAAGCATCAAAGTCATTCTTGATTGTGTTTCTGTGTTAATGGAAGGAGCACCCAGAGGCTTCGCTGGAAAGGAGTTTGAAGAACAATTAAAACAAATTGATGGAGTCGTTGAAATCCATGATTTGCACATCTGGTGCTTAGGAGTTGGACAAAATGCCATGTCAGCTCATATTTACACTAATCTCTCACAGACTGGACCTGTTCTCAGAAAAGCCACTGCCTTATGTAGGGCACATGAAATCTATCATTCCACAATCCAAGTCGAAAAGACTCAAGATGAAAGTCATGAAGATTATATTAGTTGTAAGCATAATGTCCATTAACGTATCATACATATTTTTCTCAAGAAGTAATATTTGGGTTGAAAATTTTCTCATTATGAAGTCTAACTTGGATTATTTTTATATTTAAAAATTTTCGAGTAAAATTTTCTCTTCAAAGATTCGAAATGGAAAATTCAACATACCAACCTCCTTGCCAATATAGTCTCGACAATGAAGCTTCTTCTTCTCATTTTGATGTCTCCATCATCCTACAAAGGCGTGACACAAGGACAATTAAACTTCAGCAAATCGAGCATAAAATTACCATGTTCCAAACAATAAGAATTTTTATGGCAGCCATGCTTCTTATCACTATATCTCGTCTCATCCATAACATCTATCTCCAACGCCAAGCTCTGGCGCCTCATGGAGATATCCTTTTAGGGGTTTTAGAAATTTTTGGATACTTTTATGGATTTGTGTCTCATTCATCCAGAAGTTATACAAAAATGCAAGTCTTTTTTGGCTTTACAGGGTTTGCTCTTCTCACCTTTGGGTATTTCTGCTATGAATCAATTCACAGAAAAGAATTGTGTATGCTCATTGAAAATGCAGTTAGCTTGGTTTTCAACATCATCCTGATGTCTTATTCCCTCATCTACATCAAAATGCTCAAAGAACGAGATACCCTTCAAGAAGCTATTGCAAAAACTCAGCAGCAAAGCTGTATAATGCAACTCTAAACACTCGAAACATAGTAGATACCAAGGACTTTTTTCAAGTTTAAATCTTTATCTGTCAGTCATAATGTTATTGTCAAAATCAAACTTATTTAAACCGTCTTTCTTCTGATCTTTATTTTAATTACCTTTGTGTTTTTTATGTTTTCGAGTATTGTTTTGAACTGGCTGGCCTCCTTGCAAAAATTCCTTTAATCTTTCAAACACCCATAATGAGAGATTTTTATTTTTATGTTATGATAAAATAATATTCTACTTAACATATCTTGTATATCTAATATATATTTGATAACTAAACAAGAATAATATAAACCTTCTTCATCATCATACAAGAAGAAAATTACCTCACTTAGCTTATCTACCTCCTAATCCACCGAGTAAGCCAGATAATAATCCGCCTAAAATGCCTCCGAGTCTGCCCAAGACTTCGTTCAAGTTGCTGAACACGTTTTGCAAGTTTTGGAGTAAAGTGGAAACACCATCCAAAGCGGTGCCAGCACCTCCCAAGACTCTTTGCAAGTCACCAACAACATCACTCAAATCGCTGACAACATTGGCCAAATCTAAAGCAACATCGTTCAAGTCAGGATTGGTGCTGCTTGCAAAGAGAGTGGAGGCTTGTTAGAAGGCATCAGCAGCATTAGCCATAGCGTTAGCAGCATCAGTCAAGTCTTCAGCACTGGCACCTGCGTCCAGAGCACCTGTTATAGCACCAAGTAAAGTCTCCAGCAAATCTTCGACATGGTTCAAAAGACTAAAGACGTGGATCAAAACGCCATTTCCATCACCAAGAGCAGCCAAAAGTTGAGCAACAGCAGAGTTGAGTTGGGCAGTAATGGTATCAAGGCTAGTGATGGCAGGGGCTTGAGCAGTGGCAGAGTAAATTTGCATGCTCATAACGAGGCATACAAGGAGGATGCATTTAAAAGAGGAGTGCATGAGAAAGTTGGTGATTGGTGAAATAGTTTGCTTGAAAGAGAAGGTTTTTTGAAATGTATTATAAATGGTGAATTGGAGGATGGTATTTATAGCACAATTTGTCGTTAGTATAGGATCATGAGATATTCGAGAAAGCTTGAAGTATAATTTTACCAAGACACATTCTGGAAGAGAAAAGAAAAGAATAAAAGTGTAATTTCGGCACGAGATTAAAACAAAAAATTTGTGAGAAATTTTTCCCCGCTATGGATCCTGTTTCTTTAACCATCCCAAAAGACGAAATTTCCTTGACAAACTTTGATTTAGTCATCAAATGATTAAACTCTCTTGTTTTCTTCTTTCGTAAACTTTCTGTATTTTTTCAATAATAAACCTACCTTATCTAAACCTCCGAGGTTAATAATTTTTGTCAGATCAACGTTCATACAAGAAATGAGATAAAACTCCACATCCTAAGCTACTTTTCACTCAGAGCTTCACACAACCAGTCTAATTCCAGATATCTAGATCTTGAATTTATCGCAGGAATTTTTTCATATGAGAAAGAAACCCTCATGTGTCTCTTTTAAATTGCATTCGTCTCAAGCAAAAATTTAATTTAGAATCATTAAACATTCAGAAATTCTGAACTTTTAAACATATTTTCCTAAAAATAGCTTCTCAATAAAAATTAATTTTCTTTCAAAGAGCATATCTAAACAGCAGGCTTCTGGGCCCACGAAACCACAGTCTTGTTCCAAAACCTTTCTTTATCTTCTCTCTAAAGAGAGAAAAGCGCTCTTTCTGTAGAAAATTTGAAAACTCCTATTTGCATCATCTCATATGAAAAGCTCCTCCACCTTTGGGTTCTCGATACAATGCTCTTCAGATATCCCTCACCTATGCCAAGAATAGAGCTTTCATTTCAAAACTAGGAGAGCCCCTTTCTGAAGTACAAGTTTCATACTCTCTTATTCAGTTTTGCGAGGTAATAATAAAAACTAAATTTGCAAAATTTAGAATGAGAAAAGCACCGAGCCACAATCAGAACAAAATGGTTTTCAGGCAGCTACAGTACAGTCCTAAACCCTAACTAAAAACTCTCAAGCTTGGATCCCTCAACTTTGTTTAAATTTATAGAAATTCTTTTTTTTTCTTCGTAAAAAAAGGATCAACCAATGGTTAAATAAATATTTAACCAAATATGTAAAATTATTTTTTATACGAATACCACGTAAATTTTTGTTGTTCGAATTTTCATTTTTCGAAAAATCTTTCTTTCAATCCTAAATCATTTCCTTCTGGCGTCCACATCTCAAATCTACCGAAAATAGACATCATCTTGTCAAAAACGACCCTTGAAAGTATCCTCCATACGACATATTTTTTCTGGATGTTATCTTGTTTTTGGATGCGATTGAAAATGTCTTTTCATATGTATAAATCTAATTTTTAGCTCAAAAAACCTTCATGGGTATGTTTATTTTTGACCTAAAAATGTAGTGAACAATTAATTTGAAATCTAAATATCTAGAAAAAAATTAGAAAACATTCGATTTGATTTCATTTCAATTTCATCCTTTTTATTTCCAATAATAGGCCAAATGGGTCATCTTGATTCTCAAGTAAAATCATCATTAGTTCATCCTCTTAGCTCAAGATTCTGACCCACAAAACTCTTTCCCTTCTTCCTTCTCTACGTTAGAATTTTAACTCTTCTCCAACTTTCTAGCATTTCTGTCTTGAGGACTTTTGGACTTCTTCTTGCTCAGAAATCTTTTTGAATCTCAACAGCTATTTCTCTTGCTTCTTCACCTATATGACTAGCCTAAGATTCAGACAAAAACAATTTTTTCGTAAAGAGTCAAGTCCTCACCTTGTTTGAGCTTTCAGTGCTCTCCGCCACGATCCACCAACACAGAGTTAAATACTCTTCCACCAAACTCTTTGATGCTCTCTGATTCAAAGGCCTCCATTTAATTTAATTCGTTTTGACCATAACTGCAAACCCTATTGGTTTAAATTTCATCCATGGAAACTCATTTTTATTCCTTTTCGGCTCTTCCCGAAGAAAATATCAAAACGTTACTTTATTCTCAGGAGATATACCCCTTTTCATCACCATTAATTTACCCAACGTTGCCAAAATAGAATGTTGTATTCAAATGAAATCCTTCGATTTTCCAAAATTCTACTGTTGGCTGCCCTCCCACCTTGTTTATTTACTTTGGTTTATAACTTACTCATCTTTTGACCATCAAGTAAGCCGTCTTGGCACTCCACAAAGAAGACATCCAAAAATCTCTTTTAAATTCTGGTTTTTCATAGAGAAGCCTTTTCAAATTTTTGAAGAGAGAAGGATTTCGACCACTCTTTTAGTAGTTAAGTCATCTAAGGAAAGCTTAATTTATTAAATTGATTTTCGAAATTGTTCATCTCCATATCCAATTTGGTTAAAATAGCCTCCAAAACAGAACTTATGGCTTCTCTCCCTAACGTGTTTTTAGTGAAATATATCAGAGGATTCGAACCTCAAGAGAAAGGCTTCGCTTTGTTCAGAACTAGAAGCTCTATTCCAAAATTCTTTGCTTTCACTTCATCATTTTGATTTGAATTTCAAGTCTTAGCAAATATCCTCATTTCTCATAAATCCCATTATTCATTTAAAAAAGTTAGTTTTGCTGCTGAACCTCTCTCTGCTACTGCTGAGCTTGTTATCAGAATGATGGTCTATATCATTCAAATTATCGAATAATACCTCGTCAAAGCAAGCTTTTCTTTATCGAAGTTCCATTTAAATTTCATTAATTTCGTAGAAATGCACGTACGTACGTATGGATCCCTATGACGTTTTAATTATTCAACTGTTTATTCCAAGTCACGATGGAGCTTGAACATCTGGCCCTGCCAACCTTCCAAAAACCGTCAAAAAAATGTTTGTTCTACAACTTCAGCCATTGAATAATCATCAACGCTAAGGCTTTATTAGAAAACTCATCTCTCTCCAGCTTGTTAGAATGTTGGATCCTTGGTTTAAAAATAGTAGGTATGAATATTCAAATATTCACATCAATAAATTTAGCTCTCAGTCACTATATTTGATCCGAAAATTTCTGGAAGTCATATGATTTTTAAGGACGAAAAAAATTACTTTTTTTATCTGTTAACAATTAAACAATGGCTTGTCTTTCAAAAGAAATTTCAAATAGAATCATACCCTCTTTTCTAAAATTTTCTTTTACCATCCAACTTGATTTGTATTTCTTCATTCGGTATCCTGAGCTTCTTGGCTTTGCTTCCATCCAAGGGGCAAGGGTTTGAACAGAGAGCAAATTTGTCGAATATTCATCCTGAAATCATACAGGCGCCAGGCCCAAACCATTTTAATATAAAATTAATAATTTTATCCTAGTTTATCATTTTAGCAAGCTAAGAATGCCTGCTTCTTCTTCTGCCAGCCTTCAAAAAACCAAGGGATTGGGTCTTCACTTTCATGAATATTTCCCATCAGAAACCTACAATAACTTTTTTTAGCTTGATTTCTGAGTTTGCAAAAACTTCAGTGTTTGTCTGAGGTAAAGGCTACAGAGAGAAAAATCAACATTTAACTAGAAGGCACTTGACTAACTTGACAAGTGAAAAGAGTTGCAATGAGTCTCAACTCGACGTATTGACAAATTCGAGACAACTTTGAAATGAGAGATAAAATTGTAACTTCATAACCTTTGAATCCACCAAAATGCCTTGAAGTGCGCTCAAAACTTGGTCCAATTTGCTGAAAGCATTTTGCAAGTTTTGGAGTAAAGTTATAACACCATCATCCAAAACAATACCAATACCTCCCATCAGTAACGTCGCCCAAATCTCTGAAACATTCAATAAGGCTGGAAGTATAATTTTACCAAAACATCTTCTGGAAAAGAAAATTGTAATTTTGACAAAGTTTAAATAGAAGTCTGAAATGATTGTGAGATCCTTGAATGTCCAACCAAGAATTAGGATACTGGGAAACCATCTTGGGGAAGAAACTTGGAAAATTCGATCTTCCTTATTGTGTTTGCTCAAAGCAGGGAAAATTTGCATCCTTCAATTTCAAACAATCACAAAATAACTGAGATCTTTCTCAATCTCATAAACTAAATACCTACTTCAGGAAACTAAATACTTCCAATGGAAAAGAGGTTTTCTTTCCTCGGCTTCTCCTTCTAGATATCAAGGAAAGTATTTTTCAAAGTTTCTTTTGTCAACGTTAATTTCAAAAACATAAGTGAAGGATTTTCAAAATAAATCGATTCGAGATAACTTCTCATCATTATTACAACGAGCAAATCCTTTGTATTTGAGCTCGAGAATAATCTTCCTTCCTCATAACATAAATCTTGCTCCTTCATTACCTTATTCTGCCTATTATTTCTGGCAAAAATTAAAAGGACGTTTGAAGTCTAAATTAATATTCTAGAGAGGTAAGACTCATGCAATTTAAAAGGGTTTTTTATTTGCTCTCAACTTGTATCCGCAATATTCTTTTAAACGCTTCATCCAAGTTCAATCAATACAACTTCCAAATGCTGCTCTCCCAAAGCAATGCTCTTTCTATTGGGCCGTAGCATTTATTAAAAATGCCTGTGGCCATTTGAAAATTTAAAATTTCAAACTTGGAAAAATCTCTTAACATTTAAAAACTAATAAACTTGCAGGACAAAATCAAATTTTATATTTTTATTGCGAGCTCAAAATAATCAAATTTGGATACTTTAAAAATATTCCAATAAACTTTGAGATGAAAATTATCATCTTGATAGCTCAAACTTCCAAGCTTCAATCCTGAGATCAAGAAAGTGAAAAGATCAAAAATTCTCTCTTGAAACACTTTTTGTAAATTGATTCTTTGTTATATTATTAAAAAAATTATTAAAAAATTCTTCTAAAAAGATGAAAGCAATACTCTTTCTTTTTATGATGTTATAGCTTTTCTTGCTTGAAAGTTCCTTCTAAACTGGCAACGGTTCTCTTCTAACTTCTTATTTACCAAATCAAGAAAAACGCCTTTCCACATTTGCTTGAAAATGAAACTCATTTGAACGTCTCCCGCTGTTTCCTTCCAAAGTGAAACCATAAAATTCAAATGGAAAAATCATTTTGAAGCTTGGAGATTTGAAAACAATATTTTTCCTTTTAACCTCTACCTTGACTCAAAATTGACCTATTGGTGAGTTTAACTTTATTCACAAGTAAAAAACAAAGGTGAAAAAATTATGGATGACCAATAGGACTTGGTTCCCTTTTCTATGGAAAACCTAAATACAGAAGGTAATTCTTCCAAAATAATTCGTTGAAATTTTTTGAAAGGTTTTTTTGGTTCGAAATTCAATTTAGACTTTCATCTTTTTCAAATCCAATATAAATATCCGCTCAAATAGAGTCAGACTTGGTCTGGCCCAAAGCCAACTTTCGAACAGCGCAATAGCCCTGACGCAATTATCATTTAGAGTGAGGGAGAAAGCTATATGATTTTTTGTGAGCATATATTAATTCGAAAAGTCCAATATTTATATTTTCATCACTTTCTTGCATTTCTGGTGTTCTTTTGACATCCTCTTGCCTTTTCTCTATTCAACTCATTTATAACGAGGGAGCTCTTATGATACCTTTCCAAGTGAAACCTTCTACACTTTTTTTATCAACTTTCCCCTCTCAGACATAATGTAATGCTCCTTAAAAATTTGTAAATTTTTTGTGATTCGAAATTAATCTTTGTTGAATTTACTTTTTTACCTCTTTCTTCTCCCTTTCAGAATGTATTCCGTTAAAATTGTAGATCAAGCTTTCTCGAATACTTTAGGCCACTATATTAACCACAAATTGTGCTCTATATACCATCCTTCAATTCACAAATAATATCAAAAAATATTTCAAAAACAAAAGCTTTCCTTTTCAAATCCTCTTCCATTTCAAATGCACTCGTCTCTCAAATGTATCCTCCTGGTATGCCTTGTCAGGAGAATGCAAATTTACTCTGCTACTGCTCAAGAACCTGCCATCACTAGCCTTGACGCCATCACTGCCCCTCTTATGAGTCGAAAAGACATTACATCAATATAATAATATTCAATAAACTGTTTGAAATATTAATGTTAAAATCATATTTTCATTTTCTTGGGAGATGATGAGAAGAAGAACGATGTGTTGAATTCCTCGTCAGTCAATTAAATAATTATCTTCCAAAGTAATTTTAGTCATTTTGAAAATTAACCTTTTTCTTATATGAGATTCATCTCGTTTCCCCTTAATTGATCGTCTGTTATAAATTTTTTAATTTTGAGTCTGCTCAACTCATTTACTCGTAATCCCTTTGCCAAAAAAAAAAAAAAAAAAAAAAAAAAAAAAAAATTTTTTAAAAAAAAACAAAAATGGAAAAAAAATCTATACAAATTAAAAAACTTTTTTCCCTCCCAATAAAAAAATAAAAAAAAAATATAAAAAAAAGAGGAAGGGGGGGGG
>Ga0182738_1005706_pt1 | contig 13188 bp, 10 predicted proteins | sample eDN5th30CBELigMG_FD_128876 | JGI IMG/M metagenome (GOLD analysis project Ga0182738, IMG submission 128876) | Enriched Miracle-Growth compost microbial communities from Emeryville, California, USA - eDNA 5th pass 30_C BE-Lig MG (version 2)... ...
CCGAGACCCGGATCACGCCCTCGAGCGACTCCTCGAAGGTGGCGCCGAGGATGATGTTGGCGTCGGGGTCGACCTCCTCGCGGATGCGGGTCGCGGCCTCGTCGACCTCGAACAGGGTGAGGTCCTTGCCGCCGGTGATCGAGATGAGGAGCCCCTTGGCGCCCTTCATCGAGGTCTCGTCGAGGAGCGGATTGGCGATCGCCGCTTCCGCCGCCTGGATGGCGCGACGGTCGCCGGAGGCCTCGCCCGTGCCCATCATGGCCTTGCCCATCTCGCGCATCACCGAGCGGACGTCGGCGAAGTCGAGGTTGATGAGGCCTTCCTTGACCATGAGGTCGGTGATGCAGGCGACGCCCGAGTAGAGCACCTGGTCCGCCATCGAGAAGGCGTCGGCGAAGGTGGTCTTCTCGTTGGCGATCCGGAACAGGTTCTGGTTCGGGATCACGATGAGCGTGTCGACGCAGGCCTGCAGGTCCATGATGCCCTGCTCGGCGATGCGCATCCGCCGCGCGCCCTCGAAGTGGAACGGCTTGGTGACCACGCCCACCGTCAGGATGCCCTGGTCGCGGGCCGCGCGGGCGATGGTCGGTGCGGCGCCGGTGCCGGTGCCGCCGCCCATGCCGGCGGTGACGAACACCATGTGCGAGCCCGAGAGGTGGTCGACGATCTCGTCGATCGCCTCCTCCGCGGCCGCCCTGCCGACCTCGGGCTGCGAGCCGGCGCCGAGCCCCTCGGTCACCGCCACGCCCATCTGCACCATGCGCTCGGCCTTGGAGGAGGCGAGCGCCTGGCTGTCGGTGTTGGCCACGACGAACTCGCAGCCCTGCAGGCCCGAGCGGATCATGTTGTTGACGGCGTTGCCGCCTGCGCCGCCCACGCCAAAGACGGTGATCTTCGGCTTGAGCTCCTTGATGTCCGGCATTTTCAGATTGATCGTCATGGCACCGTCCTGACCCATTCGGCCGTCTGCGTTCCGGCCCTCTTCCTGACCCCACCGGGCGCCGCCGCCGCGGACGCCCGACGCCCTCGCCGGGCGTCTAGAAGCTTTCCCTGATCCATCGGCCGACCCGGGAGAAATAGCCCCCCGTGCCGGTCATGGCGTACTGCGCGCCACCCGCCTCGATCTGGTCCATCCGCGCCACCTGCGGGTAGATCAGCAACCCCACCGCCGTGGCGAATGCCGGCCCCTTGGCGACCTCGGGCATGCCCGAGACGCCGAGCGGCCGCCCGACGCGGACGTTCCGCGCCAGCACCTTCCGCGCCGCGTCGACGAGGCCGGTGAGCTGGCTGCCGCCGCCGGTCAGCACCATCCGCTTGCCGACGAGGCCGGCGAAGCCGGAGGCGTTGAGCCGGTCGCGGACCAGCTCGAGGATCTCCTCGACGCGGGGGCGGATGATGCGGTTGAGCCCGGCGCGGGTGATCTGGTGCGCCGGCTCGTCCTCGTCGCCGATCGCGCGCGTCGACAGGATCTCGCGGTCGTCGGCGGGGTGGACGAGGACGCTGCCGTGCATGGTCTTGAGCCGCTCGGCATCATCGAGACGGGTCGAGAGGCCGCGGGCGATGTCGTTGGTGACGTGCTGGCCGCCGATCGCGATCGCGTCGGCGTGGACGAACTCGCCCTTCATGAACACCGCGATCGTGGTGGTGCCGCCGCCGAAATCGACGCAGGCGCTGCCAAGCTCCAGCTCGTCGTCGACCAGCGCCGACAGCGCGCTCGCATAGGGCGAGGCGACCAGGCGCTCGAGCGAGAGATGGCAGCGGTTGATGGCGAGCTCGAGATTGCCCGCGGGCTGGGCGTCGACGCTCACCATGTGCATGTCGACGCCGAGCCGGTGCCCGACCATGCCGAGGGGATCGGCGATGCCGCCGTCGGCATCGAGCGAATAGCCGATCGGCAGCGCGTGGATCGCGGTGCGCCCGCTGCTCAGCGTGTGCCGGAGGCCGGCCGAGAGGACCCGGCCGATGTCGGACTGCTCGACGGACTTGCCGGCAAGGGAGACGTTGGCGGCATAGGTCTCGGAGGCGAGCCGGCCGGCGGAGAAGTTGACGATGAGCGAATCGACCGTGACCCCGGCCTTCCGCTCGGCCGTGTCGACCGCGAGGCGGATCGCATGCTCGGCGGCGTCGAGGTTGACCACCACGCCGGACTTGATGCCGCGCGAGCGCTGGTGGCCGAAGCCCAGCACCTCGATGGCATGGGTACGGCCGCGAAGCGCGTCGGCACCGGGATCGAGCGGCACGAGGCGGGCGATCAGGCAGCAGATCTTGGTCGAGCCGACGTCGAGCACCGAGACCACCGACGACCGTCGCGGCGCGGGACGCCTTGTCTGCTCGGAGGGGCGGAACAGGCTCATCAGGCCGCCGTCCCCTTCTTGCGGGCCTTGGCCCGCTCCTTGAGAAGGTCCTCGCGCGCCTTGGCACCCTCGGGGGTGAGCCGGAAGACGAGGCGGCTCGGCAGCCGCATGTCGATGGCCGCGATCTCGCGCGAGAAGACGCCATGCCCGTCGTCGAGCGCGACGGCCTGGATCAGGGCGCCGGCCGGATCCTCCTCCGGGAGCATCAGCTCGACGCCGTTGTTCAGCACCACGTTCCAGCGGCGGCCCGAGACCAGCACGCCGGCCTTCACCTCGGGCCGGAGCGAGGGGAACTCGTCCATGAGGGCGACGAACTCGGCGGCGCGCGCGCCCGCCCCGTCGCCGACCACGAGCGGCAGCGCGACATGGCGCCCGTCGACCCGGTCGCTGATGACGCGGCCGCCCTCCTCGATCAGCGCGAAGCCGCTGTCGCGCTGCCAGACGGCGAAGGGCTTGCGCTCCCTGATCTCGATGAGGAGCTTGTCGGGATAGACCTTGCGGAGCGTCGCCTCCCTGACCCAGGGCAGCGATTCGATGCGCGCCCGCGCGCCGGTCACGTCGAGCGTCACGATCGAGGGATAGTCGCCGAGCGCCAACCGGTCGAGCACCAGGACCTCGGAGGTCTCGCTCTGTCCGGTGATCTCGACCCGGTCGATGCCGAGGCCGCACCACACGGTCACCGCGGAGGTGACGGCGAGGGTGTGCCCCCCGAGCACCATTCCGGCGCCGCCGGTGAGGGCGAAGAGGAGAGCGGCGAGCTTGAGGCCGACCCGCCGGGGCGGGTCCCATTCCATGCGCGCGAGGATGCGCGCGGGGCGGCGCAGGACGCGCGGCAGCACGAGGCGGCGGCGGCCGACCGGCCTCCCCTCGCCCGCTCCCTGTGCCCCTACCGTCTGCACGACGCGTCCTCCACCATCCAACGCACCAGCGATACGAAATCCATGCCGGCATAGGCCGCCATCTCAGGCACCAGCGACGTCGCCGTCATCCCGGGCTGCGTGTTGACCTCGAGACAGATCAGCTGACCCGTCCCCGAAGGGCGGTCGTCGTATCGGAAGTCCGCCCGACTGACCCCACGACAGCCCAGCGCTTGGTGGGCCCGTAGCGCCAGCATCCGTATGTTTTGGTAAACATCTGGTAAAAGTTCTGCCGGAAGGACGTGCCGGGAGCCGCCGGCGGCGTATTTTGCGTGGTAGTCGTAGAAGCGGTCGCCGGTGACGACGTCGATGATGTCGAGGGGTTCGTCGCCGCGCACCCCGCAGGTCAGCTCGCGCCCCGCCACGTAGCGCTCGACCATGACGATGTCGCCGTGGGACCAGTCCTCGGCATAGAGCTGCTGGGGCGGATGCGACGCGTCGGCATTGACGATGATCACGCCGAAGCTCGAGCCCTCGTTCGGCGGCTTGACGACGTAGGGCGGCTCGATGACGTGGCGCGCCGCCGCCTCGATCCGGTCGACCAGCACCGAGTCCGCGACCGGAATGCCGGCCGCCTTCATCACGTCCTTGGCCTTGGGCTTGTTCATGGCGAGCGCCGAGGCGAGCACGCCGGAATGCGTGTAGGGGATGTCGAGGATCTCGAGGATGCCCTGGATGCAGCCGTCCTCGCCGAACGGTCCGTGCAGCGCGTTGAAGGCGACGTCCGGGCGGAGCTGCGCCAGCGTCTCCGCGATGCCGCGATCGACGTCGAGCCGCGTGACGCGGAAGCCGCCGCGCTCCAGCGCATCGGCACAGGCGCTGCCCGAGGCGAGCGACACCGGCCGCTCGCTCGACCATCCTCCCATCAGAACCGCGACATGCTTCGACAAGTACGGGACCCCTTCGCGCCGCTGATTCGCGGGCTGTCAGGGGCTACTTTGGGGGCGAAGTGGTTAACGATTATTAACCACGATGCCGATCCTCACGGGATCGCGCGGCGGACGTCGGCGTGACGGAAGTCGCCGCCCCTGAAGAGCAGAGGCGCGGCCTTGTCCTTGGCGAGCGCATAGGCGAAGCAGTCGCCGAAATCGAGCTGCGCCGGATGGCCTGTTCAACCGGCGCCGAGGAACGGCTCGACCGTCGCGCCGTCGGCGAAGCGGCCGATGCGCCTGATCTCCCATTCGAGCCGGACGCCGCTGGTCGCGAGCACGCGCGAGCGCACCGTCTCGCCGAGGCGCTCGAGGTCGTGGCCGGTGGCGTCGCGGGCGTTGATCAGGAAGTTGCAGTGCATCTCCGAGACCATCGCCCCGCCGATGCGGAGGCCCCGGCAGCCGGCGGCATCCACCAGTTCCCACGCCCGGCGGCCGGGGGGGTTGGTGAACGTCGAGCCGCCGGTCTTCTCGCGGATCGGCTGGGCGGTCTCGCGGTGGTGGTCGACTGCCGCCATCTCCGCCTCGATCGCGGCGCGGTCCGCGGGCGGCCCGGCGAAGACGCCCTCTGTGAAGATGAGCTCGTCCGGCGCGGCGGAATGGCGGTACGTGTAGCCCATGTCCGCGAGCGACAGCACGTGGCGTTCCCCGCGGCGGTCGAGCGCATGCGCGGCGACCAGCCGCTCGCGGGTCTCCGTGCCGTTGGCGCCGGCATTCATGCGGAGCGCCCCGCCGATCGTGCCGGGAATGCCGTGGTAGAAGGCGAAGCCGCCGATCCCCTCGTCGCGGGCGAAGGCGGCGAGGCGCTTGTCGGGCAGCGCCGTGCCGGCCCGGATGCGGTCGCCGTCGCGGACCGCCTGGCCGAAGCCCTTAGCCGAGAGCCGGATGACGACGCCGGGGACGCCCCCGTCGCGGACGAGCAGGTTCGAGCCGACGCCGATGACCGTGACCGGGACGTCCGGATCGAGGCGAGCGAGAAACGTCGCGAGGTCGTCGGCATCGGCCGGCTGGAACAGGAGCTCCGCCCGCCCTCCGACCCGGAACCAGGTGAACGGCGCGATCTCCGCATCCGGCGTCAGGCGCCCGCGAATGCTCGCGAAGGCGCGGGGGTCGATACGATTCACGGCGACGCCTTCCGTCGCGCATGGTCAGCGGTCAAAGCGTCGACGGCGGCCTCGAGGGGATCGAGATGGGTCTCGAACACCTCCCAGAGATGGCGGAGATCGAGCCGGTCATAGTCCTCTGCGATCACGTCGCCTAGGTCGATGACCGTCTGCCAGCCGACGTCGCCGCGGCGCGATTTCCATTCGCCGGGAATCGCGCGCGCGGCATCACTCACGCGCTGCAGGAGTCGCTCGAAGGCGGCCCGGGCAACGATGTCGTTCTCGATGCCCGCGAAGCCCCGCTCATGCGCCAGGGCCCGCATGTGCGCGGCATTCTCCTTGATGGCGCGAACATTGAACGTCACGGTTTCGTACGCGTCCGACATGGCCGTTTCCCTGCTGTTCCCACAGCCCCCTATTCCGCCAGTTCCGTGGGGAGTGCGTAGGCCCACTGGCTGATCGAGCCGGCGCCGAGGCAGACCACGGTGTCGCCCGGCCGCGCCGTGTCGCGGATCATGCCGGCGAGCGCCTCGCGCCCGGGCAGCGGCCGGGCGTCGCGGTGGCCGCGGTTGCGGAGGCCCTCGACGAGGGCGTCGCGGTCGACGCCCTCGATCGGCGCCTCGCCCGCCGCATAGACCGGCGCGACGATCACAGTGTCGGCATCGTTGAAACAGGCGCAGAATCCGTCGAAGAGGTCGCGGAGCCGGGTGTAGCGGTGGGGCTGGACGACGGCCACGACGCGGCCGTCGCCGGCGACGGAGCGGGCCGCCTTCAGCACGGCCGCGATCTCGACCGGATGATGGCCGTAGTCGTCGAAGACGTCGACGTCGTTCCACGAGCCGGTGTGGGTGAAGCGCCGCTTGACGCCGCCGAAGCCGGCGAGCCCGGCGCGGATCGCCGCGTCGCCGATCCCGAGATGATGGGCGACGGCGACCGCCCCGGTCGCGTTCTGGACGTTGTGCTCGCCGGGCATCGAGAGGGCGAGATCGTCGATGACATGGGTCGAGCCGCCCTTCCGGTCGCGGACATGGACGGCGAACCGGGTCAGCCGGTTCTCGACGCGAAGGTCGACGGCACGGACCGCGGCCTGGGGGCTCATGCCGTAGGTGATGATGCGCCGGTCCTCGATGCGGCCGATCAGCGACTGCACCTCGGGATGGTCCATGCACATCACCGCGAAGCCGTAGAACGGCACGTTCTCGACGAACTGGCGGAAGGCGTCCCGCACCTTCTCGAAGCTGCCGTAGTGGTCGAGATGCTCGGGGTCGATGTTGGTGACGAGCGCCACGTCGATCGGCAGGCGGATGAAGGTGCCGTCGGATTCGTCGGCCTCGACCACCATCCAGTCCGAGGCGCCCATCCGCGCGTTGGTGCCGTAAGCGTTGATGATGCCGCCGTTGATCACCGTCGGATCGAACCCGCCGGCGTCGAGGAGCGCGGCGACCATCGAGGTCGTCGTCGTCTTGCCGTGGGTGCCGGCGATCGCGATGGCCTGCTTGAGGCGCATCAGCTCGCCCAGCATCTCGGCCCGCCGGACGACCGGCAGCAGACGCTCGCGGGCGAGCTTGAGCTCGGGATTGTCGCGCTTGATGGCCGAGGAGACGACCACGACCTGCGCGTCGCCGAGATTGCCGGCGGCGTGGCCGACATGGACGGTCACCCCCAGCCCGCGCAGCCGCTGGACGTTGGCGTTCTCGGCGACGTCCGAGCCCTGCACCCGGTAGCCGAGATTGACCAGCACCTCGGCGATGCCGCTCATGCCGATGCCGCCGATGCCCACGAAGTGCACCGGCCCGATATCCCGCGACATCTTCATGCGGCGGCTGCCTCCTTGAACGGTTTCCTCTGCGCCACGGCCTCCGCGACGTCGGCGAGCTTCTCGGCGGCATCGGGACGGCCGACGCGGAGCGCCGCCTCGGCCGCGGCGGCGAGGCTGTCCGGATGGTCGAGCAGGTCCGCAAGGTCGCTCGCGAGCCGCGCCGGGCTCATGTCGCGCTGCTCGACCATCCAGCCGCCGCCGGCGCGCGCCATGACCTCGGCATTGGCCTTCTGGTCCTGGTCGAGCGCTCCCGGCAGCGGGATCATGATCGCCGGCCGGCCGATCACGGCGAGTTCGGCGACGGTCGAGGCGCCGGAGCGGCTGACGACGAGATGGGTGGCGGCGATGCGGGCCGGCATGTCGGCGAAGAACGGCTGGAGGTCGGCGCGGACCCCGAGCCCGTCATAGGCGGCGCGGACGCGGTCCATGTCCTCCGCCCGGCACTGCTGCGTGATCGCGATGCGGGTGCGCATGCCCTCGGGCAGCGCCGCGATCGCCGGCGGCACCAGGTCGGCCATCACCCGCGCGCCCTGGCTGCCGCCGAAGACGAGCAGGCGGAGCGGCTCGCCGGGGCGGAGCGGCGGAAACGGCGCCCGCGCCACGTCGAGCACCGACTGGCGCACCGGGCTGCCGGTCTCGATGCTCTTGGCGACGAACATCTCGGCGCCGCGCACCCTGTCGAAGCTGGTGGCGATCGCCGTCACCCGCGGGGCGAGGAACTTGTTGGCCCGCCCCAGCACCGCGTTCTGGTCGTGGATGAGGGTCGGCACGCCCATCCGCGCCGCGGCGAGAAGCGGCGGCACGGTCGGGTAGCCGCCGAAGCCGACGACCGCCGCCGGCCTGACGGTGCCGATCGTCCGGCGCGCCTTCATGTAGCCGCCGGCAAGCTGCGCGAAGGCCCTGGCGAAGGCGACCGGGCTCCTGGTGAAGGTGCCCGAGGGGACGACGTGGACCGCGGCGGCGGGAAAGCCCCGGGCATAGTCGTTGACCCGGTGGTCGGTGGCGAGGTGCACCGTCCAGCCACGCCGGACGAGCACCGTCGCCAGCGCCTCGGCCGGGAAGAGATGGCCGCCGGTCCCGCCGGCGGAAAGAAGGATGACCCCTGGCAAAGACAACTCCGATCAGGCCGCGTCCGGAACCGGCTCGCGGCTGATGACCGTGCGCACCACGCGCTCGCCCTCCGGATGCCGGCGGGTCAGCGCCAGGATCAGCCCCATCCCGAAGGCGACGGCGATCATCGACGACCCGCCGTAGGAGATGAACGGCAGGGTCATGCCCTTCGCCGGCAGGATCGAGAGGTTGACGCCCATGTTGATCACGGCCTGCACACCGAAGAGCACGACGAGCCCCGCCGACGCAAGCCGGGTGAAGGGATCGCGGCTGCGCTGGCTGCGCGAGAGCCCGCGCAGCACGACGAAGGCGAAGATCATCACGAGGCCGATGCAGATGATGATGCCGAATTCCTCCGCCGCCACCGCGAAGATGAAGTCGGTGTGGGCGTCGGGGAGGATGCGCTTCACCGTCCCCTCCCCCGGCCCGCGGCCGAGCCAGCCCCCGTTCATGATCGAGTCCATGGCGGTGTCGACCTGGAAGGTGTCGCCGGTGTGGGGCGCGAGGAAGCGGTTGATGCGGCCGGCGACGTGGGGGAGCATCGTGTAGGCGGCGAAGATCCCGCCGACGGCGACCATGCCGAGCGCGGCGATCCACAGCCACGGCATGCCCGCCATGAAGAACAGCGCCCCCCAGGCGACGGCGATCAGCATGGTCTGGCCGAAGTCGGGCTCGGCGACCAGCAGCGCCGCGACCGCCGCGAGCAGGATGAGGGCGAAGACGTTGCCGGGGATGTCGCGCCGGCGCGAGTTCTCGGCGAAGAGCCAGGCGCAGATGACGACGAAGGCCGGCTTCATGAACTCCGACGGCTGGATCGACAGGCCGCCGATATTGAGCCAGCGCCGCGAGCCGTTGTTCTCAACACCGATGAACAGCACCGCGAGCATCAGCGCCAGCGAGATCGCGAGCACGATGAGCGAGATCCGCCGCGCCTGCCGCGGCGCCAGGAACGAGGTGCCGATCAGCACCGCGACCGCGGGCAGGAAGAAGAGGAGGTGGCGGTTGACGAAGTGGAAGCTGTCATAGCCGAGGCGCTCGGCGACGGCGGGACTGCCGGCCAGCGACAGCACGATGCCGCCGACCATCAGGGAGAAGACGCCGGCGAGCAGCGGCTTGTCGACGGTCCACCACCATTCGGCGAATTCGGAGCGATCGGCACGGCTGACCATCAGGCTGCCTCCTCGTGGGTGCGGACGCCATCGAGCGAACGGACGAGCGAGCGGAACGCGTCCCCCCGCTTCTCAAAATTCTGGAACTGGTCGTAGGAGGCGCAGGCCGGCGAGAGCAGCACCACCGGCTCGGCGGCGGGGTCGCGCGCGGCATCCTCGGCGGCGCGGGCGAGCGCCGCCGCGAGCGTGACGGACCGCTCGACCGGCAGCGCGTCGCCGATCGTGGACGCGAAATCCTCCATCGCCTCGCCGATCAGGTAGGCCTTCGCGATCCTCGGGAAATAGCCGGCGAGGTCCGCGATGCCGCCTTCCTTGGGCTTGCCGCCGGCGATCCAGTAGATGCGCTCGAAGCTCCGGAGCGCCTTCCCGGCGGCGTCGGCATTGGTCGCCTTCGAATCGTTGACGAAGAGCACGCGGCCGCGGCGGCCGACCTGCTCCATCCGGTGCGCGAGCCCGGGGAAGCTCGCGAGCCCCGCGACGATCGCCGCGTCCGGGATGCCGAGGGCGCGGAGGGCGGCGACGGCGGCGGCGGCGTTCTGCGCGTTGTGCTCGCCGCGGAGCGAGCCGATGCCGTCGAGGGACGCGAAGGGCCGCACCGCGCCGTCATCGGCCAGAAAGAGCCGGGCCCCGTCGGCGAACACCCCGCGGGCGAGCGGCCGGCGCGCCGAGACGCGGACGACCGTGCGGCCCGCCTGCTCGATGCGGTCGGCGATGGCTTGCGTATGATCGTCGTCGACGGCGATCACCGCGGTCCGGGCGTTGGCGACCAGCCGCTCCTTGAGGCCGGCGTAGCGGGCGAAGGTGCCGTGGCGGTCGAGATGGTCGGGCGTGAGGTTGAGGAGAAGGCCGACGGTCGGGTCGAGCGACGGCGCGAGGTCGATCTGGAAGGACGAGACCTCGACCACGTGGTAGCGGCCGGTACCGGGCGGCTCCAGCGACAGCACCGGCACGCCGATATTGCCGCCGAGCTGCACGTCCCGCCCGGCGGCCGAGAGGATGTGCGCGATCAGCGCGGTGGTGGTCGACTTGCCGTTGGTGCCGGTGATGGCGACGAAGGGCGCGTCCGGCACGTGGCGGCGGCGCTCGCGGCAGAAGATCTCGATGTCGCCGATGATCTCGATGCCGGCGGCCTCCGCCCGGCGCACCGTCCAGTGCGGTTCGGGATGGGTCAGCGGTACGCCGGGGGCGAGGACGAGGGCGTCGAAGCCGCGCCAGTCGGCGGCCGCGAGATCGACGATCGCGATGCCCGCTTCCGCCGCGGCGGCGCGGCTGGCGGCATTGTCGTCCCAGGCCGCCACGCTCGCCCCGCCCGCGGCGAGCGACGCGGCGGTCGCGCGCCCGCTTCCGCCGAGGCCGAAGAGGGCGAGGCGCCTGCCGGAGAAGCTCGTGGCCGGGATCATCGTCGCGCGCCTACCGGATCTTCAGCGTCGCGAGGCCGATGAGGGCGAGCACCACGGCCACGATCCAGAAGCGGATCACGATCTGCGGCTCCTTCCAGCCCAACTGCTCGAAGTGATGGTGGATCGGCGCCATCTTGAACACCCGGCGGCCGAACATCTTGTAGGAGAACACCTGGATGATGACCGAGAGCGCCTCGAGGACGAACAGGCCGCCGATGATGACCAGCACGATCTCGTGCTTTGTCGCCACCGCCACCGCGCCGAGCATGCCGCCCAGCGCCAGCGAGCCGGTGTCGCCCATGAAGATCGCCGCCGGCGGCGCGTTGAACCACAGGAACCCGAGGCCGGCGCCGATCACCGCGCCGCACAGCACGGCGAGCTCCCCCGTCCCTTGCACGAAATGGATCTGGAGATAGTCGGCGAAGACCGCGTTGCCGGAGAGATAGGCGATGATGCCGAACGAGGCGGCGGCAATCATCACCGGCACGATGGCGAGGCCGTCGAGGCCGTCGGTGAGGTTCACGGCATTGCCGGCGCCGACGATGACGAAGGCGGCGAAGGGGATGAAGAACCAGGAGAGATTGAGGACCACGTCCTTGAAGAACGGGAAGGTCAGCGCCGTCGACAGCGGATCCTTGCCGACCTGGGCGACGAAGTAGCAGGCGACCATGGCGATGATGAACTCGATCGCCAGCCGGAGCTTGCCGGGGAAGCCCTTGTGAGTCTGCTTGGTGACCTTGAGATAGTCATCGTAGAGCCCGATCAGGCCGAAGCCGAGCGTGACGAGGAGCACGATCCAGACGTAGGCGGAGGAGAGATTGGCCCAGAGCAGCGTCGAGACCAGGAGCCCCGAGAGGATCATCAGCCCGCCCATGGTCGGCGTGCCGACCTTGGTGACGAGGTGGGTCTGCGGCCCGTCGGCGCGGATCGGCTGGCCCTTGCCCTGGCGGATGCGGAGCGCCGAGATGATGCGCGGCCCGAGCAGGAACACGAAGGCGAGCCCGGTCACCATCGCTCCGCCGGTGCGGAAGGTGATGTAGCGGAAGACGTTGAGGAGCGGGATCTGGTCGCCGAACTGGCTCAGCAGGTAGAGCATCAGACGGCGTCCTGGCGGAGGTCGCGGCCCGCATCGGGGACGAGCTCCGCCCGCAGGTGCTCGACCAGCGCCCACATGCGGCTGGCATTGGACCCCTTCACCATGATCACGTCACCGCCTCCGATTCCGTCGGCGACCATCGCCTCGAGGTCCGCCGCGGACTCCGCATAGCCGCCCTTGAGCGGCGCCGGCAAGGCGTCATGAAGGACGCGCATCAGCGGTCCGGCGAGAAAAACCTTGTCGGCCCTGGCCGCGACGAGGTCGGCGGCGAGGCCGGCATGGAGCTCCGGCGACGTCGGCCCCAGCTCGCGCATGTCGCCGAGCACGGCGATTCGGCGGCCGCCCGGATCCGGCTCGGACTGGCCGAGAAGGGCGATGGCGGAGCGCATCGAGGCGGGGTTGGCGTTGTAGCTCTCGTCGATCAGCGTCGCCTCGCCGCCGCCGGGCAGCGTCAGGCGGAACCGCGCCCCGCGCCCCTTCGGCGGGGCGAGGCTGCCGAGGGCGAGCGTCGCCGCGGCGAGGTCGCCGCCCATCAGGACGACGGCGGCGAGCACCGCGAGGCTGTTCTGGACGAGGTGGCGGCCGGGCGCGCCGAGCTTGTAAGTGACCTTCTCGCCGAGGATCTCGGCCGAGACGCAGGAGCACTCCGGCTTGAGCTTGACGAGGTCGAGCCGGGCCTCGGCGCCGCGATACTCCCCGAAGCGGACGACCCGCCCCACCCCGGCCATCCGCGCCTCGTCGGCGAGGAGCGCGGCGTGCGGATTGTCGGCGTTGACGACGGCGACGCCGCCCGGCGCGAGGCCGCGGAAGATCTCCGCCTTGGCGCGCGCGATCTCCTCGACATCGGCGAAGAACTCGAGATGCACCGGCTCGACCGTGGTGACGATCGCCACATGCGGCTCGACCAGCGTCACCAGCGGCTCGATCTCGCCGGGATGGTTCATGCCGATCTCGAAGATGCCGAAGCGCGCCGGGGCCGGCATCCGGGCGAGGCTCAGCGGCACGCCCCAGTGGTTGTTGAACGAGGCTGGCGAGGCATGCACCTCGCCTTCCGGCGCGAGCGCGCGGGCGAGCATCTCCTTGGTGCCGGTCTTGCCGACGCTGCCGGTGACGGCGACGATCTTGGCCCCGCTCCGGGCGCGGGCGGCACGGGCCAGCCGGCCGAGCGCGGCGAGCACGTCGTCGACCACCACCAGCGAGCCGACGACCTTGCCGAGCGAGGAGAGCCGCGCCTCCGAGACGACGGCCGTGGCGGCGCCGGCGGACAGCGCCCTTCCGGCGAAGTCGTGAC
>Ga0182738_1005707_pt1 | contig 13181 bp, 13 predicted proteins | sample eDN5th30CBELigMG_FD_128876 | JGI IMG/M metagenome (GOLD analysis project Ga0182738, IMG submission 128876) | Enriched Miracle-Growth compost microbial communities from Emeryville, California, USA - eDNA 5th pass 30_C BE-Lig MG (version 2)... ...
CCGAGGCGCGGCGACAACCAACCGGCGACCTCCGCGACCTCATCGGCGACATCGGAGATGACCTTGCGGCCCTCGAAGCTCACGCCGGCGGCGACCACCGCAGCGCCTGGGGCGACCATGTCGGCGGTGACCAGACCGGGCGACCCGGCTGCGGCGACGAGGATGTCGGCGGTGCGGGTGTAAGTGCCCAGGTCGGGCACACCGGTGTGCACCACGGTCACCGCGGCGTTCGCGTGTGGGCGCTTCAGGGCCAGCAGGTTCGCCAGCGGACGGCCGATGGTGAGCCCGCGACCGATGATCACCACGTGGCGGCCTTCGATCGGCACGTCGTTGCGGACAAGCAGTTCGATGATCCCCGCCGGCGTGCAGGCGACCGGGGCGTCCACACCCATGACCAGGCGACCCAGATTCACCGGGTGCAGGCCGTCGGCGTCCTTTTCGGGGCGCAGACGCAGCACGACCGGCTCGTAGGGCAACCCGGCGGGGAACGGGTACTGCAGCAGGCAGGCGTGGATGCGCTCGTCGGTGTTGAACTCGTCGACGGCCGCGTCGAGGTCGGCCCGGGTCGCGTCCGCTGCCAGGTTCACGCCGAACGAGGCGATCCCCAGTTCCTCACAGTCGTCGTGCTTCATCGCCACGTAGCGGGCACTCGGCCCGTCGTCACCGACGAGTAGTGTGCCCAGGCCGGGGGTCACCCCGTGTTCGCCGAGCGCGGCAATGCGGTCGACGAGTTCGGCTTTCACCGCCGCCGCGGCGACGTTTCCGTCGAGGATCTTCGCAGTCATGACGCCACGAGACTAGTGCCGCGTCGGCCGGCGACGACGATGCCGATGCACGTCTCGGCACGGCTCATCACGGTGATCAGACAGCGACGCGTCCATCCCCCGGGCCGACAAGAGGCACGCGCGCTGCGACGCGGCGCCCTTCGTGGGCGGGGCGGCTCACCCGCCGGTGACCAACAGCGCCATGCCCAGGATCATCACCCCGGCCGATGCCACCCGGTAGCGACCCAGGCCCTCGCGCAGGAACAACCAGCCCAGCACGGCGCCGATGAGCACCGACGACTCGCGCAACACCGACACGTAGCCGATCGGGGCGTCACGGAACGCGACGAGCACCATCGTGTAGGCGGTGGGCATGAGGACGCCCGCGGCCAACAGCCGGACGGGGAACTTGCGCAGTTCGCGCACCACTGCCGGGCCCTTGCCCCGGGCGAGACCGGCGACGTTCACCGTCACCGAGACCGCGACGGCCACCGCGTAGCCGTAGGCCAGACCCGATGCCGCTCGCCGGGTCCCCATGGCGTCGACGGCCTGATAGCCGCTGATCATCAGCCCGGTGAACAACGCCCACCGGATCGACGTGAAGGTGGTACCCCGACCCATCAACATCAGCAGCGACAGGGCCACGACCGCGACGCCGACCCAGGCGATCGGTGCCAGATGGTCGCCGAGTGCCACGGTGCCGATCAGCGCGACCAGTAGCGCTCCGGTGCCCCGCGCCACCGGGTAGGCCAGCGAGAAGTCGCCGTGGGTGTAGGCAGCCGCGAGCCCGTACACGTAGAAGATCTGGATCAGCGCGCCGCCCAGGATGAACTTCCACACCCCCAGCGCGGGCGGACCGACCACGACCAGGATCGGGATCGAGATCAGCCCGCCGATCAGGTTGCCCGCCAGCGCGGCCGCGTCCCGGTCGTCGCACACCTTGATGATCAGGTTCCAGATCGCGTGCCCGAGGGCCGAGCCCAGGGCGAGCAACGTGGCGGTCAGCACATCGGCCGAGGCTAGGGAGCCGCCGGTCGGCGGCCGACATCCCCTGCACCCGTCGCGGGGCTACCCCCACCTCGTGAACTCCTGGCAGTCTCCTCCGCAATGCGCGCCCGACTGCGGCGAGTTCCGGGAGTCAGGCAGCGGCTTGCGCTTGGCGGACCGAGCGCCAGATCGCCAGGGCCTGGTCGTGGTCGTGCGGGTCCGCGTACAGCACCGCGACCTGCACCCACCCCGAGTCACCGATCACATACGCATACAACCCCGCGGCGTGATCGTCCTCGTCGGGTTCGTCGACGAGAAACGCCCACCGCACGGTGCCGTCGGGTCCGTACTCGTCGAACTCGGCGCGTGGGGCGGGACGGTCGGCGGTCTTGAGCTCCTCGAGTGCGGTTTCGGGTTCGAATCCCTCGTCGGCGTCGAACACCGCGACCACGACGGTCCCGAGTTCGCACGAGACCACGAGATTTCCCTGGTCGTCGGGGTCACCCACCCCGTCGTCGGGCAGGTCGATCGACCACGATCCCGCGAGCGGATGGCGCACCCGATACGCCCCTGCGGACGAACCGGTTCAGACCGCGAGCAGGTCGCGGGCGCCGGTGTCCGAGGAGGGGTGACGCAACTTCGACATCGCCCGGGCCTCGATCTGACGGATCCGCTCACGAGTGAGATTGAAGTGCTCGCCGACCTCTTCGAGGGTACGCGGCTCGCCCCGGTCGAGTCCGAAACGCAACTTGAGGATCTCCCGCTCGCGGTCGTCCAGCGGCGAGAGCAACCGGGCGATCTCCTCGGGGAGCAGCGCGGTGGCCGCAACCTCGAAGGGCGATTCGGCCGATCGGTCCTCGACGACATCGCCGAGTTCGGCGTCACCGTCTTCACGGAGCGGTTCGGACAACGACAACGGCTCGGCGGCGAAGCGCAACGCCTCGGTGACCTTGTCTTCGGGCATCTCGACCTCGGCCGACAGTTCGGCGAGCGTCGCCGGGCGGCCCAACTTGAGCTCCAGGCGCGAGCGCGCCTTCTGCAGCCGCGCGAGGGTGTCGCCGGCGTGGACCGGCAAACGGATCGTCCGACCGGTGTTGGCGATGCCCCGGGTGATGGCCTGACGGATCCACCACGTCGCATACGTCGAGAACTTGAACCCTTTGCGCCAGTCGAACTTCTCGACGGCGTGCATCAGACCGAGGTTGCCCTCCTGGATGAGATCCAGCAGCGGCAGGCCCGACGCCTGGTACTTCTTGGCGATCGAGACGACCAGGCGGAGGTTCGACTGGACGAAGGTCCGCTCGGCGCGGTCACCCTGCCGTGAGGTGCGGCGCAGTTCGCGCTTGCGGGCGGGGGTGACCTTGGCTTCGGATTCGAGTTCGAGCCTCGCCTCGTTCCCGGCTTCGATGGCCTGGGCGAGACGGACCTCGTCGTCCTTGGTGAGCAGCGGATACTGCCCGATGTCGGTCAGATAGAGACGAACGAGATCTTCCTCGTCCCGTTCTACTCGCTCCTTTGCCAATGCACTGCCTTTGTGTGTGGACGGGACCACGTCGATGGACCCGACGAATGTGACGCTGTCTCGCCACCCACCGGCGTGAGTGGCACCTCGCGGTCACGGGCTCAGGCGACCGAGGGGTTGTTTGTGTACGATAACGGTCGGGTCAATACCCTCCACCTTCAAGGATCGGGGAATCTCAGGTCCGTTCGGCCCATGACGTGCCGGATGTCACCGATTTCGTCGGCCATGCGGGTCAGATCGGACCGGATCCGCTCCAGCGTGCGCAGCACCGGACCGTCCCGCAGCGGCGATGCGTCGGCCGAAATTGAGCCGTAATACCCATGCAGCATCGGGACCAGCAGCTCCAGCGCGGCCAGTCGCTCAGATGGCGCGGTCGCCGCCAGGTCGTCGAGCACGACGGCCGAGCGGGCCGACGGCTGCCGGATCAGCGTCTGCTGGTCGACCTCCCGGAGCCGTGGCAATCGCCGTCGCCACTCGGCCGCCTGCCAGGCGAACCGGGTCGACACCGACGCGAACCCGATGACGAGTGCCGGATGCTGCGCGTGGGTCGCCCAGCCTCCCGTGATCTCGAACAGGCGGGCCGACAGCCACACGTGGTGCCCGACACGAGCTGCCGCGCTGGCGATGTCGGCGCCGACATCCAGCGGCAGCCCGAGATCGTCCCAGCGACCCGCGGTGCGCGCCGTGGTGTTCGCCGCTGTGTTCGCACGGTCGAGATCGGCAGCCATGACAGGGTCGAGGGCAGCGTACTACTCGATCCGGTGCCGTCTGCCGCCGCGTGCGTCAGCAGCCGCCACCCCAGTGTCCGGCGCCGGCGCCTCCGGCCCAGATCTGAGCGGCGCGTTCGTCCTGCACCCACTCGGGCGCCGATGCGGCGGTCGGATACCCGCCGTAGCCGGCCCAGGTGCTGGGCATGAACTGCCACTTGCCGGACGCACCCGAGGACGGGTTGACCGCGGTCGGGTTGCCGCCCGATTCACGCATCATCACGCAACAGGGGGGCAGGTTGCCGCCACATGCTCCGCTCGCCGACACCTGCACCGGTGCGGGTGTCGCCCTCGCCGCAGCGGCCGCCTCGGCGCGGGCCTTGGCCTCGGCTGCCGCCTTCGCCGCGGCCGCCGCCTCGGCCTTTGCCGCCGATTCCTGTGCCGCGGCGATCGCGTGCATGATGCGGGCGTCGGCTTCGTTCTGGGCCACGACCGCGGCAGCGGCGGCTTCCGCGGTGCCCGGAAGGGTCGAGGGCGCCGCGGTCGTCGGGGTCGAGTGGGGAATCTGCTCACCGACGGCGATGTGCTCGCCGTTCGGCGTACCCGTGCCTGCGGCGAATGCCGTCGCGCCCACGGCGAGCAGTGCGACCAGGGGGACGGCGTGCAACCGACGGAACCGCCGATCCTGCCGGGACCGCGCGCTCGTCGGAGGCGTCGCGTCGAACTCGGAGCCGGCCTCTTCGCTGGAGCGGCCGGCGAACAATGCGGCCATCGCGAGGGTGGTGTAGGCGACGATCGCAGAAGTGACAGGGGACAGCAGGGACTTGAAGCGGCGCATCTGGCCGGACTCCTTTCTGTCGACCGGGCGCCCGCCGCCGGGATCGGGGCAGGCCGTGTTGCTCAGGTGACCGGCACACCGTTCGGACGGTGCTCGGATCCTTCGAAGTCGACTTGGGGGGTGTGAGTGACCGGAACTCGATCGGTGGCGACGATCTGTCGCACGCAATGCGTCACCGGAAGGTCCAGCGGCCGACGGGCACGCTAACCACCCACATTACGGAAATCGACATTGTGTGACGCCTGACCGTCACACGTTCGCAATACTACAACTCTGGAATTCCACCCAAAACGAAAGCGGGGTCGGTCACCATCGAACGGCGCTCCGCTGGACGCCGCCGTCTGCGGAGCGCGGGCGTTCAGCCCGTGAACGCGTTGGTGAGCGGGCGGCGCCAGTCCTTGCCGAACGCCCGACGGGTGACCCGCAACGCGGGCGGTGACTGGCGCCGCTTGTACTCGGCACGGTCCACCAGGCGCACAACCTGAGCGACGAGATCAGCCGGATGGCCGGCCGCGATCAGCTCGTCGATACCCCGGTCCTGTTCGACATAAGCCCGCAGGATCGCGTCCAGGGTCTCATAGGCCGGCAGCGACTGGTCGTCGCGCTGGCCCGGGCGCAACTCCGCCGATGGCGGCTTGGTGAGGACCGACTCGGGGACGACCGCGACGTCGTCTCGCTGATTCCGCCAGCGACACAACGCGTACACGTCGGTCTTGAACACGTCGCCGATCACGGCCAGCCCGCCGGCGGAGTCGCCGTACAACGTCGAGTAGCCCACGGCCGACTCGGACTTGTTGCCGGTGGTCAGCACCATCCAACCGAACTTGTTCGACAGCGCCATCAACGTGACCCCCCGCACGCGCGCCTGCAGGTTCTCCTCGGTCAGGTCCTCGTCCAGACCGGCGAACGACGGGCTGAGCATCTCGGAGAACGCCCGGTGGGCCGGTTCGATCGCGATCGTGCGGAGCTCGATCCCGAGGTTGCCCGCCAGCGCCTCGGCATCGGTCATCGAATGATCCGACGAGTACCGGCTCGGCATCGACACCCCGTGGACGTGTTCGGCGCCGAGGGCGTCGACCGCGATGGCGGCGACGGCCGACGAGTCGAGACCACCGGAGAGCCCCAGCACCACGTCGCTGAACCCGTTGCGGGTCACATAGGCCCGGGTGCCCACGACCAGCGCCTCCCAGATCTCGGCTTCGCGGGGCAGTTCCGCCTGCAGGCGGGCGGGTGCGATCGCCGGAGGCCGCTCAGCCGAGGCGTCCGAGCAGGCGATGATCGGCAACGGCTTCGCCCGGCGCGCACCGCGGGGATCGAGGAGTCGACCGCGATAGGCGGGAGTGACCTCGAGATCCGCGATCAGCACCTGGGAATGGAAGGGCTCGGCGCGGACCACGACCGATCCGTCGGCGTCGAGGATCATCGACCCGCCGTCGAACACCAACTCGTCCTGGGCCCCCACCCGGTTCACGTACACGATCCCACAGTGGGCATCCGAGGCGCGGGTCGCCATCATCTGCTCACGCTCACGCTGTCGGCCCCCGGTGAACGGCGAAGCGCTCAGATTGACGACGACGTCGGCGCCGCCGGCCGCCTGGCGGGCCACCGGTCCGTCCGGATTCCACAGGTCCTCGCAGATCGACACGCCGACCCGGACGCCGCCGATCCGGTACAGCGCCGGGGTGCGGTGTCCGCGTCGGAAGTAGCGCATCTCGTCGAACACCGCGTAGTTGGGCAGTTCGCGCTTGCGGTAGACACCGCGTACCTCGCCGTCGGAACAGACCGCGGCCGCGTTGAACAGGTCGTGATCCGAATCGACGAACCCGACGACGGCGACGCAACCCGTCGTGGCCGCGGCGATCCGTTCGACGACCCGCTTGTTGGCCGTGACGAACCGGGGACTGAGCAGCAGATCCTCCGGCGGATACCCCGGCACGGCCAACTCGGAGAACACGGCCAGGTCGCATCCCGCCGCGGCCGCCTCGCCGATGGCGGCGACGATCGCATCACCGTTGGCCTCGAGATCTCCGACCACCAGATCGAGTTGACACAGCGCCACACGAAGATTCGACACCTCGCCAGCGTACGGCAGGCATCGGGCGCGATCCGACGGCTCGGGCGTGTTCCGGGTCAGCCGACCGTCGCGAGCAGTCCCCGGGCACTCAGCTCGGTGACGACCCCACCGACCTCGTCGCGGTCGGCGTTCAAGCGACGCGCCAGGTCCGCCAACGACATCCCCCGGGCCGCCAGGACCACCACTCGCCACTCGATCGGGGTGAGTTCGATCCGATCGGTGCCCTCGGGCACCGCGTCGGATGTGACGATCAGGACCTGGGAATTCTCCGCGGCGTGATCCTCGACACCGGACGGCGCGGGCGGCGGGAGATCGGCGCGTTCTCCGCCGGATGCGGCGCCGCCCGCGTGGTCGCCCGGGGCCTCCCCCGGCGCTCCGGTGGCCTCGGTCGATCGGTCGGTCTGGGCCGGCCGATCTTCCGACCGACCTTCCGGCTGGTCGGCGTCGGCGCGCTCGGCCTGCGCCGCTCGGGCACGCTCGGCGTCCGCCCGTTGTTCGGCTTCCCGCCGTTCGATCTCGGCCTTGCGCTCCGCTTCGATCCGTTCGGCCTCGGCCCGTTCGGCCTCGGCGCGTCGCGCGTTCTCGATCTGGATGGCCCGCGCCCGCTCGAACACCTCCGCGGCGGTCCACGACGCGAGGATCCCCGCTGGATGCGACCCGTAGGGGTCGAGTTCGTACTCGCCTTCCCGGACGTCGATGAACTGTGCGAGCGTGCCGGCGGTGAGGTCGAACAGCCAATCGCTGATCGCGTGTTCGTCGATCGATCCGTCGGTGTCGAGTGCCAGGGCCAGGTAGGGTCCCTCGTCACCCGGCTCGGTATGACGAGCGATCTGCTCCTCGGTGAGCAGACCCGCCTCGAGCAGTCGGCGTTCGAGCGGTGGGCGATCCACCAGGTCGACGAGGTAGACCTCGCCTTCCACCAGGTACACCTGTCCTTCGATCACCCCGTGGAGTTCGATGACACCGCCGATCCGCTCCTGCGCGGCCGCGTCGAGCAGGGCCTCGATCGGATTGTCGGCCAATGGCCCTCTGCGCATCATCGCCCGATCGACCTCTCTGTCGTCGCTTCCTCTCCTGCAACCGAACGGCGCACGGGAATCCTAGTGCCGCGTCAGGGAACGATTGCGACGGACTCCCGATGTCGACTGACACCGCATCAGGCGACTCCGGACGACCGGTGCGTTCGAGCGGCCACGCGTGCGCACGGGGTGAACGGCCCGAGCGGTGTGCGATCGGCACCCCGGCCCGGCGTCGGGGCGGCCACGATCCGGGCCGCCCGAACGCCCGGTGCGGTCACGAGTTGGAACAGACCGTCTCGACGATGAGCCGGGTCACGATGTAGGGGTCCATGTTGGCGTTCGGCCGGCGGTCCTCGATGTAGCCCTTCTTGTCGCGCTCCACCTGCCACGGAATCCGCACCGACGCTCCCCGGTCGGAGACGCCGTAGCTGTACTCGCTCCAGATCGCGGTTTCGTGCGCACCGGTCAGGCGCTGTTCGATGCCGGCACCGTAGTTGTCCACGTGCAGGCTGGCCCGGGTGCCCAGTGCCTCACAGGCCGCGATGATCGCGTCGTAGCCCTCACGCATCGCCTTGGTCGAGAAGTTCGTGTGTGCACCGGCGCCGTTCCAGTCACCCTTGACGGGCTTGGGGTCGACCGTCGCCGAGATGTCGTAGTCCTCGGCGATCCGGTAGAGCAGCCAGCGGGCGAGCCAGAGCTGGTCGGAGACTTCCAGGGGACCCAGCGGACCGACCTGGAACTCCCACTGACCGGGCATGACCTCGGCGTTGATGCCGGAAATGCCCAGACCCGCCTCCAGACACGCCTCGAGGTGTTCCTCGACGATGTCGCGGCCCCACACCTCGTCGGATCCCACACCGCAGTAGTAGAAGCCCTGCGGAGCGGGGAAGCCGCCCTGGGGGAACCCGTAGGGACGCCCGTCCTTGAAGAAGGTGTACTCCTGTTCGATCCCGAACAGTGGCTCGGCCGAGGCGTACTTCTCGGCCACCTCGACCAGCGGCGCCCGATGGTTGGACGGGTGCGGCGTCATGTCGACGTCGAGCACCTCACACAACACCAGTCGGTCGTGACCGCCCCGGATCGGATCGGGTACGTCCAGTACCGGTCGGAGCACACAGTCCGAGGCCTTTCCCGGCGCCTGGGACGTGCTGGAGCCGTCGAAACCCCACAGGCCGAGTTCGTCACCGTCGGCACAGACTTTGGTCTTCGACCGCAGGCGGGCGGTCGGCTTGGTGCCGTCGATCCATATGTATTCGGCCTTGAAGGACACGGAGGACTCCTCGGAACGGGTCCGGACCGCGCGTCGGGCCGGACGATTGACGTTGCTGGTGATCGATGCTCCGCCGACGTTGTTTCCCGACGGTGACCACAGTGTGAACAGCGTGTGAACTCGTGGTTCTCGTCTTTCACGCCGGAACCGCGTCACGCACAATGGCACACGTGGAACCTCATGTCGACTACGTCCTCCAGACCGTGTCCGAGCGCGATGTCGGGTTGATCCGCATGTGGTTCACCGACGTGGTCGGTCAGCTCAAGAGTTTCGCCATCACGCCGGCCGAACTCGAGAACGCGTTCGCCGACGGCATGGGATTCGACGGATCCGCCGTCGACGGCTTCAGTCGCACCGTCGAGAACGATCTGTTGGTGCAGCCCGACGCCTCGACCTTCGAGCTGTTGCCGTGGACCGATCGGCACCGGAGCGACCGGTCGAGTACCGAGGCGCGCATGTTCTGCGACGTCACCGAACTCGACGGCACGCCGCATCCCGGTGACCCACGACAGGTCCTGCGCCGCCACCTCGACGCGGCAGGCGAACGGGGACTGAGCTTTCTGGTCGGTCCCGAGATGGAGTTCTTCTACTTCGCGGCCGATCACGCTGCGGCTGGACCGACCCCGCTCGACCGTGGTTCGTATTTCGACCTGACCACCTCCGACATCACCTCGGAGTTGCGCAAGCGCACCATCCACGCCCTGGAGATCATGGGCATTCCCGTCGAGTACTCGTTCCACGAGGACAGTCCCAGTCAGCACGAGATCGATCTGCGTCACACCGACGCGCTGTCGATGGCCGACAACGTGATGACATTCCGGCTCATGGTGCGCGAAATCGCACTGGAAGCAGGGGTCCAGGCAACCTTCATGCCCAAGCCGCTGCGCGACGTCCAGGGCTCGGGCATGCACATCCACCTGTCGTTGTTCGACGACGACCACAACCTGTTCGCCGACCCGAGCGATCCGCTCCAGTTGTCGTCGACCGCGCGGAGCTTCGTGGCCGGCCTGTTGCGTCACGCCGCCGAGATCACCGCGGTCACCAACCAGCTCGTGAACTCCTACAAGCGGCTCGTGACGGGCTCGGAAGCACCCTCGTACGTGACCTGGGCGCGGGCCAACCGGTCGGCGCTGGTCCGGGTGCCGCCGACCCGACCCGGCCGCGAGGACTCGGTACGCCTCGAGTACCGTTCGCCCGACCCGGCGTGCAATCCGTACCTGGCGTTCTCGCTCCTGCTCGCTGCCGGGATGCGGGGCGTCGACGAGGGCTACGAGTTGCCCACCCGGACCGACGACGACCTGTCGCTAGTGTCCGACGCCGAGCTGGCGGCGCGCGGGATCCGTCCGCTGCCCCAGTCGCTGGCCGAGGCGCTCGACGTGATGGAATCGTCCGAGTTGGTGCGTGAAGCCCTGGGAGACCACATCTTCACCTGGTTCCTGCGGAACAAGCGCACCGAATGGGCCGAGTACCGCGCCCAGGTGACCCCATTCGAACTCGAGCGGTATCTCCAGACCTGGTGATGTGAGCGGTGAGTCGACGCTCGCGGCGTGAGAGAATCTGATCGTGGGCCCGCTGCTGGTGTTCCCCGACCTCCCGATCGAGGTCGCGCGCGCCCTGAAGGACTCGGGCCGTGACTTCCAGACCGTCGATGGCGCCTCGGCCGAACGTCACCTGCGACCCGACGAGGGCTGGATCGCCGCGGTGCTCTCGGCCGGGCCGTCGCTCGACCGGGTCGTCGGGTTCGCGAAGGATCTGAGGACGGACCTGCCCGACATCCCCGTGCTGTGCGTGGTCGCAGAATCCGAGGTCGAGCGCCTGGCCGGGCACGCCGACGTGTTCAGCGACTTCTGCGTCGCCCCGTTGCGGGAACACGAGTTCTTCTTTCGCCTCGAGCGGCTGGTGCGCTCGAGCGAGGACGCCGTCGGCGACGACGACGCGCTGATCGTGTACGGGCCGCTGATGATCAATCCGGTCACCTACCAGGCGGTACTCGACGGGGATCCGCTGGATCTCACCTACATGGAATACGAGCTGCTCAAGTACTTCGCCCAGCGACCGGGTCGGGTGTGCACCCGGGAAGTGCTCCTCGGTCAGGTCTGGGGCTACGAGTACTACGGAGGCGCGCGCACCGTCGACGTCCACGTGCGGCGGTTGCGGGCGAAGTTGGGCGAGCCCCATGCGGGTCTGATCGGGACGGTCCGGTCGGTCGGCTACCGATTCGGCAAGTCCCAGTGGGGATGAGCGCACCTGGCGCCTGATCGGCTGCGCGACGCCCCGCTACGGTGGCGCCCACGCCCAACCGGTCCTCCACGGGACCGCGCACCGAAGCCGAACGGAGCACTCCCATGTCCGCTGTCGTCGAGTCCGAAACCCGTGACCGGGTCGCGGTCATCACCCTGAACCGCCCCGCGGCACGCAACGCGTTGTCGTCGCAACTGCTGACCGAGCTGGCCGCGGCGTTCGCCGCCGCCGACGCCGACGCCGCCGTCGACGTGATCGTCCTGACCGGTGCCGACCCGGCCTTCTGCGCCGGCCTGGACCTGAAGGAACTGGGATCGGGTGGCGGCCCCGGGCCCATGCCCGACTTCAGGCGCACCGACGGCACTCGGGCGCCGTTCGGGGCGGCCGCCAAGCCGGTCATCGGTGCGATCAACGGGGTCGCGATCACCGGTGGGCTCGAGCTGGCACTCGCGTGCGACTTCCTCGTCGCATCCGAGCGCGCCCGGTTCGCCGACACGCACGCCCGAGTCGGCATCCAACCCGGTTGGGGGCTCACGGTGCTGCTCCCCGAGGCGGTCGGCATGCGCCGCGCCCGCGAGATGAGTGCCACCGGCAACTTCGTCGACGCCGAGACCGCGCTGGCGTGGGGCCTGGTCAACCACGTCGTGGCCCACGCCGAGCTGCTCGACCACGCGCTTGGCCTTGCCGGTGACATCGCCTCGAACGACGCCCGGGCCGTCCGGCGGATCTACGCGACCTATGACGAGAACGCGCTCGGCACCGGCAGGGACGGTTGGGACACCGAAGGACGGGTCGTGGCAAAATGGAACGACGGCCACTTCAGCGCATCAGACATCGAGAGTCGACGCGCCGAAGTGGCCGAACGTGGCCGGGATCAGCTGTAGATCCCTTCGGTTTGCTGTCGCCACCGACCGGGGTCGGCGGCGGTCCTGCGAATCAGGCGGGACGTACGTCCTGTGCCTGGTCACCCTTGGGACCCGACACCACCTCGAATTCCACTGCCTGTCCTTCTTCGAGGCTGCGATAGCCGTTCATCTGGATGGCCGAGTGGTGCACGAAAACGTCAGAGCCTTCGCTCCGGGCGATGAACCCGTAGCCCTTTTCGTTGTTGAACCACTTGACGGTACCGGTCGCCATCTGCGCGACCCCTTTCTTTTCTGCTGGGTCGCCGTTTGTCCCGCGCCCTGCACTGCAATGAGTAGGGGAACTGTAGTAGATCCGACCCAGGTGGTGGAAACGAGACCGGAATTTTCGTGGGGGATCGACCGGGGCTGAGAAACCACCTCGGACCACGAGAACTCGTCCGCCGAATTCAGGAGTCGAGCTGCGCCAGCTCGGTGCCCTCGTAACGCTGTTCGCCATCCGTGGTCAGCAGCGTCCCGAGGAGCCAGGCGATCACGCAGCAACCCACGATCACCGCGATGGGGAAGAGCACGATCAATATGACGGCCATGACGATTCCACCCGGCATGGCGCCCAGTATCGCGCGGGTGCACCACCCACGGCGAACCATCGCGGCGCGCCTCCGGGGCCCGGTGCGCGCCTTCGCAGCCTGCGGCCGCCCCGTCTCGGCGCGTCGTCAGTCGGGCGGCCGGTGGGCCCAGGCCTCGATCTCGACCAGGGCGCCGAGCGGGAGTTCGGTCACCCCACACGCGGTGCGCGCCGGGCGATGATCCCCGAACAGTTCGACGTAGGTGGCGTTCATGGCCGCGTAGTCGTTCATGTGGCGGAGGTACACGGTGGTCTTGACCACGTCGTC
>Ga0182738_1005709_pt1 | contig 13179 bp, 10 predicted proteins | sample eDN5th30CBELigMG_FD_128876 | JGI IMG/M metagenome (GOLD analysis project Ga0182738, IMG submission 128876) | Enriched Miracle-Growth compost microbial communities from Emeryville, California, USA - eDNA 5th pass 30_C BE-Lig MG (version 2)... ...
CATGTCGATCAAATATCATCAGGCTACTTTTTCCTTTTAAGTAACCCATGAACTGCGATACACTTAATTTTGGTGGGATACTAACATATGGATATGATCCGGACAGGCATTTGCTTCATGTATGATGACACCTTTTCTTTCACATAGCTCCCTTATGATTTGTCCAATACTCTTTTTGTATTTGCCATAAATAATTTGCCTTCTGTATTTTGGGGCAAAGACTATGTGGTACTTACAATTCCATGTTGTATGTGCTAAACTGTTCATGTCTTCATAAGGGCATACCTCCTTCTTGCGTGAGATAAAGTGGTCGGGAAACCAACTTTATCCTACCATGAAAGGAGGTTTTTTTGTTACCTCACTATAAGCTCTCCGGAACCCCCGGCATAGCCAGGGGTTTTCGAAACCATCAACAACAGTCAGAAATAAAAGTTTAATTCTGACTGCTGCACTTCGTACTTTCTACTTTAATGATTCCTGATATCTGTTAAATGCAGTATTTTGGATTTCCATAAACTCACCGTAACCCATTTTTTCTAGTTGACTTATATAATCATCCCATTCTTTTTCTACTCCACCTTCTACAACCCATTTAGATTGCATGGAATTCACATAGGAAGTTAAGTCTACATTCAACGTATTTAAACGTTGCATTTCATCTGCTGTAAAGCTTACTGTTGGAAATTGCTCTCTTGCGTATTCGCTTATTTTTTTATCAAGTTCTAGCTTTAATCCATCCCCACTATCAGTTGGCAAAGTTACCTTTTCATTAAATCCATCTTCAATATATTTAGGACCAAAATCGCGGAATGAATTAGTCCAAGCAAAAATATCTGCTGATTCTCCTTCAGGTGCATTCAATACTTGATACGTCCCATCATCATTTTTCTCTACCCCAATGCCAAATGATCCATAAAAAGTTTGAATACTAGCATCCTCTGTATAAAATTTATCTGCCCATTGTAATAATTTTGCTGGATCCTTGGCTTGAGTCGTAATAAGTAGTTCATTTCTCGAATAGGTTTCCGTATCAGAAATTACGTATCTTTCTCCATCAGGACCTTTAAGCGGCGCCAATGGAACATATTCCTTGGCATTGGGACCAAATACAGCATCTGGTGTCCATCCAAAGGCGACTCCTACTAATGAACCGTTTTCATCTTTACGTTTTGCTTCTGCCATTGAATCATCCTGTGTAAACAATTCTTGATCGATTAAGCCATCCTTGTATGCTTTATTCATCCATGCAATTCCCTCTTTATATTCTTCCTGTGTAGGAATGTAAGAAGGCTTTCCATCCTTTAAAGTCATTAGACCAGCTTTATCATTTCCTTTCGTTACGCCAAATGGCAATATAAACCCATAAATATTCCCTCCATAAGGAATTTCATCATTTAAATCTCCATTTCCATTTGCATCCTTTTCCTTAAATGCTTTTAGAACATTATAAAAATCTTCATACGTATCTGGCATTTCCAACCCTAAATTATCTAACCATTTTTGATTAATAAATAGCTGATTTCCTGTTAACGGTCTTAAAGGCAATTTCTTAGGCAAGCTATAAATATGGCCATCAGGAGAGGTAACTAGAGCTCGTAATGATGGCTCTGTCTCAAATGCCGCCATTAGATTCGGCATATTTTCTGCAATTAAATCCTCTAATGGAATAAAAAGACTTTGGTTTTGGGCAATATCCCCATCACTTAAAGCTAACGATCCCCAAAATGCATCTGGTAAATCTCCACCTGCCATCAGTACTGATTTCTTATCTCCCCATTCGGAATTTAAATAGATGTCCCAATCGACTTTAATTCCAGCTTCTTTTTCTGTATCTTCTACAAAGCCTTTAAGAAAATCATCGCCCCAGTCTGCCCAACGAACGGTTGCAATTCGATATTCCCCATCTTCCTTTTCTTTGGTGCTCGTGTTAGCATTGCTACAGCCAACGATTAAACTACTTGCTAAAACAACACTTAGTAACCCTTTCCAGCTTCTCTTTATCATTGCTATTCCCCTTTCTATTACTCTTTTATAGAACCAACCATGACACCTTGATTAAAATATTTTTGCAAAAATGGATATAAACACATAATAGGTGCAGTTGATACAACTATCGCTGCATACTTCATCATTTCGGATAATCTTCTTAATTCTGATGCCAGTTCCCCAGATGCAGTACCAAGCAAAGATTCATTGGAAATTAGAATCCTTCTCAAAACTAATTGAAGTGGCTGCAAATCTTCATTGGAAATATAAATCAGTGCATTAAACCATGAATTCCAAATACCAACGGCAGTCCACAAACCAATTACAGCTAAAATAGCTTTTGATAATGGCAGTACTATCGTTAAAAAATATCTGATTGTTCCACATCCATCAATTTGCGCTGCCTCCCACAACGTATCCGGTATACTATTTTTAAAAAAAGTTCTAGCGATGATTATATTAAAAGAGGACACAGCAAAAGGTAATACCATTACCCAAAAGGTATCAAGTAACCCAAATCCTTTTATAACTAGATAAGTTGGTACCAATCCTCCACTTACAAACATAGGAATAAGTATAAAAATAGATAGCCACTTTTTCCCGAATAAATCAGCCCTTGATAAAGCATATCCTGCAGGAATATTAACGATTAAAGCGATAATCGTCCCCACAACCGTGTAAATAATTGTATTCAAATAAGATTTCCAAATAATTTCCTGCTTAAATAATTCAATATAGCCATCTACCTTCCACTCTTTTGGCCAAAACCATACGTTTCCATTTGTAACATCTGTTGGATTACTAAAGGAAGCGATAATAATAAACCATAAAGGATACACAATCATTAAAATCATTAAAATAGCAGTCGTATAGACAGCAATGTCAAACAAGCGATCATTCCAACTTTTTTTCTTTTGTGATTTTTTATTAAATTTTTGAATAAGCGTTCCTTCCAAGACTGAGGCCTCCGTCCTATAATAAACTTGTTTTTGTTAGTTTCTTGGATAGCCAATTTACAAGAAGTAAAATGATAACATTTACTACGGTATTAAATAAACCAATCGCAGTTGATAAGCTATATTGAAAGTTTTGCATCCCTACCTTATAAACATAGGTTGAAATAACCTCACTTCCAGTTAAATTCAATGGATTTTGTAATAATAAAACTTTTTCAAAACCTACACTTAAAAGACTTCCAGCACGCAAGATTAATAAAATCATAGCCGTAGGCATAATAAGTGGTAAGTCTATATGGATAATTTTCTGTAGGCGGCTTGCACCATCCATCGTTGCAGCCTCGTAATAGGTAGGATCAATAGCTGACAATGCTGCCAGAAAAATAATACTATCCCATCCTAAATGCTGCCATACATCACTCCATACATATACACTACTGAAAAGTGTCGGTTTAGATAGAAGATTCGGCATTTCCATCCCAAATATAGATAAAATATTAGCTATAAGCCCAGTGCTCGGTGATAGAAAAATTAATATCATACCACACATTACCATCGTTGAAATAAAATGAGGCAAGTAAGTGGTAACTTGAAAGAACTTTTTAAACATTCCAATTCGCATTTGGTTACAGAGAATAGCTAATGCAATCGGAAGTGGAAACCCTACAAAAAGACTATACAAACTAATATATAATGTGTTTTTTAGCGTTAAACCAAATTGATAGGAATGAAAGTACTGTATAAAATGCTTCATTCCTACCCACGGGCTATTCCAAATCCCGAGTGCAGGAGAATAATCCTTGAAAGCCATGATAATTCCATACATAGGGATATACGTAAAACAAATTAATAGAATGAGAGTGGGCAGAAGTAATACATATAATGGAAGACTTTTTTTCATCCGCTTTAAATAATTTCTCTTATTTGGAAAATCTGGTGTGATTTGCGTGTTTTTTTCCACAGCATTCGTACTTTTCAACTCTACCACCTCCTTTATTTGTTATAATCATTATATGAAAGCGCATTCAATAAAAATAGAGCTAATCCGACCTGAAATAATACTAATTAGGACAGATTTTCTTCTTATTTCTCTATTCCACACTAAGAAATAGCAGTATTCCGTTGTATTTCAGTTATTTTCCTTTTTCAAAACGGAATATTGCTAGAAAAAGTGTATTACGTTTATATAATGAAAATAAGCATTGGAGATGAGTAAATGATACGTTCCATTGATAAGAACCCATCCCGCTCTATAAATTACTATTTAAAAGTACTTTTAATCATTATGGTAATTATCTTACTAATAAACATGTTTATTAGTATGTTAACAATCTCTATTACAAGGAAACAAAGCATTGATACCATTACGAATTCCGTCAAATTTTATATAGAAAATGTTCGCTCCAATTTAAACGCGATAGACCACTTTATGATTTGGACAGTAGTACACGAACCAATAATTGAAGAAATGGAAGAGAATATGGATATGGAAGTTTTCCCACAAAATTTAAGTAATTTTCGAACAAGAGTAAATGACTTTCAATATTCGATTGGAAAAGAGTTTCAGTTCTTTCTTGGTCTCAAAAAAGAATCGTTTTTTTCTAACGCTTCACCTATAGAACTACCTTATCAAGATTATCTACAAGCAAAGAATTACTTTTTCTCTAAAAATGATGCGCTACATACATATGAAATATTTAGTACATGGAAAACGATAAAAATAAACGAAACTTTTTATTTTTATCATCTATTAAGCTATGATAATCGAATTTTCGTTTGTTTAGTGTCTGCAGAAGATCTATTAAAACCTTTAAATGGCTTTAACTTAGGGAGTAATGGTTCCATCGTCATGAAACAAGAGGGAAAAACGATAATAACAACTGATCAACAAATGGCAAAAGATGAAGCGGCATCCTCTCCCTTTTTTACAAGCAAGTTACTATTTGAAGAAAAGAATATACTACTGCCGTTTAGCTTACAAATAAACGTAGATCATTTCGGTGCCTTTAAACATGTAGTTATCACACAACTCCTCTTAATTCTTGCAACTATCGTTATTAGCATTACCTTATTTTTTATTTTTCTCTATATAAAAAATCGTTTAATCTTTCCTATTCAAAAGTTTTCTAAAAATCTATCCGAGCTAAACAATAGTAACGGTACGATTAATTTTGAAAGCAACAGCATTATCGAACTAGAGCAGGCTAATACACAATTCAAGAACCTAATGCAAGAAATAAAAAAATTAAAAATTAATATTTATGAGCAAGAGCTGGAAAAGAAAAGAATAGAGATGGATTTTTTACGATTACAGATTAAACCACATTTCTATATCAATTGTTTATCAAGTATTCATAGTATGGCAGAACTGCATATGTTTGCCGAAATCAAGAAAATGTCTATTGCGACATCCCGTTACTTTCGATACCTTTTTCAAACAAATCATCACCTTGTTTCGTTAAAAAAAGAGCTTGATCATATTAGCGATTATCTTTCTATTCAACAATTATTACATGGTCCTACTTTTCATTATGAAACATCCATTCAACTAAACATAGAGGAGATGCAAATACCTCAGTTGATTCTGCAAACTTTTATTGAAAATAGTATCAAGTATGGATTTTCTGATATAAATTATGAGAAAACTCTAATCATTTCACTAAGTATTACCCCTGCAGAAGACGAACAAAAATTGAACATTACCATAAAAGATAATGGGCCTGGTTATCCATTAGATATACTGAACAAACTTCAAAATCAACTACCCCTATCAGAAGTTAATGGAAAACAAATCGGAATAAATAATGTCATCCAAAGACTTCAAATGTTTTATGGAAATAGCTTTTCTATATCCTTTTCAAATGGAATAAATGATGGAGCTTTTGTTCAATTAGTTATACCAAAACAATTACTGGAGGAATAAAAAATGAATGTCTTAATAGTAGATGATGATCGATTTCTCGTTAAGTTATTGAAGGAAAAAGTTAACTGGGGAACTCTAGGGATTGAACAAGTTTATACTGCTCATAATATTCGCCAAGCAAAGAATATCTTTATTAATGAGAACATCCACTTGCTTATTTCAGATATAGAAATGCCATACGGTAGCGGTCTTGAATTATTAGCATGGGTCCGACAAGAAGGATATTCAATACAAACAATTTTTTTAACAAATTTTGCTGATTTTCATTATGCCCAAAAGGCCATTGAACTTCAGAGCTTTGAATACTATTTAAAGCCAATAGAAAGCGATAAATTAGAGTTTAGTATTTTGAAAGCGATAAAAAAAATAAAAATAAGGCAGCAAAGCGAAGAGGCTATCCAAGTTGGCCAGTATTGGCAACAAAATAAACAAAAACTAGTGGATCATTTTTGGAGTTCCTATTTAAGTAATCCAAAATGGCTTAAAGCAGAACTGGAAGAACAATTACTAAAAAATCATTTAAGTTATTCCCCAGATGACTGCTTTTTGCCAATTCTATTAAACATATTTCCATATAAGATTTCGTTAAAAGAGGAAATACCTCCTATTTTAGAAATAGATGAAAACTTGGTCTTAAAATTAAACGTCCATTTAGAAGAATCCTTTAAGGAAACCCCTTTTGCTTTGGAAAGTATTGTTGGATTAGATATTAATAAAGAAAAATATGTACTTCTTATAAAAAATTCCAAGGAGCATTTCGATTATCAGTCATTCATTGCAATATGCCAGAACTTAATCCAGACTCTGCGAAATGATTTGTTAATAGATACTCGATTTAGTTTTTGTTTTTCTACACCTTTAGAAAAACTTCACAAAGCAGTAAAACAACTACAACAAAAAAGCGAGGATATGATTGATTTTAGAAACACAGTTCAGTTTTTTCAATCTTATGAAAAGAAAACAAATCCGTATACAGAACCTAATTTGGACATTTGGGAAAAACATCTTCAAAACGGTAATAAACAAATGTTTCTAAATAAATGTGAACAATATTTAATTCACTTAAAAGATACCAATAATCTTAACCTTAATGTATTACACAATTTCCGATTAGACATCACTCAATTATTGTTTACTCATTTAAAAAAGCAGGAAGTGCTCGCTCACAAATTATTTGATGGAAATACGAATCACCTACTACAGACTCAATCATTACGTTCCATTGATGATATGATGATTTATATTACCTATTTAGCAGATACTTCACTCCATTATTTAGACTTTATTCATTCACAGAAATCTGTTGTAAATACCATTTGCGATTATATTGATGCACATTATCATGAAAATATCACAAGAGATAGCATTGCAAAAATTGTGTACTTAAGTCCAGATTATATTGCAAGAATTTTCAAGAAAGAAAAAGGCCACTCTCTTGTCAACTATATCATTAAAAAAAGAGTAGAACTCGCTAAGACGTTACTCATTCAAACAACCTTGCCAGTTCATATCATCTCCGATAAAGTTGGTTATGGGAATTACTCTTACTTTACTAAACTTTTTAAAAAAGAGACAAACTATACTCCTTTTGAATATCGACGTAAAGAAAAAGCCTCCACTCATTAGAGTGTGAGGCCAAATTTATTTATCTCAAAAAAACTTGACTATCTACATCTTCTTTACCAGATTATAGAGACTACTTTGATCACAACTTAGGAGCTAATTCAACAGCCTGACGCATTGCTTCCATTAAGCTTTTTTCATCCGCAATCCCCTTACCTGCAATGTCAAATGCTGTCCCGTGGTCCACACTTGTTCGAATAATTGGCAAACCAACCGTAATATTTACTCCTGCGTCTAATCCCAATACTTTCACTGGACCATGTCCTTGGTCATGATACATTGCTACAACAATATCAAAATCTCCGCGAACTGCTCGGAAAAATAATGTATCTGCTGGAAGTGGGCCAACTGCTTCTATGCCCTCACTTTGTGCCTTCTCTACACCAGGGATTACTTTCTCTTCTTCTTCTCCATAACCAAATAATCCATTTTCACCAGCATGCGGATTTATACCACATACTGCAATTTTAGGGTTTGAGATACCTGCTTTTTGTAGTGTATCATTTGCTAGTTTAATTACATGATACACACGTTCTGGATTTATCATCTTAACTGCATCAATAATTCCAACATGTGTCGTTACATGAATGACTTTTAGATTTGGTGCAGAAAGCATCATGGAGAAATCTTGCGTTCCTGTAAGGTCTGCTAAAATTTCAGTATGTCCTGGATATTTATGTCCACCTTTGTGCAATGCCTCTTTATTTAAAGGTGCTGTACAAATCGCATGAATTTTCTCTTCTTTTGCAAGGTCTATTGCTTTAGCTAAATATTGAAACGCCGCGTCCCCTGCTTCCGGAGATACTTTTCCTATCGGAAGTGTTTCATCTAATAAATTTAGATCTAAACAATAAACAGTGCCATAATGATAGTTTACTTCATCAATTTCCTCGGCAGATATATCTTTGATAATGAGCTCACTATTAACATACTGTTTTGCTCTTTCTAAAATTTTACTATCGCCAATTACTAAGGGTCTGCTAATAGAATACATTTCCTCTTCGCTTAGACTTTTCAAAATTATTTCCGGACCAACGCCTGCTGCATCTCCCATTGTTATACCTACAATTGGTTTTAATTCACTCATACTATCACCCTTCTTTTGTTAATCATAAATTCTACTGCATTTATTAATGAATTCTCTTCACCAAATCCGCCAGCCTTGGTTACTGCCCAAAAACATTTATTCTCCGTTCTAATTTTACCAAATGGAAGCCCTGGCTCAATCTCTAAATATAGTTCCATTTCAGTAACACCAAGTGCTCTGCAAACAGCCTTAGCAGTATCCCCTCCTGTTAATGCTAGCCCTTGTATACTTGGAAGCTTTTTTAGTAAATGATTAGCGATAATACCTAGTCCATTCGATATCGCCTCACTCACATCATTTCTATTTAAACCAAGCTTTTTACCCGCTTCCATCGCACTCGTTCTATTATCATCATCTGCTTCCACATATAACACAAAGTGTTGATAGCTTTTGTGCTTCTGAATCTTCTTAGTAAGCTCATCCAATTTATACATATGATTAATTAAATCAACAGGATTAATTTTAAGAAAATAGGAGTTTGCCAAACTCTCAACCTTGCATAATTGCTTTTTTGTTACTTGAGATAAGCTCCCTGACACAATAAGTGTATGATTGATTTCCATTTCTTCCGTATTTTTGACAGAGGCAGTTTCTAGATTTAATATCTCTGGCAGATATTCTATTAGACCAGCTGAGCCCGCCCAAACAATTGATTTATTTAACTTTACAAACTGTTTTGCTATTTGTATGAGATCCTCTTCTGTTTCCGCATCACATACAAACCATTTACTTCCTTCAAATAATGAGGATTGAATTATCTTTTCTATCTCCTCTTTAGAATCACGCCAAAGTTCCCCATTTAACAGCTTAATTTCTCTATTATTATTCGAATTTAAAAGCTGTGGTAGAAAAGATTCACATACTGGCGTCTTCGGGTCTTTTGCAAATTCAGTTTCTGTTATGATTATATTGTCCACAAAATGATGGCCATTGATTGTTTGTCGCCTCATCTTTGGATAAGCTGGTGCAATCACAATAATCTCTGGCTTATAAACTGTTTCAATCGCGGACAGTTCAGCTTCTATATTGCCTCTAAGGGTAGAATCTACTTTCTTATATATATGGTTATATCCTCTTGTTTTTAGAAAGGAAGCAGCCTTAACTGCTGAGTCATAAGCCTCTTTTTCTTGTTTCGCTCTACTATCCGTATCTAATATAAGTACATCAAATTCTGTATTTAAAGAGGACTTTTCATAATCAAACACAACAGTAGTGGATAAACCCTTCAACGCGAGCTGAACGCCAGAATCGTTGGCACCTGTTAAATCATCTGAAATGATTCCAATTTTATTTTTCACATCGAACACACCCTTAACTTACAATTTGATACCCTGTGACTCAAATTTATACCCCTTTTTTTCCAACCTCTTCACTAAGTATCCTACATAGATTGGAAGTAAAATTGCAGTCGTTACAACAGAAGCAGCTACCTGAACTGTTGCAATATCCACCACTGAGGCAAAACTAGCATTTGCAGCAGCTATAACCGCAGGTGTTGCAACAGCATTTCCTGCGGTGGACCCTTCAGCAGCCCCCACAATCGGATTCCATTTTAAAAGTTTGAACACATAGTAACCAGCTGTTCCTGTTACAAAAACAGTTAATAGCCCAAGAATAATACCCGCTAGTCCCCCTTCAATAATGGCTGAGAAATTAATGCCCATCCCTAGGGAAAATGCAAAGAATGGAATTAACATCGAGCTTCCGCTATCTAAGAAGTCCCTCATTTTATCATCTAAATTCCCTAATACCATACCGACAATAATTGGTAGCAAAACAGATATAAAGGATGTAAATGAAAATAATCCATCAACAAATCCCATAGCACCAAAGATTGATAAGGCTACCATTGTTAGAAATGGTCCGTCATTTAGGGCCAAAAGTGAATATGCTGCACGATCTTCCTTACTACCGTATTGACCTACTAAAGCAACAAACAATCCTCCATTACTATTTGTCATTGCTGCGATAACAGCAATAGGTGCTAAACCTAACCAAAGTCCGTTATCTCCTGCGAATAGATATGCTAATAATCCAAAGATGGCACCAACAACCCATTTTGTTATTAACAAAGTTGCACCTTTTCCTACAGAAACTCCAAAAGATTTCACATTTATTTGTGCTCCAGTACATAAAAGAAATAATGCAATTAAAGTTGGTGCCCCATTAACAAATAATGCTTCGGTAAAATTCCCAATCCTTAGAAGATCAGGTACGAAAGTATTCAACAGTGCTGCAATTAGCAACGGAACCACCATCATTCCTCCAGGAATCCGATCCAACGTTTCTTTTATCTTCATAATATTAACACTCCTTTTTGTATGTTTCAATTTTAAACAAATAGTAATCGTTTACAAATCAAATTGTAACCACTTTCATTTATTAACACAATGGAAATAGTAAAAAACGTTGCAAATTTAAACACATATAATAAAAAAGCTGAAATCTTATTGTTTCAGCTTTCTCCACAAAGTCGTTCTGTTTATACCTAATCTTTCTGCTACTTTTGTTTGATTATATTGCTCTTCATCCATCACAGCATCAATAATCTTTTTTTCAATATCCATTAAGGTACCCTGTAAAAACTCATTATTTATAGTACCTATTTTATTTAATCTTTCACCAAGAAGCATTTGTATTAGCCTTTTCCCAATGACAAATCCTTTTTCTTCCTTTACGGCATCAAGAATAAGAATATATAATTCTTCTACATTACCTGGCCACGCATAAGATTCTAATAACTGCAATGCATCTTCCTTTATTTTGATTGCAGAAGTTCCAAACTCTGCATGGAAGGCGGCTAAAAAGTATGCTGCTAACAACCTGATATCCTCTTTACGCTCAGACAAAGGAGGAAGGTCAATTCGAATGCACCTAGCATCATAAAGCGAACGATAGATTGCATTATCTACCGTATCTAATGCAATAATTACCGCAATCCCACCATCATGTAGCTTCCTTGCCTTTTCAACAAATAGTTTCAAATCACTAGGGGTTAATATTTCAATTTCATTAATAAATATTGTTTTTACATCAGTATCTAATTGCGTTTCCATATTAAGAAAGGAAGCAGCAGATATTATTCCCAAAAAACCGAATGCACTATTTTTTTTGTAATGAATAAATGAGGCAATTCGTTTCTTCCCTGTACCTGGCTTTCCTATTAATAACCAATAATCACCACTAAGATTACCTTCTACCTTTTCTATACAGCTCTCCATCTTCTCATTTTTTGAGATGATAACCGGTTGATTTGGAACATCTATTATATGTAAAGGGCTTTCTTGTACTAATTCTTCTAATATTGAGAACGCAAATAAATAGTGATTTTCCCCCTCTAAATTTATTGGTAACGTCATTAGCTTTACTCTCTTACCCTGTGCTGTTTCTATAATATCTAGTTCTTCTTGTGATTCATTTTTTTGTTTTATTCCATTAAGTAATTTTTTTATCAATACCGGAGTTTGATCAAATCTTTCCCAGTTTTCATAAACAATATTTCCCTCACTACTTACTACAATAGCATCCGATAATTTTCTTTCTATAACCGTCTGCATAATGGTCATTTGAATACGTTGTTTTCTCAACATTCTGTATATACTCTTTACCTCTTTAATTGCTGAAAATATCGCCTCTCTTCCTGATTGTATAAGTATTCCGGCAAGTTTACACTTAGCTGCTGCATCTCTTGTAATAACATCCCCAATGATTAATTCGTATCCGTCTATTTTCAATTGATTTACTAAAGGTTCCACTTCTATTGCGTCTTCAATCGTAAACACCTCAATTGGTATATCTAACAAGTCTGTTATCGCCTTAGCTCCAATTGTAATATTAGAGAAACCAACTATCGCTTTTTTTCCTGGATAATCATTAGCAAGGGTCAAAACACGTAGCATATCATATCCAGAAACATGTATATCCACTACGGGAATATTTACTTCTTGCTCTATTAATTGCGCGGTTCCGCCACGACTTATAATAATTTCTATTCCTTGCTTTTCCGCCTCTTTGGCAATCGGAATTGCTTCCTGAAGATTCGCCAATTCAATATGCATATTTAACTCGTTTTCGATTTTTAAGCATTCTTCCATTACATGCTCCAAGGCAGGATATGGAGCAATTAGTAAAGTTTTTATTTCCATTATATTCACCTATTATTCTTTATTACTTAATACATTGAAAGAAAGAAGGATAGATGTCAAGTACAGTCCATAATTTAAACGAAAGGCAAGAACGATTATTCAAAGTTGATTTTCTAGTAGCACGAGATATAAAAACAGCTATAAACAGAATTTTTTCGATTATTTTTCAAACATTGTGCAACTATTCCTATTTAGCAGAAAAATATCATAAATAAAACACAAACAACTATACTTGATTTAGTATAATTGTTTGTGTTTTCGCCAGATGGAATATTTAAATACCAACCTCTATTGTTCATAGGATAAAATTAAATAAATTTCTATTAATGGAGTTTTTTCACCTCCACTGATTACTAAACGAGCCAATCAAGTTCTACAAGTATTTATTCCCATATTCCTGCCTAGATGAACTCTCATTTCGATCACTCAAAATTAATTACAATGACAAAAATTCTCGTA
>Ga0182738_1005710_pt1 | contig 13179 bp, 8 predicted proteins | sample eDN5th30CBELigMG_FD_128876 | JGI IMG/M metagenome (GOLD analysis project Ga0182738, IMG submission 128876) | Enriched Miracle-Growth compost microbial communities from Emeryville, California, USA - eDNA 5th pass 30_C BE-Lig MG (version 2)... ...
GCGGCCGTGCAGCGCTGGATGGCCGACAGCGCGTGTCCGTCGAGTTCGGCGCCCAGGATGCGCACCGAGAAGCGTTCGCGCGCCAGCCGGCCGCCGCGCAGGCCGCTGGCGCGCGCCGCGATCAGCACCACGTCGTCCAGCGTGGTGCCCAGGGCCGACTCGAAGATCTCGCGCAGCAGGTCGCGCCGCTCGCGCAAGCGCAGGTCGTTCAGCAGCAGCTTCATGATGGCGCCGTGCCCCGGGTAGCGGATCGACTTGTAGTCGGCCCGCCGCACCGAGGCCGGCAGCGTGTGCGTCAGCGTGCCGAGCCCGCCGGAGGTGTTGAAGGCCTCGTAGGCCACGCCGTCCAGCACCAGCCGCTCCAGTCCTTCGAGCGCCGGCAACTCGACGCGCCGGCCGTCGGCAATGGCCTCGCAGGGGTTGCAGTACTCGTTGATCAGCCCCTCGGTGCTCCAGGTGAGCTTGTAGCGCAGCGCGTTGTCGGGCCGGCGCGGCAGCGCGCCCACGCGCAGGTGCAGCGCGGCAGGCTGGTCGAAGCGCGCCGCCAGCGCATGGCCCAGCACGCCGACGAAGCCCGGCGCCAGCCCGCACTGCGGCATCAGCACCGTGCGCGCGCCCTCGGCCAGCGCCTGGATGGCGCGGGTGCTCGGCACGTCCTCGGTCAGGTCGAAGTAGTGCACGCCGGCCTGCTTGCAGGCGGTGGCCGCGTCCACCGCGCAGTGGAAGGGCAGCGCGTTGAGCGCGGCGTGGCAGCCGCGCACCGCGCGCGCCAGCGCGGCGGCGTCGTGGCCGTCCAGCGCCAGCGTCTCGCAGCCCAGCGCCGCGGCCAGCGCCAGCCGCGCCGGGTCGCGGTCGGCCACGCGCAGCGTGTAGCCGCCGGCATGGCGCAGCATCAGCGCGATGGCCAGGCCCATGCGGCCGGCGCCGAGCACGGCGACCGGCACGGCGGCGGATCGAGAGGCGATGGAGGCGGTCATGACAGGCTCCTCGAAGCAGCGGCAGGTGCCTCGATGCTAGGCCGGAGTGCCGACGATCCGCAGCCCCCGATCCGTCGAAGAACGCCTTCGTGGTTGTCGAAGCGGCGACCGGCTCCTACATTCCGTCGTCATGGACGACACCGACCGCCGCCTGCTCGCCCTGCTGCAGGCCAATGCGCGCGCGCCCACGGCCGAGCTGGCGCGCCGGCTCGGCCTGGCGCGCACCACCGTGGTGGCGCGCATCGCGCGGCTGGAGCGGGAAGGCGTGGTGGCCGGCTACGGCGTGCGCCTGGGCCGCCGGCAGGAACAGGGCGCGGTGCGCGCCTGGTGCGCGCTGAGCGTGCAGCCGCGCAGCAATGCGGCGGTGCTGCGCGCGCTGGAGCGGCTGCCCGAGGTGGAGGAAGTCTTCACCGTCAGCGGCCAGTTCGACGTCCTGGCCTTCCTGCGCTGCGAGACGCACGAGCAGCTGGACGCCCTGCTCGACCGCATCGGCCAGACCGAGGGCGTGGACCACACGCAGACCTCGATCGTGCTCAGCCGCAAGCTGGACCGGCGGCAGGCATGAGGGCGCGGGGCCGCTGGTTTTCCCCCAGCAGCTGCGATTCACCCCCCGCCTAGCATCCATGACACGAGGGAGAACAAAGCCATGGACGAAAAAGGCTGCAGCCGCGGCACATCGGCAACCACGTACTTCGCGCACTCACTGCCAGGCGAGGACGAGCGGTTCTGGCAACCCTTGCCGGCGCACCTCCTGAACGTCGGCGCGGCTGCCGGCGCATTCGCCAGCGTCTTCGATGCCCAGATGCTGGCTACCGTGCAGGGCTGGCTTCACGACCTGGGCAAGTACACCCTGCCCTTCCAGGAACGGCTGCGCGGCAGCCCGTTGCGCGTCGATCATTCGACCCATGGCGCACGCATCATCGCGCAGCAGCGCTTCGGGTTGGCCGGGCAGCTGCTGGCCTATGGCATCGCCGGACACCATGCCGGACTGGCCAACGGCCAGGGCGAAGGCGAACGCACCGCACTGGCGGATCGCCTTCGCAGCGCGGACCTGCCCGTGCTCGATCCCGTCTGGGAGCGGGACATCGCCCTGCCCGACAAACTCGGCCTGCCATCGGGCTTCAAGTTCTATGGCGAGACTCGCCAGCAAGCCAAGGATCGCCAGCCCTTCCAACTGGCATTTCTCACACGCATGCTGTTCTCATGCTTGGTCGATGCGGACTTCATCGATACCGAGCGCTTCTACCGCCAAGCGGAGAATGAGCCCGATCACCGCAGCTCGGGCCCACCCGCGTCGTCGCTGGGGGCACTGCGCAGCCAGCTCGACAGCCATCTCGGCCAATTCAAGGCCGACAGCGAGGTCAACCGATTGCGCAGCGACATCCTGCGCCACGTCCGCCAGCAGGCCGCGCGCGATCCTGGCCTGTTCTCGCTGACCGTACCGACCGGCGGCGGCAAGACCCTCGCCTCGCTGGCCTTCGCGCTGGACCACGCCATCGCGCACGGGCTGCGGCGCGTGATCTTCGTGATCCCGTTCACCAGCATCGTCGAGCAGAACGCCGCGGTGTTCCGCCAGGCCCTGGGGCCGCTGGGCGAGGCGGCCGTGCTCGAACACCACAGCGCCTTCGTGCAGGCCGACCCGCCGCGCGACGACCCCGAGCGCTACCAGTCCCTGGAGAAGCTGAAGCTGGCCATGGAGAACTGGGACGCGCCCATCGTCGTCACCACCGCCGTGCAGTTCTTCGAAAGCCTGTTCGCGGCCAAGCCCTCGCAGTGCCGCAAGCTGCACAACATCGCGGGCAGCGTGGTCGTGCTCGACGAGGCACAGACCATGCCGCTGAAGCTGCTGCGCCCCTGCGTGGCGGCGATCGACGAACTCGCACGCAACTACCGCAGCAGCGTGGTGCTGTGCACGGCCACGCAGCCGGCACTGGAGGCGCCGGCGTTCGAGGGCGGCTTGACGGACGTACGCGAGCTGACGCACGAGCCGACGCAGTTGTTCAGGCAACTGGAACGGGTACGCGTGCGGCATATCGGCACCCTGAGCGACGAAGCACTGGCCGAGCACATGCGCTCGCGCGAACAGGTGCTGTGCATCGTCAACAACCGCCGCCACGCGCGCGCCGTTTATCAGGCCATGGCCGATCTGCCGGGCGCCCGACATCTGACTACGCTGATGTGCGCCAAGCATCGCAGCAAGGTGCTGGCCGAGGTGCGGCAGATGCTCAAGGAGGGACTACCCTGCCGGCTGGTGAGCACCAGCCTCATTGAGGCTGGCGTCGACGTCGACTTCCCCACGGTGCTGCGCGCCGAAGCAGGCTTGGACTCGATTGCCCAGGCCGCCGGCCGCTGCAATCGCGAGGGAAGGCGTGCCCTCAACGCCAGCGACGTTCTGGTGTTCGCAACGGAGAACGAGGACTGGGCACCGCCTCCTGAACTCAAACAATATGCCCAGGCTGCCCGCGAAGTCTTGCGCCAATGCGAAGACGATCCGCTCTCGCCCGAGGCCATTGAACGCTACTTCTCGCTGCTGTACTGGCAAAAGGGCAGCGAGCGGCTCGACGAGCCCAACCTCATGGGTCAGCTCAGGGACAGCCGCCCCGACAGCCTGCCCATGGAAACGCTGGCCGCCAAGTTCCGCATGATCGACAGCGTGCAGATGCCGGTCATCGTGCCGTATGACGATGACGCGAAAAAGGCCATCGATGCCCTGACGTATGCCCAAGGTTGTGCAGGCCTGGCACGCAAGCTTCAGCCCTATCTGGTGCAGTTGCCACGCCAGGGCTTCGATGCCCTCTACAAGGCGGGGGCCGTGATTCCAGTGACGCCAGAGAAATGGGGCGATCAGTTCATGGTGCTGGCGCACGAGGGTTTGTACGACCCGCATTTCGGCCTGAGTTGGGATGACCCAACGCTCATCCGCCCGGATCTCTTGAGCTGGTAATATTTTGTAAACGAACATCTGAGACAGCCTGCCGGAGGGAAGACCCATGGGGTATGGAGTGAGACTCAAGCTCAGTGGTGAGCGCGCCTGTTTTACGAGGCCGGAGATGAAGGTCGAGCGCGTCTCCTATGACGTCATCACCCCCTCCGCCGCACGCGGCATCCTCAGCGCGATCCACTGGAAGCCGGCGATCGCATGGCGCATCGACCGCATCCACGTACTGAATCCCATCCGCTTCGAGTCCATCCGCCGCAACGAGGTTGGCGGCAAGATCTCGCCGGCCAGCGTGGCCAAGGCCATCAAGGCAAAGTCCACCGCGGACCTGGCGAACTACGTCGATGAGGACCGCCAGCAGCGCGCAGCCACCATCCTGCGCGACGTGGCCTATGTGATCGAGGCGCACTTCGACCTCACGGCCCGGGCCGGCGCCGACGATTCCGTGGGCAAGCACCTGGACATCTTCAATCGCCGCGCGCGCAAGGGCCAGTGCTTCCAGATGCCGTGCATGGGCGTTCGGGAGTTCCCGGCAGACTTCTCGCTGCTGGAAGAGGGTGACCCGCTGCCCGGCGCGCACGACAGCCTGCGCGGCGAGCGCGACCTGGGCTGGATGCTGCACGACATCGACTTCGAGCGGAACATGACGCCGCGCTTCTTCCGCGCGCAGATGGTGAACGGCGTGATCGACGTGCCGCCCTGGCACAGCGAGGAGGTGCGGGCATGATCCTCCAGGCCCTGAACGGCTACTACCAACGGCTGCTCGCACGCGGCGAGGAGGGGTTGGCTCCCTTCGGCTACAGCCCCGAGAAGATCAGCTACGAGATCCTGCTCGCGCCCGACGGCCGCGTGGTGGACGTGAACGACATCCGCGACACCTCGGGCAAGAAGCCCCTACCTCGCCTGATGAACGTGCCTCAGCCCGAGAAACGCACGGTCGGCATCAAGTCGAACTTTCTCTGGGACAAGACCAGCTATGTGCTGGGCGTCAGCACCACCAGCAAGCGTGCCGACAAGGAGCACGAAGCCTTCAAGACACTGCATCGGGAAAGCCTGGCCGGCACCGACGATCCGGGCCTGAAGGCATTGCTGGCCTTTCTTGCGGCTTGGACTCCGGAGCGTTTCTCGGAGCCGCAATCGCATTTCACCGAGGAGATGCGGGACGCCAACATGGTGTTCCGCCTGGACGGAGAAAAGACGTACCTGCACGAGCGCCCGGCTGCGCAGGCGATTCGCGCCCGGCTGCTCGCAGGCGAGGATGGCGAGGCTGCTGTGCTGGCGCCCTGCCTGGTGACCGGCGAGCGCCTGCCGATGGCACGCTTGCATCCCCCCATCAAGGGCGTGAACGGCGCGCAGAGTTCGGGCGCCTCCATCGTGTCGTTCAACCTGGAGTCGTTCGCGTCCTATGGCAAGAGCCAGGGCGAGAACGCCCCGATTTCCGAGCAGGCCGCGTTTGCCTACACCACCGTGCTCAACCACCTGCTGCGCCGCAGCGAGCACAACCGCCAGCGCATCCAGATCGGCGATGCCAGCGTGGTGTTCTGGGCCGAGGCGGAAGCCGATGATGAAGCCGAAGCTGCGGAAGAGTTTCTGGCCAACACATGGAACTGGGACGATCGCCCCACCGATGCCCAGGAGAACAACGCCATGGGCCTGGCTTTGGCCAAACTGGTTCAAGGCAAGCCTTTACATGAGATCGATCCGCGCTTGAGCGCATCGACACGGATCTACGTCCTGGGGCTGGCGCCGAACGCATCACGCATTTCGATCCGCTTTTGGTATGTCGACACCTTGGGTGCCCTCGCCCGGAATGTGGCTTGGCATGCGCATGACATGCATCTGGAGCCGGCCCCCTGGAGCGGAATGCCTGCGCTATGGCGTCTGGTGCTGGCCACAGCACCTTCACGTGACGGACGAGCCAAGGCAGAGGATGTACCACCTCAACTGGCCGGCGATCTGATGCGCGCCGTTCTGAGTGGCACGCGCTATCCCGGCAGCCTGCTGGCCAATGTCCTGATGCGCATGCGCACCGACGGTGATTTGTCGGGTGTTCGCGTTGCCATCTGCAAAGCCTTTCTGGCACGCCAACGGCGATTCAACTGCAATTCCAACGAGGAGGTACCTGTGAGTCTTGACAAGGAATCCACGAGCCCCGGCTACCGGCTGGGTCGTCTGTTCGCCGTGCTGGAGTCCGTGCAGCGCGCAGCGTTGGGCGGGCAGGTCAACGCCACCATCCGCGACCGCTACTACGGCGCGGCCTCGGCCACGCCGGCGTCGGTGTTCCCGGTGCTGCTGCGCAATACCCAGAACCACCTGGGCAAGCTGCGCAAGGACAAGCCCGGCTTCGCCTTCAACCTGGAAAAGGACATCGCGGAAATTGTGGATGGCCTGCCCGAGCACTTTCCCCGCAGTCTGCGTATCGAGGCCCAGGGCCAGTTCGCGATCGGCTACTACCACCAGTCGCAAAGCCGCTTCCGCAAGGCCGCAGACGGCAGCGATGCCGACACCGAATCCACCACCGAGGGAGCCTCCGCATGACCGCCATCGCCCATCGCTACGAATTCGTCTACTTGTTCGACATCACCAACGGCAACCCCAACGGCGACCCCGACGCGGGCAACCTGCCGCGCCTGGACCCCGAGACGAACCGCGGACTGGTCACGGACGTGTGCCTCAAGCGCAAGGTCCGCAACTTCGTGAGCCTGGACAAGGAGGATGCCGCAGGCTACGCGATCTACATGCAGGAAAAGGCGATCCTGAACAACCAGCATCGCAAAGCCTATGACGCCATCGACGTCAAGCCCGAGGACAAGAAACTGCCCAAGGACGAGGCCAAGGCGCGCGAGATCACGGCCTGGATGTGCGCCAACTTCTTCGACATCCGCAGCTTCGGCGCCGTGATGACCACGGGCGTGAACGCGGGCCAGGTGCGCGGGCCGATCCAGATGGCTTTCGCCACCTCCATCGACCCGGTGGTGCCGCTGGAGATTTCCATCACCCGCATGGCCGTGACCACCGAGAAGGAAGCCGAAGCCCAGAGCGGCGACAACCGCACCATGGGCCGAAAGCACATCATTCCCTATGGCCTGTACCGCGCTCATGGCTTCATCTCGGCCAAGCTGGCCGAGCGCACGGGCTTCTCGAACGAGGATCTCGATCTGTTCTGGCGCGCGCTCATCAACATGTTCGAGCACGATCGCTCCGCCGCCCGCGGCGAGATGGCCGCGCGCAAGCTCATCGTGTTCGAGCACGAAAGCGCAATGGGCAACGCACCCGCGCACGTGCTGTTCGACGCCGTCAAGGTGCAGCCCGCGCGGGGCGACGAGGCCGCAGCACCGCGTGCCTATGCGGACTATGAGGTGAGCATCGACCGCGCGGCCATTCCGGCCGGCGTGACGGTGCGCGAGCTGATCTGAAGCCACCTGCGCGAGGGGCCTGGCGATGGATGACGACGCCATCCCCCTCTCTGCCCTGCAGCACCACTTGTACTGTCCGCGGCAGTGCGCGCTGATCCATGTGGAGCAGCTTTGGGAGGAGAACCGGCACACGGCCGAAGGCCGCGTGCTGCACGAGAAGGCCGACAAACCCAGGATCGAGCGCCGCAAGGGCGTGCGCACGGTCCTGGCCATGCCGCTGGCTGCGCCTGAGTTGGGCATCACGGGCATCGCCGACGTGGTGGAGTTCCACCAGACGGCAGATGGGGAACGCGCCTTCCCGGTCGAGTACAAGCGCGGCCGTCCCAAGGCCCACCAGGCCGACGAAGTCCAACTCTGCGCCCAAGCCCTGTGCCTGGAATCCATGCTGGGGCAAACCGTCCCCGCCGGCGCGCTGTACTACGGGCAGACCCGCCGCCGCACCGATGTGCCGTTCGATGCCCCGCTGCGGCAATTGACGCTGAACACCATCGCCGCCGTGCGAACCATGTTGGCGGCCGGCGTCACACCCACGGCCCGCTACGACCGACGGCGCTGCGACGCGTGTTCTCTGCTGGATCTGTGCCAACCCAAGCTGCTGGGGCGCACGCGCAGCGTCAACGACTGGCTGGCGGCGCAATGGCGTCAGGAAACGGAAGCGAAAGGCGCACCGTGCGAAGACAACTGAACACCCTGTACGTGACCACCGAAGGCGCCTGGCTGCGCAAGGATGGGGCCAACATCGTCATGGAAGTGGAACAGCAGGAGCGTGCCCGCCTGCCCGTGCACATGCTCGAGAGCCTGGTCTGCTTCGGGCGCGTGCTGGTGTCGCCGCCCTTGCTCGGCTACTGCGCGGAGCAAGGCATCTGCACGAGCTTTCTCACGCCCAACGGGCGCTTTCTGGCGCGCGTGGAAGGGCCAGTCTCCGGTAACGTGCTGCTGCGCCGCCAGCAGTACCGCGCCAGCGACGATCCGCAGCGCTGTGCGGCCATCGTGCGCAACGTGCTGCTGGGCAAGCTGCACAACCAGCGCGCCGTGTTGGGTCGGGCCCTGCGCGACCACGGCGACAAGCTCAAGCCCGATGACGAAGCCGCGCTGACCCACGCTCATCGACGGCTGGACCGGCTGGCCGACAAGCTCATGCCGGAAACGGACCTGAATCTGCTGCGCGGCTACGAAGGCGAAGCCGCGCAGGCGTATTTCGGCGTGTTCGACCATTTGATCCGTATCGACAACCCGGCCATGCGCTTTCAAGGTCGCAGCCGCAGGCCTCCGCGCGATGCGGTCAATGCGCTGCTGTCCTTTCTCTACACGCTGGTCACGCACGACTGCCGCTCGGCCCTGGAGAGCGTGGGCCTGGATCCGGCCGTCGGCTTCCTGCACCGAGACCGGCCCGGCCGGCCCAGCCTCGCGCTGGACCTGCTTGAGGAGTTTCGCCCGCTGCTGGCAGACCGGTTGGCGCTGTCGCTGATCAACCGCAAGCAGATCGGTGAGCGGGATTTTCAATACATGGACAACGGCGCCGTGCTGCTGACGGAGACATCGCGCAAGACCGTGCTGACGGCCTACCAGGAGCGCAAGCGCGAGGAACTGCGTCATGTCTTCGTCGAGGAAAAGGCCGCCATCGGGCTGTTTCCCTTCATCCAGGCGCAATTGCTGGCCCGCCATCTGCGCGGTGACCTGGACGCCTATCCGCCCTTCCTGTGGAAATGAGGTGCGCCCATGATGGTCTTGGTCAGCTATGACGTCAGCACCCAGGACAAGGCGGGCGCGCGCCGGCTGCGACGCATCGCCAGGGCCTGCCTGGACTATGGACAGCGGGTACAGTTCTCCGTCTTCGAGATCGAGGTGAACCCTGCGCAATGGGTCGCCTTGAAGCACCGGCTGGTGCAGATCATCGACACCACCCAGGACAGTTTGCGCATCTACTACCTGGGCAGGCAGTGGCAGAGCAAGGTGGAGCACATCGGGGCCAAGCCGGTTCTCGATCTGAACGCACCTTTGGTTTTCTGAAGTCCACAATCACTTGCGAACCCTGAGCGATCGCCGCGACCCAGTGGAGGTTCGCGGCCTAGTAAGCTGTTGTCGCTGCTGGTTTTTTTGTTCTCCTATTTTGGAGAGCAGTACTTCAAGCACAGAAGCACTCGTGGTTCGCGAGAAGGCCGGGTTTTTTCTTGGCGTAGGAAGTCGCTATAACTGCGCCGTCGCGTCCTCACGGGCGCGTGAGTTGAAACCCCCTGGACAGCAACGAGTTTGCATCCTCCCCGGCGTCGCGTCCTCACGGGCGCGTGAGTTGAAACCCAGTAAAGGGCCAGATGCGCCGCCCGGGGTGCGTCGCGTCCTCACGGGCGCGTGAGTTGAAACACAAGGCCGGCCAGTCTGCGTCCGGCGGCATAGACGTCGCGTCCTCACGGGCGCGTGAGTTGAAACGACATCGACGGCTTCAGCGCGGCGGACCGCACCATGTCGCGTCCTCACGGGCGCGTGAGTTGAAACCGGCGTGACTGGCACGGCTGCGTCGTTGCTCAACGTCGCGTCCTCACGGGCGCGTGAGTTGAAACTCGAAGAACTTTCCGCCACTAAGGGCGCCGCATGGTCGCGTCCTCACGGGCGCGTGAGTTGAAACGCGTGGATGTACTCGATCGGCTGGATCGCCTTGGACGTCGCGTCCTCACGGGCGCGTGAGTTGAAACGCTTCGTCGGGCAGGGAGCGGATCGTCTCCTTGGGTCGCGTCCTCACGGGCGCGTGAGTTGAAACTTCGCCGGCGTGCTGGTCTGCGCGCTGATCGCGGTCGCGTCCTCACGGGCGCGTGAGTTGAAACATTGCAGCCGCTCGCCGGTGTGGGGGCGGGTGGTCGCGTCCTCACGGGCGCGTGAGTTGAAACTCTGGCTCCACCCTCCAGGTGGGGCCGTTCGACACGGTCGCGTCCTCACGGGCGCGTGAGTTGAAACGGGCCGTGTCCGGGCGAGCCGGGCTATCGTCCGAGGTCGCGTCCTCACGGGCGCGTGAGTTGAAACTCTCCCGGTGTGGGGCGCCTCGGGGTGTCGGTTGGGTCGCGTCCTCACGGGCGCGTGAGTTGAAACTGCTTGGGTGTTGCCGAAGCCCGTGTGGGGGACCGTCGCGTCCTCACGGGCGCGTGAGTTGAAACTCCACAGCTGCGGCCTGGATAGCGATGGCCTTGGCGTCGCGTCCTCACGGGCGCGTGAGTTGAAACCGCCGCTGGTATCTGGACCAGGACCAATCCATCTGGTCGCGTCCTCACGGGCGCGTGAGTTGAAACTACCTGAGTGCCATGCCCGGCCCCAAGGTGCGCAGTCGCGTCCTCACGGGCGCGTGAGTTGAAACGATGAACTGCTCACGTTGACCTACCGTGAGAACCAGACGGTCGCGTCCTCACGGGCGCGTGAGTTGAAACGAGGACAAGGGCGACGGATGGAGCCACCCTGCCTTCGTCGCGTCCTCACGGGCGCGTGAGTTGAAACACCTCAGTCAGGTTTGCGCCGTACCAAGCGGGGGGTCGCGTCCTCACGGGCGCGTGAGTTGAAACAAGTTTGCAAGCATCACTGCGGGGCCGGGTACGAGGTCGCGTCCTCACGGGCGCGTGAGTTGAAACCCCGATGCCGATGGCAACTGGTACACGCAGGGCGGTCGCGTCCTCACGGGCGCGTGAGTTGAAACCGTGGAGGCCAACCGACCTAACCGATCTTCGAGCGTCGCGTCCTCACGGGCGCGTGAGTTGAAACCTCAGTCCAAGGCGCCTTCATGGCGTCCAGCAGAGTCGCGTCCTCACGGGCGCGTGAGTTGAAACCGCCTGAAGAGCAGCGCTGCCCGCATGGGTCTGGGTCGCGTCCTCACGGGCGCGTGAGTTGAAACGACGAGCCCAATTGGGAGAGCGGAAAGAATGTCTGGTCGCGTCCTCACGGGCGCGTGAGTTGAAACAGCGAGATGCGCGATGAGCTGACGCGCAACTCGGAGGTCGCGTCCTCACGGGCGCGTGAGTTGAAACCATTGGCCGAATGGATTCTCGCTCACTTCGTCTGGTCGCGTCCTCACGGGCGCGTGAGTTGAAACCAGAAGGGGACCGACCAGGCCCTGGACGACCAGCTGTCGCGTCCTCACGGGCGCGTGAGTTGAAACATAGCCAGCCGCGCATCGGCCGGCGCTTGTTGGTGTCGCGTCCTCACGGGCGCGTGAGTTGAAACTCACCCAGCTATCCGCACGGTGCGCATTGCGTCGTCGCGTCCTCACGGGCGCGTGAGTTGAAACGGCGCTGGTGTCTGTGGCCTGCGTATGTGCAGGGCGTCGCGTCCTCACGGGCGCGTGAGTTGAAACCCCGTAGTCACCAGCGGCGCCGCGCCGTATTGCGTCGCGTCCTCACGGGCGCGTGAGTTGAAACTGGGCCTGCCGCATCGCAGCAGCGGCCTCGTGCTCGTCGCGTCCTCACGGGCGCGTGAGTTGAAACGTGATGCCGAGGAGGCCATTGTCTGGGTCCATAGCGTCGCGTCCTCACGGGCGCGTGAGTTGAAACGCTGATGCGCTGAAGCGCAAGCGGCTCATCAGTTCGTCGCGTCCTCACGGGCGCGTGAGTTGAAACGACTGCACGGATCGCTCCTATCGCCCTCAACGCGTCGCGTCCTCACGGGCGCGTGAGTTGAAACTGTGCCGAAGTCGGGTTTCAAGGACTCCCCCATCGTCGCGTCCTCACGGGCGCGTGAGTTGAAACCAGCCCTCCATCCAGCCTCGGCCTGTGGAACGGCGGTCGCGTCCTCACGGGCGCGTGAGTTGAAACGAGGTTGAGTATGACAACAGTGGCGTGGGATGGAAGAAGTCGCGTCCTCACGGGCGCGTGAGTTGAAACGCCGACCTCCCGGCGAAGGAGCGCGCCAAGCGCGCGTCGCGTCCTCACGGGCGCGTGAGTTGAAACGTGACGGTGGTAGTCGTCCAGCTTGTTCACTTCCCGTCGCGTCCTCACGGGCGCGTGAGTTGAAACGTCGGCCGTCATGTAGGAGCCCAAAGCGCCGGAGTGTCGCGTCCTCACGGGCGCGTGAGTTGAAACCGGCACATAGAACAGAGCCTCACCCCATTCACGCCGGTCGCGTCCTCACGGGCGCGTGAGTTGAAACCAGGCCGAGTTGGACCTGGCCCTGCTGGTAGAAGCCGGTCGCGTCCTCACGGGCGCGTGAGTTGAAACCGCAAAATGTCGCGGGCGAATTGCCACGATTGTGGGTGTCGCGTCCTCACGGGCGCGTGAGTTGAAACACTCTGGCGGCTTGCAGGTGCATGGGCAACCGCCGTCGCGTCCTCACGGGCGCGTGAGTTGAAACTGCTGACATGGACTGGTCGCCGGTGGTGAGCCAGGTCGCGTCCTCACGGGCGCGTGAGTTGAAACCATAAGGAGCACTCAACATGGCAATCGACATCCTCACGTCGCGTCCTCACGGGCGCGTGAGTTGAAACCCGTCCACTTCCGAGACGACAACCTCGAATGGGAGTCGCGTCCTCACGGGCGCGTGAGTTGAAACAAGGTGTCGCGCAAATTCGCGGCCCTCTCTCCCGGTCGCGTCCTCACGGGCGCGTGAGTTGAAACGACGACATGGACGATGACCTGCCGCCGCTCTGATAGTCGCGTCCTCACGGGCGCGTGAGTTGAAACTGGGGCTGGAGCCTCCGGCGCCTACGGCGACTACGCCGTCGCGTCCTCACGGGCGCGTGAGTTGAAACGCCCCACCGCCCACCGACGCCGCCAGGGCGTCCGGTCGCGTCCTCACGGGCGCGTGAGTTGAAACAGGGTAGTCGCGCTGATGGCTCTCCAGCCAGAATGTCGCGTCCTCACGGGCGCGTGAGTTGAAA
>Ga0182738_1005711_pt1 | contig 13179 bp, 15 predicted proteins | sample eDN5th30CBELigMG_FD_128876 | JGI IMG/M metagenome (GOLD analysis project Ga0182738, IMG submission 128876) | Enriched Miracle-Growth compost microbial communities from Emeryville, California, USA - eDNA 5th pass 30_C BE-Lig MG (version 2)... ...
ATTCTTCAGATGGGCATGAAGAATTTGGTTGAGACTAAATTTACAAAAGGTCTGGTTCTTGAATTGTGGGATAACGATTCTTTGGTCACAGGGTCAAAGAAAGAAATTTCTACAATTTATAATGCAGTAAATGTGAACAAGAAATTTTCATGGAAGCCGAAGATCACTTCCAAGCTGACAGAGAATTATTCTTTTGAGTTTGGTAACATGACAACATCAGCAAAATATTTGCTGTATATGGACCTTGCTTATCTTGCTTTCATTTACGTCGTTCTTGACATTTACATCTACACGAAAATTGACTTCCTTGCAGCAATGGAGAACAATCCAGAAGCAGTATATTCACTCAAGCCTTATTACCTGGACAGTATTTATCAGGATCATCCAAATCTGACAATTTTTACAATCATTGTGTTGTTTAATTACTGGTTCTTCTTCTTTATCCGGACAATCTATATATACAGGCAAAGCATAGGAAGTACGACTCACAGGGTTGGATACCTGTTCACTCTGCTATTTGTGACTCTGACTCTCATTTCTCTGGGGATGTTCCCAAGCTATGAAAGTCAGATAAAGTATCAGACATTAATGAAGTTGATTCTGGTCTTTACAAGAACTTCGATAGCTTATTTATTTGGTAATTCGATGCTTGGATTTCAGAGAAGCGGTCAGACAATTACAGTCGTTGCGACAGTTACAACATCGCTGCTGATGATTCTGGCTATGTTGCTTGCTTACATGCTGTTTATCGGAGAGATTATGAATAACTTTTTCCATGATATTTACTTTTATGGAACAGTTCCAGAGTCTTTCTTCTCACTGGTCGAAATTCTGTTTGGTTCAATTACCTTTATCAATACGACCGACGTTACATTTAACCCAGTTCTCTACTACACCTCAAACTTTTTCATCCTGATCTATTCATTCACATCAACTATTTTGGCAACTTTCTTGCTTATCGCCTATCTTTCAAGTACCTACGAAGCCACAAGAAAGGAAGCCTCTTATCTGAATACTCAGACCCAATATTATTACATCCAGATCTTTACGAGAATAGAATGGAAAGGATTTTATGCTTTTCCTCCGCTATTAATTCCGTTTGTGGTTCCTTTCCTTTTCTTGCACAGAGTCGCAAAGTTGACTGAATCAACCAACTTGCTGTTGCTAAAAATAAGATTCTGGATTGTTTGGGTGAGTTTCCAAATTGGAAGGTACCTCCTCGTAAACTCATTCTATTATGCCCCTGCCCTTTACATAAAGAATCTGATCCTGTTGGCCCAGGGCAAAACGACCACGAAAGGCTCGAATTTCTTGCATTTAATCTGCTGGGGATTTGCAGGACCATTTATGATTGGATATTATATGGTGACTGACATTAAGACTTTACTGAATGTAATGGCGAAAGATTGGAGTATTACACTTCCCAGAGAGAAGCTTCTTTTAAGAGTGACAGATGACGATGTTATTTATCTCCAAAGATACGAGTCTTTGAGGGCTGGTTTCAACAATATTATGAAGGAAAACCCTGAAATCCAGACTATATCTTATTTGGAGCTGCTAAATTATTTAATGAATGGTTGGAAAGTGACCAATACGGAAATTCCCAAATCAGTTTTGATCAAGAAGGAAACGACAAAACAGAGACTTCCTGACCTGATTAGAAAGCATCAAAAGAGACTGGGAGGGTCAAAGTGGCTCAAGAGTATTTATGAGGCTAAAAAGAAATTCTATAAAGAATTGTTGGATGGTTTCCTGAATTACAAGACACGCTCAATGAGAGTGGAAGATTCGACAATCGACCCTAGAGTGGCGCTTGATATCCTTCAGGAGGTTAATGAGGAGAATATTGTTTATTTGAGAGCAAGACAGATATTTGCCATACAATTTGTGTTGCTGAATACTCAAAGTAAAGAGAATATTTCAACGATGAATAAAATCGATGAACTTGACAAGAAAATTGATAAATTATTCAAAATCTACTTTGCTCAGTACGGTACCCCTCAAGACTTTAAATGGAGTAAGATCATCAGAAGTACAACTGATGTCGGCCCTGGTATGGGAAATCAAGGAGCAACAATGAATAATGTCGACCAAGGCCAAGCTAACAGAGCTATGATCTTAGGTACCGCCGTCACTTAATATCTTTAGGATAATTTTTTTGTTTAATAATGTTTTGTTTTGTTCATGATATATCTACATATTAAAATCTTAAGATTTGAAATACAAGTCAATTGATTGTTAGGCTCTCAACGTGTTTGATAGCTTTCTCAGCGTATTATTTTATTGATTAGATGTTGTTGTTTGAAGATTTAAATTTCAAAAATCTTCATATAAGAATTGAATTAAGGATTCTTGCCAGTTTTTACAAATTCATATCTCTCTATCATTTCATCATAAAAGAAAGAGTTTGAAACAAGTCCTTTATAACAATTAGCAAACGTGGGGGAATTAGGGAAAAACGCTTTTTATTCCTCTGACGTGAGTCCGTTAGACTTTCATTTAAGGCTTGTATCGAGCGTTACTATCGAGAGAAAATTAGAGTTCAAGGTTGCATACTCTGAACTTGAGGATAATGAAATGCATGAATAAGTGGAAAGAGAAAGTAATTGAGACGCAGTTTACAGAAAAAAAGAGTGAATGCATGAACGAACGATAATAGCAATATATTCAAATTATCAGTTTGTGGTGATTTAAATTAATGAATAAAAAATCACCAATTTTTACAATAGAGAGAGATATGGACTTGAAAAATCTTTCAGGTGATTTGAGTTGATATGATAGGAACACTTCCCTCTCTCCTTGAATTAAGGGACCAGTGTCTGCAATATTATTTAAAGATTCAAAAATACGAATTAAGAGAGAATTAATTGAGATTTTCTTGGATTTTTTTCAAGATAATCGGGAAAATCAATTTCCAAAGAAACAGAGATCGAAATGAAGAGGTATGACAAAGATCTCTTGAAAGATATAGAATTAGATATTTGTTTGATTCTAATATTTGACTTGGGAGTGAATGAAATTTTATCTACTAATTAATTCCAAAGTTGGACTAAATCCCAACGAGAAGATCATAATAAAGAAAAAAAAATTGCATATGATGAATAAACACAAGACCAAGCTTTCTACTTTGGCAATCAGCAAACCAAGCAAGAACAATCTGAATCTTGACGAACTGATTCACACCAATAGTCCATCTGTAATTCTCAAACAGGCCCGTGAAAGTTTGAAAAATTCCGACAACTTGAAAATTATGCCTCCATTACCCAAGAAAAGGATCCTTACACTAAGTTGTTTTTGTTTTTTCTCTTGTTTAATGGCAGATAGCATACCTGATTACGTATCACCGCTTCTTCGGCCAAAGACTCACCCAGAACAGGGATTATTAGATGACAACGATCAAATAACATTGTCTAGAACAAGAAGTAAATAATGGTGAATTTAAAATCTGAGCTGGATTTAGGTGCTTTTGAAACGGAGTCAACACAACTTGGGACTGGATTCTCTTTTGATGAAAACAGTACAGAACTTGATGTTAAAAGAAGATCAACGATAGATTCAAATAACCAAAACATGAAGGACTCATGGAACGGAAAACTAAAGTTCCAAAGAGGGTTCATTGTCAAGCACACCCGCAAAAACAGTTTTGAGGTGAATGGTGCCTCATCTTTAACACCTCGAAAAATCGAAAGAATGAAGGAGAACATGATGACTCCTGATGCGAATGGAGGAGTGTCTGTGGGTCGTCGTCTCTTTGGGGAATCTAACGAGAATTTTATGGAGGATAAGAATAAGGAGAATGACTTTAATGCAAAAAATCAACCCTTTGTTTCAGATAAAGAGCAAAGCGAGTTTATGCATCGAAGAAAAAAATTGTCGTTATTTTCAAGACGACAAATGAAAAGCAAATTTGCTCAACAAGAGCAGAGTGAAGCTGAAAATAACCAAAGGCAAGAAAATGATGATCAGATTGCCGAGCCTGAGAAAGCTGAAGAGGATTGCTGTGCCACCGCATTTGCTAACCAGAAGCCTCTTGACGTAAAAATTGGCGATATTCTTGGTGAAGGTGAGTTTTTAATCTCAATGTTTTGTATTGACTTCTTTTCTTAGGTGCATATGGCAAAGTGTACAAGGTTCTAAATATTGCAACAGGCAATTTTATTGCAATGAAACAGATTGATATCAATGACTCTGCTGACAAGCCGACAGTTGATATTGGAAGTTTCCAGACAGAAGTTGAATTATATCGCACGTTAGAGCACGAAAATATTGTGAAATATGTCGGTGCTGCCTTGACTGAGGAAAAAGTGCTGATATACATGGAATACATGCCCGGTGGCTCACTTTCTTCAATGTTGAAGCAATATGGGTCATTCGAGGAAAGTATCATCCGAAAGTTTACAAAACAAATCCTTTTGGGAATAAATTATCTCCATCAAAAAGGAGTCATCCATCGTGACATCAAAGTAAGAGAGATTATTTTAATGAAAGAAGACCTAAAATTTATTCGTAGGGAGCGAATATCTTATCAGATGGATGTGGAAATGTGAAATTAGGAGATTTTGGAGCAGCAAAATACATTGCTTATTCTGATTACTTATCTTCAATTTCAGACTGTGAAGGGTTTATGTCAATAAAGGGAAGTCTATTTTGGATGGCACCTGAATTGATAAACCAACAAAAACATGGCAAGAAGATCGATATATGGAGTTTAGGATGCACTGTTATTGAGATGGCTACTGGAAACCATCCATGGTAAGACATTTTGAACGGGAAGATGAACTAAAAACTCCAAATAGGGCGACAGTGAAAAGTTATCCAGAATTGGTAGTTTCAATGATGACAAATAAATGTCCTCCTATTCCAGATAATTTAACTGATACAGCTAAAGATTTCATAAAGCAGTGTTGTCAGTTTGATAAAAAGCAAAGACCAACAGCTGCTGAACTTTTAAGCCATCCATTTATGGTCGATTGCTAAGAAGAGATGGTGGCTTGACGTTGTAAATAACTCGATACTTGTTTGACGAATATCAATACCAATAATTTGAAAGGAATACCAGCTTGTTTTCATTTATATTTTCAAAAACTTTTTCTATTCTTTTGAGTCTTTTTCTGAGTAAATTAATAATGTTTTATATATTTTTATGAAAAAATTACTATTTTGAGTTGATTTATTATTTATTATTTATTTAATGTTTAGATTTTACTCTATCAAACTTTTTACTCCCCATTGAAAAATTCTTTTTCGAAAAAAAACCTTTATGAAAAGACTTTTCGCGGGCTTAATAGGCAACAGACGTTGAATCTATTAAATAAGTTTAGCCCTTTTTCAACCTTCATGATATGGAATAAAGTGGGATTTTTTTAAAGCAAGGCTAATATTTTAGGTTAGGGCAGAAACTTGTTTTAATTCTTCTTGTTTTAAACTACTATTAATAAATATGATGAAAGCAATTAGACCTTTTCAATCAAGTTTAGGAAATCATTATGAAGACAGTCCTTCTAGCGAAGAAGATAATGATGATGTCGTAATAGAGAATTGAAGGGTGCATTGATATCTAACAATACAACAGTTTTCAAGTGATGATGAAGAAGAAGATGAACCAAATCAACAAGGATTAGAAAATGAAGCGAATGTACATGAAGAAATTGAGAGTGTAGAGAAGAGGGTAGATGAATTAAATGGCATAATTCGTTCGAACCAAAACAATGGAAAAAAGGCTGGAATGGTGAATCCACTCAAAGTTCTTGTAACAATATTTTTATTGAATCAAAATGTTTTCTAAATTCTTTGACATAGGTTTCAAAGAAAAAGAGAAGATGTAAACTAGAAGGCTTCAATCTGGACCTCACATGTAATAAATTTTCGAAATTTCCAACTCATTTTTGAAAGATGTAACTGAAACCATTATTGCCATGGGATTTCCTGCTGAAAAATTAGAATCTATTTATCGTAATTCAATGGTCGATGTCAAAGCGTAAGGGGATTTAATGATGTTTAAATAACCGGATTTGTGAATAGTTTCTTTAATAGCAGACATCCTTCTCAATACAGAATATACAATTTATGTGCGGAAGATAAATATCAATATAATTCAGCCCATTTTGAGAATAATGGTAATGACATGAAGGGGATAAGAATATTAAAGAATTGATGTAGTTGGATTATTTGGTTGTTATGATCATCAGGCTCCACCAATGAAACTCATTTTCGAATTCTGCGAAGATATGGTATATAGTTTTTTGAAGAAAAATGATTGAATTGAGAATAAATAGAAAATCTGGCTTGGAAAAAATGAGAAAAATGTCGCTGCTATCCATTGTAAAGCTGGAAAAGTACCTATTGAGAATACGTGACCTGAGAATTAATGATTTACAATAGGGAAGAACAGGAGTCATGATATGCTGTTATCTGGTGTACAGTGGATATACAAAGAATGCATTGGAAGCATTGAGATATTATGGAGCAGTCCGCACAAAGAATAAGAAGGTATAGAGAAATACTGACAGGAGAATAATACTGTATGACGTAGGGTGTGACAATTCCTAGTCAGATTCGCTATGTGTATTATTTTGAGAGAGCTTTCAATTTAGGATGGACAGCGAATACAATTCCTGTAGTGACAGTCGCAATAAAGAAGATTAAGATTCATACGATTCCAAAATTCAATTATCTGGGAGGATGTTCTCCTTATTTATTGATTGAGAATGTCAAAGAAAAGGAAGAGCCATCTTTGTATGACTCTCGCAAGCAATTCCCAGTGAAATCTTATAAGAATGAAGCTTATATCGAATTCACTGGAATTAAAGGCGTTGTTGTCACTGGTGATGTCTTGCTTGATCTCAATAATACTCAATTCCTTCAAAAGAAAGTAAAACACTGGCAACAATGGAAATATTAATCTATTTTAAATAGAAGAAAATGTGTCAAGCATGGTTCAACACATCATTTTTGCCTGAAAATGGTGTTTTAATAATTGATAAATCAATGATTGACAAAGCAAGCAAAGTAAAATCATAGGCTTTTCTGTTTGTTAACAAGTTTGACAGGATAGAGAAAATAAAAAGTTCAATAAAGATTTCAAAATTGAAATTCAATACGAAATTCTCAGTGGACAAGGAGCCAATTAAGGGAATCTTTCTTTCGTTGACATAATTTAAAAATGTAATTAGCAAGAATGCTTTTAAAAACATGTTTATTTCATATGGTTATGATATGATGTAAAGTTATTATATTAATGGATTATGTTCTTTCTTTCGAGCTGAGAACTCGCTAGATCAATAAAAATTGCTCCCATAATCCTCACTCTTCTCATTATTCTCAGCATATTCACTTCTCACCTTTCTCTTTAAAGTTTGAAAATAATAATTTTTTTCAAAAAAGAGTTGACAACCTATAAGGCGTATCGGTCAATGGCTTGTCAGTATCAAATCTGTTGGCAACTTACCGGGAACACAATTTACTTTTGGTTTCATTTTCAAAAAAAATTTGAAAGAAAAATGAAAAAAAAAACTTTTTTCGTTAAATTCGTTTCAAAAATTAAATGGATAAAACGTAACGAAATTTTCATGTTCCAAGCAAGGAAAAACTCCTTTGTATTGCCTGATTTCCCCACAAAACCACCTTCCTTCGCTCTCAGTTGACTTTTAGTATCTTTATAACAACTCTGGATCCAATATTTTTAGACTTTAATAATGAGATAAACCCAGATGAATGTTTTGATTAAACATCTCTAGAAACTTCTTGAGAATATACAGCAATTTAAGCTTTCGATGATCTTAAACCTTTAATAATCCACACTTTATTTCATCTTATTTCTTTTACAATGGCCGAAGCTCAACAAGAAACCCTTGTTCTCCCTCCTGAGAACCATGCACTCAACGCATCTGCCTCTACTGACCCTCAGGTCACTTCCTCAGACCCGATTGCTGAACATCCTGAAAATAGAAGAGAGGATTCAACCCAGCAAGCGAAAACATGTACTCCAGAAGAGGAAGCAGCAATTCGAGAGCAAGTAGAAAAAGCCTTTGAACTTCGAAAAGAGTACATAACTAAGGTATTCATAAGGTTGAATAGTTTTATTCAAGAATATTAGGAATGTATGGAGGCAAAAAAAAGACTTGATCTGAATTGCTCAAATGTTGATGACTTAGACGCATATACTATTACTTTGTGCTTGAATGAAAGACCACCAACCTTGGAATTATTGCACTTGGGAGCTAATAAGTTGACAGGAGAAGGACTGAGAATTATAACCTCGAGTCTTGGGTTGCACACCAACTTGAGGGAACTTTACCTTGGTAAAGATCTAGTCTTTGTGAAATGAAATGTTGAATACTGACCAAAAGCAAAACTGAGAAAAACAAAATTCAAAAATTGCGAGGGGTGGGGAGCGGAGCGATCGGAACTCAGACCAAAAAACTACGAATGTCATTTCAATGGTCAGAAAAATATAAATATTAAAAACAATACCTTGAAAGTTTCTGTGAAACTAACATGTTTAAGGTAACAATAAATTCAATTCAGAGGGCATAGAGGAGCTGATCAACATTCTTCCAAATTTTCAAAATCTTCAAACTTTGAGGTATTCATAAAGTTTTCAAAGTTATTCAAATAAATCTTTAGCTTGTGTAATAATGGTCTCAAGGATGAAACTGGTGTTGCTTTGGTTGCTGCCTTTGAGGTAATTCTTGATGGTTTTTAAGTAAATTTTATTTTCTTTAGGATTTGAAGAGTCTGAGAAGTGTTATGCTGAATACCAATTTCTTATCCGATTTGACATTTTTAATGCTTGCGTAAGATCTCATTATGAGAGATAGAAAGTTAAACCTTGTCTAGTGATTATCTCAAAGCAGGAGGCCATTCAATAACAACGTTACATCTTGGTGAAAACAAGTCAACCTCGGTTGGATTGATGGGATTATTTGAAGTTTTGGAGAACGATAAAACTTTGAAGAACTTGTATTTGAATGACACATTGTTATTGGATGATTCCGCAAAAGCACTGAATAGAATGCTGGTGAGAAATAAGACTTTGTCGCTTTTGAATATTGGTAATTGTGGAGTTGATGATGAGACGATTTCCTTCTTGAAATGTGGCCTCATGTTTAATCAAGGCTTAAAGGTAAAAACCGAAAGAAATATAAGATTTTAATGAGCTGATGTAGTCACTCTTTTTATGGGGAAATAGAATAAGTAATCATGGTGGTTATTTCTTGAAGACAATATTGGAAGATCATAATACAAATATAACGGCTATGGCTTTGTCTGATAATAGTATTGAAGATGAGGTTTTGTTGGCAGTAAGGTTTGGTTTGAAACGAATGAATAAATTCTTTTAGGAAATAAAGATTGTATTAAAGAGGAATGACAAATTGGAAAATATTGAAAATATGAAGAATAGAATTTTTGAATTGTATGGAGAAGTGGAGAGTCTTAAAGAACTCAAAGATGTGGAAGCATTAAAGACCAATAAGAGAAAAGTTGATAGTTTGTTAAGAGAGGTCAACAATACAGAAAACAAACTTGAAGAAGCTAAACAAACCTTAGTTGAAATCAAAGAAAAACTCAATTAATAATTCATTTATGTACGAAATATACTGGAAGTAATTGACTATGAAATATGCAAGACATAGTATAGTGATGTTCTTTAATTTAAATCAATCATAAATAGCTCCTAATTTTCGTAACGCCTTTTGATTTCTTTTATAAGAATTTTGAAGATGTCTTGTCTCTTCGATAAAGATTTTTTTATATTTCTCTCGAAGGAAAAGCGATTAGCCAAAAAGTGGATAGGGTCAACTTCAGTCAGTTTTAAGGTGAGATGGCAGTCGTTATTTGTTTGGTAAATATTAAATTTTAACGACTTTCCAAAAGAGAGATGATAAGATTGATAAGAGAGGATGTAAAAAAATTGTTTGCCTATTTCTGAAAAACTTTGTTTAAATCTTTTGTTCATAACATTTTTTCCAGTTCAACTTCAATCATCAAAGATGAGTGAGTTCAGGTGAAATTTTGTCCTATGTTGAATCATTTGATAAAAAACCTTGATGATTAAGATAGAGTTGTTACAAATTAATACTTTAGTTCTGATTCATCCTAAATTTTTTAACGAATTCACTATATTTTAATAGCGTAGCTTTTAATCACTGATGCGATCAACGAAGCTCTTTGATCGATCGCTGATATCTCATGAAAGGAAAGAATAATTTCAGAAAATGTGAATTCGATTTTTAAACAAAAATATAGAGATTTTTGAAGATTTTATTTGAAGGGAGGGATTTGAAGCGTTAACAATTTATGGTGTAAAATTCATGATATTATTCTTAATTCATGATTTATTTTGTTGGAATTTGCCCAGCTTCTATTAATTAGATACTCTCGGTTTAATTTTTTTGACTTGGATGCTCAATATATTCTCATATCCTTAATACGTGTCTCAAGGTTCGAGCGTTTTTGCTGACAATTTTCCCTTTTGACGACCAAAAGCTTTGAGAATTGAGAAAGAACACTCAGATGTTGTTTAATTTGAAAGCGAAATTAATAACTTATTTGGATAAAAATTTGGCTAACTGTTTCAGAATTTGATTTTTATCAGATGATCAATTTACCAAAAGGGTAAGAATTCTCGAAGGCTCTCTGATGAAAATTTGAAGAGATGAGAAGAAATTTTCTTCATTGAATGAAATTAGAAAAAGGCTTTCATTTTCCTGAATGCTATTGAATAATTAAAGTAGAATTCGAGGGTTTGAGCAAAAGCTGGTTTATTTCTCCTGATATGAAACCCCTAATACAAAGTCTTTTGATTAAAATTTTATTCCCTTGCATCTTATCATTAGAACTAAACATACTGCATTTGTTATTTAGCTTAACTTTAATGCTCAGTCCAAAATCTCATTTGACTCCCTCCTCAAACTTCACCAGTAAGAGATTGCTTTTTATTATCCTCTTGTTCTTTCTCATCTCTTTGTTGAACTCCTTCGGTTTCCTTCTTTTTCTCTGCTTGTTTCATCTCAAATACTAACGGTTTGATTAGGTAAAAAGACTATTGGGAGTCACGTTCATACTGCAAGTTTACATGAATATGATCCTAAACTCTTGGATGGTTCTCCAAAATTCAGCATTTTCAACAAAGTTGCTCAAAAGTTTGGTTCACCAACACAGAAATTAGACTTGACAAAAAGTCTAAAGTCCAGCTATGATCGATCAAGAAGAGAAAAGAGCGAATCAATTTCCACATTATCCTTATACACCAGAGCAAATACTGCAAATAACAACAGCTCAAACACAAATCGAAATGCAAGCTTAAAAACTCGTAATGACTCCACCAATGAGAAAAACAGCACATTGAATACTTCTAAAAACGAGAAAACCTCTCAACAGAACTCTCGCCCCAAGACCCAAGGCCAACAAAGTAAGTCTCTCTTCTGAATAGTTTTCTCCCACACAGCTTTTGAGTGATGTTTGACTTGGATATACAGTAATCTAGAGGGTGGAAGGCGAATTTTTTTATGCAGTAGAATATATGAGAATAAAGAGAATAGATGTATAGTTTTTGGGAGTGTGGCCCGGATAGTTTTTGTGGACGAATTCATGAAGCTTATAATCTATTTTTAGTTGTTGAGAAGAAAAAGCCAGCACTGGAAACAAAAAAGTCTCTTGATAAAGACTCATTTGAGGCTTCCACACAAAAGATCTACAAGACTTCGTCCTTTATATCCCCACAGAAAACACAGTCCAAGGAAACAGCAGCGGCCAAAGCGGAATTAAGCAAGAAAAAGACACTTCCTAAAGAAAGCACAACTAAGTTGTATGACATAATTTCTCCAAGATCAGTTGGAACTCAGAAATCTCCTGTGAGATCCAGCAGAAACACAACTCGTAGAGAAACCAGCAAAGAAGTGAGTAGTAATATCAACAATATAAATGCCATTCCACAGACTAAAACTGTGATGGGTCATCATAAGAAATCTCTTTCTATGCAAGAAACAGCTTGTTCAAGCGCTATGAGTCGAGTTGGAGAGTTCCCAATGGATGCTAAAACCGCCTTGGAGACCTATGGAAATCAGCTTTCTCCATATGAAAAAGAAGAAATATTGAAATATGACGAGATTTACTATATTGGAGATCGTTATCACAGAATTCCTGCAAAAGAAGAAAAAGAATATGATGATGAAAAGTATATTACTATTTTACATGATATTCTTAATTTCATATGTGAATAGAGGAGACTATCTTGTGATAAAGAATGATCAAGTTTTGTACAGATATGAGGTGATTGAAATGTTGGGAAGAGGATCATTTGGTCAAGTGTTGAAAGTTTATGATCATAAAGAGAAGGAATTTGTTGCTTTGAAGATTATCAGAAGCCAAAAGAAATTCCATTTCCAAGCCAAGATTGAAATTCGCCTTTTGCAATATATGATGAATCAACATGGCTGTGACTATAATATCACTGGCCTCAAAAACGATTTCATCTTTAGAAATCATGTCGTAAGGGGAATTGCTGAGGGCTTTAAGCTAATAATAATGTTTCTAGTGCCTTGTATTTGAATTGATGAGCTTAAACCTCTATGACTTTTTGAAGAAGAATAAGTTCAGAGTAAGTTTTGCTCGACCTGTGGAGTGATTAATTTCGGTAGGGATTTTCATTGAATGTGATCAGAAAGTTTGCTATTCAAGCTCTTTACGCTTTAAAGTTCTTGAGTCAACACCGAATTATTCATTGTGATTTAAAACCTGAGAATATCTTATTAAAGCATCCCAATAAAACTGGCATAAAATTGATTGATTTTGGTTCAAGTTGCTTTGAATCAGAAAAGCTATACACATACATTCAAAGCAGATTCTACAGAGCTCCTGAAATCATCCTTGGTCTGAACTATACAACTCAAATCGATATGTGGAGTTTTGGATGCTTATTATATGAATTATACACAGGACAACCAATATTCCCTGGTGAGAGTGAACATGATCAACTTCTTTGTATGATGGAAGTGTTGGGTGTTCCAGAACTTGAATTGATTTTGAAATCTCCCAAGAAACAAAACTTTTTTGATGATGATTTGAAGCCAAAAGTTCAACCCAACTCTAAAGGAAAAGTCAGAACACCAAATACAATCAATTTGGATGACAGCATTAAATGTGAAGATAAACCATTTGTTGATCTTATAAAAGTAA
>Ga0182738_1005712_pt1 | contig 13176 bp, 9 predicted proteins | sample eDN5th30CBELigMG_FD_128876 | JGI IMG/M metagenome (GOLD analysis project Ga0182738, IMG submission 128876) | Enriched Miracle-Growth compost microbial communities from Emeryville, California, USA - eDNA 5th pass 30_C BE-Lig MG (version 2)... ...
AGGAGGGCAGGCGGAAGCCGTATTCGGCCAGCGTCGCCTTGCGGCGGAAGTCGCCGCGGTACATGCCGCCGATCTGCGGAATGGTGACGTGGCTTTCGTCGACGAAGATCAGCGCGTTGTCCGGCACATATTCGAACAGTGTCGGCGGCGGATCGCCGGGATTGCGGCCGGTGAGATAGCGCGAATAGTTCTCGATGCCGGCGCAGGAGCCGGTGGCTTCCAGCATCTCCAGGTCGAAACGGGTGCGCTGCTCCAGGCGCTGCGCCTCCAGCAGGCGGCCAGCCTTTTCAAGCTCTTGCAGGCGGTGCTGCAATTCTTCCTTGATGGACTTGATGGCCTGATTCAACGTCGGGCGCGGCGTCACGTAGTGCGAGTTGGCGTAGATCTTGACCGACTTCAGGTCGCCGGTCTTCTGGCCGGTCAGCGGGTCGAACTCGGTGATGGATTCGATCTCGTCGCCGAACATGGAGATGCGCCAGGCGCGATCCTCCAGGTGAGCGGGAAAAATCTCGATCGTGTCGCCGCGCACGCGGAACGAGCCGCGCACGAAATTGGCGTCCTGGCGCTTGTATTGCTGGGCGACGAGGTCGGCGAGCAGTTGCCGCTGGTCGAGGCGGTCGCCGATGGTCATCTGGAAGGTCATCGCCGTATAGGTCTCGACCGAGCCGATACCGTAGATGCACGACACCGATGCGACGATGATGACGTCGTCGCGCTCCAGCAGCGAGCGCGTCGCCGAGTGGCGCATGCGGTCGATCTGCTCGTTGATGGACGATTCCTTCTCGATGTAGGTGTCGGTGCGCGGGACGTAGGCTTCCGGCTGGTAGTAGTCGTAGTAGGAGACGAAATACTCGACCGCGTTGTTGGGGAAGAACTTCTTGAACTCGGCGTAGAGTTGCGCGGCCAGCGTCTTGTTCGGCGCGAGGATCAGGGCAGGGCGCTGCGTCTCCTCGATCACCTTGGCCATGGTGAAAGTTTTTCCCGAGCCGGTGACGCCGAGCAGCACCTGCGTGCGGTCCTCATTGGCGACGCCTTCGACGAGATCTTTAATAGCGGTCGGCTGGTCGCCTGCCGGCTGGAAGTCCGACTCCATCTTGATGGCGATGCCGCCTTCGGATTTCTCCGGGCGCTCGGGGCGGTGCGGCGTCCACAGCACGCCGTTCTTGTGCAGCGGGTTGCCGCTCTCGATCAGGTCTGCAAGCGCCTTCACCGTGGCGGTGACGCCAGTGTTGGAAAGCGTCTCGGCGTCTTCCAGCGAGATGTCGAGGCCGGCGACGGGGTTGAGCCCGGCGGCCGCGCGCTCCTTGGCCGAAGCCGCGCCGCCCATCGAGGTGCCGCGCGCCGTACGGGTGGGGGAGGCTGAGCGCTCCGGGACCTTTTTGGAAGGCTTTGCCTTGGACGGACGCTCTTCAACATCCTGTCCTTCGCGCTCAGCTTCCCGCGAAATCTGCTCTGCCCAATCCGAAATCGAGCCGGACAGCGGGGCGCCGGTGAACTCGGCCTGCTGCGCTTCGGCGAAGCCCTTGCGCTCCAGCGGCTCGGAAGCGTCCATGAAGTCGGTGACGCCGTTGCCGCGCCGGCGCGGCGCCGAACGGTCGTCCTTCGCCGCAGGCGGCGTCTTCTTGTCGGGGAGGTTGGCCATGGCCCGAATATGGGTGGAGTCCGACGCAATGGAAAGGGTGGAGTGGAATGGCGACGGCGCCGCGCGCCCCTTCCTGACACAAGGGTGTCAGGATGCGGTCGCAGCGGTTTGCGCCCGATGCAGTGGGCGCGTCTTCACCGCCGGCCGCGAACGGTCTACACGGAAGAAAAATCCGGGCGCTTCGTGTCGAACTTTCCGCTTTCCTACAAGCTTTCCTGGCTGCCGTGCTTTTTGAGACCGTCGCTGGCCGGCGACCGGAAGGACTTTGTGGCACGGCGAGCCGAATGGATCGAGCCGGTGCCCCGCCCTACGGCGCGGCTGGTATTTGTCGGCGATCTTTCGGCGGTGGCGAACCGGGCGGCGCCGACCGTCGATCCGGCTCTTCGCGACCTGTTTGCCTCGGCCGATTTCGTCCTCGGCAATTGCGAGAGCCCGGTGGTCGAGCGGCCGCGCTTCGGGTTTAGCACGCGGCTGGGTATCCGCCATGCCATGACCGCGCGATTCCTTGGCGAAGCGCTGGATGCTACGGGCATCAGGCGCGAAAGGCTGGTGTTGTCGATCGCCAACAATCACGCGCTGGACCAAGGTCCCGACGGGTTCGGGGAGACGCTGGAGGCGCTCGCCGGGCTGGGCATCCGCGTCATCGGATTGGCCGGCGAGCCGGTGGCGAAGGTTCTCGTTTCTGCGCCGCTGACGGTTGGATTTATGGCTTTCACGCAATGGCGTAATGCAGGGGAAAGCGATTTCGTAGGACGCGTCAACGTGACGGCCGATCCGGCCTCATGGCCGCGCGAAACCATGCAGGCCTGCGACCTGCTCTGCGCGATACCGCATTGGGATTGGGAGTTTCGCCATTTTCCACGCGCCGAAACCCGCGCTTTGGCGCGGCGTCTGGCGCAAGCAGGCGCTGGGCTGGTGGTCGGCGGCCATGCCCATGTCGTGCAGCCGCTGGAGCGCATCGGCGGCGCGCTCGTCGCCTACGGGCTGGGCGACCTCCTCGGCACAGCCTTCGCGCGGCAGCCTTGGCCGGGGCGGATCGGCGCCGTGCTTGCCGTGGACATCAGCCTTGACGAGGCGACGCGCGGCCGGATCGCCGGCTACCGGATGCATCCCTTCTTCCGCCTGCGTGAGACGGGGCGCGAGCGGCTGGTGCCGGTCGAGGCGCTGGACGTGCGATTGCGCGGTAAGGTCGTTCGTCGGCTTGCTGCGGTTATGGGTGCCGAAGATGCGGCGTAGGCCGTTTTAGCCGAAGCGTAGCTTCAGACCGACGATGGCCGCGATGAACAGGAAGGACACGGTGTTGGCGAGGATCACCGGCAGCGAGCCGATGGCGAGGCCGTAGACAATCCACAGGAAGACGCCGGACGCCAGCGCGGCGGTGGTGACCAGTGAAATGTCCTTTGCCTGTCGCTCACGCAGGATTTTTACGATCTGTGGCAGCCACGCAAAGGTGGTGATGCACGCGGCGAGGGAGCCGACGAGTTCGTACAGGGGATTCAAGGCAGCGACTTTCTGAAAGGTACGCATCCGCGCGGCGCGTGATATGCCAGATTTGCCGGTTGCTGTGAAGCGGCAGCACTTGCGCTGGCCCAATCGAACCGGTCCGGTTCTCACGGCCCGGCGGCCGGCGTGGCGGTCTGGCGTTTGGCGGAAGCGCGCGCTATCGATTGGCTTCCACGAGGGGACCGCATGATCGAGGAACGCAAGGGCTTCCGCCTCTCCCGGCGCATGCTTCTGGGCACGGCCGTGGTGGGCGGCGCGGTGCTGTGGGGCGGCAATACGGTGGCGCGGCTGGTGCGTGGCCCTTCCGGCGCCAAGGATGCCGGCCGCATCCTGGACGCCGACGGCGTGACGCTGGCCCTCAAGCCGCTGGATGCTCAGCCTGCCTACGATCCGTCGCTGCCATGGCTGGCCAAGGGCGGCATGCTCAACGACGCCAGCGGCCTGTCTCGCACGCCAGTCTACGGCGTGGTCGAGGTTTCGAGCGAAGAGCATGTCGCGCAGGCGCTTGCCTTCGCCCGTGCCAACGGCCTGAAAGTCTCGATTGCAGCGGTGCGCCACTCGATGGGCGGCCAGGCCTTCGACGACAACGCGCTGGTGCTCGACATGCGCGCCTTCAACACGGTGACGGTCGATGCCGATGCCATGACCATGACGGTGCAGCCCGGCGCCACCTGGCACGACATCCAGAACCGACTGCATCCGCGCTTCGCGGTGAAGGCGATGCAGTCGACCGACATCTTTTCCGTCGGTGGCTCGCTGTCGGTCAACGCGCACGGCATGGACCATCAGGCAGGATCGGTGGCAGGGTCGATCCGTTCGCTCAAGGTGATGCTGGCCGACGGCTCGGTGACGACCTGCTCACGTGACCAAAACGGCGACCTGTTCCGCCACGTGGTCGGCGGCTACGGCCTGTTCGGCGTCGTGCTGGAGGCGACGCTGGATATCGTCGAGAACACCGTCTACCGCACCTCGCGCGAGATCATCCGATCCGACGATTTTCCGGCTTTCTTCGCCGACGTGCTGGAGCCCGACAAGGATACGGGCCTGTTCTACGGCCATCTGTCGACCGCGCCGGGCAATTTTCTCGAAGACATGATCGTCTATCGCTACGACAGAGTGGCGGACGAGCCGCCTGCCGACCAGCCGCCGATCGGCGAGCCGGGCGCGGTCGGCATCAAGCGACTGATCATGAACATGGCCAAATGGGGCGGGCTGTTCCAGGAACTGAAATGGTTCACGGAAAAGACGCTCGAGCCGCGTTTCGAGGCCTGCACGGTGGCGCGTACCGAGGCGATGGGCGAGGGCGAAGCCTGCCTCGTCACCCGCAACAACCCGATGCACGATTCCGTGCCCTACCTGTTCAACGATCTCGCCGGCGACACCGACATCCTGCACGAATACTACGTGCCGCGCGCCGCCTACGGCGCCTATATCGCCGAAGCGCGCGAAATCCTGCGCGCGCAGCCCCTGCAACTGCTCAACGCCTCGATCCGCGTCGTTCATAAGGAGGACGTGGCGCTGACCTATGCACCGGAGCCGGCCTTCTCGCTGGTGCTCTACATCAACCAGCCGGTAACCGACGAGGGAAACCGGCAAATGCGGGCGCTGACCCTGGCGCTGATCGACGCGACTTTGAAGCACGGCGGCCGTTTCTTCCTGCCCTACCAGATCCACTATACCGGCGCGCAGCTGATGGCCTCCTATCCGGAACTGCCGGCCTTCCTGGCGAGGAAGAAGGAAATCGACCCGGACGAGCTGTTCACCTCGACCTTCTATCGCGCCCTGAAGGCGCTCGGCGGCGGAAAGGCAAGCGCATGATGCGGATGAAGCTGGCTCCTTTTCTTGTCTCCGCCGCTTGCTGCCTGTCGGCGGCACACGCGGACACGCTGAAAGCCTATCGGCTGACCGTCGACGGTGTTGCGACCGATATCGATGCCGGCGAAAGCGCCGAGATCACGCTGCCCGACGGGCGCAAGGTGACGGCGCGGCTGGAGCGCAACGAATTCGCCACCTATGCGGGCGAGCGCTTCTCCTTCGTCCATCCGAGCACGATGGCTGTGACGAAGACGCAGCTATCGGACACCATCGTCCAGCACCTCCTGGCAACGGCGGTCGGCACGGTCGTGGTGGTGCAGGACTATGCCGCGGTCAATCCCGTCTCGCTCGACCAGCTCATGCTGCAGGAAATGACCAGGGAAACGGTGCAGGCCGGCGGTGAACTGACGCAACAAAAGGCGAGCCGCAAGCTGGCCGACGGCAAGGAACTGACCGGCCTCGAGGCAACGGTGAAGACGCGCACGGAGAGCGTCGACTACGAGGTTCTCGGCTATGGCGGGATCGATCAGGGCGTGATGGTCATCACGCGCATCGATGCCGACAACGCCGGCACCGACCAGCAGGTGATCGACCGGTTCTGGCAAAGCCTGACGATCGATTTCTAAAGCGAAGCGGCTTCCCGGGGGCGACCGCGCGATATTCGGGCGTCGGGACCACGTCGAACCCGACGCCGGAGACGTCAAGCGGAAGCGCGGGCGCGCTTGCGGCCGGCGGTGGTGCGGGCGCGCGAGCGTGGCGCGTAGGGCTCGGGCAGGTCACCCTTGCCGTTGGTCGTTTCCGTGCGCTGTTGCCTCAGCGAGGCGACGGTGCGGTTCAGCGTTTCGATCTTGGCCAGCATTTCCTTGACCTGCCGTTCGTGCAGGCTCGACTGCCGGGCCTTTTCGGTCTGCGTCTCGGCGATGGTGTCGGCCAGCTTGCGTTCGGCGAAGGCGCGCTGCGTGTCCGATTCCGTCAACCTGGCGTTCAGCGCGGCGATTTCCGCCGTCGTCTCGTTCTGGTCGGAGACTCCGGCCTGGACACGGGAGACGAGGCTCTGGATTTCGGCGCGCAAGGCGTGCAACTCGCTCTGGTAGATATCCTCGCGCTCGTCCATTTCGCGGTTGAGGCGGGCGGCGGTCTCGTTGGCCTCTATCAGTTTCTGCTCCAGCGAATCGGCGAATTGCTGCAGCCGGTTCGCCTCCTTTTCCTCGTTGGCGAGCCGGGCGGCCATCTTGGCCATGCGCGCGGACTCGCCGGCATGCAGCGACGACAGGTCCTCGAACTTGCGGCGCGTCTCGGCCTGCCGCTGCAGGGCCTTGTCGAGGTCGAGCGACAGGCTGACGTTCTTCTCGCGCAGCAGTTCGTTCTCGCGCATGAAGCGTTCGGCTTCGCTGTTCTTGGCGGCGAGCGCGGTGTGCATTTCGCTTTGCGCCATCTCGGCGCGCGAAGCGACGCCGCGGGCGTCGATCGCCTCGATGCGGGCGGAAGCGAGCTCCTCGCGCATCTGCTCGGCCTCGGCCAGCGCCTTGGCCTCGCGCCGCTTCAGCACCTCGGCCAACTGCTCGTAGCGGCCGCGCAGCTTCTCCAGCTTGTCCAGCCGGTCGGTGAGCTTGCGGTTCTCGGAGGACAGGGCCGCAGCCGCGTGTTCGAGCTCATTGGCGCGCCGCACGTCGGCATAGCAGTCGTCGAGGAATTCGCGGTCGAGGCGGTGCGACGACTGCATCTTGGTCAGCGCGGCGCCGATGATGTCGAGTTGCTCCTGCATGGCGCTGCGCGCCTCCTCGAAGGCGGCGATGTCGGCAATGCGCGCCTGGGCATGGGCGGTCATGCGTTCCTGGGGAGTGTCCTCGCTGCCCAGGCTTTCATCCCTGTTGGCGGGCTCGGCCTCGTGTGCTATCTCCCAGCCGGCATCCTCGACGGGTTCGGCGGCGGTGTCCTCGCCGGCGGCGGGGGTTTCCTCCATCTCCGCCGGCAAAAGGAACTCCTCCTTCAGTATGTCGTCCATGTCGCTTTCGAGTGCGACGAAGGCACGTTTCATGGTGCTCTTGCGGGTGAGGATGTTGGCGAGATTCATCGCGCTGCCCTGCCTGTTTCGACCGGTCGCAATGCCGGCGTTCATAATTTGTTAATAAATCATACATGCTTTCAATGGGTTGGAAATGGGGTGCCGCGACGACTTGCGGTTATAGTAAATGACGCCAATGTAAGCGCCAGAAGGCGGGCCGGATGGTTCGCTACAAATACATCAACGTCTTTGCCTTTTCTTCCAGATATACTCGTAATACTGAAGGTCAGCGCATGGTGGAGGCTGGCCGCTTACGGCGGGCGGATGTCGCTTCAGTAGTCGTAGACATGTTCCAGCCTTGCGCCGGCCTTGGCCAGCGCCGGCAGCACCGTATGCAGCCGGTGCACGGCAACGACCATGCCGGTGCGGCGGCGGTCGGGATTGGCCGGAAGCGGATAGGCGAAAAGCTGGCGCGCGCCTTCCGGCACGGCTATCGCGTCGGCCGAAAGCACTGTCACCATGATCTCGTCGTTTCCGCCGATCTCGACGAAGGAAACGCCTTTGTCGATGAGGCGCGGGATCATCTCGGTGAAGACCTGGTAGCGTTTCGTCACGAAGACGGCGCTGTCGGCGCCAAGGTCGCGCTCCAGCGCCGTGTCGGGCTCATTGCGGGTCGCTTCCGCAACCGGTCCCTTGGCCCAGACATGGATGTCGAGAAAGGCGGGGTCGGCGGTGGTGGCGAGCGCGGACTTGATCAGGTCGGCGTAGCCCTGCTTGATGGTGTCGGCGAGGCCGAAGGCGAGCTTGCGCTCGCCCGGCCGCACGCTTCCGTCGCCCGGCGCCGGCTCGACGGCGAACAGGCCCGCGCGTTTTTCGGCATAGGGGAACTCGTACCACGGCACCTGGTCGAGGAAGGCGGCATAGTCGGCGGCGACCTTGGCCTGATAGGCGTCCGCCGCCGTGCGGCGGCCGGCGGCCAGCTCGGTGACGCGGCCCACCGTGTTCTCATAGGCCCACTGGATTGCATGTTCGATGGTGTGGCTGGTGCCGATGACGGCCAGCATCTGGTGGTTCTGGAAATTGAACGGGTAGGCCGAACTGGCGCGGATCACCGCGGCGTAGTCCTGCCAGAAGCGGCCGATGTAGGACCAGTAGGGAAAGCCGCTCGGCTGATTGTCCTTGACGTAACCTGCATATTCGCGCGCGGCGTAGACGATGGCCCATTCTGGGTAGGTCAGGTAGGTCGATTCCTCCGGCCGCTTGTAGTCCGGGATTTCGGCGCGCAGCCTGTCTCCCAGCGCCTTGGGCGGCGCGCGATCGGCGAGGCCGGGAAGCGGCGCCGTATCGGGAGCTGCCGTTGTCAGGAAACCGTAGCCCAGCCCGACGACCGGGATGAGCACGACGATGATCGCCAGCCAGACGGCCAGCTTGACCAGGCGCCAGAGCCAGCGAAACAGGACCATCGCTCAGGCCGCGGCGAGCCGGTCGCCGACCCGCTTCGCCAGCACGAAGCCGACCCACACCGCGAAGCCGCCGATGACGATATGCGGCAGGTTGGCGAAGACCCGCACCGGGAACTCGATGTCGTCGAAGGAACGGAAGCCGTTGATGAAGATGCCGCCATCGAGGCAGCCTGACCCGGTGGCGAGGCCGAGGATGCCGTCGAACAGGTAGACCGAGCCGAACAGCCTGAAATAGAACACCGACTGGCGATGCGACAGCATGGCAGCGACCAGCGCCCAGACGCCGGAAAAGGCGTGCAGCAGGTCGTCGTACCATTGCAGCGAGAACAGGCCGAACAGGTTGCCGGAGGCGTCGTTGAAAGCCGGCACGTAGCCAACGGCGACGACGGCGAAGAACAGCACGCCATAGGCGACGGCGAGTTTCTGGATGAGCGTCATGGCGAATCCTCGCTGCGGGTGCCGAGGATACTAGCCGATTTCACGGTTTCGTGAAGGCATCGCCTATCACAGGTTGCGGCGGGGAAGGGGCTGGATCGATCGATGCTTACCGCAAAAGACAGTCGGCACCGGAATCGCTCCCGGTGCCTCCCTGTCACATTCGGATCGGTCTGTCGGCGTCGTCCGAAGAGTCCGCGCCATTGCGATCCTGATGTTGACGATCCTTGCGGATGCCGTCCGAAGACGGTTTCCGGTCCGGATCGCGCCGCTTCGGCCCTTGCGGGCTTCCACAACGCGCCATCGAAGGACTTGACCGGCCTTCATGGCTCTCATCGGCCCGCCATCGGCGTTCGCACGCTTTCAGCGGCCCCGCAGGTCCCGGCTCCGACTTCCGGCAGGCAAGCTGCTTTCCGTCGTGCCGTACGGGCTCAAGCGTTCCTCGTGGTCTTCCGTCTTGCGACGGGGCGATCCGTGGCCGCCTGAGATGGTTGAAGGTTACGCCGCGGAAGCGCGTGAGGAAACCGGCGAGCGCCTGTGGATACAGTGGTTATCGGGCATATCCGGTGGTAAATCGCAGAATCTCGGGTAAACGGAGCGGTTTCGCCGACGCAGGGGCAAAAGATGGCGAGCGGTCTCGGGGGAAGGCGCGGGTGAAAGTCGGGGTCGTTCTCAACCCTGTGGCCGGGGGCGGCAGGCTGAAGCGGGAGAGGCCGCAGGTCGACGCCGCGCTGAAAAAGCATTTCGGCGCTTTCGACCTGCGCGAGACGCAGGCCGAGGGCGATGCGGAACGGCTGGCGCTCGACCTCGCCGCGCAAGGCTGCGACCTGGTGATCGCGGCCGGCGGCGACGGAACCGCCAGCGAGGCGGCGGACGGCCTGTTGCAGGCGGTCGACGAACTGGGTCGCACGGCCGAACTGGCGCTGCTGCCCTGCGGCACCGGCATCGATTTCGCCCGCGGGCTCGGCCTTCCGCGCGAGTTGGACGCGCTGATCGAGCGCATCGCCATGGCAAAGGGCAGGGCGGTCGACGCTGGCCGCATTTCCTACATCGACGATCACGGCGCGCTGGCCAGCCGCCATTTCATCAACATCGCCAGCGCCGGCCTGTCGGGCACCACCGACCGCGCGGTCAACGCCGACAAGCGCAAGGGCCGCGTCAGCGCGAAAGCACTCTTCTACTGGCGCACCGTGGCGGAGTTCGTGCGCTACCGGTTCCAGAGCGTTCGCATCACGGTCGACGATGCCGAACCGATCGAGGCTCGCGTGGCGCTGGTGGCGGTCGCCAACGGAAAATTCTTCGGCGGCGGCATGATGGTGGCGCCGGATGCCGATCTGCATGATGGCCAGTTCGATATCGTCATCCTGCGCGCCGCCAACAAGGCGAAGCTGATCTGGGACCTCAGGCTGGTCTATGGCGGACGGCACCGCAACCATCCGGCCATCACCATCCTGCGTGGTAAGAAAGTGACGGTCGAACCGGCTGGCGGCGGCGATGCGGCGCTGGTCGATATCGACGGCGAATCGCCCGGCCGCATCCCGGCGACATTCGAGATGCTGCCCGGCGCGCTGATGCTCAGATATTGATTCAGGGCGTTGCGGACGCGATTCCGCACCGCCGCCTAAGCCGTTGAAATGGCTGGCTTCAAGGAAACAGCGGCGTCTGCATCATCTCCAGATGCAAGGCCTTGCCGTCATAGGGATGCGCCTCGCACACGACCTCATTGAGTTCGACGCCAAGGCCCGGCTCCTTCGAGGGAATGACATGGCCGTCCTGCCACTCGATCTTTTTCTTCAAGAGCGTGGCGTGGAAACCGTCCCACTGCTTCAGCGATTCGAGGATCAGGAAGTTCGGCAGCGTCGCGGCGAGCTGGATGTTGGCCGCGCCGACGATCGGGCCGCAATAGCAGTGCGGTGCGACCTGGATATGCCAGGCCTCGGCCATGGCGGCAATCTTCTTGGTCTCGAGGATACCGCCAGAGCGGCCGAGGTCGGGTTGCAGGATGGTGGCGGCGCGGCTCTCGATGACGCGGGCGAATTCGAATTTCGTCGTCAGCCGCTCGCCGGTGGCGATCGGGATTTTCGTGCCCCGCGCGACCTCGGCCATGACTTCCGGCATATCCGGTGGCACCGGTTCCTCGAACCACAGTGGATCGTAGGGCTCGATCGCCCGCGCCATGCGCAGCGCACCCGACGCCGTGAACTGGCCATGCGTGCCGAACAGGATGTCCGCCTTCGTGCCGACCGCTGCGCGAATCGCCTTCAGCATGCGGGCCGACAGATCTATGTCGATCAGGCGCGGCTGGTGGCCGTCGAAAGCGGTATAGGGACCGGCGGGGTCGAGTTTCACCGCGTTAAAACCCTGCTCGACATAGAGCGCGGCGCATTCGGCGGCGAGATCGGGATCGTTATAGACGTTCTTGCCGCTGACGTCCTCGGTGTGGACCGAGCCGGTGTGCGGGTAGAGATAGGTGTAGGAGCGCAGCGTTTCGTGCACCTTGCCACCCAGCAGTTGATAGACGGGCTGGCCGGCCTCCTTGCCGATGATGTCCCAGCAGGCCATTTCCAGCGCCGAGAAGCAGCCCATGGCGGAAACGTCCGGCCGCTGGGTGAAGCCGGAGGAATAGCAGCGGCGGAAGAAGGTCTCGATGTCGTGCGGATCGTGGCCGATGAAATAGCGCTCGGCCATGTCCTCGATCATGCGGGCGGTGACGTGAGCCGAGAAAGTGGCGTTGTAGGCCTCGCCATAGCCGACGATGTTGGAATCGGTCGTCAGCCTGACGAAGATGAAATACTTGCCGCCGATGCCGGGTGGCGGGTTGCCGACCACCCAGGTTTTGACGTCGGTGATTTTCATGCGTTGTCCCCCAGCACCATTTCGGCTCCTTTCCAGCCTACCATGATCGTCGGGGCGTTGGTGTTGCCGGTAATGTTTCCGGGGAAGACCGAGGCGTCGATGACGCGCAGGCCTTCGAGCCCATGCGCGCGCAGGCGCGCATCCACCACCGCGCGGCCGGCGTCCGGCCCCATGCGGCAGGTAGAGACCGGATGGTAGACCGTGCCGGAGCGCTTCCTGAAATCCTGAATCAGGTCGTCGTCGGAAGTCACTGACGGACCGGGCAGAATTTCTTCCACGATATATTCGGCCATGGCCGGCATGGTGGCGATCCTGCGCACGAACTTCACCGCCGCCAGCATCTCCTCGACATCGGAATTGGTGGAGAGGGCGTTGGCGACGATTCTCGGATAATCGCGCGGATTGTTCGTGCGGATCATGATTTCGCCGCGGCTCGACGGCCGGCAGTTGGACAGGCCGATGGAGAAGCCCGGCCATGGGTCAGGCGTCAGGATCGGCCGCTCGCCGCTTTTCGGGATGACGGTCGAGAAGGCCTGGAAATAGAGCTGCATGTTCGGCCTTATCTGGCCGGGATCGGTGCGGAAAAAGCCGCCGGCATTGTTCATCGACAGCGACAGCGGGCCGGAGCGCAGCAGGAGATATTGCGCGCCGACCAGCGCCTTGCCCCACCAGGGACGCAAGAGCTGGTTCAGCGTCGCGGTGCGGCCCTTGAAGGTGTAGTTGATGCCGACATGGTCCTGCAGATTGGCGCCGACATTGGCGTTGGCGTGCGCCACCGGAATGCCCAGCCCCTGCAGCAGCGCGCCGGGGCCAACGCCGGACAGTTGCAGGAGTTGCGGCGAGTTGATCGAGCCGGCGGCGAGGATGACCTCGCGGCCGGCGTGGGCGGTATGCGTCCTGCCGTTCTGCTCATATTCGATGCCGACTGCGCGCTTGCCCTCGAACAGGATCTTCGTCGCCAGCGCGTTCATCTCGACACGGACGTTCCTGCGTTTCATCGCCGGCCGCAGGAACGCGCGCGCGGCCGACATGCGGCGGCCGTCGCGGGTGTTGATCTGGTAGACGCCGACGCCTTCCTGCGCTGCGCCGTTGAAATCGGGATTGAGCGGCAGGCCCGCCTGCTCAGCGGCAGCGAGGTAGCGTTTCGTCAGCGGGTGGACGGTGCTCTCGCAATGGGTGACGTGAACTGGTCCGCCGGCGCCGCGCCAGGCGTCGGCGCCGGCCGCATTGTCCTCGATCGCCTTGAAGGCGGGCAGAACGTCTTCCCAGCCCCAGCCGGGATTGCCCTCCGCCGCCCAGTCCTCGTAGTCCTCGCGGGCGCCCCTGATCCATACCATGGCGTTGATCGAGCTGGAGCCGCCCAGCACCTTGCCGCGCGGCCAGTGGTCGGCATTGCCGGCGAGGCCGGGGTCCGGTTCGGTCTTGTAGTTCCAGTTGACGGCAGGATCGAAGAAGCA
>Ga0182738_1005713_pt1 | contig 13173 bp, 7 predicted proteins | sample eDN5th30CBELigMG_FD_128876 | JGI IMG/M metagenome (GOLD analysis project Ga0182738, IMG submission 128876) | Enriched Miracle-Growth compost microbial communities from Emeryville, California, USA - eDNA 5th pass 30_C BE-Lig MG (version 2)... ...
AGAATTAGAATAATATAGTTTGATTTCTTTTTACAAGTCGGTTTAACTATAAAAGAAAATCAGAGAAAAAAACTTGAGATGACAAAATGAGTTGGGATTGATTTTTAATGAATTTCCATAAATAAGAACCTTTCTATCTATCTATTAAGAGAGAAGCATTTATTTCTGAATGAAAAAGTTGATAAACTCTCATCATCATTGAAAATAAATAATTTTTTCAATTTCATCAAATCGTTTTTGTAAAAAAATAAGTTTCAACTCTCAACCTAAGTGGATATTTATCGTAGTATATAATTATGACTTTGCTGCATACACAAAGTAAAGACTATTCATTATTCATCAACCAAGATCAAAGCCAGCATTTGAATTTATGGCATACAATATTTTGGTTTTAAGGAGCTGTTTGTTTCGGTAGTCTGGAAGCTTAAACAAATTTGCACATGTTGAAGAAGTTGGCAGATCTTCTAAATGAGCAGTACCTGTTTTTCCTTGAGAAGAATTGTGGATCGCAATCTTTGGAGTCATTGACTTGAATCCCTAAGATATACGATTAAAATCTCTCCCCTTTGAGGATTAAACTTACCAAAGTTGGGGGTCTTGAACATCCTGTTATGAAATGTAAAAATAGAGACCTTTCATCATCGTTCATTTCATTCAACACCTCCCACAAATAAACTATCGTGACATCATCTCTTGTAAAACCTAATTCATTAATTTAGAGGTGAGTAATTTTGGGAAAATATCATCCGTACCTCTCACTTCAATGTTTGCTTGTAAATCAAAGACATCAAAGCCTTTTCTTCTTTCACCAGAGATAAGGAATTGAAGTTCTTGTTGGTCAAATAGCTTGATCCAAGATAAATCAATACAACTCTTCAATCCGTTCAAGAAAGCTTTTGATTGGGCATCAATCTGAAGATTCAGCTTGTAATTGCAAAAAAGTGAGATATATTCCAATTTATTCGCTCTAGTAGGAAATGTTAGAGAATTTTTCAAATGACAAGGAACTTACTCGTTGACTTCAATTTTCTCCCCATTTGGCTTCAAAGGCACAGTTACAGCTTCGCCAAATCGAATTTCATCGACTGAAAAAGTCAAATTCAATTTATCAGCAACATCCTATTTATTCCGTCAATTATAATAATCAAATTTGCCAAAAGTACATTTCGATGTTTCAACAGCATCAGATTTTTATACAAGGTGGGATCAGCAAATTTAAGTTCATTTATGGTGTTTGGAATCTTTAAAATTCTATTGAGGAAAATCACAGAAAACACGTTTTCCAGTAATATATGCTCATAAATTGCTTTTCCAGTCAATCTTCCAATAAAGTTAAACAACCTAGAGAGAGGAATTAGTCACTCAAAATACCAAAACCTTTTCTTACTTCAAGTGATCTGGATTTGAGAATGAAGTTGGAGAAGGCATCAAAGTCCTGTCTTCATTTTCATGGAACAAACCATAATTGACATCAAATGCAATTTTGCTGATTAAAGTGATAAATTCTTTCAAAAGACCACCACCATCGATTCCTTCTTCGGCCATGCCGTGTTCGTTTATGAAGCGGATCATGAAGATTGATCTCATGTCTCTTCTTCTGAGGATTTTTTCAAAGCCATCTTCTAGTAAAAATTGTCGGTGAATTGAAACAATTTTAGGGTCCTTGTCCCCATCCTGAATGCCATCATCGTCATCAATATCATATTCAGGGTCGAATGCTGGGAATCTATCGTACTTTCCTTTGTCAGTTTCAATCAGTTTGTCCAAAATCTTGAGTCGAGTTTCAAAGGTCAGCATGTGAGGAGCTTTTTCAAGAATATCTGAGTGAGCTTCAACTTTAAGTTGGTCAGGATCTGAAAGCATCTGCTCCGAAACCTTGGTCAACTCGGGAATTATCCAAAAATCTTTTGGACAATACTTGAGACGGGTGTCACGAGCTTTAAGTTCCCGAACAAGTTTGACTTGAGAAGTAATCACAGAATAGAAAGCGCTGACTCGGTTCCAGAGCACGTTGTACAAAAGGTAGTTTGAAAAGTGGGCGGTCTCAATCAGATCCTCCTTGCTAAGAGCAAACTTTGAAACGGTAATTTCATTATTATTCAAAAACTCTTCATCATCTGTGATACGAAGTGTTTGGTACAAACAGTCTGAAAAAACTTTGACGATCGCCACATATTTCTCTGGAACGAACAGCATTGATTTCACATTATAGCCCTGACGTTTGATGCAGATGAAGGGTGTCTTGAAAAAATTCAATTCAAATGAAAGAATATTTCTGTAAAGCATTCTATCATTGGGATTCAAGACTCGTTTAAACAACAAAAACACACTGCAGCCCTTTGCTACCAAATTTGAAAAAGTATCAAAATCAGCAGAAGTTAATTGGGATATGATTGAAGAAACAATTTGGCAAAAATGTCGAATTCCTTCAGGGTTTGGCAAAATCGACATGTTTGACTTCTTTTCCAAAATTTCTTTCAGAAACTCTCTCTTTTGTTGAGGAGTATACTCCTTCGGCTGTTGCTGTTGTTGTTGAGTTTTCTCTTCCTCAACTTCCATATCATGGGAAATAATCTTTTTATTCTCACCTGCATTCAACAAAGCATTTCCATATGACTCGAAGTGACTGATAAATATATCAAATAGCCCTTGAATGTTTGGTAAGAAAATAGTGGTTCCAAAAGTTTACTTCCAAAGAAAGGAGCCTCAAAACCTTGAAGAAGATTATTTGAGACTAAGTAGGAGAAAAACTCCACAATCTCTGTGAAAAATCTCGAAAGAAACTCATGGTCCTACATAAAAATTATAAGAATAATCCTTCACCCCTTATTTACGTTTCGTTTCACCAAGATTTGATTTGAAATTTGTTCATTCATGCTTTGCACAAGTCTTTGTCTCTTAACTAAATTGATTTTACCAAAATCTTCATAAAATGCTTGAAGTCCCAACAACCTCACAAACATCTCTCCATCTATTCATTTTTTTAGTGATTCCTATAATCTCAAACAAATACTTTCGATATCATCTCTCTCAGCCGAGATTTTAAGCACGAATTTTCTCAAGAACGAAGAGTCTTTAAATTGGCTAGAGTGAATCATGTTTTGAACCACTGAAGATGAAATCTTTCTCGTCATTTTTTCTTTGATACTCTTTCTGAGAGTGATGTCGAGATTTGGGTTTTTTGTTAAAGCAGCTTCGAGATTCTTCCATAAACTCGGCTTAATATTCAAAACTTTTTCCAAGAGTTTTTCTGCAATCTCTTGGGTCTGACTATGACTCTCGTCCTCCATTGTCTTATTCTGATTTTTAACGTATGCAATCTCAAGCAAGCCCAACAAGATGTGCTTCAACTATTTTTTTCAATGGTTAAAGAATCTTTTGGAACAAAATCTTACCCTGAAAGACCACAACAAACCGGCGTCTTTGTCTCGGTTAATTATGTTTAAAAATATAGCGTCATCTGCTTCCAGAGAGCTCAGCACAAGCTCACTCAACCCCAAAAGCAGGCTTGAATAATTCTTTGCATTTGATGGCTTGATGAAAATCACAAATGAGAGTAATCCTTTGTATTGCAAAAACTAATTGTGAAAATTTATTAGACTCATGAAAATATCCTTCTGAAATACCTTGTTTGCCAAAAGGGGAAACTGATGGGCAGGAAGCTTGTCTTTGAGTTTGCAGACATCGCTGATTTTCTTGGAAGGATCTAGAATCAATTCCTTCAAAATATTTTGCCGCGCTCTCGATCCTCGAAAACAGGCCTGGATTTTAATGGCACTTTTCTGTTGTTGCTTGCTCTTCTCACGCTGAGCCTTGGCTTCTTTTTGCGCTCTTATAAATTGATCTTTGCTGTTTTTTGAAATCCCAGAAGGAAACATTTTGATAAATTAATGCTTTATTTTATTATTGTCGTTCTGCTCCTGCTGAATCTAATATTTATTATTTACAATCTGATAAACTCTTACATACCAGAAATCAATGATTGCTGTGAAAAATATGGAGTTAAGCCTTTTCTGGAAAGGAGTTTTCTGAATTGACTCTCAATATCTAAGTCGAAGAGACTGAACTCAGAGCCCATTTTTCTTAAAAAGAAAAGAGCTAGAAAATTCTAATTCAAAAATACCAGAATAAAAAAATCAAATTTTTGCAGACAAATTAATTAGCAGAAGGAAATGAAGAGAAAAAAGTCTTTAGAAAATCAATCTTTCTCCCAATGACTTTCGAACCAAAGATCTATTCGAGGAATTCTCAATTTTTGAAAAAAGTAAGAAAACAGAAAAAATAGAGTTCTCTTTTTCATCTTTTCAGAAAAAGGAGGATTGTCCTGTCACTCCTAACGACATCAAAGCTGTTTTAAAAAAATCGAAATGACATGACATGACAAAATTAAATTTCTGTATTTCCAAAGAAAAAGGAAATAAGGCGGGATTATGTATGAATCGATTCACACATTGTTTTTAAATTCTTGAAATTAATTAGCTGAACGAAATAAATAATTTCATTATTTGATTAAATAAAACAAGACAAATGGGTGGTCTCTTGGACAGATTGAAAACGCTTTTCACAGGAGGAAGCATTGAGGTCGTTTTTATTGGACTTGAAAACAGTGGCAAAACTACTTTATTGAACCAAATGTCAATGGGCGAAGCTCTTCCTACCGCTCCAACTATCGGCTTAAATGTCAAAAACTTTAAAAAAGGAGGCTGTGCCATGAAAGTCTGGGATATTGGAGGCCAGGTTCAATATCGACAGGAATGGGGAATGTATACAAAAGGATGCGATTGTGTCATATTCTTAATTGATGCTTCTAATGTAATCCTCAATTTTCCACGTCAGAAAAATCTAACCAAACCTTTCTAGAGAGCTGCTTTGTCAACTGCTAAAAAGGAGCTCCATCTCTTACTTGAAGATAGAGACATAAACGGCATTCCTCTTCTGGTTGTCGGCAATAAAATTGATGTCCCCGGTCACATGACTGAAAAAGAAATCATTGAAGGTACTTTTCTTGACCATTTGCACTCAAAATTATTTTTTCACATTGAGAACTCTCGGTCCTAATTATTTTAAATAGGAATGAATTTGGATTACATCACAACAAATGCCTGGGCAGTCGTGATGATCAGCGCTTTGCAAGGCACTAATGTTACGGGAGTTGTTGATTGGTTAATCAAGCGATCCAAGGCATAAAATAAATTATTTTTGAGTTTTCCCAAAGCCTCTTTTGTTCGAAAGTAGTGAATATTTTCATTATTGATTATTTGGTAATCTTTGTGTACAAAATATTTTTATCAATCGTATCATGGTTATTCTGGTAAAGAAAACTCATAGTTTATTAAATTCTGTTCCTTTTCTTGTGGAAGAAGAAGAATTGATTTGGAAACAAGAAGAAAATACAAAAAAGTGAAAAAAAATATGTTCACCTAGAATCAACGATAATTCTATGTATATCACAGTTGATTATATGGATGATCGGTTCATGATAAAGGGTTTATTTAAAAAAGGGAATCAAGAATTATGTCTTTCAAAAATGCTCCTTGGTTTTGAAAATCCTTTTATTTTGCACGTGAAAATTTTTTTTGAAGAGAGTTTTCACAGAACAGAATTTCTTGATCTTGTTGTCTCTCAAAAAATGCTCCAGTCTAAAATCTTTTCTTCATATTGTTTCTTTGGAAATTTTCAGCGAAATAATTTAAAATGTTGACTAGCGATTTTTCCTTTCAAAAACAAGCCTCATGAGAAAAGATTTTCTTCACTTGTTTCATCAACGAGGAAAAACAAATTCGAACTCGAAAATAACTTTTCCAGATGCAGAAATATTTTTTTTGCTGGCAAAGCAACCATCTTCAACTGCTTCAAGAAAGTTGAATCTTTCAGAAAAGTCCGAATGTTGCTGAATTTGAAATGGTGATTTTCTAAAATACAAATCAAGAACAAGTTTTTTCAAAATTTGGGCAAACCAAAAATTTTAGAAATTTTCTCACAGATCAAAAATGTGGAAATTTTTTTCTTTTTAAACTTCACTTTTCTCCAAAGCAGTGATGGGATGTAAAGCCTTTTTTCGCGGCTCAAAGGCATTTTGGACCACTTGGGGAAGGTAACACCATTTTTAAAGCCATTTTGGTTGGATTGATTTCTCTTGAACTTCCCGATCAAATATGATTTTTGAAGAAAAAAATTTTCTGGTGATTTTTTTTGAATTCATTAGTCGACTTCATTTTCCTGACTTATGAACTGAAAAGTAATTTTCTTCGACAGAACTGGTTTCAGAGAAAAATTAAAGGATTTTCAAAAAAACCAAAATCTGTTCATGTTTTGCTTTCTATCTTTTTAAATACCTGATGAAACTCTTTTCAAAACAGGAATCCATTATACTTTTGGATCCAATACTTTCCCTTGATGTTTTCTTTTGAAAATACAGAGATCAAGATTTTCCTTGAAAATCTTTTTCCGACTTTTTTCCCCACTTGACAAACTTCAATATTTCTAGCACTTGAGTCCCAATGACTTGATTATGAAAAATTGAGAAAATTTGAGCCCTGAGGGCATTGGGAGAGGAAAATTAAGTGAAGGTCGGTTGGAAGAAATGCTATTTTTCAAAGCCTTTAGCTTCGAAATTTTAGAGCTGCTAAAGCCCCCAGAGCCTTTGTTTTTGAAAGCCATTTTGGAGAACCTCAATTCTCATCACTGCTCCAAAGGATTTTTTTTAGAGAAAATTTTATTAATCAAATTTCGGGCAAATAGAAGGAAGAAAATTAAAAAAATGAACTTTCAGGCTTCTCTAAGGAAAATCAGGAAAAATTTCTGATTTCACAATAATTGTGTCAAAAAAAATAATAAGAGAGAGTTTTTGATTCAAGGAAAATTAGAAGGATTATTTTCGAAAATTTCCAAGATTTTGGTTTATCTTCAACTCTTTTGGAGTGAAGCCTTCATATAGCTCTCAGTGAAATTTTTTTTTTTTTTTAATTTGAGAATTTTTTTTTGGTTTTTTCTCATAAAAAACCTGGATCTCTCCACCCTGAGCTTTTGGAGAGAACTTTTTGGTTTCAAATCAACTCGGAATTTTCTCTTTTGTTCTTGGCTCGGCAAAAGCGCTCCAAAAGTTACTACTTCCAAAAGATTTTTTATCTCAAAAACTGATCTTCTAGATTTTTTAAGTGTTGATGATAGAATGAATATTCAGAGGTATTCTTCGGATGAGAATTTGAAGATACAAAAAATAAATTTTTATCAAAGGTGAATCCACGAATTGATTCAAAACAAGGTATTTTCTTTTGTTTCTTCTCAATTTCCTGATTTTTAATCATTGATAACTTTTGCTGGAAACGCAATATTTTAACTTTTCAAAATCTGCTTTTTGGATTTGATTTCGAAAACATTATTTCCTGAAATTTTAACTCTTTAAATCATTAAAAAAAAATTTCGAGAAAACTTAACATCAACAAGTATTTTTTCAACAAAAAAAACTGAAGCATTTGGAAAGTAGAGTTGAAAAATCGAACAAAAAGAAAAGACAAATTCTTTTTCTCCACAAGAAAGAAACTCAAGTTCTTGAAATTTTTGTTTTTCCAAAAAATCCCAATCGCTTGGAGAGTAACTTATTTCAAGTTTGAGCGACCTCTCCAATAACAAAATTAGGGTTTATTCCAAAGATGTTTTTCCATGTTAGGGGAATGCAGAGAAAATAATTGGCTCACAATGAGAGTATTTGTCGCAATTAAGCACTTTAATTGTGTTTGGTAAAAACTCAAATCAAGATAATAATGCATATCAGGATTAAAATAAGCTTTGATTGGTTAAAGGGTCATTTTTAATAACAGTTCTTCCATCTTACAAAGCTATTGAACCCAAAATATTAGATAAGAGAGTCACCATCGAGAAATCCTTTACTTCCTTCTCACCTAACCTTGTGGTCTTGGATTTATTTGGATTTGAAGAAAACTTGAAAATAATCATTTGATTCCTTTGATATTTCCAATTTTTCGAGAAGACATGAGTTTTAAAACTTTTTTGCTGAGTTATAAAATTTTGAGTTTTTATGAGAGAGAAAGGAGGGAGATCGGTTCCTTAAATGAAAGTGAAATTTTGACTGGAAAGTTCCTTTTCTGAAGGACAGACACTTCTTTAGGACAACTTTTTAACGAGAAGTTCTCTTGGCCAATAAAATTAAGTTGAGTAAATGATTTAAAGGAATCACAAGTGGTTGACAAATCACAAGGAAAAAAATGAATTTCAGTCCAAGCTATTTTGATGTAATTATGGGGCCAGGAGCGAAAAACATCATTTTATGAATTTCTAAGTGCCTTTCAACCCTGACTTTCTCTCAATTAAATTTTTAATGTCTGTGAAAAGTGGATGTATGATTATCACACTAAAATTAATACAGGTTTATTTATTTCGAAAAATGAATTGTAAAGGCGCTAAATAGATTTTGAAGAGATTGCCTTGAAAAAAGTCCAAATTTCTCCGCTCTCATCATGTGAGGTCTCAAATCAAATCCTATCATGAAAACTAATTCATCAACATATATTTTTTTGTCCCTTTAACTTCGAAAAAGATTTTCCTCTTTTCACCCACTCTTCTTTCATCCTACTAGCTATTCAAAGATAGAGGAAGAGAGAAACTTTTCTTTATTACCTCTCGGGAGACATAATATTATGTTTTTATTGATCGAAATCAAAATAAGTTGCAGAATTATTTTTTTAATTATAGGATTATAATGATCAAAAACCTGACTAAACCAACATCAATCTTTAAATTTTAATAAAATTTTTCTCGGATTCTTCTCTCATAAAACCAGCATGGCCACTCACAAAAAGCAATTTTTGCTTATCAAAACGCCTTGAATCTTGCTTTCTCCTCAAAACCCTACAAAAATCAGAATCTTTCGAAAATTTTTCCCAAACTTGAATTTCCACCATACACTCTAATGCTCTTAAATTACATCATCTATGGTTATTTATTTTCGAGCAACTTTGTCAATTACAATCTGACCAAGCGGGAAATATTTTCAGACAAAGGATTTAAAAAAACCAAATATTAAAAACAAGTCCAAAATTTCTGAATCTCTTCTTATTTGCTGAAAAAGGATCAATTTTGTCTCTGAAACAAGTCCCATTGGCGATTCTGATTTCGTTATTTGAAATCAAAGAGTCATATAAAATTGAATTCTTTGTTTATTCCGAGAAATTGTTTTCAAATAATGAATGAAGTCTTGAAAATTTCATTTTGTGAATCATGAGAATCACTGAACTGGTGAAATACATGAAATAACAACAATTCTGTCCCAAATCTCGTATTTCTTCAGCTTTGAGACCCTTCAAGGGATGATGACTTTCAGATACTTGGGAAAAAAAATTGAGTTATTCTCTTTTTTTCCTTTTTGGTGATTGGTTTCTATAAATTAGAAAATTGATACGTGTTCGTTCAATTAAACTTTAAAGTTACCTTTGCAGCAAAATTTTTATGACGCTATGGATGAGAGTGCATCCAGACTTTTGATTTAAAAAATCAAGAGAACGAGAAACCTTCATTAATGGTCCCTTTGAAGTGAGTCAATAATTTCTATAGGGTTTAGAAGAGCTGTTTGCTGACCTTTATTTCCTCCCTGATGACACCAAAATTCTGCTTTTTAGAAACTAATGATAAATGCCTCCTGTCTTTACTTTCTATCAATGCTCAAGTTGGCGGGCTCGATTTTCTAGAACTTTGATTTCGAAAAAAAGATCTTAACTTGAGATGTAAAATGTTGTTAAAATTTAATTTTAAATCCTCAACAATGTTTCCTACAAACTTATTTTCAGCACTTTTCCAACGAAAACTGAATTTCAGGAAGAAGGAAACAGGAAACGCTCGCAAATTAGCAACAAAGTGCAAAAATCCATTCTATTTGATTAAACTTGATCTAAACAAAAATAATAACTGAGCAAATTAAATTTTAAACATGACGAAAAAGGTGAAAAAATATCTTTTGATTATAACATGGTTAGAACCAGCCAATTTTTGCCCATTAAAAATTATCCCAATCTCCACGTCACGGAACCTTGGTTTTCTCCGAATCATTTGCTTATCTTGAGTCTTGATATAAAAGTTCCAACTCAACTCGTTCTTGATTGAATCAAGTCTCATTCCCTCAATTTTTCATCGTTTTATGAAGACTCAGATTTAGACTCACTCTTGTTCTTCTCTTTCGATCAATGATTTTAATACTTAAGAAGGAATGGAGTCGACAGAAAATTTTAGGACAAGTGATAACATTCTATTATATAAAGGAGAAAATCCTGGGGAATTAAAATATAAAAACGCGAAAAATTTTTATTTCAAATGTCAGTCAAGATACACGTCGAGCCCTTGAAATCCCCGAAGGAAAGCGCAAACTTCTTGCTTGCAGAGACCGACCCTTCTGAAGGTGGTAGTTACAACGATCCTAAATTTAAATCCGTCATGGAGAGATCAAATCTCTTGAATTATCTCCATTTTGGATTCGTGTTCAAGACGGTCAAGCTTGCCAAAAAGCTCTCGAAGCAAGACAAGTCTCTCCAGATCCAAGACATGCCAGGCCTTGCCTGGTCTGAAAGGCCTCACATCTTGGAAGAAAAATTCCTCAAGAACATTGAGGAGCAAAAGAAAGCTGGACACAGGATCAATCTTGGCTGGGCCATCCTCAAGACCTACAAGAATTTCTTGATCCTCTCAGTTACTCTGCAGACCTTGTTCATTTTTCTCAAGATATTTTCCGTTTGGATCATGCAGCAGCTGCTTAATGCATTGAATGATACTGATTCTTCTCTTGGAGAGACGTTCAAGTGGACTGGGATCCTCTGTGCGCTCCTCTTGATCAGTATGTACTTTGACCACCACTACTTCTATCTGCTAACCCTTGCGCCAACCCACATTAAGGCAGGCGTGATCAGCATGATCTTCAACAAAGTGACCAAAGTCTCCCTTCACTCCTTGAATCAGCTTTCTTTGGGCAAGGTTGTCAACATTGTGGCGAACGACGTCAATGTTTTTGAAAGAACAGGCAACTTCTTGCCAAGTGTCATCACTGGTCCGATTGCCTTGATCGCCGCAGGGGCCTTACTCTGGCTCTTTTATGGAGCTTACTGCTTAGTTGGGATAGCTGTTGTCCTTTTGGGATTCCCTCTTCAACAGTACATCGCCGAGAGCGCGACAGCTCCGAGAGATGAGAAGAATAAGGTGACAGATGCAAGAGTCAAACTCACAAATGAGATTATTGAGGGAATCAGACTCCTCAAAATGTACACATGGGAACTCATTTTTGGTGAGAACCTCAAAGAAATTCGCAAGAAGGAGGTGGGTCTGCTCAGACGAGTTCTTTCTTTTGAGGCCCTCTCCCGAGGTATCGCCTACACTACTCAGCCAATTGCATGCTTTGGGATTTTCCTAGTCTATGCCCTTGCTGGCAATGATTTAACAGTGTCTATCGTGTTTCCCACAACATTCCTTATCTCGACTCTAAAGACCAATGCCGTCACTTCTTTTGCAAGTGCACTGAATTTCATCGCAGAAGTCAGGCTTTTGTTTGCAAGAATTCATGAAATCTTGGAAGCACCAGAAATTGGAGATCAAATGAATCTCGAACCAAGCAACCCTGAAAACTCCATTGAGTTTGAAAATTTCCATGCAAGCTGGTCAAAAGAACCTGAAGAGGAACCATTAACTGCCGTCTCTCCAAATCTAACTACCATATCTGCTTTGAACAAAGAGGCTCGTTATGTTTTGAATGATATAAATATGAACATCAAAAAGGGTTCACTTAATGCTGTTATTGGGAGAGTCGGTTCTGGAAAGTCTTCTTTAATGCTTTCATTGACAGGAGAAATGCCTCAAACTATTGGAAGCTTGAGATTTAATGGGAGAATTGCCTATGTTGAACAAGAACCCACCATATTTTCTGGCACTCTCAGAGATAACATCCTCTTTGGAAAACCCTTTGACCCCGAATTCTACCAAAAAGTAGTCCTTGCTTGCTGCTTGGACAACGACTTTAAGTTATTCGCAAATGGAGACTTATCTGAAGTCGGAGAAAAGGGAATCAACATTTCAGGAGGTCAAAGAGCGAGGCTTGCCTTGGCTAGAGCCGTCTATGCTGATGCTGATATATACCTTCTTGATGATCCCTTGTCAGCTGTTGACACCAAAGTAGCTAAAAAATTATATGAGCAGGCTATTAAAGGGGTCCTCCACGGAAAAACTGTCATCCTTGCGACCCATCAAGTTCATTTCATTAAAAGTTTAGATAATATTATTGTCATTGAAAATGGAAGAGTCCTTGGAAAAGGGTCTTATGAAAGCTTAAAACTTCAGGGGGTACCCATCTGGAAAATCTTTAATGCTGCTACTCGAAAACAGAGTGAGGCTGCCCAGTCCAAAGACAGTGTCGATAGCATGATTTTGACAAATCCTGTCGCTGCTGTTGAAAAACTTGAAAGCGAAGAGAAGGGTGAGGAAGATGTTGAAAAACAACCAGAAGAAGACAATGAAAGAGGAAAACTTGTGAGTGAAGAAAATACCCAGGGAGGGAAGCTTAGCTACAAAAATTATCTGGGATATCTCAAGAAAATGGGAACGAAACCCTTTTTGCTTTTTGCCTTCCTGATTTTTTTGGGAAATGAACTTGCAAACGTCGCTTTCAGCAGAGTTCTTGGATTGTGGTCTAATGATACTTTGGCTGAAGAACCCTCCATGATTATAATGGGTTTGATCACTGTCGTCATTGTTGCCATCTACATCTTTAAAAATATCATGTTCAATTTAATGCTTTTACGCGCCTCTGATAAAATGCACAGCAAGATGGTCAAGGGCCTCATCAGAGCTCCTGTCCAATTCTTCGACACTAACCCAGTTGGAAGAATTCTGAATAGATTTTCTAATGACATTGGAACCACTGACAGAATTCTTTCGACCTTTGCTGTCGACGTTGTTGAAGTGTTCTTCTCAGTCTTTAGCATGATTATCACAATTGTTATTATCAGCCCGCTCACTCTGATTCCAGCTGTGGTAGCCTCATTCTTAATCATTTTTGCGCTGTTATTCTGCTATGAGTCCATCAAAATGTGCAGAAATCACGATCTCCTCTCTAGAAGCCCGCTTTACAGTCTTTTTTCAAGCACCCTCTCTGGGCTGATGGTCATCAGGGCATACCATCAG